>JAABUX010004748.1_pt1 | contig 17037 bp, 14 predicted proteins | sample 5561851 | NCBI WGS metagenome assembly JAABUX01 (sample SAMN10711883, study PRJNA513361) | rock metagenome | isolation source: Antarctica rocks | place: Antarctica: Victoria Land, Richard Nunatak red sandstone | collected 2016-01-03 | reverse complement strand
GGCCGCGGCCGGGGACGCATCCCCGGCCGCGGCCGCGAGCTTGGCTGTCTCGACCCTCGGGTCGTTCGGTCAGATCTTCCGGGCGGGGTCCTGGCCGTCGACCCAGTCGCCTTCGAGCTTCTGGTACCCGGGCGCGTAGAGCTTGGAGCCCTCGGTCGGGGCGGCCTTCCAGCCCATCACCTGGTTGGGGTTGCCCCGCTCCTTGCTGACCTTCTCCCACTTCTTGGCCCAGGATTCGTCGGCTTCGGAGACCTTGCCGGTCTCCTTGTCGAAGAAGTAGGCCTTGCCGTAGCGGTAGGAGTCGACGCCGAGGTTGACCGTGGCGATGGCGGCGTAGCCGGTCTCGGCCGGGCAGAGGGTCTCGGTGTTCCGCGAGCGGAGGCACTCGATGTAGTGGTCCCAGAGGGCCCGGGTGTCCTTGTCGCTGTCGCCGTCGAAATTGGCGGCCACGTAGTCGCCCGCCGCGTCGTTCTTGGTCGAGCCGGGAGGGGCCGGGCGGCTGCTGAGCTTCTGCGGCTCGACGCGGAAGCCCTTGGCGCCGTCGAACTTGATCGAGCCGGTGTGGCCGCGGATCACCTCGCCGAGGTCGACGTTGTTGCACATCGTGGCCGAGATGACGACCTGGCAGCCCTCGTCGTAGTCGGCGACCACCGTGGCCACGTCGGGCACGTCGCGGCCGTCATATTCCATGTAGAGGCCGCCGCCGCCGACGACCCGGCGCGGGAACCGGACGCCCATCGCCTGGATGAGGTGGGTGAGCTGGTGGACGAAGAGGTCGGTGTACATCCCGCCGCCGAAGTCCCAGTAGCAGCGCCACTGGGCGTACTTGGCGCGGTCGAAGGGCTGGTCGGGGGCGAGGCCGAACTCGGTCCCGAGGAACATCTTCCAGTCGACCGTCTTGGGCGTCATGACCTCCAGGAGCGGGTAGTACCGCCACTGGCCGACGTCGCTGTTGCGGTAGTAGCTGGTCTGGCCCTGCATGACGTGGCCGATCTTGCCCGAGGCGATGGTGTCGTGCGCCATCCGCCAGAGCGGGTTGGCCGTCGACTGGACGCCGACGGTGAAGACCTGCTTGGTCCTGGCCTGGGCCTCGGTGATCCGCCGGGCCTCGTCGATGGTGTGGCACATCGGCTTCTCGCAATAGACGTCCTTGCCGGACTCCATCGCGTCGATCGACATCTTGGCGTGCCAGTGGTCGGGGGTCCCGACGACGATGGCGTCGACGTCCTTGGACTCGAGGACCTTGCGGTAGTCCTTGGTCACGAGCTTGTCGTCGTGGCCGAGGCCGCAGAACTCGGCGACCGGGTAGAGGCCGCGGCCGACGACGACCCGTTCCCCCTTGACCTTGATCCAGATGTCCTTGATGTCCTTGCTGCCGTCCCAGACGTCGCAGATGCCGATGATGTCGACGGCCTTGCCCTCGGCCTTCATGTCCGTGAGGTGCTTGACGTGCGCCGAGGTGGCCCGGCCGCCGGCGCCCAGGACGGCGAACTTGATCCGGTCGTTGGCCCCCTTGACCGCGCCGATGGCGGGGTGGGCGAAGGCGCCGGTCGCCGCCAAGGCGCCCGTGGCCGCCCCCGCGGTCTGCAAGAAATCGCGGCGCGAAACGGTCTTCTTCTCGGTCATCGCCTTCTCCAGATGGGACTCGCAGGGGGGCGGCGGGAGGCCGGCACCCCGAACGGGGATGCCGACCATTGCCCTCATCCTGACCCGAGGGGGGCCGAGTTGCAACCGAATTTTTCAAGCCGGCACGAACGACCTCGCCGCGGCCAGACCCTCGCCCCCCCGGGGAGACCCCGGACCCCGGCCCGCCTCGATCCGGGATCGGGGGATCGATGCTCGGGGTTCAATGGTAGACCATGCTCCAGTAGATATGAGTCTCTTTCTCGCCTCCCGCCCGGCTCACGACCAGGAGCAGCGAGTAGACCTTGGTGTGCTGCTGGAAGGTGCGGAGCTCGAACGGGCGCCCCGCGGAATGGTTCTCGAAAAGGTTGGTCATGCCGTCCATCAACACGCCGTGTCCCCCGCTCTTCGACAGGTCGACGCCCAACTTCCTCTCGTAGTACCCGATGACGTCGGCGAGAGGATCGCCGGTAATCATGTTGGCGTGCGTATACGATGGCGATGCATGGTTGGAGCCGGCGGAACCGCCGCCCTGAGTCTTCGCATTCGGATAACGCCAATCGCCGACTTGCTGACGGAAATCCTGGGCCCGTCCCGACCGTGGGGGGGCAAGCGCGAGGGCCGCGAGCGCGATCGACGCCGCGATGAGGAACAGGCGACGCATCGGGAAATCTCCTCTTTGTCATCGGTGGGATGAGCCGTGGCGCCGCCGGGGCGCCCGGCCGTGTCGCGGTGGTCGCGCGGGCCCGGGTGCCCCGGGCCCGCGTGAAATGACGACGTCGCGACGGACGAATTCCGGAGGATCTCAGGAGATGTTGTAGGTCAGCGACCAATTGAACGTGATGTTGTTGGTCGTCGTCCCGGTCGGGAACTTCCCGTCACCGGCACCCGGTTGGCCGCCGACGACCATGCCCACCTCCCCGCCGACGTGCGACGAGACCGAGGAATCGTAAGCGATTCCCAGGTTGGTGCCGCCCGGGACATTGGGGACCGTCACCGTGACCTTCTGCGCGGCGGAGTAGGGCAACTGGCTCTCGAAGTTGGCATCCCGGAGGACGACATTCCCATTCCCGTCGGTAGCGACCAGGCCAGTCCCCTGGCCGACGGTCACGGACAAGAATGTCGAGCTCAGCGTCAGCGACGCGCCGGCGGTGAACTTGTCGACGGTGCCCGTCGCGCTGATCGTGGCCTGGAACGTCGCCGTGACCGTCGAGTCGCCGCTGGTGACGTAACCCAGGGTATTGCCACCTTGGTTCCCCGATGTCGTCCTGCTATCTTCGTTCGCGCCGTTGACCAACAAGGTGGGGTCGAGCGGATTCGCCGTGTTGTTGGAGAACGAGTCCTTGCCCGAATGCTGGACGTTGATCTGAATCTGGGCGGAAGCGTCCGGGTTGGGGTCGTCGAGGAGCGTCGAACCGGGCCCGGAGACCGCGGCCGTGACGGAACCCGATTCGTTCGCCGCGGCGAATGTGACGCCGTTCCCGTCCTGCCAAGATCCACCGATGCTCGCCGTGGCGCTAGCCGCAACCTGATATAGGTTGTCGAAACCGCTGCCCGTGCCGAAGGGTTGACGGTCGCTCCCCTCCGAAGCCCGGGCGCTCGAACCGGCCAAGAGAGTGGCGTTGAAGTTCCCGTTCCGGCTGAAGAGCGGGGCGGTCAGGAAGCGCTCTTCAAGAGCCCCGGAGCAGAGCGAACCGGACAGGGTTGGTTGGAAGCGGCGGAGGTTCCGCTTCTGTCTATCTGTCTGTCTGTCGAACATGATGCTTCCCCTGGAGTCGAGGTTCGACCGGACCAGGCTGACGAGTGGGTTTGGTCTTGCGAACAAGCCAAACGACCCGTTGCCATCGGCGACTGCCGAGATACTCCGAGGCTTCAGCGAGAGATCCCATGGAAATCATCGGGCTCAACGTCCCGCGGAGGCCCTCGTTGCCAATGCCCCGCAATTACCTCGAGCGGAGCACGGCGATGGCGGCCGGGTTAGCCGATCACGTCTGGTCGATGTCCGAGTGGCTATCCTGCCCCGCTGCGCAGCATTTTTAAGTCACGACGGATGAATTGACAAGAAAATAATTTTGATTTCCGGAATTATCGCGCCGCATCCGACGTGGGCATCACCGCTGATTCTTGGGCCACCGAGCCAGGTTCTGGGTTGGCAGGCCGATCCCTCGCCGAGAATTTCCGGTCACACCCTTCATCGCCCCATAAAGGTCCCGCGAAATCACTCGAACGGATGACGAGGCGGGTGGTCAGAATCCGTCGCCGCCGATGACCTCGCCGCCGGCCCGGGTGGACAGGCTCGGGTAGATGCCGATCTTGGCCCTGGGGGCGATCGCCAGGGTGCCGTTGCCGGCGTCGCCGACGCCGACGGGGAACCCGGTGGTGGCGTCGTAGGCCCAGGTGTCGATGGTGTCCTTGAGGAACCGGACCGATCCGTCGGCGAAGGCGAAGTTGGCCCCGCCGGGGTGGAAGCTCGACGCGGAGCTGGTGTAGACGTCGCCGATCTGGTTGGTCGAGTTGGCGATCTTGTCGATGGCATTGATTGGGTACAGGGTCTCGAACAAGGTGTCGGATTCGAGGGCGTCGGCCCACCAGCCGACATTGTCGTAATCGTCCGCGCCCGAGCTGGGGAACTTGCCGTTGGCCCGCTCGCCGAGGAGGATCGTGTTGCTCGTGCCGTCGACGACCCCGGCGATGGTGATCGACCGGTTATAGGTGAACATGCCGTTGACCCCGGCCGCGACCCTCAGGCAGCTCGGAGCGTTGACGTCCTGCCAGCAGCCGTACATCCCCCCCTCGGGGAAGTAGGTGCCGGTGTTGCCGGCGTAGCTCGTGAACCGATTCTGGAAGCTGTCGCTGTTCAGGAACGGGCCGATGCTGCCGATCCGGCCGATCTGGCCGTCGCTGGGGCACCAGAGCACGGACAGGCCGGCCTTGTAGATCGTCTGGTTCTCGGCGACGTAGATGTTGCGGCCGAAGTTCATCGAGTCGAAGAGCGGCTGCTGCTCCATCTGGCCGAGCATCGAGACGAAGATGCTCTGCGACTCGTAATACCGGTAGCCGTAGGCGACGAGCAGGGGGTCCGTGTTCATCGGGGTGCCGATCGGGAACGCCCCATAGGTGCTCTCGTAGTTCTGGGCGGCCATCCCAAGCTGCTTGAGGTTGTTGACGCACTGGGCACGCCGGGCCGCCTCGCGGGCCGCCTGCACCGCCGGGAGCAGCAGCGCGATCAGGACGGCGACGATCGCGACGACGACCAGGAGCTCGATCAGCGTGAATCCCCGGCGGGCCGGGCGACGGGCCTGAAATCCTGACATGGCATGTCCTCCTCGATCGGGGATGGTAAGGTTGGGCAAAGTCGAGGCGGCGCGAGGGACCTCTAGGGAGGCGTCAGGGCCGCCGCCTGCCCCGGGCGAGGCCCGAGGCGAGCTTGACCCGCTTCTCCACGAGTTCCCTGCGCCTGCGGTCGCCGACTTGTTGGTTGACCCTCGGCTCGCCGCCGCCGAAACCGCAACCGGCGCAGCTCGCCATCCCGAGCACCAGGGCACGCAGGATCGTCCTGCGGGGGAATGTCTTAACAAGTTCACTCATCGATCCGGATTTCCCCGAGATTGTGAGGGTGAGCCGGCAGCCCCGAAGGGGTGGTCGCCGGCATGGGGAAGACGATTGGCCGCGAAGGCGGGCCCGCCCCGATCGGGCACGCGAACGAGCGAGCGGTCGGAAGTCGGGTCGGACTGCAAGTCAACAGTAAGTCACGGACGAGGGAAAAACCGAACCCCGGACGAATTCGGCGGGAGGACTCGCGAGGGGATCGTCACGGGCCCATGCGAACCGGCCGCCGGGGCGGTCGACGAGTACAATGGAGATGTCGAGTACGGTCAACCATCGAGAGTGCCGCATGCAATTCGTCAAGGAGTCGCGGATCGCCGCCCCGCCGGCGCGGGTGTTCGCCTTCCACGAGAGCCCGGGGGCATTGCAGCGGCTCACCCCGCCCTGGGAGAAGGTCCGGGTCGAGGAGGGGGGGACGTCGATCGAGGTCGGGAGCCGGGTCGTGCTGGTGACGAGGCTGGGGCCGATCCCGCTCCGGTGGGTCGCGGAGCATTACGAGTACGACCCCCCCCGACTGTTCGCCGACCGGCAACTGTCGGGGCCGTTCGCGAAGTGGGAGCATCGCCACGAGTTCCTCGACGACGGCGCGGGGGGGACGATCCTGCGGGACTCGGTGGAGTACGAGGTCCCGCTCGGCGCCCTCGGGCGGCTCTTCGGCGGCGGGTTCGTGAGATCCAAGCTCCGCAAGATGTTCGAGTACCGCCACCAGGCGACGCGGCGGATCGTCGAGGCGGGGGACTTCCCCGGGGCCTGACCGAGGCCCGGCCGACGGTTCGAAATGCGTGGAGGCTTTCGTTCCCCGGGGCGCATCGGTTACGTTATCGGGAGGAGACGAGCCCGAGGGCGAGCCGCCGCCGAAGGGGGCCTGGAGGGGGGCGATGGCGATGGAACCCGTGGTCCTGGTCTGCGAGGGTTGCGGCGTCCGGATCCGCTCGACCGACCCGGACCGGGTCCGGGGCCGCGACTGCCCCCGCTGCTCGAGCCCGCTCGGCCCGGCGGTCGACCGGGCCCTGGGGGTCGGTCGCGAGGCCGAGCCCGCCCCGGGGTTCCCCGTCCTGTCCGGGATGCCGGACCGGGCCCCGGCCGCCCCCGCCGAGGACGACGCCGCCTGGCGCGACCTCCCGAGACGCTCGACCAAGCGGGCCGCGACCGCGGCGACGGCGGTCCTGGCGACGATCGGGGCGATCGCCAGCATCGCCTTCCGCGAGCCCTCGCCGGGCGATGGCCCCTGGTCGGTCCGGGCCCAAGCCCGGCGGGCGTCCGTCGTGGCGAGGCCGGCCTCGTCCCTCGTCGGGATCAACAACGCCGAGGCCGAGGCCGGGTCGACGGCCGGGGACGATGCCGACCGGTCCGAGGCCGTCGGGGCCGACGAGCTGCCCGACCTGTCCCCCTCGCCGGCCCCGCGCCCGGCGGACCTGGCGATCCGCGACGCGGGCCCGGTCGCCGCCCACGGGCTCCCGCCGCTGGCGAAGCCCTCGGGGCCACGCCGACCCTCGGGCGAACTTTCGCCCCCTGCGTCGTTGTCGGACGAGCCGCCCGCCCCGCCCTCGGTCGCCCGACCCGAGGAGCCGAGGCCCGCCGGGCCGCGCCGGCTCATGATCCGCGACGCCCGGGGGCGGGCGGTCGTCGCCCGCGAGCACGGCACGCTCAAGGGCCGGATGGCCGTCGTCCTGCCCGACGGCCAGATCGGCTGGCCCGACGGCGAGTTCTTCACCGACCAGCCGTTCGCCCCCGTCGCGATCGACGAGCTGCGGCGGACGCTCCAGGACGAGGAATTCCCCACCTCGCGGGTCATCCAGACCGGCCACTACCTGGTCTTCTACCAGGGGACCGAGGGCTTCGCCCGCGCCAGCGCCGACCTCCTGGAGAAGCTCCACGACGGCCTGACCGAGACCCTCAAGAAGCACCAGATGCCGGTCGTCCCGGCCGAGTTCCCGCTGGTCGCGGTGATCTTCCGGACCGAGGAGGATTTCCGGGCCAATCGCAAGGTCGCCGCCGACGTCCAGGCTTATTACGAGATCCTCTCCAACCGGATCTACTTCTACGAGGCGTCGAGGCGCGACCAGGAGGCACCCGAGGTCTCGGCGCTCCGCAAGCCGCAGACGGTGGCGCACGAGGGGACGCACCAGATCCTCCACAACGTGGGCATCCAGCCCCGCCTCTCCGACTGGCCGCTCTGGCTGGTCGAGGGGTTCGCCGAGTATTGCTCGCCACCGAAGTCGACCAAGAAGGGGGTCGACTGGGCGGGCCTGGGCGAAGTCAACCCGATCCACATGGCGACGATCCACGACCTCGACGACCCGATGGCCACCCACGTCCGCGGCGGCCCCGACGCCGCCCGGGTCGGCCGCGACCCGAGGACGCCGCTGGTCGAGTACCTCGTCACCCGCAAGGAGCTGACGCCCACCGACTACGCCCTCTCGTGGGCCCTGACCCACTATCTGGCCGGCTCGCGCGTCGACGACTTCGTCGGCTACATGAAGCGGATGAGCCGGCTCAGGCCGTTCGAGGAGCGGACGCCCGAGCAGCAACTCGCCGACTTCCGCGAGGCGTTCGGCGACGGCCTGGCGCGGATGGACGGCAAGGTGGCCAAGTACCTCTCCGGCCTCAAGGTGCCCCCCGGCCAGTCGCTCCCGTTCTACGCGGTGACCGCCGAGCAGGCGGTCGGCCCCGGCTCGATCCGCCGGGCGGCGATGGTCAGCCAGTCCCCCTCGATGATCCGCCAGTGGCTCGAATCCGTCGCCCACCCCCACGGCGAATCCGGCCACTGGCAGGCCGTCCCCTTCCCCAGCCACAAGCGGGCCGTCCTCGCCGCCGAGCAGTGGATTCGCGGGCAATGAATCGACCGTCGGGCGGCGACCCCGGCCTCGCGATCGCCGCCCGGACGCGGGCGACCGCGCCAGGCGGAACCCGGCCCGGCCGTCGGGGCGAGAATCGCTCGAAGCCGCGCCGCCTCGGGGTCGAAATCGTGACGGTGGCGCGGACGCAAGCCGGGCAGTCCGACGGCCCGGACACCCCGACGAGGCCGACCCGTTGAGATCCCGCCGCCCGTTCCGCCCCTCCGTCTCCGGGTTGGAGACCCGCCTGGCGATGAGCCACGCCGCGGCCCCCATCGCGCCGGTCGACCCCGCCTACGCCGCGACGGGCGCCTACACCGACTCCTTTCGGCTCGTCGTCCACGATTGGTACGCGGCGAGGGCCGCCCGGGGGGAGGCGAAGGTCCTCTTCCTGGGCGACTCGATCACCCTGCTCTGGCAGGGCCAGCCCGGGATCTCGCGGGGGACCGCGGCCTGGGACGCCAATTTCGCCGGGCTCGGCGCGGCCAACTTCGGCATCCTCGGCGACCAGACCCAGAACGTCCTCTGGCGGGTCGAGAACGGCGAGCTGGCCGCCAGGCCCAGGGTGGTGGTCCTCCTCGTCGGGATCAACGACATCCTGCTCGGCAGCAAGACCCCGGCCGGGGTGACCGCCGGGGTCGCCGACGACGTCAAGGCGATCCGCCAGCAATCGCCCCGGACCCAGGTCCTGGTCCTCGGGCTCCTGCCGGTCGCGTACGGCGGGTTCGCGGCGCTGGAAAACCCGACCAACGCGCGGATCGCCGCGGTCGTCGGCCATCAGAAGGACGTCACCTATCTCGACCCCGGCCGGGCCTTCCTCCGGCCCGACGGCACGCCCGCCCCCGGCGTGCTCCACGACGACGTCCACCCCGCCGCCCTCGGCTATCAGATCCTCGCCGGCCAGCTCATCGGCCCGATCAAGGCCGCGCTCCGCCGATGACCGGCGGCGGGCCCCCCGCCGGCCGGGTGTCGCCCTCGCGAGGGACTGGACCAACACCCGGCCCCAGACTTCGGCTAGGATGGGTCTTCGGAACACATAACGATGACCTCCCCTCGGTTGTCGCCCGCCGCCCGGGCCCGACTTGCCGGGCGTTGCCACCACAAGAGCTTGAGAGCGAGCTACTTCGATGGCCGAGATCGAGCCTGGAGGCCGTGCGGACTGGGGAGGCGAATTGTCCCGCCTGCTCGTCGAGGACGTCCAGGATGGCGCCATCTTCCTCGTCGATGCCGAGGGGCTCGTCCGAGCCTGGAGCCGGGAGGCGGAATGCCTGCTCGGCTATCGCGAGGGCGAGATCCTCGGCCGGACGGCGGGTCTCTTCTCGACCCTCGAGGACGTCCGGGACGACGTCTTCCGGCGGGAACTGGTCGCGGCACGGGAGTCGGGCCGGGGCGAGGCCGACCGATGGCACGTCCGCAAGGACGGCACCCGCCTCTGGGTCAGCGGGGTGACGACCCCCCTCCGGGACGAGGCGGGCAAGCCCCGGGGCTTCGCCAGGGTCATCCGGGACCGGACGCAGTGGTGGCACGCCGATCAATGCCGCCGGGAGGAAGAGGAGCGGTCCCGGACCGCCTTCGCCCCCACCGGGGACGCCTCGCCGTCGGCCGACCGGGGGCCGGGGCCCGACCGGGGGCGGGCCGCGGAGGCCATCGTCCAGGGCGATGCGTGGCTGTCCACGGCGCTCGTGAGCATCGGCGACGCGGTCATCGCCGCCGACGGCGAGGGGCGGGTGATGTTCCTGAACCCGGTCGCCGAGGCCCTGACCGGATGGACCCAGCAGGAGGCGGCGGGCCGGCCGATGGGCGAGGTCTTCCGGATCATCAACGAGCAGACACGCCAGCCCTCGGAGCAGCCGGTCGGGAGGGTCATCCGGGAGGGCGTCAACGTCGGCCTGGCCAACCATACCGTCCTGGTCGCCCGGGACGGGACCGAGACGGCCATCGACGACAGCGCCGCGCCGATCCGGGACGTCCGGGGCGACGTCATCGGCGTCGTCATGGTCTTCCGGGACGTCTCGAAGCAGCGGCGGCACGAGGCGGAGTCGCGGGAGTCCCGCCAGTTCCTCGCCTCCTCGCTCGACGCCCTGACCGCCCACATCGCCGTCCTCGACGAGCGGGGCGTCATCCTCCTGGTCAACGACGCCTGGCGTCGATTCTCGGAGGGCAACGGCTACCTGGGGGCCGACCATGGCGTCGGGAAGAATTATTTCCTCGCTTGCACGGATGACGAGGACGCCGAGCACGCCGAGGGCGGCGAGGGCCGCTGTGCCGCCCGGGGGATCGGCGACGTGATGGCCCGGCGGTCGCCGTCGTTCGAGATGGAGTACCCGTGCCACGGGCCCGATGAGCAGCGATGGTTCCTCCTCCGCGTGACCCGCTTCGAGTCGGGGGGTGAGGTCCGGGCCGTCGTCGCCCACGAGAACATCACCCGCCGGAAGCTGGCCGAGGACGAGGTCCGGGGGGCCAGGGACGAGGCCGAGCACGCCAACAAGGCCAAGGACCAGTTCCTCGCCGTGCTGAGCCACGAGTTGCGGACGCCGCTCAACCCGATCCTGCTGGCGGCGTCGTCGATGCTCGAACAGCCGCCCGGGCCCGGGGAACTGCGCCCGACGCTCGAGATGATCCGCCAGAACGTGAACCTCCAGGCCCGGCTGATCGACGACCTGCTCGACGTGATGCGGATCGTCCGGGGCAAGATGCCGCTCCACTGGGAGGTCGCCGACTGCCACGACCTGATCCGGCTCGCCATGCTGGTGTGCCGCAGCGAGGTCCAAGGCAAGCAAGTCCGGCTCGAGATGGACCTGAAAGCCGTGCATCGCCACGTCAACGGGGACTCGGCGAGGCTCGAGCAAGTCCTCTGGAACCTGCTCAAGAACGCCGTCAAATTCACCCCCGTCGGCGGGTCGATCACGATCCGGACCCGCAACGAGGACGACCCCGCCGCCGGGTTGGACCGCCTGATCATCGAGGTCGTCGACACCGGCCTCGGCATCGAGCCGGGCATCCTGCCCCACATCTTCGACGCGTTCCAGCAGGGGGAGACGACGATCAACCGCAAGTTCGGCGGGCTGGGGCTGGGCCTGGCGATCTGCAAGGGCGTCGTCGACGCCCACGGCGGGACCCTGACCGTCGAGAGCCCGGGCAAGGACCGGGGGGCGACATTCCGGGTTGAATTGAAGACGATGCCGGACCCGGACGTCGAGCCCGAGTCCGGCCCTGAAGCCGCCGCCCCGGCCGTCCCGCCGAGCCCGTCGCCCCTGGCGATCCTGGTGGTCGAGGACGAGCCGGCGACCCTCCGGCTGATGGCGCGGCTCCTGCGAGGGCTCGGCCATGACGTGACGACGGCGAGCGGCGTCGACGAGGCGCTGGAGGCGGAACGGGCCGGCGACTTCGGGCTGATCATCAGCGACATCGGCCTGCCGGACGGCAGCGGGCTGGAGCTGATGCGTCGGGTCGTCGCCCGCCGCGGCCCGATCCCGGCGATCGCCCTGACCGGCTACGGGATGGAGGACGACATCCGGCGGAGCCGGTCGGCGGGGTTCACGATGCACATGACCAAGCCCATCGACTTCGCCAAGCTGGGGGCGATGATCCGCCAGGTGAGTTCCTGAACGGCCCCGCCGGGGCCCCGTCGATCCCGCGTTGACGGCCCGGGCGGCGGGCCGTAGCCTAACGGCGGATTGACCCCTCGCCTCGACCCGAAACGAAAGGGGAAGGATTCCCGATGCCCGTCCCGAACCCCGTGACCGTCGGCCCGGTGACGATCGGCCGAGGCCGGCCGCTGGCCCTGATCTGCGGCCCCTGCGTGATGGAGCCGAACGACCTGACCCGGGTCATCGCCGCCGCCCTCGTCGAGATCTGCGGCGACCTCGGCGTGCCGCTCATCTTCAAGGCGTCGTTCGACAAGGCCAACCGGACCTCCAAGGCGAGCTATCGCGGGATCGGCCTCGAAGAGGGGCTGAAGGTCTTCGAGCGGATCAAGGCCGAGACCGGCCTGCCGGTGACGACCGACGTCCACGAGTCGCACCAGGCCGCCCCCATCGCCGAGGTGGTCGACCTGCTCCAGATCCCCGCCTTCCTCGCCCGCCAGACCGACCTCCTGGAGGCCGCGAGCGGCACCGGGCGCCCCTTGAACGTCAAGAAGGGGCAGTTCATGGCCCCCTGGGACATGGCCAACGTCGTCGCCAAAGTCACCGCCGACGGCGGCGCGGGCGTCCTCCTGACCGAGCGGGGGACGACCTTCGGCTACGGCCGGCTCGTCAACGACCTCCGCGCGATCCCCCAGATGCAGGCCACGGGCGCCCCCGTGGTCTTCGACGCGACCCACTCCGTCCAGCTCCCCTCCGCCGGCGAGGGGGGCACGACCACCGGCGGCGAGCGTGCGATGGTCCCCTACCTGACCCGGGCGGCCGTGGCCGCGGGGTGCGACGCCCTGTTCCTCGAAGTCCACCCCCGGCCCGACGAGGCGCTCTCGGACGGGCCCAACGCCCTCAGGCTCGACGACCTCGCCGCGCTGCTCGCCACCTGCCTCCGGATTCGCGAGGCCATCGCCGAGCCGGCCGGCGTGGCGACGGCCTGACGCCGACGGCGGTCGGGGCGGCGGAGGCGGCCGGCGACCTCAGGCCCACTCGAGTTCGAGGCTCTCGATCCGCTCGCGGTCGGCGACGAGGACCTCCTCGCGGTGGATCTTGACGTCGCCGGGGGCCTCGATGCCGATCCGGACCGAGTTGCGGTCGATCTTCACGATCGTCACGCGGATGTCGCTGCCCACCTGGAACCGTTGACCGAGCTTCCTGCTCAGGACTAACATGACTCACTCCTCCTTGAGTGGGGCTGTCGTCGACCCCGGCTCTCGGGCCGGACGACGCTGGTCACTGCATTCCGCGTGCCGCCGCCCTCGGGCGGTCGCCCGGATCGCCGCGTCGATCGCCGTAAATGCCGGACCGGGCCCGATTTCTCCCGCACGAGATTCGGCCGTCGCCGGGATTCGGATTCGGCCCTCGGGCACGAAGGAAGGGGAGATTGTAAGAAATCCCTCCAGGTTTGGTCGAAAACGGTCGAAAGCGAGCCGGCCTTGAACGAATCGAATCGCCCCGCCGGCAAGCGATGGTCCCGGCTCGCCCCGGGGGCGGCGATGGTCGCCGGGGTCCTGGCCTGGCTCTGGCCGATCGGCCCGGGGGGGATGATCCCGGTCGGCGGCGACGCGACCCAATTCTCGATGGGGCTGATGGCCTGCCTGCGGTCGGCGATCCGTTCCGGGCGGCTCCCGCTCTGGAACGACCTCTGGGGGTTCGGCTTCCCCGGCCTGGCCGAGAGCCAGATGGGCGTGTATTACCCGCCCCACCTCCTGCTCTACGGCGCCCTGCCGACCGAGGTCGCCTACGCCGCGAGCCTGGCCCTCCACTTCCTCTGGGGGGCGTCGGGCGCGGGCTGGGCCGCCCGCCAATTCGGGGTCTCCCGCGAGGGCGCCGCGCTGTCGGGCTTCGCCTGGGCGACCTCCGGGTTCTTCCTGATCCACCTCCCGCACCAGTGGGGTTACACGGTCGGGAGCTGGATGCCCTGGGCCTGGGGCCTGACCTGGCAGGTGATCCGGGCCCGGGGCTCGCGGCGGACGCCCTGGATCCTGGTGGCGGTCCTGGCCGTGCAGACGCTGCCGGGGCACTTCCAGCTCGCCTTCGTCACCGAGGTCGGCGTGCTGGCCCTGGCCCTCTCGGGGGGGCGTCGGGCGCTGCTCCGATCGGGCGCGGTGGTGCTCGCCCTGATGGGGATGGTCCCGCTGGCCGCGATGCAGCTCTGGCCGACGGCGGGGCTGGCCCGGCTCTCGGACGCCGGCCGGGATTTCGGCTACCTCTCGGGTTTCGCCGCGAGCCCGCTGCACCTGGTCAGCTACCTCGCCCCCGGGCTGTTCCACCGCTCGCCGCTCTGGCGGCCCCTGGCGTGGGACGTGTTCCACACGGCGCCCGAGGAGCACCTGGCGTATATCGGCCTGGTCCCCCTGTTCCTCGCCGGCGTCGCGATCGGCCGGGGTTGGCGGGGCGACGCGGGCGTCCGGGCGTTGGCGGTCCTGGCGGCGGCGACGCTGGTCCTCAGCCTCGGCCCGTATGCCCCGGGGTTCGACCTCTTGATCCGCCTGCCCGGCTTCTCGTTCTTCCGGGCCCCCGCGCGGTGGGGCCTGGCCACGGCCCTGGCCCTGGCCCTCCTGGCGGGCAAGGGGTTCGACTCGCGCGCGAGCTGGCCCCGGCCCGGCCGGTCGCTGGCCCGGTTCGTCGCGTCGGCGGCCCTGGCGATCGGCCTGGTCGTGGCGGGCTTCGAGCTGGCCCTGGCCTCGTCGCGGGGGACCGGCTGGCCGGCGGTGGCGGGCGGCTTCGACTCCCTGCTCAAGGCCCTGCCCTGGTCGGACCGGCCCGGCGAGCCGGGGTTCCGCGCGGTGATGGCCGGGGCGTACCGGCCGCAGGACGACCTCCGGGTCCGATCGGCCACGGCCCGGCTCGAAGGCAGGCCCGCCCCGCCGCCGGGCCCGACCCTGGCCGACGCCCGGGCGTCGATCTATCTCCGCGAGCTGGGCGAGACCGGCCTGCTCCTGGTCGCGCTCCTGGCCTGCGTCCCCCTGGCAACCCGCCGCCCCCGGGCGTTCGCGGCGGGCCTGCTGGCCCTCACGGCCGCCGACGCCCTGCTCCTGGCGCGGCATCGCCCGTTCGACCTCGGGCCGGCCCGCCCCCTGGTCGGGCAGAGCCCGGTGCTCGCGCGGGTCGCGGCCGGCCCCCGCGGCCTGAGGACGCTCGACCCGGGGCAGAACCTCTTCCTGGTCGCCGGCGCCGACTCGGCCTCGGCCTATCGGACGCTCGACCTCCCCTCGCCCGGCCCGCTCCTGGCGATCGCCCGGGGTCCGGCCGCCGACCCCCGGACGGCCGAGGCGATCCGGGCGGCGGGGGTCGGCCTCCGGGTGCTCGACCCCTTCGAGACCCGGGCGGCTTCCCCGGGCGGCCCCGGCGGCCGGGCGCCCGGCTCCGAGACGATCCGCGACCCGACCCTGGCCGGCTGGCTCTACGGGGCCGACCTGGCCTCGGCCTACGGCCTGGCCGACTTCGGGCTCCTCCGCCCCGGCCCCGAGCCCGCCCAGGCCTGGCTCGTCGCCGCCCGATCGCGGCCGACGGATCGGGGGATGGACGACCCCCTGGCCTTGCTCGACACCCTCCGCGACGCCGTCCCTTTACCCTGCCGCTCGGAGGTCCCCGAGCGGGCCGAGGTCGCCGTCGAGGTCAGGTCGAATCCCGCGATGGTCATCCTGTCGCGGACCTATGACCCGGAGTGGCGGGCGACCTGGCACGGCCCGGGGGACGACCGGCGGGTCGCGGAGGTCGAGCGGGTCCTCGGTGGCTGGCAGGGGATCTGGGCGCCCGAACCAGGGCGGTGGACCTTGCATCTGGAGTACGACGGCCGGGCCGCCCGCCAAGGCCTGGTGGCCTCGGCGCTCGCGTGGGGCCTCTGGGGCGCGGCCTTCCTCCGGCTGGGCCGGAAGCGGCCGCGGCGTCCACGGCCCGCGGCCCTGTTCATCACGACGACGACGGCGAGGCCGGGGGAGCAACCAGCGTGAAGACGGGCGTGGCGATCGTGGGGGCCTCGGGCTACGGCTCGCGGGAACTGATCCGGATCTTGCTCAACCACCCGGGCGTGACGATCGCCGCGGCGACCTCGCGCTCCGACGAGTCGCCGAGGGTCGCCGCGCTCCACCCGAGCCTGCTCGGGCGGATCGACCTGGCCTGCGAGCCGTTCGACGCCGACCGGATCGCCTCGGTCGCCTCCGTCGCCTTCCTTGGCCTGCCGCACACCGCCAGCCTCGGAGTGACCCCCGCCCTCCGCGAGCGCGGGGTCCGCGTGATCGACCTCAGCGCCGACTACCGGCTCAAGGACGCCGCGACCTACGCCGACTGGTACGGCCACCCCCACACCGACCCCGTCGGCCTGGCCTCGGCGGTCTACGGCCTGCCCGAGCTCTACCGCCAGGCCATCCCCCCCGCGGGCCTGATCGCCAACCCCGGCTGCTACTCCTCGGCCGCCATCCTCGCCCTGGCCCCCCTGATCGTCGGCGACAAGGTCGAGCGATCCGGGATCATCGTCGACGCCTACAGCGGGATCTCCGGCGCGGGCCGCTCGCCCAAATCGGCCTTCCACTTCCCCGAGGCCAACGAGAACCTCGTCGCCTACAACGTCGGCCGCCACCGCCACACGCCCGAGATCGACCAGGTCCTCACCGACGTCGGCCGCCCCTCCGCCGCCGAGGCCGTCGAGGTGATCTTCACCCCCCACCTCGCCCCGATCGACCGCGGCATCCACGCCTCGATCTACGCCGTCCCCAAGGGCACGGCCGTCGAGCACGACCTCCTCGACCTCTACAAGTCCTTCTACGCCGACTGCCCGTTCGTCCGGATCGTCGGCCACCCGCCCGGGACCAAGGACTCGGCGCAGACCAACTTCGTCGACATCACCCTCCGCGTCGTCCGCGGCCGGGTCGTGATCCTGGCCTGCCTCGACAACCTCATCAAGGGGGCCGCCGGCGTGGCCGTGCAGAGCTTCAACCTCATGCACGGCTGGCCCGAGACGACCGCGATGACCTGACCGGCCCGCCCGCCCGAAAACACGAACCCACCGACGGCCGGCCCGCCGCCCGAAAACACGAACCCACCAGCGCCGCAACCCACATTCTCCCTTTGGGATGCGGCGGGTGGGCGTCGACCGATCCGGGACCCGCGAGCGCAGCCGCCGGGCCGGCCCCCGCACGCCTTGTTAAACAAAAATCCCTCTCGCCGCGACCCTTTTTCGTTGGAAACCGGCCACCCGCCATGATGGACTTGACCTGCCCCCGAATTCTGGTCCAGGGGTTATGAGAGTGCGGGATCGGGGATCGGCACGGCGTCAGCCGGGGGGAGCGAAGCGACCCCCGGCTTGGTCTGGGCCGCTGCGAACTCCGCCGGGG
>JAABUX010004747.1_pt1 | contig 17037 bp, 17 predicted proteins | sample 5561851 | NCBI WGS metagenome assembly JAABUX01 (sample SAMN10711883, study PRJNA513361) | rock metagenome | isolation source: Antarctica rocks | place: Antarctica: Victoria Land, Richard Nunatak red sandstone | collected 2016-01-03 | reverse complement strand
GAGGTCGTGTTCCCGGTGGCGTCCGAGGCGGTCACCGCTGGTGGCGGCGGCGCCGGCGCCGACGCGCCGCGCCTGCCGGGCGGCCTGGCGCTCGTGCCGGGGCCGGCCGGCGGCGAGGGCTGCTCCGCGGAGGGCGGCTGCGCGTCGTGCCCGTTCATGAAGGTGGGGGGGCCGGGGCCAGGCGCTGTGTCATGACGGTGAAGGGAGGTTGTGCTCTGGAAGCGAGACGGCCAGTACCTGGTACGGTGACGTGCGAATTCTTGCGCAGCGGTGGCTCAGCGGCTCTGTCCTGTGCCTCTGTACGGTGAGGATGAGGACGTAGGCCTGGTGGCACGCAGCATTCGGGGTGGGTTGTGGAGCCGCGCTCACTTGTGCATAGCAGCACTGTGTGGTACCATGCACGCGGGCTCAGTTGTGTAAGTGAGTCATTTCCGTGGCGTGCCTGAGGCAGGCCTCTGTGGTGCGACATCTCTCCAGGCGTGCATCCTGGTGTACACAGCTTGGCGCTGTGGCAGCGCAGTGCAAGATCTAAAACTCGAGCGGCGGCTCTGACAATGTCTTGGGCGCTGCCGCTGCTGACTGCGCGCGGGGTGCGCGCGCAGATGAACACGCTGGCCGCGCTGCAGATGGTCGCCGAGCGCGTCGGCACGCCCGGCGCGGCGCTGCTGCAGGCGTACCGGCCGAGCGAGTACGCCGAGCGCGTCAGCGGGCGCAGCCTGGCGGCGGCCGGCTGCGAGCCCATCCTGCACATGCGCGCCTTCCAGCGCACGCGCCGCCTGCCCGATGCGCTCGTCCAGGACGTGCTCGCGCGCGTCGCGCGCTGAGGGCGGGGCCGGGCACGTGCGGGGGGGGGGGTGCACGTGCCTGCAGTTGCGACAGGGATGGTTGCGTGTTGATGTGGGCGTGCGCCGCGCGTGGCAGGGGTGGTGCGGTGGTCAAGCAGGTGCTTGCCGGTTGTCAAGAGTGTGCTTTAGGGTCGTATCCTGACGCGGGCTGCGCCGTGTGTCAGCCAATCTGCTGACACGGTGCCAACTGTAGCAGGGTGTCTTGCTATTGCTGCGTCTGTAGCCTGCAACGCATGACATGCAGCTGTGCATTTCCATGCACCTTAGTCCCAAAGATCAACAAGCACTTGCCTTGCATGGCGTACTTGCGCAGTGTTCCTCCTGCACGGATGTTGCCAGTCAGGGTGCAGTTTCCCAGTGCTTTGCTCGATGCAAGAGCAGTGCGGAAATTGTCTCCACCTTTTGTCGCTTATGTCTCGAGCAACTGCTTCCAGGAAGCAGCCCGCGCAGGGTGCTGTGTGCCAGTACGCGTGAGGTTCCTCTTGCATAGGCAGCAGTACAACAGTGCTAGCAGTGCCCAGAATAGGAGGACCCGCATGGTCGTGCATGGGCTCTTATCCTCGCCACATACATGATAAGAGAGCAAGGAGCAAAGCGGTACCGCATGCTAGCGGTACCGCATGCTAACGACCGGTCGTTAGCATGCAACTCCCGATCACCCTGGAATACCAGGTGCTTGAATACGTATACCCCTGGCAAAAGCAGAAGTGGCACGCAGGATACAGCTCTAGGACACAGCTCTAGGATACAGCCCTGCCAGTTGCAAGCTAGAGGACTTTTGGTGAAGCAGGCATCAGCCTTGCGCCTAGTCCAGGCCGTTGCTGCGGGCCGTCCTGCTGTGCGCATGGACTGGATGTCGACGTTGCATTCTGGCTGGCCGTGTTCAGCCGTTCAGTCGCTGGCCCGTCGCTCTTGCTCGGTCGCAGCCCAACCGTGCGCGGGTGTCAGGTGGGCTGCGGTGTATGCACCTTTCAGCACTTCGCTGCGTGGCCGGAGTCTTCTGCATTGGAGGCTAGCTGTGCGCTGGTTGCGTAGCCGGTAGAGAGACTTCGTGACTGTGCTTACCTGCGCTTGCTCAGCGCGAGCTGGGCCCTCTTACATGGCTCGGACTGCGGGGTGGGCGCATGGCCAGCCCAGACCTGCGCAGTGCTTCCCAGTTCCCAGGCGGAGGAGGCCGCGCCGGCGTCGGTCGGCCAGGGCAGCCGGTACGTGTCGTGACCTTGATCTTTTTGGGGCGAACTCTGCTCAGTGCAGCCCCTGCCTGCACCTGCTGGTCCTGACGACCTCCTGTTTCGCGCAGCTGGCTGTCAGGAGAGCGCGAGGCGGGGCGGAGCGGCGCAAGGTTGCGTGGCACAACCTCGGCGGCGGGCCTGCGCGGCTCGGCAGAGAGCACGAGGAGGAGCGGTGGTGCGCTCTGGTCCACGGTTGCTTCTGCTGCTGTTTGCGCGTCGAGTATGTACGGAGCTGGCACACTGAGGGAGACCAAGCCCACGGGTGTGGAACAACAGGTGCACGCCAGCCACACACTGCAAAGCACCAGGCGCACATGCTGGAGGGCATGGTGCGCTGCGTTACCACACCCCCGTTCGGTTTTCGTAGGGCGGTATCCCTTCCACACAGTCGAGCAGTACTGGTGGGATGTGATGAGCACCAAGCCGTGGTGGGCCGCGGATGGCTCCGCGCCCAACGCGCACCCCCTTGCCTGCTCCGGCGGTGCATAGGCGCACATGTCAGAGCGTGTGGGCGCACTGTTGGTCCAGGAGCTGTCTCCCAGCGGCTGGCTGCTCGCCAAACGGCCGCACCCCGAGCCTGGTGCACCCGGCAGGAAGGCCTGCGTCGCGCAAGTCGTGACGGGGCGGCTGCGACCGTGCTGCCCCTGCGGCTCCCGCGGGGCAGCCTGCGCAGCGCGCAGCGCCCACACGCAGGAGCGCGCGCAGGTGAACTGGCGGTATGCCGTTAGGCGAGGCATGCAAGGCGCTGCGGAGCAGCCCTAGCAGGGCGTCTCCGGCCACAGCCACGCAGCCTCGGCCGAGCAGGCGCGGCTCTGCAGGCCTGCCTGGTAGCGGGTCGCGGGTGCGCCCCGTGCCGGACCGGCGCGCCGTCGGCCCACTGGCAGACAGCTTCCCCCTCCTACCCCCTGCTGCATGGTTGCGCATTAGCAGCCCCTGTTCCGTCACTGCCGTGCGCCTGCACCACCTGCTGCCTGTAGGGCCCGGCGTAAAGGGCTTGCTTGGCGCATGCTCTGCGCCCGAAGCACTGCAACTGCGCATGGCGGAGCGAATGCATGTACCAGAGGGGTCATGCAAGTGCGCGTGATAAGCCCGCAATTGTGTCGCCACATGCTGAGCAGGCAGCCGCGCTGGTTTGCCGGCAGGCTTCAGTGTGCAGCTTGCTGCTTGACAGGCAGGTGACCTGGCAGCGGCATGCTGGGCGCGGGAATCAGGTCGATTCGGATGATCTTTGGGGTGGCTCCGACTTGCCGTGGCCAACCCGAGAGCGCCCCTTGCGCCCTGCAAGCATCTGCATGCTGTGACGCTGCCTGTTCATCGCGCTGCTGCGCTTGCGAATGTCTGGCCCTGGTGCAAGGGCGTTGGCGGCCCCGGCCTGCAAGCCAGTTCGTCTTGAGCCTGCCGCGGCTGGCCGCCCGTGCTATGACTCTGATATGCACCACGTGCGCAGCTCGCCCAGCATCGCCGCCGAGTAGCGCAGCGCCTCGCGCAGGTTGTCGTCGTCCTGGGCGTTTGCAGCATCGTGCGCAGTCAGTGCACCGCTACACGCACGACTAAGTCCAGTCATAGGTACACCGGCAGACGATGCAGCCTCGCTGCGTGATTGACAACCAGTGTTGAGTGCAGTACTAGCTGGTGGGCCGCACCAGCGCGCGCTTCATGTAAAACGCATTCCGCTTGACGGAGTTGCTGGCGTCCTGCAGCCACTTCACCTGCTCCTCCTGGGGCGTCATCGCCCGCTCCTCTGCCTGCACGGCCATCACAGCGGCAGGTGAGGGGGCCCGCCGAACCGCCTTGCCAACCCCGGCGCTGCTTTATAGCTGGCACACGTGAACTAGTGCGGCAGTGTCACTGCTGTGGCAACAGACGCGGGGCAGACCATCACGGCCAAGTCGCGTGCGCGAGTGCCGCTGCCGGGCGTCACAGTCCAAAGTACATCTACAAGAGAGGGCCGGCCTACAGCGCCACTTCACCTAATACCAAGCCAGGTGCTGGAGCATCTCCTCGCCCCCCGAAAGGCAACATGGAGGTGCATCAGCTGCCCTAGACCTCAACTCGCCCATGGTGCTCGGTCAGGTGCAGGCCTGCCACAGCGTGTCTGGTGCGCCCCGTGCCTGGCACAGGCTTGAGTCAGGCAGTGCGCCGAGCAGTAGTGCACACCGTGCCAGGGCCTCGCCAGGCGCCAGGCGGCCATCAGGCGATTGGCGCGCCTGCTGGCACCGTAGCAGCCACCCAGGGTGGTGCGGGGGGGCCCTGTGGCAGCACCAGCCCGCCAGCGGCAGCCTCTGTGGGCGCGACGCGCGCTTGATTGCCCGGGCCGCTCGGCGGGCTGCGCTGCCGGGTGACGGGCGGGGCGGGCGGCGGCGGCGCGGCGCCGGGCACAGCTCGCGATGTCGCAGCCCCCTCGCGGGCCGGCTGTGCGGGCTGTGCCCGGTGCAAAGCCGGTGCGTGACCCCCGTGTCGAGCATCACTTCATATGCGCGGTGCACAGATGGCACAAGGACTCTCCTGCATCAATCTGGTGCCTTTTGCAGCACACCCTGTACCCGTGTACTTGAATGAGCAGTTAGAAAAGGGTGCGGCAATGTGTCGTCCGCTCAGCGAGGCTGCCGCCGACGGGGCCAAGTGGCAGTCAGCAAGGTGCAGATGCAGACTCCAAGGCGTGGCTGCAGACCCGCTCTGCGAGAGCGTGAGGGGCGCCGCCTCTGCGGCGCGCAGCCCGGCGCCGAGCTGGAGAACTTCAGCGAGCGGCTGCAGGCGGCAATCGCGGAGGGCGGGCGGGTCGCGGCGGCCGCCGGCGCGCTGCCGGTCACGCCGCTGAGCACTGGCGTGCCTGTGGCGCCGGTGGCCGCGCCTGCGCCCGCGCCGACGCCTGCGCTGACGCCGGCGCCCGCGGCGGCGAGCGCGGCGGCCGCGCAGCAGCTGCTGTTCCAGTCGTTCCCGAACCTGACGCCGCAGCAGCAGGCGCAGACGATGGCGATGCTGCAGCAGCGCATGGCCGCCGCCGGCGCGCCGCCGCCCGCGCAGCTGACCGGCGCGCAGGCCGCGCAGGCGCGCGCCCTGCGGGGTTTGCCTGGCACCAGCTCAGTGCTGTGGAGTTGCGTGTACTGATGCCAACGCCCTGAAATCGCGCTGGGCGTCATACGCATTTGCTGTCGCGCTCAGAGGTCATGAGAGGTGGCCCGCCGGCTGCTGGGCAGCCGCTCTTGCTGGGCGCAGCTGGGCGCCGGGCTTGGCCTCATCGCCGCGCCAGGGGCCCTGACGCCCGACGCGGCGGCTGCAGGCGGCGGCGGACTGGGGCAAGCTGGCGCACCTGCCATACGCGGCGCACCTGCTCGCCTCGGAGCCCGGGCAGGCCATCCTGCAAAAGGCGGCGGGCCTGTCGCCGGACGCGCTGCGCGGCATCCTGGCCTGGCGGGTGCGGCGCCGGGGCGCGCCCCGGGGGCCGCGCCCGGGCAGCCACACATGCCGCGGCCGCGCGCGCGGGAGCGCTGCATGCGCCCTGTGTGGGCGCGACGGGCCGCGCACCGAGCGCATGCCTGGATGGGGACCACTAGGGGCGGGAACCGGGCGTGCGCATGCCCTCGGTCGTGCTGGAGGTCGGAGCTGCGCTGCCGTGGCTGTCGCAATGCATCTGTGACGCGCTCCCGACCCCTGTGGCTGTGAATCTGGCTGCGGTGCATGCGCCCGCTGGGAGCACGCCGCAAGCTCCCGCACCTACTGGCGTGGCGCGGCCGCCGCGGGCACAAGCGCGTGTCGCGCGGCGCGCAGAAGACGCCGGCAGGCGCGGCAGCGATCCGGCCGGGGCCGCTGCCGGCGGGCGCGGGCGCGCCGCAGGCGTACGCGGCGCCGGGCGCGGCCGCGGCCGCGGCGCAGCAGGCGCAGCAACGCCAGCAGCACCAGCCGCAACCGGGGCAGGTGACCCTGCGCCCGTGCCCGTCCTCTCAGGCCACTTCCGCTTGCGATGCGGTCCTGCAGGCTCAAAGAGCAGCGCGCGCACGCGGCCGCCAATGCATCGGCGTGCAAGGCGGAGCTGGCACCGTCGAGCACAGGCATCAGAGTCTGTCCGTTCGGTGCTGCGCGAGGCGGGGAGGCCGCGCCGCGTGCAGGCGGGCTATGTGTGGCGGCCTGGGATGCCGGCGCCGGGCGCGCTCGCGGCCGCGTCGCCGGGCGGGTATGTGGCGCGGCCCGCGTACGGGGGCCAGCCCTACGCGCAGCAGCCGTACGGGGCGCAGCTGCGGCCGGTCGCGCCGGCGCCGCGCGCTCTGACCGAGGACGAGCGCAGGGTGCTGCCGCAGAAGGCGCGCCCGCAGCGAGCACCTGACGCGCCGCTTGCTTGCAACAACCGCCTAGCAATCGGGTACCATCTGTGGGCTTTCGTGTGTGAGCGGGTCATGTCAGGGGCGCGCCTGCTGCCTTACATGTGCGTGGTGACAGAGTTTGCGCAGGTGTCCTGGGTCTTCCAGCGCGTCCATGTGATGCACACACCCTGGCATTCATGCACGGAAGTGCAGTCTGACAACCATGCTCCTCCCGCGCGCAGAGCCTGGCGCGGCTGGCGGCGGCGGCTGCCGGCGCCGGCGGCGGCGAGCTGGCGCCGGACGCGGAGGCAGCGCTGCGGCGGCTGGCGGACGGCTGGCTGGACGCCGCGCTGGCGGCCGCGTGCGGCGCCGCGCGGCGGCGCAAGGCCGAGCAGCTGGCCGCGGACGACGCGGTCACCTACCTCGAGCGCACCTGGTGCGCGTCTCCGCGCGGCGTGTGTTCACGTCAGCTGTGGTGGACCGGGTTGGCAGGGCGGCGAGTCGGCTGCTGACGGTGCGCCAGACTGCTCGCAGCGCGCCGGGCGCACCCACACTTGCGGCACACGCGCCTGTGCCATGGCAGGCCAAGCTATTTGGCGGCAGCTCTACAAGAAAGTGACCCAAGTGCTCTATGGAACCCACATGCTGAGGTCAGGCCAGGCGCTCTGGCGCTTGGGTGGGGGTAGCAAATAGCGTGGCTGTGGCATCAGCAGGTTCGCCGCGCAACATGAGCAAGTATCGACGCAGATGCATGGCTGGCAGCCCTGTCAGCACGCCGGCCAGGCGCGCCGCTGACTGAAGCGGCGTCGCCGCGCGCAGGCACCTGCAGGTGCCGGGCTTCGGCTCCGAGACCGTGCGCGCGTACAAGCGGCCCGCGCTGTCCGAGCTGCACCGCGCGCGCGCGGCCGCCGTCCGGAAGGCCGCGGACGCCGCGCCCGCCGCGCCGGCGCCCGCGGGCGACGCGCGCGAGCCGGCGGCGGCGCCGCAAGCCGCGCAGGTGCTCCATGTGGCGCGGCTGTGTGTGGAGACGTGGGGTGCCTGGCGAGTGATGGGTTGGCGCGCTGGTCCGCAGCCATCGCTGCCAGTCAAGGGCATGGCCCCTCCTGCTCCTGGCCGCAAGCCGAGCGGGCCGCTGTGCACCGGAGTCGCTGCGCTCATGCATGCCTTACGCTGCTCGCCCCGGCAGGCGGACGCGGCAGCAGCGGCGGGCGGCAAGCAAGGCGGCGCCAAGCCTGCGGCGGCGGCGCCCAAGGCCGCGCAGCCGCCGGGCGCGGAGCCCGGGCAGGCCGGCGCGGGCGCGGCCAATGGCAGCCTGTGACTGCATGCCCGGCGCCCAGAGCTGCTCGCATGCACAGAGGAGCCGCAGAGGAGGAGACCGCAGAGGAGCCACAGAGGAGACGCAGAGGAGCCGCAGAGGATGCGCAGAGGAGCCGCGTGTTGCGGTTGGCCGCTGCGGCGTATCATTGGAGCTTGATCAGCAGGCTGGTGAGCTGCGAGCTGGGCGAGGGGAGTGAGAGTGATAGCAGTGTACCTGTGGCCCGTCGCTTTGCCGACGAGCGCTGCCAGGAGGCATTGATAGGCGCGCAGCGGCACATTTTGTGCTCGCATTGTAAAACACCAGCAGGACTACCGCAAGACTTGACGTGCACTCAAAAGACGTCCAGCAATGACAGCAGGCATGTAGGCGCACGCCATATGACTGTCCCTGGGACAAGGTATTGCGGAACGGCTGATCGCTGCAGACCGAGATGTGGCAGCGGATGTTGATCTGCCAGCCCACGTGTAAGAAAGAGCTCGCGCCATACTGGCCCCAGCAGGGTACATCGGGGTGTGAAGCGTATGCAGCAACAATAAGCTGATCAGGTGTTCAGATCAGCAGCAGCAAGATGCGCTGCTGATGTGCTGCTGATGTGTGCACGTGCTCAGCAAGGTCCTGGTGCGCGCCAGCCTCATGCCCTACGTAATCCTTCACCTCACTAAGCCAAACCATGTGCAAGGTGACCGCGCGCGGGGCTGCGCGCAGCCAAGGCCCGGCCAGGTGCAGGTTCACAGGCGCAACCTGAAAGCTGAAAACATACGGATGCCCAGGGGGCGCTGGCTGGTGCCCGCCAGGCGCGCCCGGAGGCGGCCGCATAGCTAAGCGCGCGCCCGGCCCCTACATATCCACAGAGGCGCGGCGCGCGAGCGGTGCGTTGGATAGGGTTGGGAGTAGGGTTTCCTGACACAGTCCAAGCCGCCTCGTCAGCGCCGCTGGCGGTACAGGCTCGCGAGCACCGCAAACGAGGCCAGGTGCAGCGCGAGGTAGCAGCCGAGCAGGACGCCGGCCGCCTGCCCGGCCGACAGCCGGAAGTCCCAGTAGGCCAGGATGTCGTCGCCGGACGCCGTGACCTGGCACGTGAAGCCCGCGCTCAGCGCCTGCGCGACCAGCGCAGGGCTCGCCAGCGCCTGCCGCGGGCCCCCCCGTGCGCACGGTCAGCTAGGGTATGCGTTAGGACACGTTTGGACGCCGCTCTCCATCGGACAGCAACGCAATGCATGGAGCATGCCCGCAGCGCGCCGCACCTCCTGCCCTCGCGCCCGCACTCACACTGAAGCAAGCAGGCTGTCGCGCACGGCTTGTGCCGGCGCAGGACGTGCGCGCGCCTGGCGCAGGTCGTCCGCGGACGCGCCGGGCATGCCCTCCGCCACGCAGCCGGGCGGCTTGAATGCGCGGCCGCCCAGCTCCACGCGCGCCAGGCCCTGCAGCGTCCACCTGCGGCCGCGCGGCGTGCGCTGGCAGCCTGCGCCTGCGAGCCCAGAGGCAGGGCCGTGCAGCGTAGCAGCGGAAGCAGCGGGTGTGCATGACAGAGCGCCAAGCACAGGCGCATGCATGGCTCGAGCAGAAGCTCTCTCCGCACATGCGCTCAGGCTGCTCGGTCTTCGGCCAACGCCGCTGAAGCGGGGCGGCGCGCTGTGCACGCACCCGCGCTGTGCACCCAGCGCCGGCCGGAGCTGCCATCTTGCAGGCAGCGAGCCAGGGTCACTGTTCACGGTGTTTGCAGCGCCTGCGCGCGCTCAGGCATGGGTCATGCAGAGGGGTGAGGGGTGCCGTAGGCGCAGCGGGCGGCGCGCCGCGGGTAGGACGCGTAGGACAGCCAGACGAGCGGGCGGATGCGCAGCTCGCCCGTGCGCATGTAGAAGCCGGACAGCAGCAGCGAGAGCGCCACGTACCCGCACGCCAACACGTACGCCAGGTCCTGCGGCGCGCGCGGACGGTCACGTAGGGTTGCACTAGGGTTGCGCAGCAGGTGGTCAGGCAGGGTTGCGCGCAGGTGGCCAAGCGGCGAGCTGCTGCGCCGCCTGGCCGCGCCGCAGCGCAAGCGCAGGCGGCGCCCTGCCTCGTGGCGCTCGCTGGCCCGCGCTGTGCTTTGCAAAGATATCTGAAGCGGGAGGCCGCCGAGCAGGGCCGGAGCTGGTGCGCACGTGCGCTCCGAGGCGTGTCAAAGGCACGGCTGCCCAGGCGGTTGGCCTGCCTATGCCTCAGCATGCCTCCTGGGCGTGCAGGCAGAGCACGAGCTCGCAGCTCAGGCGCCCCGCCCCGCCGGCGCGCGCGCGGCGCGCCTGGTTGGGCGTGAGGTAGACGGCGAACATGGCGACCTGGATGGCCACCAGGCTCTGCAGCAGCAGCAGGCCGGCGAACTGCGCGACCGCCCACGCCTCGTAGCGCAGCCCGGCCAGGCCGTACAGCACCAGCCCGCCCGCCAGCACGTTCAGGCAGATGAAGGGCAGCGCTGCGCGCGCGCAGAGGCCGCCTGTCACTGTGAATCCCTAGCGCGCAGCGTGGCCACGTGCAACTGCAACTGGGGCAATAGCATGCGTTGGCCGCCGAGTGTGCATGATGAGAGTGAAGCTGCGCGATGCAGGCATTGTGAAACACTGTGAGGCAATTACCAATCCTGCATCGTCCGGCGCCTCCCCTCACCGCTGTGCACACCGACCGCCTGGAGGCTCGCCCCTGCCGAGGAGCAGCGCATGCGCGTGCGGCTGCCATCACAAGCCGGGCAGCAAACGCCGCAGCGAGCGCATGTGCACTATGATGGCCATCAGGGGCCCCACGGAGCCAAGCAGGGGGTGCGCTGGCCGAGCGCAAGCGCGGTGCGGCTGCCAGCAGGAGCCAGGCAGGGGCCAACGCCAGTCGAGCGCATGTGTGGTGCGGCTGGCCCCACGAGCCAGGCGTGGGCCGGACCAGCGAGCGCATGGGCCAGGTAGTAGGCGGAGGCGCGGTACAGGCCCGCAGCCATGTCCGCAGCGAAGAACCTGCGGCGGAGACGCGTCGTGCTCACATCCCTGCTGGCTCTGCTGCAGCCCGCGCTTTGGCGCAGCGACGCCGCCGCCGAGCGCGCGTGCGACAGCGCACATGTGTGTCAGCTGCGGGGACAGCGCGCCACCGCGCACAGCCAGAGGACGGCGCCAGACGAGGGACCGGCAGTGCATGCGCCCTTTTGAGCGCTCCCCAAATAGCGCGAATATGCGAAGCATGCGTCTGCGGCATGAGGTGCGGTGCGGCGGCGCCAGGCGCGGCGGGGCCGGGCGCGCACTGGCGGTCGGCGACGTAGAAGGACATGTAGCAGAACGGCAGCAGCTCGAACAGCAGCATGATGAAGAAGAGCGCCGACAGCCGCTGGAACGTGTCCTGCGGCGCCTCGCCCAAGTCCAGGAAGGTCAGCCCTGCGCGCGCGCGCTGGCTCCTGCATCAAGACTGCCCATCACGGGCTTGCTGCCAAGCGCTTGCATGATTAAAATTGTGTGTTTTGGCGATAAGCGGTCAGTGCCAGGCGTGACCTGAGCGGCGACGCAGCGCCCAGCCACAGGCGCAACAAGGTTGCTCTTTTCAGCCTCAGCTCACATGCGATGCATTGCTTCAGACGAAGTGCACGCAGTCGTATCATCACAACCTGAGTGGAAGAGGGTGCACAGCAACCGCGGTTGCGCGCAAGCGCGGGCGCGCGCCGGCCAGGAGGCCGACGCAGGTGGACATGAGCAGGCGGGACGTGGCGTCGGTCGGGTTGCGCAGCTGCGCGCGCAGCGCGCGCCGGAAGAGCACGCGGAACTGCGTGCCCCAGCTGCGCGCGCGCGGGCGCCTGGGTTTGAATACGCGTGCACGTGCAAGGACCCTTGACGTGCGCAGGCCGCTGCCTGCCTGGAGGTCAGCATTTTGTCCGCCCGCAGCGCTCCAGCCTGCAATGCAGCTGTACACGCTCGCAGTGCACATGCACTCACGCCGGCTGCTGTGGCGGATGCCCAGGTGCACAGGTCGTGTGCATGGCGCATAGCATGCCCGCCCATGTTGGAGGCTGCAGGAGGCTGCAAGGCGCCGGGCGCGGGGCATGCCTGGCGGGGTACTGGCCGCACAGGTCCGCGCCGTCCTCCAGGAGGCCCGGCGGCGCCGGCGGGCCAACTGGCGCGCGCGGCACCAGACCCTGGCGCTTGCTGGGCCAGCCTTCGCCGGCTCCGGTGCGGGCCGGCTCCGTGCAGGGCGAAACGGGGTTGCTGGGCTGCTGGGGCTGGCCCGCGCTCTCGATGGACGCCGGCCAGGGCTGCGCCTCTGTAGGGCCCTCCGGGCTGCTCAAGTAGGCGACCGCGTCGCCAGCGTCCGCGGCGCAGCGCTCGCGCCAGCGCAGGCCCGCCTCATGCACCTCCGCGGTAGTTGTCATGGTCCTGCACGGCGCGCCATGGCATCCCCTTAGAATTACTGTGAGCCACTTGCCACATGCTTTGCAGTGAAGGCGCGGGTGGGCGTGCAGAAGCTTGCTGCCCTGCTTGTCTGCTGATACTCCCTGCAAATGCTCATTTGATAGCACGCTCGTTCTTGCCAGCCCACAGGTAATCAGTGCGCGCAAACCTCACACAGGCACATGCAGCGCCGCCAAGCCAGGCTGGAGCCTGGCTCAGGACATATGGGCATGCGTGTGTGTGTGACCTCAGTGGCTGCCATGGAAGGGTGCAGGTTAGCGTGCGCCATGTGCTTGCACAGAAGACAGGGCGCAGCGAGGGCGCGCCTGCGCGCATAGCCGCTGGGCTTGGCAAAGCCGACGGACACGAGGTCCATGAGCCAGTCGGGCGCGGCGCCGTCGGCCGCCGGCTCGAAGGGGTAGCCCAGCACGTCCGCGAACCAGGGCACCGCGGCGGGCGGCGCGCCCGCGAACAGCTGCACACCCTCCGACAGCACCACGACCTGCGCGGCCGGTAGCGACTCGGCGCCCGCGCTGACGCGACTGGCCAGGGGTTGGTGAGCAGTGATTGGGTCAGGTGTAGGGATATCGATGTCAGCCATCTGGCCCGCATATTTATGCAGTTGTGGGGAAGGGACGGCAGCTCGCTCGCGCACCAGGGGATGGCGCCGGCAAAAGTCTTCGGGAAACAAGGCCTATAGGCAGTTAAGACGCTGACGATTCACCCGACCAGCAGGGCCTGATCGCGCCGCGGTGGCAGCGCATGTTTGTCATAGCAAGGAGCGGCCGCGCGCAGCACGCGCGCACTGCACAGCAGCGCGCACGCTCTGCACGCGCGGCCGCGGGCGCGCCTGGTGCAGCAGGGCCCAGATGGCCGCGCGCGGCTGGTGCAGCGTGGCCACGACCGTGTGGCCCAGCGCGGCGAGGCACGACATGTGGTCCATCACGTTCAGCGCCGCAAATGCGTCCAGGCCTGCGCAGGTGCCGCTGCTTGGGATGCTGAGTCTGCTCCAGGGTTGGATTGATGAGTACGGACGCGCGACACGCCGCCGCATCGCTCAGCGCCGCACCTGCACAAGGCCTGCATGCCCACGGCCACCCACCCACCAGCGCGGTTCTGCGCCTCTGCTGCGCTGCCCTGGACGGGCGTGGAACGTGTCCCGCCGCGCGCAGGAGCATGAGCAGCGATGACCTGCTGCCACGGCAACGCCAACTCATGTGCAGCCCTAGCATGGATCCCGTCTGGCCGCAGGGAGGCAGGCAGGCGGGCGGGCAGCGCGCGCCCGGCGCGTACCCGTGGTCGGCTCGTCCAGGAAGAGCACCGCCGGCGCCGCGACCAGCGCGCACGCGATGCTCAGCCGACGCTGCTCGCCGCCCGACAGGCCGCGCACGCGGATGCCCCCCGGCAGCACGCCGCCCACCTGCGCTGCTCGCAGAGCGTGGGTGACCTGATGTGCACTGCAAGCTTCCCATGAGCCACTCACTGTAGCACAAAGAAGCAATCTAAACAATCGGCAAGTCCCGACTTGGCGGCAGAACTGTTGCACGTCGCGCTGACGATCTGCGCCCTGCATATGCTTGACCTCCCTCAAGATCCTTCAGGCCACACTGCTCGGTAATGCTAGAGGCACACAGCACATCATCCTCTTGTATCCACAGCGTGCCCTGTGTGGCAAAGCATTACCTGTGCGGTAAAGCATGCCCTGCGCAAAGAAGTGCGCCACGCACCACCCAGACTACTGTTCTTGAGCCCGCCCCCCGCCAGGCGCAGCGGCCGGCGGACGCGCACCGGCGTGTCGCGTATGCGCCAGAGGCCCATGACGGCCAGCGCCGCATGCATGCGCGCGTGGACGTCGGCTGCCGTGCTGCCCGGCGGCGCGCGCAGCTGCGCATGGAACTGCGCAGCGCAGCCCAGGCCAGGTATGCCTCACCGTTTGGGTGCAGACGCCACTGGCGCATGCCACACAGCTGTGCGGCTCGCACTGCAGCGCGCACGTGATGCTGCCATCTGAGCTTGTTTGCGTTCCAGTGTGTTTGGTGGACCTCGGCGCGCAGCGACGCGACCAGCATTTGAGAGCGGCATGCGCAACACCCTGCAGAGGGGGGACATGAGCGGTCACCACAGCACATCCTCGCGTCAGTCTCATAGATGCGCTGGGGCGCCAGGGACCGGCGCCGCCTGCTGCCCCGCCGCTTCCGATGCGCTCAGGCGCGGTCGTACGAGGAGGAGTCGGAGCGCGGCAGCGCGCGACCCTCTGGCTCCTGCTCCCAGGCGCGCGCGCGCAGGTACGTACTCAGCCGCGAGTGCACCGCGCGGGCGTCCGGGTCAGCCTGCCGCGACAGCTCCGGCAGAAACGCGCCGTCCAGGACCTGCGCGGCCGCGCCGCCGCGTCGCCGCTCCGTGCAGCCCGGGCGCGCGGCTCCGGGGAGGTCCACCACACAAATTCGGGCGCCGCTTGAAAAGCGGCCCTGCAGGTTCTGTGTGTCCCTGGCGGGCACGCTCGCGGCGGCGGTCACACGCCGCAGTGTCATGCGCCCAACATCGTGCGGAGCGACCGGCGCGCGTAGCAGGACACGCGCCGCACGCGGCGCCTGACTTCAGAGAATAGTGCGCCTGGGCGGGGCCACGCCTGCAGCAGCTTGAGGAACTGGCGCCCGTACGCGGCGGCCATGCGGAAGCCGGCCACCTTGAGGAAGGCGTCCAGCGCGGTGGCCGTCAGGCGGTTGGCCGGCAGCTGGTTCAGCAGCCTGCGCGACGGGGGCGCGGCCCTTCACGCGCGCGCGTGCGCGCCGCACCCCTCGCGCAGGGCGACGCGCCAGCGGGGCGGGCCGCGAGCAGGGCGCGCGCTGCGCGCAGCTGCGGCAAATCATGCGCAGGCGCCGGGCGAGCAGGCTGTACCGCCCGGCAGCGCGGGCGCGGCGCGCACCGCGCGCAGAACGCCCAGCCGTGCTCCAGGCCGTGCGCGTGCCCGGGCTGCTCCGCCTGCAGGAACGCGGCGTAGAGCGCGATGTAGCCCTGCATGCGCGTCACGTACTCGTCTGTCGACTCCCAGCCGGGCGCGCCGCCGCCGCCGGCCGCGCCGCCGCGCTTCCGGTACGCCATGGCGCGCAGGTGCTGCGCCGGGTCGGCGCCCTTGCGCAGCGACGCGTACCGCGGCACGGCCAGCGGGCACGCCTGCGCGCGCGCGGCGCCAGGGGTAGGATTAGGGTCAACCGTTCACGCGCGGCCGCGCCCGGGCGCTTGCGCCCGGCAGCGCGGGTGGCACGGGACCGCGCCGCCGGTCGCGCAGACGCCCTGCACCGCCCCGCATGGAGGAGGCTCGCGGGGCGCGCCGCGCAGCGCCAGCACACCAGCCTGGCCCGCCCGCAACACAGGCGGGCGCCGCGCCGCGCGTGGGCCCGCGCACGTGGAAGAGGCGCGCCAGCAGCAGCGGCGCAAAGTCGGCATGCGCGGCGGCCACAGCCGCCGCCACCATCGCGAGCGGGAAGGCAAACTCGTGGCGCAGCGCCACCTGTCGCGCGCGCGCCGGGCGCGCCTTAGCGGGCCGCGGCCGCGTGCGCAGCAGCGCGCACGCCCGCACCCCGCCCCGCAGCGCGCGCCGCCCTGCGACCGGCCGCGCGCCGCCCGGGAGCCGCCGGCGGAGCCCCTGCAGCGACTCAGCGTCGCCCACAGCGCCGGCCTGCATGCGGGCGCGCCGCGCCTGCGCCTCGGCCTGGCTGACCAGCGTGGCGGCCAGCTGCAGGCAGGCATACGCGCGCCGCTCGCCCGCCAGCCCGCCCAGGAACTGCGCCAGCGCCGCCGACTTGGCAGCCACCTGCGCGCCCGCGCGCGCGCCGGTGACGGGGGGGTTCCCGGGGGTGTCTGGAGAGCGCTTGCTGCCTGTGCGCCCGCCACCCGCACTCAGGCCCGCTGCGCAGGCGCGGCCGGCGGGCGGGGCGGCGGGGCGGCCGCCGCGCCTGCTGCTGCGTTCCGGAGATCTGCTGCACGTTCAGCTTGACGAACTTGTCGAGCTGGCGCCGCTCGCGCTTCTGCGCCTCGTCCGCCAGGAGCCCCGCGATGGCCTCCTGCGCGCGCACGTAGCACCAGTGTGCTGCCGCCCTCGAGAGCACCCCTGTGACACGCACTGGCTCCCGCACACACAGACGCTCAGGCGGCCCCGAGCGCCAGCGGCGCGCCGCGCCGCACACTGTGCTGGGCATGCCGCGCAGGGGGTCCGGTCTCGATTGGACGGAGTGGGAGGTCTCGACGTGCGCGCGCGCTGTTGGGGCACACACCCTGCTGCGGCTGCCGCCGTTCCGCCCAAGAACACCGGCGCAGGGCCGGAGAGGCAGGCGCGCGCCTGCGCGGCCGCCAGGCGCGCCCAGCACCGCCTCTCCAGCTCAGCCGCGCCGGGCGCAACGCGCGCCGCGACGCCGCGCACATTGGAGCCGTCGCCGCGCGCGGCATCCGGCTGCGCTTGCGCCTGCGCGGCCGCAGGCGCCTGCGCCTGCGCGGCCGCCGGCTGCTGCACGGCGCGCGCCGCGGCGGCCGCTGCCGCGGCGGCCGCCTGCTCCCGCGCGCGCGCCGCCTCCTCCTCCTGGCCCACCCCCGCACCGCGGCTGACCGCAAATGCGACTGCTCCCCGGTCTTTGAGGACGGCACGGGCTCTGTGAACCTGTGCATGACGCTGGGCAGCACCCGGGGCCGGCCCATGCACCAGGCGCTCCGTAGCAGCGGGACGCGCGGGACCGCGACAAGCTGCTGACAGAAGGACCTGAAGGCAGGCAAGTAGAGCGACCCCGCCGCTGTTCGGGTCGCATGCGCCCGCGGGTCACACGCGCCCACTGCCGACCACATGCCATGCCCCTCCATCGACCCCCTGCCTCGCGCTACATGCGCGGCGGGAGCCGCCGCGGCATCGGCGCGCGCCTGGCGCTGCAGCTCCGCGCGGCGGCGCTCGTCGGCCGCGCG
>JAABUX010004744.1_pt1 | contig 17041 bp, 17 predicted proteins | sample 5561851 | NCBI WGS metagenome assembly JAABUX01 (sample SAMN10711883, study PRJNA513361) | rock metagenome | isolation source: Antarctica rocks | place: Antarctica: Victoria Land, Richard Nunatak red sandstone | collected 2016-01-03 | reverse complement strand
TGACGTCGTAGTCGCCGCTGGCCCGCATCGACCGGGCCGTCCTCAGCTTGTCCTGGGTCCACACCGTGGGTCGTCCACCGACCCGACCGCGGGCTCGGGCTGCGGCCAGGCCAGCCATGGTGCGCTCCCGGATGAGTTCCTTCTCGAACTGCGCCAGGCTGGCGAAGACGTGGAAGACCAGCCGGCCGCCGGGTGTGCTGGTGTCGATCTGTTCGGTGAGGCTGACCAGCGCGACCCCGCGCTGCTCAAGGTCGTGCACGACGCCGATGAGGTGCCGCAGGGACCGTCCGAGCCGGTCCAGGCGCCAGACCACCAGGCTGTCGCCGCTCCTGGCGCACTCCAGCGCACTCGTCAGACCAGGTCGGTCCTGGACCGACCCGGAGGCACGGTCGATGAAAACCCGGTCCACAGCGGCCTGCTGGAGCGCATCGAGCTGCAGGGCCTCGTCCTGGGTGTTGGTGCTGACCCGGGCGTAGCCGATCTTGAAGGGGGAGTGTGCAGAACTCGTCATAGCTCTCCTTGGTGAGACGAGGAAGTGGCCACGGGTTGTGGACACGGATGGGCATGGCGAAGCGAGGTTCCGCGCGATGTCGCAGAACCCCTCGTATGCGGGCGGGCCTGGAGCAGCCCGTGACGGTGGCCGGGGGCGCGGGTGCACCCCCGGCCACGGGTGTCAGCGGGACCGCGGCCGGTAGGCCGCCGGCGGCAGGACGACGCCGAAGGCTTGGTCGGCGAGGTCGGCTGCCTGTTGCCAGGCGTCGAGGAAGCTGTCTAGCGCCTCGCGGTCGTTGACGTACATCAACAGCCGGCCGACCCGGACGGCGATCTGGCCGTGCCCGGGTCCCGCTGAAGCGGTTGTGGCCTGAACCCGAACCTCCTGCATCCCCTCGAGTACGGCCTGGACAGCGACCCGGCAGCGGTGATCGTGCTGCTGTTGCTTACCGGACCCGGGGACGGCGACCAGCCGCCGCGGGCTGCTCACTCGTCCTCCCATTCGTCCACGAGCGGCTGGCTGTAACCGCCGTAGCCGCTGGAACTGGCCGTCCTGGGCGTTAGGGGGGAGACGGCGTCTACGACGCCCTCGACGGCTTTGGTGAGGATCAGGACGACGGAGGCGAGTTCCCGGACGGCGCGGGTGGCCGCCGAGGCGGCCTCGGGGCTGCGGGTACGCAGCCGGGTGTAGGCGAGCACGGCCAAGGCCGCCGCGCCGGCGAGACTGAACAACAACAACATGGGTTCTCCCTGAACATGACGAAGCCCGGCTCCGCGGATGCGGGCCGGGCTAGTGGTGGGGGTGGTGGGTGCCTCTAGTGCTGCGGGCGGTTGCCGTGTCGCTGGGCGGCGCGCCGCTCGGCCCGGTTGGCCGGGACCGGCTCGTCCAACCTCGCTGCGCCGGGGACGACGGGCAGGTCGACCGGAAGGAGCAGCGGCCCGCCTGCCTGCTGCTCCAGATCTACGAGCACCTGGGCCTGCTGCTGCAGCCGGTGCGCCCGGGTGCGGGCCTGGCGCAGGGTCGTCCTGGCCCAAGCCACCAGGCGGCTGTCCAGCACGGCAGGCAGCAGCACCGCCTGGACCAGCAGCCGCAGCCAAGAGTTGCCGATGACGCCCTTGGCGAGCTTGTGCACCAGGTAGGACTGGCAGATGCCCGAGACCAGCCGGGCCTGGGTGGTGTGCGGGTCGCACAGGCGTGCCAGGCGGTGCACGATGGGACCGGCGACAGCGGCGATCTTGCCGCCTAGGGACACGACGCCGGACAAGAGCGTGTCGGCGACCTTGTTGCCGGCACTGCCGAAGCAGCGGAGCACCCGGTCCAAGCCGCTGAAGACCGTGCGGGCCATCCAGCCGCTCAGCCGGCCGAGTGTCCGCCCGACGCTGTTCACAACCGCCCGACCGGTAGGACTGGCGACCAGGCCTGCTGCGGCGGCGAGAACGCCGGTCCGGCCCAGACTGCTGGCGAGCTTGCTCATCGGCCTGAGGAGCCGGGTTGCGGCCGCACCGAGCCAGGACACCGCCCGGTTGAGGTGGAGCGTGTGCACAAGACGGCTGAGGTACCCGGCCGCCCGACCGGGTGCTGCCAGCGCGGCGTCCAGGGCGTGTCGAGCAGCCCGCCGGGCGTGGAGCAGCCACGCCAGCCGCATCTTCTGACCGGTCAGTGGTAGGACGGAGTGGAGTGGTTCGTACGGCTGTGCAGACATGCGAGGTCCTCTCTCAGCCTGGATCCACCGCGCAGGCTTCTGAACGGATCTGCTTGGTCTGGGTGATCTTGCTTGGGTGGTGGGCGTGCGGGACCGGCCGGTCTGCCCGGCTCTTCCACTGACGTTGCGCGTTGGGCCTTGCGGCGGCGGTCGGGTTCAGGCGGTTGTTGGGGGTCCGAGCGTGGCGTCGAACAGTTGGGTCCAGGCCGGTTCCCAGGGCCAGTGCTGGGGCAGGTGCAGCCGGAGCTTGCGGGCGGAGCGGGCCAGCCGGGCCGGCACATTGATCAGATGGGCGCGCATGGTGGCGGTGGTCGCGCGGGCGTGGAACGCCGAAGCGAGGCAGCCGGCGGCGCGGGTGAGGTTGAACGCGATCGCGGCCAGCACAAGCCAGGCGCTGTTGGCCATAAACGACCCGGAGGGCAGGTGCGCCATCGGGCCGCTCTTGAGGTCGGCGATGACCTGTTCGACGATCGCATGCGCGCGGTGGGTCTTCTCGGCTTGCACCAGCGTCAGTGGGCTGTCGCTGAACACCGCGTGGTAGCGGTAGGCCGCGAACAACTCCTGTTGCTCGGCGACGGCGCCGGCTGTCTTGGCGCTGCTTGTCTTGCTGGTGTTGACGGGGTTGAGGCGCTTGACGCGGCGCACGATCAGCCGGCCGGTGATGTGCTCTGTCTTGCGTCGGCTGGTGAACGCCACGAAGGGCACTTCGGCGATCTCGGCGTCGGAGATCAGGCGCTGCTCGTCGTCGTCCCAGACCGCGTTCGGATAGCTGATCGGGGTCCAGGCGAGCTCGTCGATGCTGGTGATCGCCTTGCTGACAGCCGGATTCATCCGGGCAGTGATCGAGAACCGCACCTTCGCGCGGCGGGCGGTGGCGATCACAGCGTGGTTGTAGAAGGCACTGTCGGCGCGCAACACGACCAGCCCGGAACCGTCCGGGCCGCCGGCACCGGCGGCCTTCGCGGCCTTGAGCGCGTCGGCGACCAGCCGGGCCGCACCACGGGCCGAGCTGGTGCTGCCCTTACGGAGCCGGGTCGCGCAGATCACCGGAGCGGACAGCGGAGTCGACACGATCGCGATCAGCGCGTTCAGGCCCTTCACCCCGGAGTAGCCGTACCCGGCGCCCTGCTTGGCGTAGCCGTAGGTCGCCCGGATCGTGTCATCGACATCGACGTAGGCGACGTGGTCGGCACCGGCCAGCAGCGGTGTCCAACGGGCGAGCTCGGCCAGCATGGCGGCCGCGACACTGTCGAGCTGGCGGACATGACCGAAGCTGAACGTGCGCAGGAACGTCCCCAACGTCGAGGGGGCCCGCACCCCACCGAACAGCCGGTCCATCCCGCCGTGCCGCAGAAGGTCCATGTCATCGATGCTGTCCGCCCCGGCGACCATCCCCGCGACCAGTCCCGGAACCTTCAGATGCGCATTCGCGCCACCCCTGGCGGGCAACGTCAGCTTGGAGGACACCAGCTCAGCCAGACCGCAGCGCTGCGCCAACGCGACCATCGGCACCAGCCCGGCACACGACACCAGATTCGGATCGTCGAACACCGCTAAGGTCTCGCCGGGGCTGTGAGAAAGTTGCATTCCGCGGATGCTCCTTCTGTGCTGGTTCCTGTGACTCTCGACAAGCCACATTCTCCCGACACAGCAGGGCAACCGCAGTCTACAACATGCCAAACAGCACTACTTAAACGGTGGATCCAGGCTCAAGTTGGACGCCGACATGGCCAGCAACAGCGACCCCGAGCGACTCGCGCTGGTCGAGCCGGTGAAACGCCAGAAGCTCACCGAGAAGTACGCGAAAGCCAAGACCATGCTTACACCCGCCTCCGGCTAATGGGTAGGTCGTCGCAGCTTTCCCTATCGGCGTACCCGTCTTGACAGAGGTCAGAGGGCACCTCACCGCCAGGCGACTGCCACGCTGGCCGGGTCGAACCCCCGTGCCCGTGTCGCTGGTTGCAGCTTGACTGTGGCTAGCGCGTCTATCACCATTTGTCGGATTGCCAGGTCGGCAGCGTCGAAGGCGGCGACCGGGTCTTTCGCTGCCAGCACCGCGCCGGGGCCAGTGGCCGCGACCAGCTTGGCCTCCTGCCCACGGATCGCGTCCACCTCGGCCTGCAGCTTCGCGGTCTTGGCCTTGTACCGCGTACCGTCAATCAGGTCGGCGTCGTAGTCGGCCTGAGTCGCTTTGATCCTGTGGTCTAGCTCCATCCGCTCGGCCGCCAGTTCCGAAAGTCGGGTCTTGTCAGCGGGCTTGGCCAGCATCTCGCGCAGGTCGGGCCGGGCGAGCCGTCCTCGGATGACTGCCAACACGTAGTCGTCAATCGCTTGGCGGGTGCGGTAGTAACAGAAGGCCCGACAGGTGTAGACGCGAGACGAGGAGCGGATACGCAGGCCACAGGTGCAGTAGTAGAGGCCCGACCCCAGGTGCTTACGGGCGGTGGACTCGCCACGGGTCTTCCGGCGCGGGTCGGCCAAGCGCGACTGCACGGCAGCGAACTGCGCCTCGCTGATGATGGGCTTCCAGGTGGCTGGGCCGAGGTCCTGGCGCTTGTAGACCGACCGGCCTGCGTACCGGGCGTTCTGGAGGATTGACGACACCGATGAGGGGCTCCACCATCCGCCGCGCCGGGTGGTGATGCCATCCTCCTGGAGCTTCGCCGCGATCCCCTTCAGGGTGCCGCCTGCCGTGAACTGGTCGAAGATGCGGCGGATCACCTTGGCCTCCTCCGGGATGATGCTGCCATCCAGGGCGTAGCCGGTCGGGCGAATGCCCCTAGCGGGCCTGCCCTTCTCGGCGCGTTGCAGCTGGGCGAGCCGCTGCCGGTCGCCCTTGATCTTGATCTCGTTCCGAGCCTGGCTGGCCAGCATGTCCGCGAACATGCTTCCCATCGGCGTGGAAAGGTCGAGGTCGCCGCCCCGGGAGAACGCCAGCAGCACCCCGTGCTTCTCGCAGGCCTCCAGCAACCGCAGGTCGTCGCGCCGGTTGCGGCTCAGGCGGTCCCACCGCTGGGCGACAACCGCCTGCACCTTGGCCGCCTCTATAGCCTCCATCAAGGCGATGAAGCCAGGGCGAACCTTCTTGCCCGCCGCGCTTATGTCGTTGTCGGTGTACGTAGCCAACAGCTCCCACTTGCGGGCCTTCACCAGACCGGCGCAGTCCTTCTGTTGGCGCTCCACGCCCTCGGCCTTGCCGGTGGCGTCCAGGGAGATGCGCAGATAGACAGCAGCTGTGGTCATGCCGATCAACATACACTTTCGCAACGTAACATCGTCGAGTTTCGCTTCAATGTGTAAAGCGGGCCTGCACGCGCGGGTCAGACGCCGTGCTTAACCTCTGACGCAAGGGCCTCGGTCAGGTGCCGGTGTAGGCCGCGAGGTGCTCGCCGGTGAGGGTGGAGCGGGCGGCGACGAGTTCGGCGGGTGTGCCCTCGAACACGATCCGGCCGGCGCCGGGGCCGAGGTCGATGATCCAGTCGGCGTGCGCCATGACCGCCTGGTGGTGCGCGATGACGAGGACCGACTTGGCGGAGTCGACGAGCCGGTCGAGCAGGCCGAGCAGCTGCTCGACGTCGGCGAGGTGCAGGCCGGACGTCGGCTCGTCGAGGACGTAGATGTCGCCCTTCTCGGCCATGTGGGTGGCCAGCTTGAGTCGCTGCCGCTCGCCGCCGGAAAGGGTCGTGAGCGGCTGGCCGAGGCTGAGGTAGCCGAGCCCGACGTCGGCGAGCCGGTCGAGGATGGCGTGGGCAGCCGGGGTGCGCGCCTCGCCGGCGCCGAAGAACTCCTGTGCCTCAGTCACCGACATAGCGAGCACCTCGCTGATGTCCTTCCCGCCGAGTGTGTACTCCAGGACCTCGGCCTGGAACCGCTTCCCCTCGCACTCCTCGCACCTGGTGGCGACGCCGGCCATGATCGCCAGGTCGGTGTAGATGACGCCGGCGCCGTTGCAGTGAGCGCAGGCGCCCTCGGAGTTTGCGCTGAACAGCGCCGGCTTCACGCCGTTGGCCTTCGCGAACGCCCTGCGGACCGGGTCGAGCAGCCCGGTGTACGTCGCCGGGTTGCTCCGCCGCGAGCCACGGATCGGGGTCTGGTCGACCGACACCACCCCGTCCCGCCCCGACACCGAGCCGTGGATCAGTGAGCTCTTTCCCGACCCGGCCACGCCGGTCACCACCACCAGCACGCCGAGGGGAATGTCGACGTCGACGTCCTGCAGGTTGTGGGTGCTGGCGCCGCGGACCTCCAGCACTCCCGCCGGTGTACGTACCGACGGCTTCACGCAGGCCCGGTCGTCCAGGTGTCGCCCGGTCAGTGTGCCGCTGGCCCGCAGCCCCTCGACGGTCCCCTCGAACACCACCTCGCCGCCCGCCGTACCGGCGCCGGGGCCGAGATCGACGGCGTGGTCGGCAATAGTGATCGTCTCCGGCTTGTGCTCCACGACCAGCACGGTGTTGCCCTTGTCCCGCAGCCGCAGGAGCAGGTCGTTCATCCGCTGAATGTCGTGAGGGTGCAGACCGACCGTCGGTTCGTCGAACACGTAGGTGACGTCTGTGAGCGACGACCCGAGGTGGCGAATCATCTTGACTCGCTGCGCCTCACCGCTCGACAACGTTGCCGACGCCCGGTCGAGGCTGAGATAACCCAGCCCGATCTCCACGAACGAGTCGAGGGTCTGCTGCAGCGTGGCGAGCAGCGGCGCGACCGACGGCTCGTCGAGACCGCGGACCCACTCGGCCAGGTCGCTGATCTGGATCGAGCACGCATCGGCGATGTTGCTGCCCCCGATCCGCGAGGAGCGGGCGGCCTTGCTGATCCGGGTGCCGCCGCACTCCGGGCAGGTCGTGAAGGTCACCGACCGCTCCACGAACGCCCGGACGTGCGGCTGCATCGCGTCGATGTCCTTGGACAGCATCGACTTCTGGATCTTCGGGATCAGGCCCTCGTAGGTGAGGTTGACGCCGTCAACCTTGATCTTGGTCGGCTCCTTGTGGAGCAGGTCGTTGAGCTCCTTCTTGGTGAACGTGCGGATCGGCTTGTCCGGGTCGAACAAGCCGCAGCCGCTGAAGATCCGGCCGTACCAGCCGTCCATGCTGTAGCCGGGGATGGTGAGCGCACCCTCGTTGAGCGACTTGCTGTCGTCGTACAGCGCCGTGAGGTCGATGTCGTTGACGGCGCCGCGGCCCTCGCAGCGTGGGCACATGCGGCCGGTGATGCTGAAGCTCCGTCGCTCCTTCGTGGTGGTGCCGCCGCGCTGGACGGTGACCGCTCCCGCGCCCGAGAGGGAGGCGACGTTGAACGAGAACGCTTGGGGCGAGCCGATGTAGGGCTTCCCGAGCCGGCTGTACAGAATGCGGAGCATGGCGTTGGCATCGGTGGCGGTGCCGACCGTGGACCGGGGGTCGGAACCCATCCGCTGCTGGTCGACGAGGATCGCGGTCGTCAACCCTTCGAGTACGTCGACCTCGGGCCGCGCCAGCATCGGCATGAAGCCCTGCACGAAGGAGCTGTACGTCTCGTTGATCAACCGCTGCGACTCCGCGGCGATCGTGCCGAACACCAGAGAGCTCTTGCCCGAGCCGGAGACGCCGGTGAACACCGTCAGCCGGCGCTTCGGGAGATCGACGCTGACGTCCTTGAGGTTGTTCACGCGCGCGCTGTGCACGCGGATCAGATCGTGGTGGTCGGCAACGTGCAGCGCGGGCGACTGCGCGTCCGTCCTCGTGGCCTTGCTCATCGAGTCTCCCCCTGCTGGGCGGGGCCGCCTTCGCGGTCTCCGTCGGCGTCGGCTGGGCTGTCCGCCGGCGCGGCCATCAGCAGCGCTTCGCCGCCGCGGGAGGGGGGCCCAGCACTCATCGGTCCTGAAGCAGCCCGAGCACGTTGCCGTCGGGGTCGCTGACGGTGGCCACCAGGCGACCGCCACCGACGTCGTGCGCGGGCTCCTTCACGGTGGCACCCGCGGCGGTCACCTCGGCCAGCTTCGCCTCGATGTCCGGCACGTGCCAGTAGGCAACCGGTCCGCTCATGCCCTGCGCTCCACCGCCGGGAACCAGCCCGATGTGCTGGCCCGCGGCCTGGAAGCCGACGTAGTAGGACTCGTCGGTCTGCGGCGGTACGCCGAGCAGGGCGGCGTACACGGCCTTGGCCGTCGCCAGGTCGGACACGGGATGCAGCACGGTCTTGATGCCCTGGGTGGAAGAGCCGGTCATGGTCACTCCTGACGTCGTGGGTCACCTCAACCCGATGGGAAGTGTCTGCTGCGCTCCGCTCAGCGGCCCACGGACCCCCGGTCGGGGTGCTGCTGCCTCATCAACCCACACCCGCGCCCGTGCGCTGCCCTCCTGTTGTCCGAACGCGGCACGAGAGGGCAGCACCCGTCTGGGGTCGGCGCGCCGCAGCCGCAGACACTCCCCGCGGGCGAGTGAGGGATCCGCGGCGGCAAGCGCTTAGGGAAGGCTTCGCAGGGAGGGCTGATCGCGCCATTGCTGGAGCCAGGTGTTGAGCTCGGCGCACACGCATCGACAGCAATGATCGTTGCCTTGACCCGACCAGCTAAGGGCTGCGTTCAGCAGCGTGTCTTCTGCCCTGGCGCACCGACTCGTGCCCGCACGCTCAGCGGCCTCGGGGCTGGCGGCACGGGAGCAGACAGGCTGCGGGGGCTGGGCCCGCCGGTCCGGCGCGCTCGCCCGCCGATCGCGACCACCGGTGCTACCCCGTACGGTGCTGGTCCAGGACGTCAGAGCGTGCGGGCGGAGGCACCGGTGGCAGGACTCGTGCAGGTCGTGGTGTTCGACGTGAACGAGACGCTGTCGGACATGGAGCCGCTGCTGCGGCGCTTCACCGACGCCGGGGCGCCGGCCGGCCTGCTCGGGACCTGGTTTGCCAGCACGCTGCGCGACGGCTTCGCCCTGGCCGCGGCGGAGAGCTCGGCGCCGTTCCCACAGGTCGCGGCGGGCGCGATGCGCTCCCTGCTCAGTCTCGAGCCGCACCTGACCATGCCCGTCGAGGACGTGGTGACGTCGGTCCTGTCCGGTTTCAGCACACTGGTGCTGCACCCCGACGTGGCCGACGGCATGCGCGCGCTGGCCACCGCTGGAGTTCGGATGATCACCCTGACGAACGGCTCGGCGGCGATGGCCGAGAACCTGTTCGACCGGGCGGGGGTCTCCGGCCTGGTCGAGCAGCGGCTCTCCGTCGACGACGCCGGTCGGTGGAAGCCCCACCCGCGGTCCTACCGGTACGCCGCCGAGCAGTGCGGGGTGGCACTGGAACAGATGTGCCTGGTCGCGGTCCATCCGTGGGACACCGAGGGCGCGAAGCGGGCCGGGATGCGGTCCGCCTGGATCGACCGTCACGGCGCCCCCTATCCCGAGGCGTTCCTGCCGCCCGACGTCGCCGGACCGGACCTGTCGAGCGTGGCCCGCGAGATCCTGGCCCTGTAGGGCCAGCACTACCGGAACGGGGCATGATGCAGCCGTGCCCACCTCCCACGCTGCGCCTGTCCCGACCGCTGTGCTGACCCACGACGAGGCTCTGGCGCTCTGCGCTGCTGCTCGCGTTGCGGCTGACGAGATGGGGGTGCCGATGGCCGTGGCCGTCATGGACCCGGCCGGCCACCTGGTGGCGCTGACCCGGATGGACGGTGCGCCGTGGATCACCGCGACGGTGGCCCAGGGCAAGGCCTGGACATCGGCGGCGTACGGCACGCCGAGCGCGGCGCAGAAGGAGAAGATGGCGGCGCTGCCGAACTTTGCCGGCGCCCTCACCGCGATGACGCACGGGTCCTACACGCCGCAGACCGGCGCGGTGCCGGTCTACCGGGGCGGGGTGCTGCTCGGAGCCGTTGGCGCCAGCGGCGGTACCGGGGAGCAGGACGAAACCGTCGCCGCCGCGGCGGTGCAGGCGGTGGGTGCGTCGACGGCGGCCTGAGGGGGTAGCAGGCTGCCGTGTGATACTGACAACTCGGGACAATCACGCCCAAGTCACTCGGAGGTCGATATGTGGTCCGTCCAAGCACGTAGGCGAGCGGTGGTGCTGGGGGCCGGCGCCCTCGCGCTGTCGTCGGTGTCCGTCGCCTCGGCAGCGGGCCACGGCCCGAAGACCGGCCAGCCCCGCACGACGACGACCACGTCCGGGTCGACCTTCGCCGTCGGCCAGATGAAGGGCCAGACCGTCGGTGCCGCTGGGTGCGGGACCAACATCGCCGGTGAACCCTCCCTGCACGTGTCCAAGGCCGGCCTGGTCGTCCTGGGCTCCGAGGACGGCGTCGGCGGCGGCAGCCAGCTCTGGCGGGGCACCCAGCGAGGCGGTACGGGCGCGTCGGCGTGCAGCCTCACCTACTCCGGCCAGCCCAACGCCGTCAGCGGCGTCGGCGCGTCCGGCGGCGACATCGACACCGCGATCGCCCCGGTTAAGGACCCGGTGACGGGCAAGTACCGCGTGTACGTGGCGAGCCTGAACCTGGCGAGCATCAACGTCGCGACCTCGACCGATGACGCCAAGACCTTCACCCAGGTCCCGGTCCAGGCCGGTGTGCCGGTGGATGACCGCGAGTGGATCGCGGCGTACGGCGCCTCGACCTCGCTGCTGACCTACCACGACATCCTGAGCAACAACATCGACGTGCTGCGCAGTGACACCGGCGGAGGCCCGTACGTGCAGACCGCAACGGCTATCCCCTCGACCGACTACAAGGCCAGCAACAACGAGCTGGGCAACATCGCCATCGACCACAACAGCAATACCGCGGGCGGCGGCTTCTACGCCTACCAGTCGTTCGTCGCGCCCTCCAAGGACCCGGGACCGACCGGCCTGGTGAGCAGCGCGCCGTACAACGAGGCCTTTGCTGCGGTGTCCAGCGACGGCGGCCACACCTTCGCCGACAGGCCGATCCCGTGCTCGACCACGAGCGGCGGGTCGCTCAACCACCAGTTCCCGAACGTCTCGGCCGCCCCGAACGGCTCACTGGTGGAGACCTGGTCGAACGACTCCAAGGTCTTTGCCGCGCGTTCCGCCGACCACGGAAGCACCTGGACCTGCACCGGCTCGCTCGGCAACGGCCTCAAGCAGGCCGTCGAGCCGTGGGTCGTGGCCTCGGCTACCGGGACCGACCTGGTCTACTACGGCACGGCGGACTCCCCGAGCGCGAACCAGCTCTGGTCGGTCTACCTAGTCCAGGACACCGGCAGCGGTTTCGGCGCGCCCAAGCAAGTGACGACGGTGCACCGCGGGACGATCTGCGAGGGCGGCGTCAACTGCACCACCGGTCGGCAGTTGTTCGACGACTTCGCCGTGGACACCGACCCATCCGGTTACGCCCACATCGCCTACAGCCACGACGCTCCCGGCCTTGGTGGCAGCGGCACCTACACCGGGAACGCCGTGCAGACCTCCGGCACGACGATCGGCGCGCCGAACTAGCCACTAGCCCCACCGGCCGGCGGCGCCCTACGGGGGCCGCCGGCCGTGGCGTGCAGTCAGCCGAGCCGGTACATCGCCTCGAGTCTCGCCCGGTCGAGGCTGTCCGGCGCGGTGGCGTGCGGCTGCGACTGCAGGCAGCTGCTGGTCCTGCTGTCGTGATCCAGCCCCAGCGCATGACCGAGCTCATGGCAGGCCACGGCCCGGTGCTCGCCCGCGCTCATGCGGTAGCTGTCGTTCAGCTGGACCTGCACCGTGCCCGCAAAGGTCTGCATCTGGCCCGGGGTCGCGTGCGTGACACCCGACCAGTCCGTCAGGCCGTACCAGCCCTCCCGGACGACGACGCAGGGCATCGCGGCCCGGCACGACGGGCCGTAGCGGAAGCGCACGTGGGGCGTGGCCCACTCCCGACTGGCGGCCCGGACCGGCCACGCCCAGCCGGTCCGGTCCACCACGTCCACGACGAGCTCGCGCTGCCCGGGCCGCATCAGCCAGTGCAGGCCGGTGCCGCCGACGGCGGCGGTCCGCACCGGTACCGCGCGCGCCGGCAGGACGGACCGGTCGGCCGCTGGTGCTGCGCTGGGCGCTGAGGTGGCCGCCGTCACCGGCATCGTCGCCGTCAGGGCTCCGACCAAGGCTGTGGTCGCGATCAGGGCTCGCCGGGGTGCCGTCACTTCCGTCGTCCTCCAGGTATCTCGGTGGGCTTGCTCCCGACAGTAGGCGCCCCCGCCCGCGGGCAGTTGCCACCGTCGGGGGCAGGACGCAGGACGGAGCAGGCCGCCCGGTGAAACAAAGGCCTGGTAGCCGCCGTTGTACTGGTTGTCGACGACGTCGTCGTCCGGGACCGGTGAAAGGGAGGGCGGATGCCGTCGTGGCCGCTTGCCACCCCGTGGCTCGCCGCCGTCCTGGGGTTGCTGTCTGCACCTGTGCTGCTGCGCTCCGCCCCCCGGCTCGGCGCCCACCGGGGCCGCGCCGTCGGTGTCCTGCTGCTCGCGCTGGCCATGGGTTCCTATGCCAACGCGTACTTCGCCTACCTGCCCAAGCTCGGTGACGTGGCTGGCCCGCGGCCGTGGCCGGTCGCCAGCGCTCAGGTGGCGTCGCAGCCGGTAGGCGCTGCGGTCGCCTCCACGCAGGAGGCGACCTACCGCTCCCGAGGGGCGGTGGTGACACTGGCCCTGCGCGGTGCCGTCAGCCGTACGCCGACACGTGGCGCGCTGGTCTACCTGCCACCGCAGTACTTCTCCCAGCCCGTCCGCCGCTTCCCGGTGCTGTACCTGCTGCACGGCTCACCGGGGGTCCCGCTCGACTGGTTCCGAGGTGGTGAGGCAGCCGCCGCGGGCCTGACGGCGGCCCGGGCCGGCAGTCCGGCCATCCTCGTGGCACCCCGCATGTCCACCGGGTGGCTGGCCGACTCCGAGTGCGTCGACGGACCGGCGCTGCAGGCGGAGAGCTACCTGGTCGACGATGTCGTGCCCGACATCGACCGGCTGCTGCGTACGACGCGGGCGGCTGTCGCCCGGGGTGTGGCCGGCAACTCCGCCGGTGGGTACTGCGCGTTAGCCGTGGGGCTCCGGCACCCTGCGGTGTTCTCGCACGTGGCCGCGCTGTCGCCGCTGACCATGCCGACCTACACCTACGGGACCCTCGCCGACCTGTTCGGCCACCCGGCGGACCTCCCGGCCGTGGTCGAGCGGCATACCCCCGGCTGGCTGCTCCAGCACCGCCCCGACAGTCGCAGCGTCCAGCTCCGGATCGATGTCGGCGATGCCGACCCGCTCCAGAAGGACGCCCGGGTCCTGGCGGTCCTGGACAAGCGGGTGGGTGGTCACCCGCAGCTCGTCGTGCGTCCCGGTGGGCACACGTTTCGGGTGTGGCGACCTGCACTGCGCGACGCCGTGGGCTGGTTCGCCCGTGGGGCCGGCTCGCAGGGGACCTGAGCCCGTCAGCCCGTCAGCCCGCGGCCAGCAGGGCCTGGGCGGTGGCTGTGTCGGTCACCAGCTGGTTGAACCAACCGGCCCGCGCGCCCGCCCTGATGCTCAGCAGCTTCTCCGTACCGGTGGCCAGGGCGATCGTGGTCGGGATGCGCTGCAGCGTCTCGAGGTCGGTCGAGAGCAGGCGCTCGGAGCCGGGGAACGCCAGGGGCCGGCCGTCGCGGTCGTAGAAGCGGGCGCAGATGTCGCCGGCGGCGCTGCGCAGCCAGGGGTCCTCGGGCGAGAAGGAGCCGTGCAGGGACTGCCGGCCCAGCGGAGGGGCGCCGACGCCGAGCAGGGCGCACCGGGCGCGCCCCCACAGGTCCAGGACGGCGCGCGTCCCCGGGTCATCGAGCAGGCGCTGACGTAGGGCCTGGCTGGGCAGGACCGGCGCGTACAGGAACGCCGGGCGGCCGCGCACCTTGTCCGCGACCTGCCTGGTGATCTCGTTCGTCTGGTACCACGCCTCGGGCTCGTCCCGGCCCCCGACGGTCGGCACGATCACGACGCCGGGCAGGTCAGGCAGGTCGGCCTGCGCAGCCGCATGCACGGTACGGCCGGACGACACGAGCAGTACGTCGCCCGCGCGCAACTCGGCCGCCAGCAGGGCCTGTCGCACGGCTGGTGCCAGCGCGGCGCCCTGCGCGGGCCGGGTGCCGGCCGGGACGAGCCAGACCTTCGCGAGGCCCAGTGCGGCGGCAGTCCTGCAGGCGAGCTCATCCTGGCCGCCGGCCGCCGGCTCGATGACGTCGATGCGCACGATGCCGACCCGGCGGGCCTCGGCGAGCAGCCGGCTGACGGTCGGGCGGCTGGTGCCCAGGCGGTCGGCGATCTCGGCCTGGGTCGCCTCCTGCAGGTAGTACAGGCGCGCGGCGGCGACCATCAGCTCGGGCGCGAAGCGGGCCGCGTCGAGCGGACCGGAGTGATCACTCATCCCTGCGGATCGTGTCACGGTCATGGGCCGATGGACCACCTCTACTCGGACACATCACGGTTGCACAACTGTGCTGGACATCGGTTCTCCGGGGACTCTAGGGTGAGGTCGGTCACACGGCGAGCAGTTGCGAGGAGGGATCACCGTGCCGGACACGATGCGGGCAGTGGTCTGCCACGGGCCCGAGGATTACCGACTGGAGCAGCTGCCGGTGCCGTCCCCGGGCCCGGGCGAGGCCCTGGTGCGGGTGGAGGCCGTCGGTATCTGCGCGAGCGACCTGAAGTGCTTCCACGGTGCCGCCAAGTTCTGGGGCGATGAGCACCGGCCGGCCTGGGCCGAGACCGGCGTCGTACCGGGCCACGAGTTCGTCGGCGAGGTGGTGCAGCTGGACGACCAGGCCCGCCGGCGCTGGGGGATCGAAGCGGGTGACCGCGTCGTCAGCGAGCAGATCGTGCCCTGCTGGCACTGCCGCTACTGCCGGCGTGGGCAGTACTGGATGTGCGCTCCGCACGACATCTACGGCTTCAAGCGGCGTACGCCGGGAGCGATGGCCGAGTTCATGGTCTACCCGGCGGACGCGCTGGTGCACCCCATCAGCAAGTCGCTCCCGGCCGCCCACGCCGCCTTCGCCGAGCCGCTGTCCTGCGCCCTGCACGCCGTGGAGCGCGGCGGGATCACCTTCGACGACGTCGTGGTCGTCGCCGGCTGCGGCCCGATCGGGCTCGGCATGGTGGCCGGAGCGGCCGCCAAGAACCCGGCACACGTCGTCGCCCTCGACGTCAACGACGCCAAGCTGGAGCTGGCCAAGCTCTGCGGCGCCGACCTGACGATCAACATCGCGCAGGAGGACCCGCTCGCGATCGTGCAGGGCCTGACCGAGGGCTACGGCGCCGACGTCTACCTGGAGGGCAGCGGGCACCCCTCCGCCGTACTGCAGGGTCTGACGCTGCTGCGCAAGCTCGGGACCTACGTCGAGTACGGCGTCTTCGGCTCCGACGTGAGCGTGGACTGGAGCATCATCAGCGACGACAAGGAGCTCGACGTCCGGGGTGCGCACCTAGGCCCCCACTGCTGGCCCGCGGCCATCCGGATGCTCGAGTCCGGGCGTCTGCCGCTGGACCGCATCATCACCCACCAGCTGCCGCTGGAGCAGTTCGAGCAGGGCCTCGAGCTCGTCGCCGACGGGACCCGCTCGATCAAGGTCTCACTGATCCCCTCAAGGACCGGGGCGGCGACCGCCGCCCCGCACGACCCAGCACCACGAAGGACCGCCACACCGGCGGATCCGCGAAGGAGAAGCCCGTGAACCAGGTCCGACTGCGCCTTCCCGCGCTCGCCATGGCTGCTGTGGCCGCGACGGCCCTCAGCGCCTGCGCCTCGACCACCGCCAAGACCGGCTCGGCCGGCTCCGGCCCCAAGGGGTCCGGGGGGTCGGCGGCGACGAACGCCAAGATCGCCTTCCTGATGCCCGACATCGCCTCGACGCGCTACGAGCTGTTCGACAAGCCGCTGTTCGTGGCGAAGATGAAGCAGCTGTGCTCGGGCTGCGAGGTGCTCTACCAGAACGCTGAGGGGGACGCGTCCAAGCAGCAGCAGCAGGCCAACTCGGTCATCGCGCAGGGCGCCAAGGTCATCGTCATCGACGCCGTCGACTCGGCGGCCGCGGCGACCATCGTGCAGACCGCTCAGGCCAAGGGCATCTCGGTCGTCTCCTACGACCGGCCCATCCCGGCCAAGAAGGCCGACTACTACGTCTCCTTCGACAATCAGAAGATCGGCGCGCTCATCGCGCAGAGCCTGGTCGACCACCTGAACAAGACCGGCGCCAAGGGCGGCCTGCTGCAGGTGAACGGCTCCCCGACAGATGCCGCTGCCGGGCTGATCAAGAAGGGCGTGCACAGCGTCGTGGACACCAGTGGGCGCAAGCTGCTGGCGGAGTACGACACGCCGATGTGGCAGCCCGCGAAGGCGCAGGAGTGGGCCAGCGGCGAGATCACCCAGTTCAAGGGCCAGATCGCCGGGGTGGTCGCGGCCAACGACGGCACCGGAGGTGGTGTGATCGCGGCGTTCAAGGCCGCCGGCGGCGCGGTCCCGCCGGTGACCGGCAACGACGCGGAGCTCGCCGCCGCGCAGCGCATCCTCAACGGCGACCAGTACAACACCATCTCCAAGCCGATCAAGACCGTGGCCGAGGCCGCCGCCGAGGTGGCCTACGAGTTCGCCTCCGGCAAGAAGCCCCAGGGCAAGACCACCCTGTTCGACACGCCGTCGGAGCTGTTCGTCCCGACCGTCGTGACCAGCGCCAACCTCAAGGACACGCTGATCACGAACGGTCCCCTCAAGGCCGCCAAGATCTGCACCACGGCCTACGCCGCCGCCTGCAAGAAGGCCGGCATCTCCTAGTACTACAGTTGCAGTTAGTTTGATCTTCTGCGGCGTGTCGTCTTGATGTTGTTCGTTGGCTGCGCAGTCTGGGTGCGGTGGCTGATCATGTTGGGGTGGCCGAGGTAGCGGGCTGGGCGGCG
>JAABUX010004743.1_pt1 | contig 17042 bp, 17 predicted proteins | sample 5561851 | NCBI WGS metagenome assembly JAABUX01 (sample SAMN10711883, study PRJNA513361) | rock metagenome | isolation source: Antarctica rocks | place: Antarctica: Victoria Land, Richard Nunatak red sandstone | collected 2016-01-03 | reverse complement strand
TCAGTGCCACGTCCAGTGAGCCGCCGGGCGAGCTCGTCGAAGTTCGGCGGCGCCATGAACACCAGGTGCGCCTCGGGCATGGCGGCCTTGACCTGGCGCGCCCCCTGGAGCTCGATCTCGAGCAGCGCCGGGGTGCCGGCCGCAAGCCGCTCCTCGACCGGGCGGCGCGGGGTGCCGTAGGAGCTGCCGGCGTACGACGCGTGCTCCAGCAGCTCGCCGGCGGCGACCATCCGGTCGTACTCCGCCTGGTCCACGAAGTGGTACTCCACCCCGTCGCGCTCCCCCGGCCGCGGCCTGCGGGTGGTCACGCTGACACTCAGCCAGATCTGGGGGTAGCGACGGCGCAGCGCGGCGACGACGCTGCCCTTGCCCACGCCGGACGGACCCGACAGCACGGTGAGGCGGCCGCTCACCCGGCCGTGAAGGCCTTCAACAGGGCCTGGCGCTGCTTGACCCCGAGCCCGCGCACCCGCCGGGAGGGGGAGATCGCCAGGCTCTCCATGAGCCGGCCCGCGCGTACCTTCCCGACGCCGGGCATCGCCTCCAGGACCGCGACGACCTTCATCTTGCCGATCGCCTCGTCGGTCTCGCCGCTGTTCAGGACCTCCTCGAGGCTGCAGTCGGAGGACTTCAGGCGCACCTTGAGCGCAGCCCGGGACCGGCGGGCGGCAGCGGCCTTGTCCAGCGCAGCAGCGCGCTGCTCGGGCGTCAGAGGCGGCAGGGCCACGCGCAGTCACCTCGGAGGTCGACGGGTAGGCAGGGCATTTTCTGCAGGCGGGCGAACCTAGCGAGCCGGGACCCTCCTGGGCAACGTCGGCCCCTGGGCGAGGGCGGTCAAGCCAGCGAGGCGGCGAGTGCAGCAGCGGCGGACCCGGGATCGGCAGCGGCGGTGACAGGACGGCCGACGACCAGCAGGTCCGCGCCGTCGGCCAGGGCCTGCGCAGGCGTGGCTACCCGCGCCTGGTCGCCGGCGTCCGCGCCGGCGGGGCGCACGCCGGGGGTGATGAGCACGATCCCGGGGCCTACCTCGGCGCGGACGGCCGCCACCTCGTGCGGGGAACACACCAGCGCTCCGGCACCCGCGCCGACCGCGAGCCCAGCCAGGCGTCGTACGGCGTCCAGCGCTGGGCCGGCCAGTCCGACGGCGTCGAGGTCGCGCGCCGACAGGCTCGTCAGGACCGTCACCCCTGCGATCGTGATCTCCGGCGCTGCCTCCACGGCGGCCCGCACCATGTCGGCGCCGCCACTGGCGTGCACCGTCAGGTAGCGCGGACACAGGACCGCGACGCTGCGCGCGGCGCCGGCCACGGTGTGCGGGATGTCGTGCAGCTTGAGGTCCAGGAACAGCTCGCAGCCCTCGGCGAGCGCGGCGACCTGCGGCCCGTGCCGCAGGTACAGCTCGAGCCCGACCTTGAGCACAGCCACGTGCGGGCGCACCGCGTCCGCCCATCGCTGGGCGGTCGGCAAGTCCGGCGTGTCCAGAGCCACGGCGACGGGCGCCCTCACAGCTCGTCCTCGAAGCCCACGGCGGGTCGGGGCGCCTCCGGCTCGTCGCCGACCGGGTCGGGCTCCTCAGGCACATACGCCGCGGGCGGCTGGTGGGCGAGGCCGACGGCGTCGCGGAACCGCTCGAAGCCGCGCTCGGCCAGGGCGTGCGCCAGCTCGTGGAGCACCCTGATGGGGGCGGCGGGATCGCCGAAGACCGTCGTGCCGACGCTGACCGCGTCGGCCCCGGCCAGCACGAACTCCAAGGCATCCAGCCCGGTGCGGATCCCGCCCATGCCGAGCACCGGGACGTCCGGCAGAGCCTGCTTGACCTGCCAGACGCAGCGCACCGCCACCGGTCGGATCGCCGGACCGGACAGCCCGCCGGTGATCCCACCGAGGGCCGGGCGCAGCGTCGTGGTGTCGATGACCATCCCCAGCAGCGTGTTGATGACCGACAGCCCGTCGGCCCCCGCCTCGACGCAGGCGCGGGCGATCGACACGATGTCGGTGACATCGGGGCTCAGCTTGGCGAACACGGGCACCTCCGGTGCCGTCGCCCGGCGTACGGCGGCGACGACGGCGGCGGCGGCGTGCGGGTCGCAGGCGAAGACTTGCCCGCGGTCCTCGACATTCGGGCAGCTGATGTTGACCTCGACCATCGTCAGGCCCGGGCGACCGTTCAGCCGCCGGGCGAGCGCGGCGTAGTCCTCGACGCTCCCGCCGGCGATCGACACCACCGCACGCGCCCCCCGCTCGGCGAGCCAGCTGAGGTCGCGGTCCAAAAAGGCCTCGATGCCCGGGCCCTGCAGGCCGATCGAGTTGAGCATTCCGCTGGGTGTCTCTGCCATCCGCGGCGTAGGCCGCCCGGACCGCGGCGCCATCATGATCGACTTGGTGACCACTCCCCCGAGCCGGGTCACGTCGAAGAACTGGTTGAGCTCCGAACCGGCGGCGGCGCAGCCACTGGCGGTGAAGACCGGGTTGGGAAACGGCGCCCCCGCCAGCCGGGTGCGCATGTCGATCGTGGGATGGGCGGACAGACCGGTCGCGGCGCGGACGGTCAGCTCGCTCACGGGGCCACGACCGGCGCCCCGAGCGCGTCTGCGGGCACGGAGCCGATCTCGTCCCAGCGCACCCGGTCGCCCAGGAACACCGGCCCCTCCACGCAGGAGCGCACCATCCTGGTCAGCCCGTCGCCGCCGACGACCGGCAGGACGCAGGTCATGCACACCCCGATGCCGCAGGCCATGGACTCCTCGACCGCCACCTGCACGGGCAGGCCGTGTTCACCGGCCAGTTCGGACACCGCGCGCAGCATGCCCATCGGGCCGCAGGCGTAGACGACGTCGCTGCCCGTCCGGTCCAGTACCTGGGGCAGGACGTCGCTGACCCGCCCCTGCTCGCCGGCGCTGCCGTCGTCGGTGGTCACCGCGATCGTGGCAGCGATCCGTTTGGCGTCGAGCTGGCCGAACAACCGGTCGGCGCTGCCGGCTCCCAGGACGAAGTCGACCCGGCAGCCGCGCTCGCGCAGCGCAGCGGCCAGCGGGAGCAGCGGCGCGCTGCCGTACCCGCCGCCCACCAGGGTGGCGGTCACCCGCGTGGTCGGCAGCCGGAAGGGCTTGCCCAGAGGTCCGAGGACATCCAGCTTGTCCTGCGGCCGCCGGGACGCGAGCCAGGCGGTGCCCTTGCCGTGGACGGCGAAGACGAACTCCACCGTCCCGCCGTAGACGCCGCGCTCCTTGACGTCGTAGATGGCAAAAGCCCGCCGCAGCAGCATGCTCGACTCCGGACCACCGACCTGCAGTGCCACGAAGTGCCCCGGCCGGGTCAGCTCCGCGATGCCGGGCGCGACGACCGTCATCGCATGGTACGCGCCGACCCGCCGGATGCCCAGCACTTCGCCCTGGACCTGCACCGGCATCAGGGACCTCCTCTACTCGCGCGTAGCCGTCGGTGGTGCTCCTGCAGGGACCGCACGCCGATGTCCCCGCGCACCATGGCCTCGATCCCCTGTACGCAGGCCGCGGCGCCCTGGATGGTGGTGATGCAGGGGATCCCCCGCAGGACGGCAGCCGTACGGATCTCATAGCCGTCCAGGCGCGGCCCCACACCCCACGGGGTGTTCAGGACCAGATCGACGTCCCCGGCGAGCAGCAGCGGAACGACGTCGTCGCCCCGGCCCTCGGAGTGCTTGCCCACCACGGTTGCCGCCACCCCGTTGCGCCGCAGCACCTCGGCGGTGCCTTCGGTGGCCAGGACCTCGAAGCCCAGGTCGGCGAGGCGCTTCACCGGGAACACCATGGCCCGCTTGTCCCGGTTGGCCACGCTGACGAACACCCGGCCCTTGGTCGGCAGGTCGCCGTAGGCCGCCGTCTGGCTCTTGGCGAAGGCCGTCCCGAAGACCGCGTCGATGCCCATGACCTCACCGGTCGACTTCATCTCCGGGCCCAGCACGGTGTCCACGCCGAGAAAGCGGGCGAACGGCAGTACCGCCTCCTTGACCGAGATGGGCGCGTCCAGCGGCAAAGTGCCGCCGTCACCGTCCACCGGTAGCAGCCCCTCCTCCCGCAGGGCGGCCACCGTCGCACCGAGCATCACCCGGGCGGCGGCCTTGGCCAGCGGTACGGCGGTCGCCTTGCTGACGAACGGGATCGTCCGGCTGGCCCGGGGGTTCGCCTCCAGCACGTACAGCACGTCGTCCTTGAGGGCGTACTGCACGTTGAGCAGCCCGCGCACCCCCACGCCGGCGGCGATCGCCTCGGTGCTGCTGCGGATGCGCAGCAGGTCCGAGCGGCCCAGGGTGATCGGCGGCAGGGCACAGGCGGAGTCCCCGGAGTGGATCCCGGCCTCCTCGATGTGCTCCATCACCCCGCCGAGGTAGAGCTCCTGCCCGTCGTACAGGGCGTCGACGTCGATCTCGACGGCGTCCTCGAGGAAGCGGTCCACCAGGACCGGGTGGTCCGGTCCGATCAGGGTGCTGCGCTCGACGTAGCTGATGAGCATCTCGTCGCTGTAGACGATCTCCATGCCCCGGCCGCCGAGGACGTAGGAGGGCCGCACCAGCACCGGGTAGCCGACCCGCTCGGCCACGACCTTCGCCTGGTCGTACGACGTGGCGGTGCCGTGTCGGGGCGCGGGCAGTCCGGCGTCGGCGAGCACCCGCCCGAAGGCGCCCCGCTCCTCGGCCAGGTGGATCGCCTCGGGGCTGGTCCCGACGATCGGCACGCCGCAGTCCTTGAGTTCCTGGGCCAGGCGCAGCGGTGTCTGGCCGCCGAGCTGGACGATCAGGCCGACGACCGCCCCGCCGCCCTGCCGTGCCGACTCCTGCTCGGCGGCGACCACCTCGAGCACGTCCTCGACGGTGAGCGGCGCGACGTACAGCCGGTCGCTCGTGTCGTAGTCGGTGCTGACCGTCTCGGGGTTGCAGTTGACCATGATGGTCTCGTAGCCGGCGTCGTGCAGCGCGAACGAGGCGTGTACGCAGGCGTAGTCGAACTCGATGCCCTGACCGATCCGGTTGGGTCCGCTGCCGAGGATGAGGACCTTCTGCTTGCCCGACGGCGCGACCTCGGTCTCGGAGTCGTAGGAGCTGTAGTGGTAGGGCGTTTGGGCCGCGAACTCCGCCGCGCAGGTGTCCACCGTCTTGTAGACCGGCCGCACGTCGAGCTCGTGCCGCAGGTCGCGCACCTGCCGCTCGCTCACCCCCCGGACCGCGCCGATCTGCCGGTCGCTGCAACCCATCCGCTTCGCCCGACGCAGCAGCGGCTCGGACAGCGGCGCGTGCGGTGCGTCCTGGAGCTGCGCGTGCAGCTCGACGAGCTGCACCAGCTGGTCGATGAACCACGGGTCGATACCGGTGGCCTCCACGACCTGCTCGGGCGTTGCCCCCAGGCGCAGCGCCCGCTCCGACGTGTGCAGCCGGCCGTCGTGCGGGACCCGCGCGAGCGCCAGCGCGTCCTGCCAGGTCCCGCTCGGGTCGGGCTCGGCCCAGAACCCGCTGGGGGCCTGCTCCAGCGAGCGCATCGCCTTTTGCAGCGCCTCGACGAACGACCGGCCGATGGCCATCGCCTCGCCGACGGACTTCATGGTCGTGGTGAGCTCGCGGTCCGCGCCTGGGAACTTCTCGAACGCGAACCGCGGGATCTTCACCACGACGTAGTCCAGGCTCGGCTCGAACGCCGACGGGGTCTCGCGGGTGATGTCGTTGGGGATCTCATCCAGGGTGTAGCCGATCGCGAGCTTCGCGGCGATCTTGGCGATCGGGAAGCCGGTGGCCTTGGACGCGAGGGCGCTGCTGCGCGAGACGCGCGGGTTCATCTCGATGACCACGATCCGGCCGGTGGCAGGGTCCACCGCGAACTGGATGTTGCAGCCTCCGGTGTCCACACCGACCGCGCGGATGACGTCGATCGCGATGTCGCGCATCGCCTGGTACTCACGGTCGGTCAGGGTCATCGCCGGCGCGACGGTGATCGAGTCGCCGGTGTGCACGCCCATCGCGTCGAGGTTCTCGATCGAGCAGATGACCACGACGTTGTCGTTGCGGTCGCGCATCAGCTCGAGCTCGTACTCCTTCCAGCCCAGGATCGACTCCTCGAGCAGCACCTCGCTGGTCGGGCTGGCGTGCAACCCACCTCCCGCGATGCGGCGCAGCCCGGCCTCGTCGCGGGCGATGCCCGAACCACTGCCGCCCATCGTGAACGACGGCCGTACGACGACCGGGTAGCCGAGGTCGCCGACTGCGGCGAGCACCTCAGCCATGGTGTGGCACACCGCGCTGCGGGCGCTCTCGGCGCCGATGCCCGCGACGATCTGCTTGAACTTCTGCCGGTCCTCACCGCGCTGGATCGCCTCGACGTCCGCGCCGATCAGCTCGACGCCGTATCGCGCGAGGACGCCACCGTCGTGCAGGGCGATCGCGGCGTTCAGGGCGGTCTGGCCGCCGAGGGTGGCCAGCAGCGCGTCGGGCCGCTCGGCCGCGATGACCTTCTCGACGTACTCCGGGGTGATCGGCTCGAGGTAGGTGGCGTCAGCGAACTCGGGGTCCGTCATGATCGTCGCCGGGTTGGAGTTGATGAGGGTCACCCGGATCCCCTCGGCGCGCAGCACCCGGCAGGCCTGCGTGCCGGAGTAGTCGAACTCGGCGGCCTGACCGATCAGGATCGGCCCGGAGCCGATGACCAGGACGTGCGAGATGTCCTCGCGGCGCGGCACGTCAGGCCTCCATCAGCTCGGCGAACCGATCGAACAGCCCGGTCGCGTCGTGCGGGCCGGGCGCTGCCTCGGGGTGGTACTGCACCGAGAAGGCGCGGGCCTCGGTGCACCGCAGCCCCTCCACGACCTGGTCGTTGAGGTCGACGTGGCTCACCTCTACGGGGCCGTACGGCGTGTCGCTCGGCCGGTCCAGCGGCGCGTCGACCGCGAAGCCGTGGTTGTGGCTGGTCACGTGCACCCGGCCCGAGACCCGGTCCTGTACCGGCTGGTTCACGCCGCGGTGGCCGTAGCGCAGCTTGTAGGTGCCCAGGCCCAGCGCGCGCCCGAGCACCTGGTTTCCGAAGCAGATCCCGAACACCGGTACGCCCGCGTCGAGCACGCCGCGTACGGCGTCGACGGCGTAGTCGGCGGTCGCAGGATCGCCCGGCCCGTTGGAGAAGAACACCCCGTCCGGGGCGCCGGACAGCAGGTCTGCAGCGGTCGCGGTCGCCGGCAGCACGTGCACCTCGCAGCCCGCCCGGGCCAGGTGCCACGGCGTGCGGCGCTTGATGCCGAGGTCCAGCGCCGCGACCGTGAACCGCCTGTCCCCCACGGCCGGGACGACATAGGCCTGCGGCGTGCTGACCTCACGGGCCAGGTCGCTGCCCTCCATGCCCGGGCTGGCCCGGACCCGGCCGAGCAGCGTGTCGACATCGGTCCCGGTGCTGCTGATCCCGACCCGCATCGCACCGCGCTCGCGCAGGTGGCGGGTCAGGGCCCGGGTGTCGACACCGCTGATGCCCACCACGGACTGCGCGGTCAGCTCGTCGTCCAGGGAGCGGTCGCTGCGCCAGCTGGAGCGCACCCGGCTGGGCTCGCGCACGACGAAGCCGCTGACCCAGATCCGGGGCGACTCGGCGTCGTCGTCGTTGACGCCGGTGTTGCCGATCTGGGGGGCCGTCATCACCACGACCTGGCGGTGGTAGGACGGGTCGGTCAGCGTCTCCTGGTAGCCGGTCATCCCGGTGTTGAACACGGCCTCGCCGAAGCTCTCCCCGACCGCACCGTAGGACTGGCCGTGGAAGGCACGGCCGTCCTCGAGCACGAGCACGGCGGGTGTCACGAGGTCCCCACCGGGATCGAGGCGTTGACGGCGTCGACGAGGCGCGGGTGCGCGCCGTGGTCGGTGGCCCGGAAGCCGCTGGTCAACGTGCGCGGGCCAAGGCGCCAGGTCAAGGCGAGCATCCCCCCGCTGATGACCTTGCCGGCGAGCGCCTCCTCCAGACCGGCGCGGTCCACCGCGGCGTACGGCAGGAACAGCTCGGGCAGGCCCTCCCGTTCGATGTGGACGCCGTCGGTGCGCACCGTCAGCTCTGCGGTGGCGCGGTCCGACAGGTGGTGCACGGCGACCCGGTCCAGCCAGGAGCCGGCGACCGTCGTACCGACGAACAGGCCCGGCGTCGCCGCGACGACGACGGGCGCACGCGGGGAGGCGGCGACCGGCGGGGCCGGCAGGTCGGACTGCCGTCGCTGCCGGCCGCGCCAGCCCTTGAGCATCAACGCGTAGAACACCCCGGCGAACACCAGGGTGCCGAGGGTCAGCAGGACGCGGTCCAGCATCAGGCCGGTCCCCCGTCGAGGGCGGTGGCCCGGCCGCGCAGGAAGGTCGCCCGGACCCGGGCCGGCAGGTCGTGCCCGGCGAACGGGGTGTTGCGGCTGCGGCTCGCGGTGCGCGCGGGGTCCACCGTCCAGCGCGCACCTGGGTCGACGACGACGAGGTTCGCCGGCTCGCCGACCGCGATCGGGCGGCCATGGCTTTTGAGTCTGCCGATGCGGGCTGGGGTCTCGCTCATCCGCTCGGCCACCTGCGTCCAGGTCAACCGGCCGGACTCGACCATGGTCTGCACCACGATGGACAGCGCGGTCTCGAGCCCGGTCATCCCGGGTGAGGCGGCGCCCCACTCGGTCTCCTTGTCCTCCAGCGCGTGCGGGGCGTGGTCGGTGGCGACACAGTCGATGGTCCCGTCCGCCAGCCCCGTGCGCAGCGCGTCGACGTCCACCTGCGTCCGCAGTGGCGGGTTGACCTTGTACGTCGGGTCGTACGTCGCAGCGAGGTCGTCGGTGAGCAGCAGGTGGTGCGGAGTGACCTCGGCGGTGACGTCCCACCCGTGGCCCTTGGCCCAGCGCATCAGCTCCACGCTGCCGGCGGTGGACACGTGGCAGATGTGCAGCCGACCACCGACATGCCCGGCGAGCAGGCAGTCCCGCGCGATCACCGCCTCCTCGGCGACGGCGGGCCAACCGGCCAGGCCGAGCAGGCTGCTGTTGACCCCCTCGTTCATCTGCGCGCCGACGGTGAGCCGCGGCTCCTGGGCGTGCTGGGCGATCACGCCGTCGAAGGCCTTGACGTACTCAAGGGCCCGACGCATGAGACTCGCGTCGCTGACGCACTTCCCGTCGTCGCTGAACACCCGCACCCGGGCCGCGCTGTCGGCCATGGTGCCGAGCTCGGCCATCTGCTCGCCGCCGAGGCCGACGGTGACCGCACCGACGGGGGCGACGTCGCAGTGGCCGGCCTCCTGGCCGAGGCGCCAGACCTGTTCGACGACCCCCGCGGTGTCGGCCACCGGATCGGTGTTCGCCATGGCATGCACGGCCGTGAAACCGCCGAGGGCTGCTGACAACGTGCCGGTCTCGACGGTCTCGGCGTCCTCCCGGCCGGGTTCGCGCAGGTGCGTGTGCAGGTCCACCAGACCCGGGAGCAGGACGCAGCCGGCCGCCTCCAGGACCTCGTCGCCGGCCAGGTCGCTGCCGATCCGGGCGATGACACCACCGTCGAGCAGTACGTCGACCGGTTCGCCCTCGCCGTACGGCAAGACGCCCTTGAGCACCCAGGTCATGCCGGCACCCCGATCGCCGGCTCGGAACCGCCGAGCAGCAGGTACAGCACGGCCATGCGGACGCTCACTCCGTTGGCGACCTGCGCGACGATCGTCGAGCGGACCCCGTCGGCGACCTCGGGGGCGATCTCCATACCGCGGTTCATCGGCCCCGGGTGCATGACGATGGCGTCGTCGCCGAGGGTCGTCACCCGACGTACGTCCAGGCCGTAGCGGCGGGAGTACTCGCGGCTGGAGGGGAAGTAGGCGGCCCCCATCCGCTCCTTCTGCACGCGCAGCATCATGACCACGTCGCTCTTGGGCAGCACCGCGTCCAGGTCGTAGGAGACCGCCGCGGGCCAGTGCTCGACCCCGACCGGCAGCAGCGTCGGCGGGGCGACGAGGGTGACGTCCGCGCCGAGGGTCGCGAGCAGCAGGACGTTGCTGCGGGCGACCCGGCTGTGCAGGATGTCGCCGACGATCGTGACCTTGAGGCCCTCGATCCGGCCGTGCCGCTGGCGCATCGTGAAGGCGTCGAGCAGGGCCTGGGTGGGGTGCTCGTGCGTGCCGTCGCCGGCGTTGACCACCGAGCCGCGGACCCAGCGGGCCAGGTTGGCCGGCGCCCCGGACCAGGAGTGGCGGATGACGACCGCGTCGGTGCCCATCGCCTCCAGCGTCAGCGCTGTGTCCTTCAGCGTCTCGCCCTTGCTGACGCTCGAGCCCTTCGCGGCGAAGTTGATGACGTCGGCCGACAGGCGCTTCGCGGCCAGCTCGAAGCTGGTCTTGGTACGGGTGGAGTCCTCGAAGAACAGGTTGACCACCGTGCGCCCACGCAGCGTGGGGAGCTTCTTGACGGTGCGCTCGGAGACCTGGGCGAGCTCCTCGGCGGTGTCGAGCACGAGCAGGGCGTCGGCGGCGGTGAGGTCCGCCGCGGACAGCAGGTGGCGCTTCACCGGACGCCGCCCGGCAGGCGCGCCGGCCCCAGCAGGACGCCGTCCTGCCCGTCGTGCTCGGTGAGCAGCACGTGGACGGCTTCGCGCAGGGACGTCGGGATGTTCTTGCCGACGTAGTCCGCCCGGATCGGCAGCTCGCGGTGGCCGCGGTCGACCAGGACGGCCAGCTGCACGGCCCTGGGCCGGCCGAGGTCGGCGAGGGCGTCCAGGGCCGCCCGCACCGTGCGGCCGGAGAACAGCACGTCGTCGACGAGCACGACGAGCCGGCCGTCCACCCCGCCGGTCGGCAGGTCGGTCTCCTCCAGAGCCCGCGGCGACTTCAGCCGCAGGTCGTCGCGGTAGAGCGTGGTGTCCAGGCTGCCCGTCGGCACCTCGTGGCCCTCGAAGGCCAAGATGCGCGCGGCCAGGCGCCGCGCCAGCGTCCTACCCCTGGTGGGAATGCCGAGTAGGACGACATCGGCTGCCCCGCCGGTCTTCTCGAGCAGCTCATGGGCCATGCGGTCGATCACCCGGGCCACTGCTGGGGAGTTGAGCACCGGCCGCGCGGCGGCCGGATCGCCCGTCGTCGGGCGGGAGTTCTCGGGTACAGCCGTCACCAGCCGACCTCCTTCCCCGCCTCACGGGACGGGCTCGATGGAGTCGCCGCCGAACCTAGCAGCCGTCTCGGCGTGGCGCGGTGAGCGACCACCCTTGCCAGCCGTGGCGCGTCCCCCTATCGTTACCGTCAGTAGTCGCAAGGCGAGGCTGTGACACCGGGGGGCGCACGGTCACCCCTCCTCCACGGAGGTCCCCCGGCCGAGCCAGTGGTGAGACCGACGCTGCGCTCCCGGGTCCTCCGGGCAGACGACGGGAGTGCGCAGTGTCGGAGTACGCCAAGGCCCTCGGGGCCCGGTTGCGGGCGATCCGCACCCAGCAGGGCCTGTCCCTGCACGGTGTCGAGGAGAAGAGCCAGGGCCGCTGGAAGGCCGTCGTCGTGGGCTCCTACGAGCGTGGGGACCGAGCCGTGACGGTCCAGCGCCTGTCCGAGCTGGCCGACTTCTACGGCGTTCCGGTCGGTGAGCTGCTGCCCGAGGGCCCCGCCGGAGCCAACGCCGAGCCGGCCCCCCGCATCATCATCGACCTCGAGCAGCTCTCGACCGTTCCTGTCGAGAGCTCGGCCCCTCTGGCCCGCTACGCGGCCACCATCCAGAGCCAGCGCGGCGATTACAACGGGCGGGTCCTGTCGATCCGGCACGAGGACCTGCGCTCACTGGCGGTCATCTACGACGCCTCGCCCACGGTCCTCACCGAGCAGCTCATCGGCTGGGGAGTGCTGAGCGCCGACGCTCGCCGGGCCCTCGAGGTCTGATCCGTCCGCGCCGCTGAGGGTCGGGCTACGCCCCCGTGACGACCCGCCCCCGCCGCTCCCGCGCCGCTGAGGGTCGGGCTACGCCCCCGTGACGACCCGCCCCCGCCGCTCCCGCGCCGCTGAGGGTCGGGCTACGCCCCCGTGACGACCCGCCCCCGCCGCTCCCGCGCCGCTGAGGGTCGGGCTACGCCCCCGTGACGACCCGCCCCCGCCGCTCCCGCGCCGCTGAGGGTCGGGCTGCGCCCCGCGACCGCCGTCCGAACGGGGCAGATCCCGACCCTCGACCCGACCGCGGCCGCCCCCGCCGCTCGGGCGCCCTTGAGGGTCGGGCTGCGCCCCGCAACCGCCGTCCTAACGGGGCGGATCCCGACCCTGGACCCGACCGCGGCCGCCACAGGCCCTCCGCGACACTGAGGGTCGGGCTGCGCCCCGCGACCGCCGTCCGAACGGGGCGGATCCCGACCCTCGACGCAGCCAAGATTCCAGCCGCGCACCGGGCGCGAGACCCCGGCCGCTATCCGCCCAGCGCGGGCTTGAGCTGGAGCAGGCGCCCCAGCAGACCGTTGACAAAGGCCGGGCTGTCATCCGTCGACAGGTTGGCGGCCAGCTCGACGGCCTCGCTCACCGCCACGCCGTCCGGCACATCGTCGCACCACAGCAGTTCGAAGACACCGATTCGCAGCACGGCCAGGTCCACCGCCGGAAAGCGGTCGATCGTCCACTGCTCCGCGTACGTCGACAGCAGCTCATCGATGCGCAGGCGGTGCTCCACGACGCCCTCGACGAGCGTGACGGCGTACTCCGGGACGGGCGGGTCACTCTGCGCGAGGCGTTCCTTCAGGGTCTGGATCGGGTCGGCTCGGCGCTGATCGGCCTCGTACAGCACGTCCAGGGCGCGTTTGCGGGCCTTGCTTCGTGCACCCAACTACCCGCACCCCGTCACGTAGCTGCAGCCAGTCCCGTGCCGGCACTCAGTCACGTAGTCGCAGCCTGCCCCGTGCCCGCACCCCATCGGGTACCCGCACCCCGTCAGGTACCCGCACCCCGTCACGTACCGGCACCCATCATGAACCCGCACTCCGTCATGCGGACTTGTCGTTGACCCGACCGAGGTAGCGACCGTCGCGCGTGTCCACCTTGATCTTCTCGCCGGTGGTGAGGAACAGCGGCACCTGGACCTCCGCGCCGGTCTCCAGCGTCGCGGGCTTCGTGCCGCCGGTGGAGCGGTCCCCCTGCAGGCCGGGGTCGGTCTGCGCAACGACCAGCTCGACGCTGGCGGGCAACTCGACGTACAGCGCCTGACCCTCGTGGACGGCGACCGTCGCGCTCATGTTCTCCAGCAGGTAGTCCTTGACGGTGCCGAGGGTCTGCTCGGCGACGTACAGCTGGTCGTAGGTAGCGCTGTCCATGAAGACGTAATCGGTGCCATCGGCGTAGAGGTAGGTCATCGCGCGCTTGTCGACGGTGGCGACCTCGACCTTGGTGCCGGCGTTGAAGGTCTTGTCGACCACCTTGCCGGTCGTCACGTTCTTCAACGTGGTGCGCACGAACGCGCCGCCCTTGCCGGGCTTGACGTGCTGGAACTCGACCACGCCCCACAGGCCGTTGTCGAGGTTGAGCACCATGCCGTTCTTCAGCTCGTTGGTGGAGGCCATGCCTTCATTGTGCCGCAACCCCCCGACGGGCCTGAGCCGCTGAGGTGTGGACGTGTCTGCCCGCGCGGGAACGTGTCTTCTCCCGTGCTGCGGCCGACCGTGGCCGCACGCTCAACCGCAGGCGGCTGGCAGTCACCGGAGAAGACAGGCCAGTCAGCAGAGCAGACAAGCACCCGGCGGCGCACCCCGAGCCGCGCGGCACCAGTCGTCGCGGCGCCAGCGGCCCGGCACCCGTCCCGGCGGCGCCAGCGGGCCCGGCGCCAGGGGCGCGGCGCGGCTACTGCCGCTCAGCCAGCACGCGGATGGCGGCCAGGTATCCCTCGACGCCGAGCCCGGTGACGGTTCCGCGCACCACCGCGCTGATCACGCTGTGGTGCCGGAACTCCTCCCGCGCGGCGGTCTGCGACAGGTGCACCTCGATCACCTCAGCCACCAGGCTGACCGCGTCGCGCAGCGCGTACGAGTAGTGGCCCCACGCGCCCGGGTTGAGCACCACCTTCGCGCCGGTGTCCGCGGCCTCGTGCAGCCAGCCGATCATCACGGCCTCGTCGTCGGTCTGCCGCACGTCGACGTCCGGCGCCGCCGCCTCGCACAGCTCCACCAGCGAGGCGTACGTCGTGGTGCCGTAGACGTCGGGTTCGCGGGTGCCGAGCCGGCCGAGGTTGGGGCCGTTCAGGACCAGGATCATGCCAGGAACACCTCCGCGCCACGGTCCTTGCGGACCTCCTCGTACGCCGCCACGAGCAGCCCCGGATCGGGGTCGTCCAGGATGCGCGGCCGGGCCAGGGCGTCGAGCACGACGAACCGCAGCCGGTCCGCCCGCGACTTCTTGTCGATGCGCATCGCAGCGAGCAGCCGGGGCCACTCCCCGGCGTACGACGTGGGCAGTCCGAGCGACTCCAGGACGGTCCGGTGCCGGAGTGCGGTGGCGTCGTCCAGGCGTCCGGCAAGCCGACCGAGCTCGGCGACGAACACGAGGCCGACGCTCACCGCGGCGCCGTGCCGCCACCGGTAGTCCTCGACCTTCTCGATCGCGTGGCCCAGCGTGTGGCCGTAGTTGAGGCTCTCCCGGCCGCCCTGCTCGGTCAGGTCGTCGGCGACGACCGCGGCCTTCACGGCGATGGCCCGCTCGACCAGCTCACGCGTGTGCGCCCCCTGCGGCGTCATGGCGCCGCGCGGGTCGGCCTCGATGAGCTCCAGGATGCGCGGGTCATGCGTGAAGCCGACCTTGACGACCTCGGCCAGCCCCGAGACGTAGTCGTGCCGAGGCACGGTTTCGAGGGCCGTGAGGTCGCAGAGCACTCCGGCCGGCGGGTGGAACGCCCCCACGAGGTTCTTGCCGGCCACGGTGTTGATGGCGGTCTTGCCGCCGACCGCCGCGTCGACCATGCCGAGCAGGGTGGTCGGGACATGCACGACGCGTACGCCGCGCAGCCAGGTCGCCGCCACGAAGCCGGCCAGGTCGGTGGTCGCCCCGCCACCCACCGCGACGACCGCGTCGGTACGGGTGAAGCCGACCTGGCCGAGCACGTCCCACAGGTAGGCCGCGACCTTGAGGTCCTTGCTCGCCTCGCCATCGGGCACCTCGATGCTGTGCGCGTCGAAGCCCTGCTGGCGCAGGTCGTCTCGGACCGCCTCGGCGGTGGCTGTCAGCGCTGCCGGGTGCACCACCGCCACCCGCTGCGCCCCGCCGAGCAGACCCGCGAGCTCGTCGAGCAGGCCGTGCCCGACCACGACGTCGTACGGCGTGGTCCCCCTGACCGTGATGCGGGTCGTCAAGCGAGCACCTCGGCGGCGACCTGCCCGGGCGTCTTGCCGTCGGTCTCGACGGTGCGCCCAGCGACCTCGAGGTACAGCGGCATGCGCTCCGCCAGGAGCTGGTGCAGGGCGGCGCGGGGATTCAGCGCGAGCACGGGGCGGTCGCGGCTCAGGCCGACCCGGCGCGCGGCGTCGGCCAGTCCGACGCTGAGCAGGACGACGTCGTGCTGCCCGAGTGCCGTACGGGTGGCAGGGTCCAGCACCGCTCCCCCGCCCAGGCTGAGGACCCCGGTGTGCTCGGCCAAGGCCGTCGCGACCGCGTCACGCTCGAGCGCCCGAAACGCCTGCTCGCCGTCGTCGTAGAACAATTCGGCGACGCTCTTGCCGGCGGCGGTCTCGACGTCGGTGTCGGTGTCGCGGAACGGCAGGTCGAGCTCGGCAGCGACCAGCCGGCCCACGGTGGTCTTGCCCGCGCCGGGCGGCCCGACCAGGACGATCCGAGGGGTGCTCACCGGATTGCGAGGGCCTTGAGGTAGCCCTCGCAGTTGCGCCGGGTCTCCTCGACCGAGTCCCCGCCGAACTTCTCGACGCACGCCTCGGCCAGCACCAGCGCGACCATCGCCTCGGCGACGACCCCAGCGGCGGGGACCGCACACACGTCGCTGCGCTGGTTGATCGCCACCGCCGCCTCGCCGGTCGTGGTGTCGATGGTCTGCAGGGCACGCGGCACGGTGCTGATCGGCTTCATCGCGGCGCGCACGCGCAGCACGTCGCCGGTGCTCATGCCCCCCTCGGTGCCGCCGGCCCGCCCCGTCGTACGGCTCAGGGCGCCGTCCCCGCCCCGCACGATCTCGTCGTGCGCGACACTGCCCCGCCGGCGAGCCGTCTGGAAGCCGTCGCCGACCTCCACGCCCTTCATCGCCTGGATCCCCATGAGGGCAAAGGCGAGCCGGGCGTCGAGCCGGCGGTCCCAGTGCACGTAGCTGCCGAGCCCGGGCGGAAGGCCGTACGCGAGAACCTCGACAACGCCACCAAGGGTGTCGCCCTCGCGCTTGGCCAGGTCGACCTCCTCGACCATGCGCACGCCGCTGTCGGCGTCGAACACCCGGACCGGGCTGGCGTCGACGGTCGCGAGGTCCTCGGGCGTCGGCAACATTGTGCCGTCCGGGACCTGCTCCGCACCGATGCTCACGACGTGCGAGAGCACCTGCACGCCGTACGCCTGGTACAGGAAGGCCTTGGCCACGGCGCCGAGCGCGGCCCGCGCGGCGGTCTCGCGGGCACTGGCCCTCTCGAGCACCGGACGGGCGTCGTCGAAGCCGTGCTTCTGCATGCCGACCAGGTCGGCGTGTCCGGGTCGCGGGCGAGTGAGCGGGGCATTGCGCGCGAGGCCCTCCAGCTGCTCGGCGGTGACCGGGTCCGGCGCCATGACCGTCTCCCACTTGGGCCACTCGGTGTTGCCGATCGTGACCGCCAGCGGGCCGCCCTGCGAGACGCCGTGCCGCACACCGCCGAGGAAGCTCACGGCGTCCTTCTCGAACGCCATGCGCGCGCCGCGACCGTGCCCCAGTCGCCTGCGGGCCAGCTCCTGCACCACGTCGTCGGTCGACACGCGTACACCGACAGGGAGCCCCTCGAGCACGGCCACGAGGGCGGGGCCGTGGGACTCCCCGGCAGTCAGCCAACGCAGCATGGCCCCAGTCTGTCAGAGCAGGTGACCTTTCAGAGGACAGTGACCTCTCAGGGCACGTGGCCTTCTAGAGCACAG
>JAABUX010004742.1_pt1 | contig 17043 bp, 35 predicted proteins | sample 5561851 | NCBI WGS metagenome assembly JAABUX01 (sample SAMN10711883, study PRJNA513361) | rock metagenome | isolation source: Antarctica rocks | place: Antarctica: Victoria Land, Richard Nunatak red sandstone | collected 2016-01-03 | reverse complement strand
TGGTGAAGGGCAGCCCGATGGCCATGGTCAGGCCGTAGCCGGCGACCAGGCCCAGCACCACCGCGATCACCCCCAGCAGCGCCAGCGACGTCCTCGTGTAGACCCGGTCCCAGCTGCAGATCAGAGAAGACGGTGAGGTCAGGTCCACAATGAGCTCTTTGGGATAATCCGGTTGGCACAGATATGCAGAGGGTGCCCATGCCATCTGGACCGAATGGAAGGCTTCCGAGGGCCAAACAATGTGCTTAGCGTTGCAATCGAGCGCCCGGACAACTGGCAGCTTGAGTAGAGATGCTATGTTTGCTGTACCGTGGAGGATCTGCCATGAACGTCATGCCGCTGGCGCTATGTTGCATGCGGCATATCGCGCTCTGGAGGTTTGACTACAGATGCCGTGCCTTCATTGCACAGAATCCGTCCCCCGGGCCGTACCTGGTCAGGAAGGTGACCGCCAGCACGACAAAGATGCTGATGGAGATGGCGATGAGGTAAATGTCTCCGCTGATGGACCGCCCGACCTGAACCGGATCATCGTTCACCATCAGGCATATCTCTGCAGTTAAATCAACCCAACATGGGGACTAGTCTAACTTCAGACATGATAACGCTCGTTTCTTCAGCTACTGTTTGATGCTAACTACTGACTAGGGTCATGATGACATAGTTTTCACCTCCTTGTCAACGCTGTTGGCCGCGATGAAGTTGATGGTGTTGTACCGGGAACTCGCGGCGGCGACCTTCATCGTGTCAATGAACTCGAGAAACCTGCGCACGCATCTTGCAGATTTGGACGCAGGTCGAACAGATCGTCTTGTGTTACATGGGCTCACCGCATTGCGTGTGGGACTCGATGTCATGATCAGCCGTAGGCTGATGCCATTGTGGCCAAGCACAAACGGCACCAGCGAGAGCTTGCTTGGGCCAAACGTTGACAGAATCACTAAGGGCTCGGATTGCGACAATCAAGGTCCAGCCTGGCGGCATGTGTAGGATGAGGGGCTAGGATTCGGTGCAGGTATTGCGTCGAGGCTAGGGTGAGCATAAGGTTAAAATTTAAGGCAAGGATCAGGGTGGCTCACCAGGCGTTGCCGACGTAGTCCGGCACCGGCTTGTCGACGCCGTAGCCCATGCTGACCACCTGCAGGGTGCAACTGCAAGTCAGGTTTCCAAGCTAGCCGTTTTTCCTCAGTCTGCGGTCGGGCCTGACCGGTGCATCAGACGCCACGCTTAACAGCCTCACGTGGAGAGGATGATCCATGGATTACTTTTTCGGGAAGAGGGTTTGCAACTTTGTCTAAAGTGGTCACAGGCCGGCCGCGTGATAAGACATGGCCTCGGAGACAGGGTGTCTGGCACAGTCGTAAGGGTACCAGCTAGGGTTGTGGCGGGGCACAAACCTGGGCTCCGACCAGCTGCGGGCCGGTGGCGGTCTGCTGGTAGTCCGCGTCCCCAAAGACGTCCAGCGGCACGACGGACCTGCGGCACAGCCGTGCACGCACTCAGTCACTCTCGTCAGACGTCAACCACGACGGATTAAACAAGACTCTGCCGTAAGACCTGAAATTGAAATTGAAATTTTGACGCCTGGGCGTAGCCCAGGCGTGATTGAGGAGGCAGCCGTAAGACCTGACCCCAACTCCTGATTATGACTGCCAACAGCGTCATGACCCGGCGATACATACGGTGACGACCTACTCACTGACATTGCCAGCGATCGCATTGCCCTGCATTGCCTCCGACGAAAGGCCATACACTGGGAGCATTATAAGAGGACTCACGAGCCGTCTGGGTAGGTGAGCATGTTGGCGGTTGCCAATAGCGCCGAGCGGTTGCCGGCGGTGGGGTCGGAGGCCGAGCCGCTGACGGCCGTGAGGTATGCCGCAAAGCTGGTATTCCAGAACTGGAGGTACGTCCTGTTCGAAAGAACAGTGCACTTGGATGCTGTCATTCGCCTTGACACTCTCAGATGCAGCAGCTTGTGTGCTGGGTGCTGCAGGCACCTGCCCGCAATGCGGACGTGCGGACCCGCGTCCTGCGCTGCATGATGATCAGACAATGATGGGGCGTGGGACACCGTCATTCGCTGCCGCCATGCGGTGTGTGCTGCTGAGCAGCCAAACAGGATGCGTATGCCAAACGATGTCCAGATGCATCTGAGGCTTCAGCCGAGAGTGGCTACCCTGTGAATGAGCAGGCGCCGTCCCGTTTTCGGTGGCAGATGTCCGCGAAGGTGACGTTGTTGCTGGCCTGCCCGGGCGGCCACGACGGGCTGACCTGCAGCTCGGCGAAGCGGAGCAATATGACTACGTGTTGGGTGGGTGCTTGAATGGTACCAGATGGAGTGGATGCGAGCGGCAGTTGTCATCTACACAAAGCAGGAGCCTCCCTGAGAGTGTATGTACAGTGGCCACGGCATCAGGTACTCGTGCAGCCGTCTTCAGCCGTCTTCTTATACATCGAATCGCTGCTAAGGCTCGAGGACGCACGAAGCAGGCATGTCCACATGTGGCACGCGCCGAAGCAGCGGCTTGGACGCGGTCGCTGAGTAGGGTTGTGCGCGCGGAGCACATGACAGCACAGTTCTAAAGAAATTTGAAAGACATCACATGACGCGCCTCGACCGAGATGGCCATGATGGACTCGTGCAGCCGGAAGGCCTCCCACGTGTTGGCGAGCTGCAGGACGTTGCCCGCCGCGACGGAAGGGTCCGCCGACTTGACCGACGCATAGAACTGCAAGCCCAGGCAAAGTGATGTCAGCTGCGCACGGTTTGATGTGACGCCAAATCACAGCTGTATCTCAACGGTACTTAGGGTCGCGTTCTGTCCCGCTGACGAACAGTGCTTTGCGGCAGAAGGATCACGCAGCGACGTCAGCGTCACTGATCACAGTCAAACACCTGAGCGCCGCGCTCTGAGGAGCCGTATACGTCGCCCACGTACGTCCGGTAGTGCTGCGGATCGGAGTGCTGAGGCACCCTGCACGCAGGACCTGAGTCAGAGGGTTCGCCAGGCATGAGGGGGTCCGGCAGCTGCCTGCCGCTGTGGAAGCCGCCCAGTGCATGTTGCGATCATTGCAAATGCTCGGCGAGCTGCCGGCGAGCTGGCGCACGCAGATCGACGCTGCAGCCGTCGCTGCTGCTTGAGACAGTAAGGCGAGGTGTGATCGTTTCCTCACGATTTCGGCGAATGTACAGTTGGCAAACAGGTGTCAGGCGGGGGCTGGGGAGGGAGCCTGTCCGCATCGCACCACAGCTTGTCAGACTTCGACTGGCCGTGCACGCGCGCCCATCCGGCCGCGCAGCCGGCGACCAGCAGGGCGATCACGACGACCGTAGTTCTGGGTCTCCTTGCCACCAGGGCTCCCTCGCGGCCGAGCCCCGTCGACAGCGTCGACGAGACCGATCCGATTGTACCAGTGTAGCCATCCCACAGCCTCTGGAGCATGGTGCCTGGCAGAATGTGCTCTCTCTCATTTGCTCCGTTATATCTGCAGTCTGTACACAGAGCTCACCCAACGTGACCAATCGCGCTGGTAACCGGTTGCAAGGGGGCCGAATAAGCACTTGCGAACCACGCCACCCTCCCAGTGATGCCCAACGCGGTGTCAACACCTCCTGCGCGACGGCGTTGGCGGGGGTATTCGATGGCGTCCAGAGAGCCGCATCAGCTCGGGCACCGGCCGCACGTGCTCGCGCACCTCGGCGAGGGTGTCCGCGAGCAGCACCTGCCGCCAGGCCGCGCGCCAACCCCCTCTTCGTCGACATCGAGGAGGAGGGGGCGCAGCCGTCGGCTGCAGATCGCCGCCAGGCGATGCCGAGGGCCACAGCGCCCAGCGAGCTGGCGGCAGGGCGTCCTGCGGCTGCGGCTGCGCGCGCAGTGGCACGCCGGTGAGAGTGGTCGCGGGTCTTGTGCACCTCGCTGGCGAGGTGCTCCTGGCTGGGCTTCATGAGATGGCGGCTTTTAACGGTCAGGGTGGTGGGCACGCTTGGGGGCGGGGCGGGGAGGCAAGCGAAGCTGGGCAGGGTGCAGAGGAAGGGCTGCACGAAAATCTCTCACGCAGGGGTCACTGATGCAACTTTGCAGCTTGAACACGATAGTACGCCGGAATAACAAGAGGCCCGTCCCGAGGTTGACCTTGTCCTGCGTCTGCGACGCGACCGCCTGCTGGCCCCCAGAGTCTAGCGGCTGCAGATGTCCCGCCACCCTGAGCTGCGGCGTGAATGAACTGCGCCACGGCCGTTCCCACCTGCATCTCCGGAACATCATACTGCTGATGACCTGCTCACAAATATCTCTATCGAGCACTCCATCACGGTTTGCAAGCGCGGATGTTGTTGCGAGCCAATGGGTCGGCTGAGATGGGCAGCCCGCTCAAGACTTGGCTAGTAGCAGCATCCAAGTCGTGCCACGCTGATGCAATGCGCAATGGGTGTCAAGGGTCCACTGCACGCAACATCTGAGATGGCGGGCACACTAAGGCGCACCTCATGATCGCGCTGCTGCTGCTGCTGCTGCTGCTTCTGTTGGCTCCTGGCAGCGATGGCTCCCCTGCCGCTGCCATTTGCATGCTGACCCCTACCTGCGTGGGTTCCCACGCAAACTCCTTCGTAGCTGTATGACCCCACCATGGGGGCAGATCTTCCAGCACAGGCTCAGAACCATCTGCGCAGCTCCATAGCCTGCATCGGCCTGCAAATCTGTCCTTTCCAGATTCGCAATGTGCCCTCGGGTTTTCCAAGGGAGGACTAGGCTGAGCCACAATGCTCGCTGGAAGCTCAACCCGGAACAGACTGTGTTGACCATACCGTTGCAATGAACCCTGTCATCGACTACAAGCGGCGCGCGGCGCGCGCCAATTTCCACGCCGCCAAGCAGGAGGTGCGGCACTGTTGCTTGGTCAGACTCCCTCTGTTGGACATCTGCGCCCCGTTGCACGCAGGTCACTCAATGCCCCCCAGTTGTGGCGAATGTGCCATCAGCTCGTCTTGTTGTTGTCGTGAACGGGCGTTATATCTTCTCCATCGCAGTCTCCTCAGCCGGCGCCCTGAGAGCGCTTGCCAACTCCAGTCGGTCTGGTTCATGCGGGCGTTTTGTCTGCGGGATTGCTGTTGCAGCCTGTGTGCAGTATCAGACCAAGCCTCGCATGTGTAGAAGCTCATCCCACATCGGCATTACCCTGCGCAGGATGAGAAGCTCCGGCAGCAGCGCGCCGACGCCAGTGATGGGCGGTCGGACGCGGAGCGGACGGCTGCGGTGCTACACACGCAGGTCGAGGACCTGCGCATGCGTGCCTCCGCCATCGATGATGTCGCGGCCAAGGCTGCGCGCACCCAGGTGACCTCCGTGTTGACAGCCTGTCACTGCCGAACCGTTTGCAGCCACGGGCACTCCACAGTCGACGCAGCTTGTTGGCTGGCTATCCCAGCGCCCTGGGACACACGGCAGAGCGGACGCGGCGCACGTCAGGCTGACGCTGTTGGCCGGTCACCATGATTGCAGACCATCTGTTGCATGTGGTTCCGACATGCATGCGCTTGTCCATAATTACTGTTGACAGGACCTCTTCCATGCATGGCGATGGTCAATACATGTGTGACATCAATACATGTGTGACATCTTCATTGCAATGCTTGCAGCCGCTACAACTGGCACCAGCGCTCCCGGCACCCACAGAGCTGCAGCGATCAGCCGTCAGCCTGGTGCAGATCGCGGGCACGCCGGTGGCTGCGCTCGGACCACCGCACACGGCGAAGCCCGCCAAGCCGCGGCCAAAAGCGAAAGCATGCGCCGAGTGCGGGACAGCGGACACAGGGACGTGGCGCAAGGATCCCATGACGGGCAGCGTGATGTGCAACGCGTGCGGCTTGCGCGCAATCCGCAGATATGAGAAGCAGCACGGGTCCCACCGGGCGCCGCAACAGGTGAGGCTTGACCTGCGCTGGAGTATCAGACCGTGCTTATCTTGCATGTGTGCGGGATCAAGTGACATAATGATGATGACCTGTGCACACCTATGTGTGGCATGCTCGCGGCAAAACCCTGGATAAACCCAGGCGTGACAGTCTTTGCAGGAGGTGTGCGTCTCTGCACGAGCAGTGCCGGCGGCAGCAGACCGCGGCGGCATACCAGGTCACAAGCGGGATGCAGACGACAGCCTGCGCGCTGCGGACGACAGCACCCGGGATGTCGGGCCCTGCCGCGAGGCGGCGGCAACAGCGGTCAATGGCGCCATTGCCGCCGCCAAGCGGCAGAAGCTGGAGACACGAGTCCCGGCGCCATGCGATGCTGCACCGATGGAAGTCACGACTGCAGAGCCAGACAGCCAGCACCATGGCGGGCAAGCCGCACTTTGCAGCAACGTGACAGACATGGCAGTGCAGGTGCGACGCGCTTGCACCTGACCCACACTGTTGCTGCCGACACAGAATGTTGGGTGCAATGTCACTGTGTCACTGGCATCCTGCCATTGTCATGGGAGGCCCTTCACAACGGTCAAGTCTTGGCATAATCCGGCGCCGGACCCGCTCCATCCGCTGACATCTCGGCGGCATGACAGCACTGCGCAACCACTGTGGCGTTGTATCAAACGCAGGAGGAGTCAGGCGGCATCGGTATGGCAGCGACAGCTGCGTCAGCGCCGCGCTGCATCAACATTTGCGGACCCGAGTGGCACAAGCATCATGAGCTTGATGCTGCGGAGCCTGTGGCCCCGAGCGGCAGCGCCTTCGCAGCAGGGCAGCAGGGCAGCCAGCTGCAAGCCGGCAGTCTCGTCCAGCCACAGCTTTGCAGCGCACACCCCAAAGGCCCAGCTGTCCCGCCCCGCCGCAGCAGGGCAGCTTATTGCTCCCAGCGCCCACAGCTGCAGTGATGATTGCGCAACCAGAGCTGGGCAGCGCACAGCCCGTAGGCGCAGTCTCATCGCCGCTGCAGCACAGCGGCACGGCGGTACCAGCGCCTCCGATTGTTGTCACGGTTGCGCTGAAAAACCGTCGCAGAGCGCGGCCCGGAGGCGCAGTCATCGCACCGCTGCAGCACAGCTATGCGCGGCTGTCAGCGACGCCAGCCGCAGCGACGCGCGCTCATTATGAGGGATGGCACTCCGGGATGAACGTCAGAAACACGCGAGACCGACGGCTGGATATTCCAGAATCTGCCAATGTTGGCCGGCCCGAAGAAGTGCTGGATGACACCGCGTCATCTTCGCACTACATGCTGCAGTCCAAGCTACAGACGCTGAAGATAAAGCTGCTGACAGGCGAAGTGAGCCACCTTTTCCGTCCTTATCCCGGACTCCCCGTGATAAGACGGTGCACGATGTGCTTTTTGGTGCTCACTTGGGCCGATTGTTGCTCGGTGAGTGCAGCTGCTGACAGCGCTACGACAGGCCTCGACCTCCCATGACCCCAACCTATATATGGCTTGATTCTCCTGCTGGTGTGTGATTGCCTGCAGGCAAAGCACCCGAAGGATCTGAGGCAGGGGCACTACACGACCGGCGAACTTCTCGCTGGCCTGTGGGTTCCGCTGGACAAGGTCGCCGCAAGCATCCGCGCACAGGCGAAGGGCGCAACGTTCGACAACTACAAAGAGCTCCGCGAGCTGGTGGAAGCATGGGACCGCGCTGGCTTCGGCGTGAATGCAGAACTCCAAGAGTAAGTCTTGACCCTTCTGTCCTTTGCTGGGTACTTTACAGCATGTGGGAGAATGGATATTGCATTTGTGTGTTCAGTAACCTTTCTGGAGCCGAGTCGACAATGCGCACGTGTCTGCCCTTGTGACCTTAGCCACGAATTGTGTGGCGCAGGCTGCTGCGCTTCGACCCAGTAGACTTCTCTGCCCTGGTACTGTCGCACCCCTCGATGGTCTTCCAAATCAGGAAATGGGCATGGCTTCAGGTACAATATTGGCATTCCTCCTGACTGCGTCTTCATGCCGATATCCAGCGCCATGCCTGCGGACGAGCTGCACAGCCTGTGCTGACAACTGACACTGACGGCTTTTATGCTTGTAAAGAGATGCTCTGAGCAGCTCTCATGCGTTGTCATGCAGGACTGGGTGAAGGACGATGCCGACTTCGGTCCAGGGACCTTCACGCTGCCGCTGTGCTACTTCAGCACACAAGTCGCGGACCTGCGCTTCCGCCTCCACTACTCACACCTCATACCGCTATCGTGCGAGGCAGACTTGATTCCGTGTGCAAAAATTTGTCAGTAAGAGAGGACAGCGTGTACGTTCCTACAGTCGACGCCTGCACGCCGATTGCAAGTCCGTTGTCACGTGTTCGGTGGATTAAAACAACTTCTTTTATAATATACCAGAGAGGGACTCTCTGATAAATTAAGCGAATGTCAACAAACCTACCTGCACCCGCCTGAGTGGTTTAAATTTTTGCGACATGGCGCAGCTGGTTCCCGGACGGCCTCCTCGGGGCGCTGCTGGCCTTCTCGGAGGAGAACTTCATGGTGTCCGTGGCTCAGGACAACTGGCGGGAGCGCGACAGGCACCCGAATGATTATTGGACATTTGGCCTCAGTCTTGCGGTGCGCCGTACAGGATGATCACCACGAGCATTTGAGTCACCTGTCTAGCACCGCCTGACGTGACCTGCGCATGATCCTGGAGTTGCCATGATCAACCCTGACTCAAAGGCCTGGCTTATTCTCGACGTCTGCCCCTGCAGCAAGTGCGCGCACCCGTGGCTGCAGTGTAACTTGGGCCGAATACAGATTGAGCTAGGCTTGCCACCGCTAATCATTTTATGACCATGTGGCATGCCTGTGATGCCAGGAAAAGGTGGCGAAGTTCCAGGTCTTGGTGAAGGCCTTGGAGGATGCGCTGGGAGTGCAGCCGAGCCCCGAGCGCTGGGACGACATCGCACGCTGGCTCACTACGCCGGGCCACGACGTCAGCGTCCAGGAGGCCAAAGTGAGCTTCTGAGCCTACAGCAGCTGGCTTACGTGTAATACATTGACCAGTCACCTCCCTCCGCTGCATTGCGTGTGTATTGTCATGAACGCATCGCATGCTTGCAGTGCGGCTTGGCAGCGTTGCCTAGCTAGGCGCGCATGACTTGTGTGCAAACTCCGTGGAAGACGTTTGGTTTGCGACCGGGCAGCATGCGTGTGGGCAGGATCGCACCAGCGGCCCGAAGACGAAGGACCTGCCACCCAGGAAAAGCTGCAGAAGGGCAAGACGGTGCGCTGCAACCACCTTGCTGTCTGGCTCCTGCATGTGTCACACGGATTGCGCGCTCTGCGTGACTGCGGCAGGCGCATTGTACGGTCATCGTCCGGGCTTGCAACAGAAAAATTGCGGCGGGCTCCCTTGCCGAGCCGACAGCAACGTTCTTGCCGCAGGTGGAGCAAGAGCTGCAGTCGAGCTGGCAGCTGCTGGAGGCTGCGGTCGTCCAGGCCAGCTCGGAGCGCGACGTGCCGGTGCAGCAGCTGGCACAGGCTCTCACGAGCGCTTTGACCACGGAGAAGCTGCCACTGCAGGCAGAGCGCGAGACGGTGCGCTGCGACCAGTCTGATGTCTGGCCCTGCAGAGTACACTCATTGTGTGCTCTGCGTCAGGGCATCACAAGGTAGTTGTCTGGGTTGTGTCAGCAGCATTACAACTGACTCCAACTCGCAGAACGGACAGCAATGTTCTTGCCACAGGTGGTGCAAGCGCTGCAGTCATGCATCGAGCAGCAGGACGCTGCGCTCGCCCAGGTCAGCCCGGAGCGCGACCCGCCAGCGCAACAGCAGGTGCCCGCTCTCATGAGCGCTGTGACAGCAGAGAAGCTGCCACCGCAGCACACACGCACTACGGCGGGCTGAGTGCAGCCTGCTGTCTAGCCCTGCGTGCACACGCGCATCATGCTCTTTGCATAAAGCGGCAACTGCACCACAACATATCGTTCAGGCTTGTTTCAGGAGCATGTTTGGTGGCCTCTTGCTGCCATGACCGACAGCAAAGTTCCTGCCGCAGGTGGCGCAGCAGCTGCATTCTCACTTCGAGCTGCGGGAGGCTCAGGCTGCGCTCGTCAGTGTCAGCTCGGAGCGCGACGCGCTGCTGCAGCAGCTGGCAGTGGCTCGCGCGAGCGCTCCGCAAACGGAGGAGCTCCCACCTCAGGCACCGCGGACCAGGGTGCGCTGTGAGCACCCTGCTGTCTAGCCCCCGCATGTCACACTCGCAATGTGCGCTCTGCATGATACGGCAACTGCACAAATGGCAGAGTTCGGCTAGGCCTATTTTGGCAGTAGTTGCATCTGGTTCCAATTGCTGCCACAAGTGACAGCATAATTCCTGCCGCAGGCGGCAGTGGCGCTGCGTTCACGGAACGAGCAGCTGGAGGCCACGCTCGTCAAGGTCAGCTCAGAGCGCGATGCGCTGGTGCAGCAGCTGGCACACGCCCGCACGAGCGGTGTGACAGCGGAGACGCTGACACCACAGCGCACGCGCACAACGGTGCGCTGTGAGCACCCTGCTTTCTAGCCCTGCATGGACATGCGCATCATGCTCTTCGCAAAACGTGGCCAGTTCATCATTTGTGTTCGTCTAGACTTGCGTCAGCAGCATTTGCGCTTGGCCCCCATTGCTGCCAAAAATTGACAGCAAAAGTTTTCGCGGCAGGTGGCGCAGGAGCTGCGGTCGTGCATCGAGCTGCTGGAGGCTGTGCTCGTCAGGGTCAGCTCGGAGCGCGACGAGCTGGCGCAGCAGCTGGCAGTGGCTCGCGCGAGCGCTCCGCAGACGGAGGAGCTGCCACCGGCGATGCAGGCAAATGTGCAGCCAGTGCAGGCTGTAGCGGCGACGAGCCCTGTTGCGGCCTCGGGCGTCATCCAGCAGGCCACAGCACAGGCGCAGTCATGCGTGCTCTCAGGCTGGAGGGTGATCAAGAGCCTCATCGGCTGCTGAGGGAGAGGATAGGCAGCAATGTGGGCGTCTTGTTGCCAGTAGAAATTTGTGTTTATTTCAGCGGCAACGAGCAACACGATGCGAGTCGATAGGTCGGAATTACAGTTGAAAGGCCCAGGCGGCGTAAGTGAAGTGATGTGACATAGACGTCCACCCCTGTCAGAAAGCACTGCTGCTCTTTAGCAAATCTACACCGGACGGGTCTGACGTTTACAACGTACGCTTTGTCGTATACACAGAAACTCGTGCATGTGATGGCGCTCGCCAACGTTTCATAGCTTAGAGGGCCCTGGTAGGGGCTTTGGGACGCCTCCGGGTGTCTTCAGGCGTGGCAGACCCATGGTGCGGTGAAGTCAAAAAGCTGCTGAGCGAACCACTGACCAACATACTGCTGTTCGCTTGGATGCCACTCGTACTTGACCACGAGTGCACAGCGTGCCGTACTTACAACACTAGCAGGAAAATGCATGTACCCTGCTCGAATTGCAGCATCATGCCCAAGCGGCGGCAATCCTTGCCTGCAGATGAAACAACGAGCTCGGCAACGCTTGCAATTCGCTCAAGAGGCCAGCCCAGAGCAGCGGTTTTCCCACGCGGCCTCCGGGACCACCTCCAGGGACCGCAACACCTCGTCGTGCGCGGCTTGCAGCTGGTCCTGCGCGAAAGGGAGCATCATATTCATCCTCCCCATTGCATCAGCGCACAAGAGCCCGCCACCGGCATGTGCAGGGTGCTGCGAAATGCGCCACCCCAGTCCAGCATCATCGGCTGTGGTAGCAATGTCCTACGACCGCATGCACAGTCACACAAACAGTCATCGCATCGCCGCCTCAGCACCGTCGATGACCCTGTCCTGTCCTCGTCACCGGGCTGCCGTGCTGCAGTTGCAGTGGCGTTGGATGTGGCTGCGCCCTCGAGTCTCATATTGACATTCCTGGACGACGCTCGGGCGTGTTCAAGGACACAGACCCATAGCCAGCCAACGGCCGGCTTGATTGTTGCTACCTTAACCACACAACTGCCACGGGTAGACCTCCAATCTAGACCCAAGTTGTGAAGACCCGCCGAAGCACGCGCCTTGCGATCCCGCAGCTCCGGGCAGCCGTCCAGCAGGCGCAGCGCCAGAGCCAGGAAGCGCGCCGCCAGCGCCCCGCGGGAGAAGTTGGCGTGGTGGCAGCCGCGGTTCCAGCACTGCGCCACAAGACGCTGCACCTCCCTGCGACATAGCCCTGGGGTGTTGACCTGCCCGAATGGCATTTATGGTCTCAGTGCGCCGCACGCCATGCTCCATGCCCATTGCATGCCTCCGCTAGAGATTGCTGAGCCGACGGTAGTCATTCCACCACAGCGGGATTGGCACCCACATGAGATCAGACTGCGGTGAAGGAGCCAGCACAACACAGCACCCTCAGCTATTCCGCCGCCCTTAGCATTACAGTTTAGTAGAGAGAGGGGCACTGGGACGGCACCTGGGCGGGTAGTCGGGCTTGCGGGTCAGCGGCAGCGCGGCCTCGAACAGAGCCAGCCGCGCGTCCTCGCCGGTCGCCAGGTCCAGGAGCCGACGGACCATCTGCGCAGTAGCGGCGACAATCTGCCTCATGCATCTGCGACTTGTTGATGACAAGCAGGCCTTTGCTTTCACGAGAGCGAAGCAGCGGCGGCAGTGTCCTTGGGTATCGTCCATATCGAAATTCGATGCCCGGACCTTCCAGCCCGCTGTACCCGAAGCATACGTGACATGAACCTAATTTGACGTACGAAAATGAGCTCCAGAACCCGCACCAAGGCCACGTTGCGGAGGTCCGGCTGCGTCTCCGCCAGCAGTGCGTCCAGCGCCGACTGGAAGGTCGCCCGGCGGACGTCCAGGTTGGGCGCGGCGCCAACGCACTCTGGGTTGGCATGCTGACAGTCAACGGTTTTGCATCGCACGGAGATGAGACCTTTTAAGCTTGTCGCGTCCGTGCGTCAAGGTTACGCATGCAGCCGTGGCCTAGAACCTCACGAGAAATGTGCTCAAGCATTGACAAGAGGCTCAGCCATGGCACATCCGCAGAAACCAGGCCAGGGCTACGGCGACTAGGCTCAAGCTGGTGACACATGCTGCTAGGCCTGCCTCCTAAGGCAGATCAAGACTGCTCAGACGTCCCTATACACCTTAGGCCAGCCGCACCCTCACAGGTGCGGGCGGCGCGCAGCAGGTTGGCGGCTCCCGGCCCCGGCGCCTTCCGAAGCTCCGCGAGGGCCGCGAGCTGACGCTCCGGCGCCTGCTGCCGCCCGGCCAGGTCGAACTCCTGCACATCGGCATGCGCACTGTTGCAAAGCAGCGCGAGGCTTGCCAGAAGCCAGAACAGGGCCGCATTTGGGTCGTGGGACGGCATAGCGAGGACAGCGAGACTGAGATCCAGCAGTGCCTGCAGTCCGGGCTTGCTGTTTGACAGGCGAGGCGCTGAAATGCCGGCACTCGTCCATGCTCAAGCACTATGCACACAGCTTACGCTAGTGCATAGAGATTTGTCACGAAGGCATTGTGCATTGCATCCTGTGTGCATCGCAACTCGCCAGAGGGTACGTACCTTGAGGCGGAGGTAGGTCGCCAGTTTGGCATCCGGTATCGAGCCGGGACGGGTCGCCTGAGCCGTCAGCGCGCGATCGGCGCCCCGGAGCGCAGACGCCGCCAGTGCCAGGCTTCCCGCGCGGTCTGGCTCCTGCTGGTGCGCCTCGAGGGCCGCGGTGGCAGCCATGGAGTGCGCCAGCTGCGGAGACACGTGTTCTTCTATTGGGGAAGGGTGAAATGCGTGATTCGGAGATTGGCGCAGCTTGCTCTGAGTCGGTCTGAGCGGTGGGCGAAGCATTGGAAGTGCTGCAGAGCGCAGCCCAATGATCGAGCGTGGATGCCCTGACCCATACCAGTCAGCCATCTGTAAAAAAGCGAAAGTCATGGAACACACCGTCTGCCTGGTCACATGGTCAGTGGTCGGCTTGGGTGCGGCGACGCAGTAAGCTGTGGTTGACGTGAAAAGCCCCGCCGCCGCATGCCAGTGCTTGTCGTTAGCGGCGGCGATGGCGGCGTTCCATGAGTGTCCGGCCAGCCACTCCAGCTGTGTCGCGGGGTCCTGCAGCACAGGGCGCCGATCAATGGCACGCCACCATGTGTCGCACACTGCCTACTCTTTGCTGCGGGGCATGCGGGCACTGCACGAGTGCATCTAGTCTGTCCGGCACCTGAGCAATCCATGCTCAAACAACCTTGTACTGCGTGCGTAAATTAGCGGTGTCCGAGTGTTCCCTGCAAGCAGAAACCTATGGGTATATGCGCAGCATTGTAAACCAGTAAGATGTGTTGGCTAGCTGCACCTGCGAGCCAAAGAACGCGGCGATGCCGCGGGCGGTGAGCCGCTGCACTGCCAGGCCGTGGTACTTGCTCAGCTCCTCGTGAACGGTGTCGCCTTCCTGACCCGCTTCCGGATGATTATTGTGACCTGCGCCGACAAACCCTCAGACGCCTTGACGTCAGTCTCTGTGCGCTATGCAGATTGTTCCATATTGCGCATCAAGCCATCTGCAGCGCTGCATTGCGAAGTACACCAGCTACCTTTCAGCTCTCACAATAACACAGCCTTTGCAAGCGGCAGCCAAATAAAGCAGCGGGCAACGATGTAGCCGGCACACACCAGTGTCGTGCAGTGGTGTGTCCAACGTGCTGTTTGGGTCCGATGGCTTGGCCGGCCTGGTCTTCATAGGCGCCGCTGGCAGGGTCTGGCGGCTGATGACGTTCAGGAGGTTCTGCAAGACGACGGCCTCAGGTGTTGCGGCAGCCTCGTCAACGCCTGCAGCACATGCGTTTTGCTCCCGTCGCGTTTGGTATGTGCTTGTGATTGCAGTTTGGGGAACCTTGCCTGTTCCGTCCAGTGAGGTCATGCCGTGTCTGTGCAGTGAGTGCCGCTTGCTCGAGTATATAGCACCTTGAGAAGCAGCCAGAAGCGTAAGAGCCATGGCGCACCGCCTTGGACGATCCGCTCGTGGAGGTGTAGCAGCGCCGCCTCTGCGGCGGGCAGGGATTTGGCAGTGATGGCTTCCAAGCAGACGGCCTGCATTGAGGTTCTCACAGTCAGCGCTTAGACGAGAGCTGGTAATTCCGTAACTCATACAGACTGCTGCCGCATGTGCGACTTCGAGAGCACTTCGGGTTGCATGGGCCATGGGTACGTATACGCCGATGAACTTTCAATGGTTGTGTCCCACCTGGAGGATGCTCAGATCGAAGCCCTCGCACGTCATGAGGCGGGCAATACCTTGCACGGCACCGCTCTCGTCGCCAGCCTCGAGCAGCACCTGTGTTGCCAGAAGGAAGATCCAGTACATGGCAGTCCTTCGCGCCTCAGCATGTTGCGAAGCGCGAGTTTTGGGGTGCTCTGCAACACTTCGCGTGGCATGCCGCCAGGACATCTGAGTGGCTGCGGTGTGTGGGCTGGACCTGCTTGTCATGAACACGCACGAGGTAAAGGCAGTGCCTCGGCGCACCTTGATGCGCACGAACTCGGTAAGTGTCTGACCGGGGTCAGCATGCGCCGCAACCTCCAGGTACTGCAGGGCCCTGGGAGACAAGCGGCGGACACGATTTGGCAAGCAGGCTGCAAAGAGCTGTCACTGAGGGCAGCCATGTCAGACATGGTACGTATAAGATATTTACGCGGAACGCAATTGACAGGACATCAGCTGATGGTGTCTATTCAGCCTGAGCATCGTGTCTCGCAGTGAGTTGGGCTGCAGCGCAAACCGGCAGAGACATAAGCGTCACCAGCCGCTGTACGCACCTGTCATGATCCTTGAGTCCGAGCGAGCACACGGCCAGGGTGCGCCCTGCTTTGGCCTTTGCCGCGCCGTCCGCGGCAAAGCACAGCGCAGCCTGCTGGCAGATGCTGCGCATATTTAGCACAGCGACAGCGTGCCGTGACAAGGTGCCGAGTAAATCAGTCGTTGCATCCCGTGCCGCTAGATGTTCGGTATGACAGCAGCTCCTCGATGTTGCCAGGGTTCATGATGCGCAACAAGCTCGGTGGTCCGGGATCGCTATCCTCAGTGCGGTTCCGCACCGCAAGGGGTCTCCGCTTTTCGCTGCAGCGCACCTTGTACAGCTCTTGGGCGGCCGCGTAAGCCCTGGTCTGGAAGTGCGCCGTGCCCTGGTTCCACAGCGCCCGGAACAAGTCCTCCTTGCGCTGCTTCGCCTCAGTAGTGTCCTGCCAATGACATCAAATGCTGCTGTTGCAGTTTTCCGCTCCGGGGGCATGCATGCCGGAGTAAGCACGGTATGATATTGGGTCACTGCTATATAGCGACGTTGCGCTGCTGAGCTGGAGCACAGTGTCTCACGAAGGCACAAGAACCTGCCGACTCCGCTGCCTTGCAAGTAGGCAGACTCGCGCTCAAGGGGATGTCCAGGCCGGAGGTGTGCAGCGCAGCATGGCAGAGCACAGACGTGCCTCGGCGAGAGCGGCCATGACGGACTCGTCGCGGGCCAGGCTCAGGGCTGCAGCCTCTTCCTCATCGGTGGCCGAGTGTCCAGCTGAGCCGGTCAGGAGCAGCCTGATGGCGTCGACCTGGCACCGGCACGAAAAGTCATTGGACGTTGCGAGCCGTGGTTGTTGTGAATGGAGCCATCCGTCTGGGAATCAGACCAAGGCAAGGGCGGAACAGAACATCAAATTCCTCTCTCGGAATTCACTTGAAGTGCCAGCCAGTGAGGATATATAGCAAAGGGTCCAGCATGACCTGCGGCTGATGGCGTGAGCCCTGTTTGGCGGACAAATGATGGGTGCAGCGTTGCAACGTGTGAAGTGGGCCCCGGTCCAACCCCACCTGTATGCTGGCTCCCTCCGTGCTGCGCTCACGCAGGGCCTGCACCGCACTGACGACCGCCTCCGTGTGGCCGCCCATGTCTATCATGTGCTGCGGGCAGCAGACAGCTCTCAAGGCCTCATGCCATGCGTTGGGTACGGCAGCGCAAGGCAATGCAGCACGTGCCGCAACTTGACAGCATAACGCCCCTTTGTAACTGGCCAATTAGGCCGTCTGTTGGGTGTTGATGTCGCTGAATCACACGATGTACTTCTATGACCAGCATGACGCTAGCGTCGCAATGTAG
>JAABUX010004741.1_pt1 | contig 17059 bp, 14 predicted proteins | sample 5561851 | NCBI WGS metagenome assembly JAABUX01 (sample SAMN10711883, study PRJNA513361) | rock metagenome | isolation source: Antarctica rocks | place: Antarctica: Victoria Land, Richard Nunatak red sandstone | collected 2016-01-03 | reverse complement strand
GAGCAGGGGGAGCAGGGGGGAAAGAAGAAAATAGCCCTCTTCGATGTGGTTTCAAGAAGAAAGAATTTATTCATGGAGTTAGAAAAACTTTTGTTCGAGAGAGACGAAGCCCGATTCAACTCCTGCGTCCTTGTTTCAATAAGAGAGGATTTATCTATAGGGTTTCCCCCCTGCTCCCCCTGCCCTGAGCCGTTGACCACCGTCTCAGGCTCTATAAACACAAACCGCAACAAGGGAGGCGCTAAAAATGTCGTCAGGATGACCATGACGATAATTGCCGCCTCCAGTGGTTTTGAGAGCACGCCACTGGCAGAGCCGACCCCGGCAAATACCAGTCCTACCTCGCCGCGTGGAATCATGCCCACACCAATTGCCAGACGGTTGATGTCGGGTTGACCAAAGACGGTCAAGCCTGTTACCAACTTCCCCAAGATGGCTACTGTAATTAAAAAAGTTGCCACAAGTAGACCCTCCCGATTGCTGGGAATCGCTGGATTGAGCACTCCTAGGTCGGTTTTGGCACCAACAGTCACAAAGAAAATCGGCACCAGCATATCGGCAATGGGTAGCACCTGCTTTTGCAGCTCTCGACGCTTATCCGTCTCATCGAAGACTAAACCAGCCGCAAAAGCTCCCAGAATGGCTTCTAAATTGATGGCGGCTGCAAAGTAGGCCAGAATGAAGGCGAAGATGAGTGCTGGGATCACCAACTTACCGCGCGTCTTGAGTTGATCGGCGATCGCCACAAAGGATTTGTTGAAAATGCTGCCCAGCAGAATCGCACCAACCAGAAAAACCGTGGCGCTGACAATGAGATAGATCACGTTGGCAACGTCTACCTCACCAGTTTTGGCCAAGCTTGCCACTACGGCTAGGACGATGATACCGAGGACATCGTCTAAAACTGCCGCGCCAAGAATAATTTGACCTTCTTTAGAAGTGAGGCGCTGCAGTTCTGATAGCACCCTGGAAGTAATACCAATACTGGTCGCCGTCAGAGCGGCTCCAGCAAAAATCGCCGGAACAACTGGCACACCAAACAAAGTAATCAGCCCCACAGTGCCAGCCCCAAAGGGTGTAGCCACCCCCACGGCTGCCACTACCGCCGCTTGGGGACCGACTGCGAGTAGTTCCCTTAAGTTTGATTCCAATCCAATTTCAAATAGCAGGATGATTACACCGAGTTCGGCTAAAACGGTTAGGACCTCACTCTGGGTTTGAAAGATTCCAGGTGCTGCATCAGGACTTAAGCCCCCAGTAGCTTCCAGGAAGGTCATGATTATAGAGTTAGAACTGTCTGCCCCGCCTTCTGGAAACACCAGCAGATGCAGGGCAGAAATGCCCACCACCACACCACCTACCAGTTCGCCTAAGACCGGCGGTAAGCCCAGCCTGTTAGACAACTCTCCACCCATTTTGCTGGCGAGGTAAATCACAACTAAACTCAACAGCACCGCCGCCAGAACCAGTGGACCACTGTCTGATGCGGTTGCGGTTGCCAACAGGGGTGTGTCGCCCCAAATGGGGAAGGATCGCGGCATGAATACACTCAAGAGCAGCAATTGCATTTAACTCCATTGGTTATGCACAAATCATCCTTTTTACTGTATTGCAATCGTTCACTCAAAACCTTGTCAAAACCTGCGTAATCTTTGAAAAAAATACGGATCTGTTGTAGAGTTCAACTTTAATGCGAATGCGGAGTACATGCCCAAAGGGACTTGCACTCCGCATTCGGAGTCTGCCTAGCCGTGAAGAGGTTTTTAAAACTCTCCGTCGCCACGACCATTCACTGAACCGGGGTTTGAATCTTGTTTGGAACCCAACAGTTCCAGTTTGTCCACGTGGATAACTGGTGAGGAACGGTCTACCCCCGTAGTGCGATCGCTCCACCTGTCGAACTTCAACGAACCTTTCACCCCAATTAGGCTCCCCTTGCGCACATAGTTACCCGCCACCTCCGCCGTCTTTCCCCATAGTTCCAAAGTGAACCAGTCGGGTTCCTCACTATTACGGGTTTGACGTTTTACTGCCAGCGTCAGTTTACACTTGACACTACCAGACTCGAAATATTTCACATCAGGGTCGCCGCCCACACGACCTACTAGGGTCACAACATTGAGACTCATGCGCGTTTCTTTGCAGTACAGGTGTACTCCTTAATCTTGACTGTAATGCAGGCGAATTGCAAATCTTCGCAGGCGCTACTTTTGCCAGAAAAGCTCTTGGGCGGCATTCAACCAAGGCCGTTACAAATTAGAAAAGCCGTCCGCTCGATTAAACTCAAAGTAGAAGAAAACGTAATAGAATCCAGCAATAGCTTCAGGAGTTAGTACTAGTCCTAAAATCAAAGTGCCCAGACTGATGGATAATTTGCCTGTGGACGCTCAACCAGAATCATCAGACAGGACTTGCATTCAGGAAAACCCGACCGAGGTGCAGTCGGCATCCCAGGCGGATTCACACCCAGATGAAACCGTCGGAACTGCATTTGACCGCGAGATGATGCAGCGGTGTTTGGCACTCGCCCGCCGCGCCTTGGGACAAACAGCCCCGAATCCCTTAGTAGGGTCTGTGATTATCCAAAATGGGGAGATTGTTGGGGAAGGGTTTCATCCCGGAGCGGGGCATCCTCATGCTGAAGTCTTTGCTCTAAGAGCAGCTGGCGATCGCTCAAGAGGTGCAACCATTTATGTCAATCTAGAGCCTTGCAATCATTACGGACGCACGCCGCCCTGTTCTGAAGCCTTGGTGGCAGCTGGGGTAGCTAAGGTGGTGGTGGGCATGGTTGACCCTGATCCACGGGTATCCGGGGGTGGCATTACCCGGTTACGAGCGGCTGGGATTGAAGTAGTGGTGGGGGTGGAAGAGAACGCCTGTCGTCAGCTCAATGAAGCCTTTATCCATCGCATTCTATATCACCGCCCGTTTGGAATTTTGAAATATGCGATGACCCTGGACGGCAAAATTGCCACCAGTACTGGTCACAGTGCCTGGGTGACAGACCAAGTCGCACGAGACTCGGTGCATCAGCTACGGGCTGCAAGTGATGCGGTGATTGTCGGCGGCAACACAGTGCGCCAGGACAACCCTCGGTTAACTAGTCATCAAGCTCAGGCTCATAATCCTCTGCGCGTGGTAATGAGTCTGACTCTCGACTTGCCAGAGCAGGCTCACCTGTGGCAAACATCTGATGCTCCCACTTTGGTGTTGACAGAAGTGGGAGCAAATCACGATTTTCAGCAGCTGTTGCTGAAAAAGGGGGTGGAAGTAGTGGAACTAACATCCCTCACACCGGCTAAGGCAATGGCGTACTTATATGACCGAGGCTTCCTCTCTATTTTATGGGAATGTGGTGGCACCTTAGCGGCAAGTGCGATCGCACAAGGAGCGGTGCAAAAAATCCTCGCCTTTATTGCCCCCAAAATTATCGGCGGCAGTAACGCACCAACACCTGTGGGAGATTTGGGATTCATGACGATGACCGAGGCACTGTCACTGGAACGAGTCCGCTGGCGAACCGTAGGAGCCGACTGCCTAGTAGAAGGTTATTTGCCTCTCCTAAAAACCCCGATAAATCCTGACTCCTAACTCCTCATTCAGCACATGAGGGGGAAATTTATTTTTCTCCTTCCCGAGTTTTTTACTTTTGCCGTCTAACGTTAAGCCAATACCTGCTTAATAAGTATCCATACTTACGCGGGTGAAAGCAGGAAGCTCCAACTGCACCGCTAATCCTTGCTCTGCAATTGGAAAGGCTGGCATTTATAGCGGACGGGTATTGTGCGGATCAAAAACTAAACCAAAACTATGGCTACGCCTATAAAGAAGTCATGGTTTATTCGCCATGCCTGAAATTAGGAGCTTCCACCACGACCATTACGTGATGTGAAGGAATTGATGCATGAATAACGTAATTAGACCTTGCCTAACTCAGTCCAAGTCAATCAAGAAGAGAGCGACTATGGCTGGACTTGCATTAAGTCTTTGCACGAACCTATTTGTACCATCGGTGTCTGCCGCACCGGAGACAGCCCGCAGTGCCGACAACTTCGTTGATTCCATCGGCGTCAATACTCACCTGTTCTACGACGACTCCGTCTATCACCAGAAGTACAACGAAATCATCAAGCCTAAGTTACTGGATTTGGGCATTCGCCACATCCGTGATACTGGTACGCGCAACCTCAACGGCTATCTTGATCGGCTTAAAGAGTTAAGTACTCAAGGCATCCGAAGTACTTTGATCTTCGACCCGCGCGACAGCTCTCCCGCAGGTGCCGTCGCTCTGATCAAGGAACTTGGTCCGGGCGTGGTGGAGGCAGCTCAGGGACCGAACGAGTACGACCTCAGTGGTGATAGCAATTGGGTCAATACCTTGCGCACCTACCAGCAACAACTCTACCAAGGAATTAAAGGCGACAGCGCGACAGCTTTTCTTGCAGTAGATGGCCCAACGCTAACGTCGGAAGGAGCCTACAACTCGGTTGGTGACTTGAGCAGCTTTGTTGACTACGGCGCTATGAGCAACTACTATTCGGGGAGAAATCCAGGAACCAGCGGCTGGGCAGACAACGGGTACGGGAGCCTGGCAAGGAACGTAGAGCTTGCCCATACGTACAGCGGTTCGAAGCCGGTGATTACAACCGAAACGGGCTACCACAACACGGTGGATACCACGGATGGGCATAGAGGTGTTCCAGAGGACGTTGCTGGCAAATATATACCCCGGCTGTGCCTCGAACAGTTTAACTACGGTATTCCCCGAACCTTGATCTACGAGTTTATCAATACCTATAACGATCCTAATAGTCTGTATCAAAACTTCGGGCTATTACGCAACGATGGCTCAGAGAAGCCTGCCTTTACAGCGCTCAAGAACCTGATCAGCTTGTTAAAAGACCCAGGAGCAAACTTCACGCCGGGGGCTTTGGACTATGACTTGAGCGGCGACACGACCAATATCCACCACACGCTGTTGCAGAAGGGTGATGGTACATTTTACCTGATTTTATGGCAAGAAGTCTCAAGTTTCGACCCAGATGCTAAGCAAAATCTTAACATTTCAAGTCTTCAGGTGACGTTAACTTTGAACCAGCCCATCGAATCGGCAACCATATACTTGCCCAACAACTCAAGAGCGTCGGTAGAGCAGGACACCAAGCCGAATCAAATCAATCTCAATGTGCCAGACTACCCTCTAGTTGTAGAGCTCAAACCCCAATAACAGACAAAGCTGGTATTCAAACTTGATTTTGTTGCCAGGAAGACTGACGCTCTTGAGCCAAATCCCGGATCAGCGTCAGTCGCGACTGAATGTAGTTACTTAGGATGTGGGTTTCATTTTGATCCAGCGACGCTTTCGTTTGAATTTGCTTCAGTAACCACTGCACCAAGCTAGCATCGTCGAGCTTCAACAGGATATTTGACTGTGTCGCTTCAACTACAGACCAGAGCTGCCGCAGAATTGTGGGAGTCATAGTAGACCTCGGTTTAATTATTCCTTGAGCTTTTTTGAAGATACCCAACCACGCAGCTAGTCAAGACATGAGTATACAAGATGACACAAGAGTTACAAACCGCTTAACAAAGCGATGGATAACTTGACCTAGTGTTCATTAATGCATTATTTTTCCTTACATAAATAATAGACTTCTTGCATAATTGGATGCAGTCCAGGTAGAGCCGATGATCTACTACCCCAAATCGTGCTTAAATATCCTCAAACAAGAAGGTGGAGTATCCCGCGAGTACGATGAAAGACAATCAATTCCATGATGAGCTCACTTTGGCGGAACAAGCAGAAGAACTGGGGAAAAGGGCAATGAAGTTAGGGTTGATTCCTAGTTTTGTGGTACGTCACTTCCCAGACAGCTGGCAATTCTATATCCCCAATGAAACTGCATCTGATCCTCTCACCCCAGAAGAGGCATACCTGCGGTTGAAAAAATTAATTGACAGCTCTGGCGTGTAGGTTCACCATGGCATCAACTGATCTGGTGATATGGCTACAAGAACGTACGGCCTTGGGGGTTCTTTCCGCAGAAGTCTTGAGTGCCATTGCTCAAGTCCTTGAAGAACAAGTTGTGCCAGCGTTCCACCGCTTGGTGGCAGAAGACACGCCGCCTGAAGCCCTCTACATTCTTATTCGAGGTCAGCTAGAGGGCGAATGCAGCAGTCAAACCAGCGCAGTTGCGCCTAGCGGCTTCCTTCCAGGAGCAGTTATACACCTGCAGGAACTGCTATTGGATCAGCCAGCCCAGCGAACCTTGACCACCCTGAGCGAGTGTCAGCTATGGGTTATACCTGCGGCTCAATTCCGACAGCTAGTGGCTCAATATCCGGAAATTTCTCAGACGCTCTCCCGACAGTTGGCCCAAGCACTGGCTCAGGTATCTTCCAAACTTACCTATGAGCAGGAACGCCAAGCCGCTTTGCGTCCCTACCTTGTTCCCCAGGCTAAACGTGGAGTTGTGGGGACAAGTCGGTATGCTGTCCGTTTACGGCAACAAATCAAACAAGCTGCTGGGGACAGGCAACCACTTCTCGTGTTTGGAGAACCAGGGCTAGAAAAAGACAACATGGCTGCCCTCATCCACTTCAGTTCTCCCCAGCGGCGAGAACCGATGATTCAAATGATCTGTGGTCTCCTCCAGACGAGTGGGGCAGATCTCTTTGGCCGTGCAGGTGGCAAGCCTGGATTGCTCGAATGGCTAGGCGAAGGTACTCTGGTGCTCAACAACATCCAAGATCTCCCTGCTGAACTGGTGCCTAAAGTAGCTCAGTTACTCAAAACCGCTACCTACACTCCGGTCAGCCGTTCAGGAGAGCAGCCAGCCGAGCCCCGTCCTAATCACGCCCGCATCATCATGATTGCGGAAAAACACTTGCCCTTGATTGAGCGCTTGGTTGGCCATTTAATTAAAGTTCCACCGCTGCGAGTGCGCAAAGCCGACATCAAAGCCCAAGTGGACTACTACGCTAGTATTTACTGCCGGTCTCAAAATCTGCCGAAACCTAAAGTCACGCCAGAAGCCCTGCGTCGTTTACAAGAATACGATTTCCCCAGCAATCTCCGGGAGTTGCAAAGCTTGGTTGAGCGGGCAATTGTGCAGTCCGCAGGAGCACCAGAGTTGACGGAAGAAGTGTTCTGGTCAACACGAGTCAAAACCAAGCGGTTTCGCTTCAATCTTCTCAATGCCTATCCTAGCTTGCGGTGGTTTCTGCGCAGTCCCTGGTGGCCAGACCGGATCAATTATGGCTTCACCTTGGTAGCTTTTGCCGTTGTTGTGGTGCTTTTATTTGTTGGCCCCCAACGTCGCACGGAAAATGTGGCATTAAACCTATTCTGGGCCTGGTGGTGGCCGTTAATACTGTTAGGATTTCCGTTTGTGGGCCGCCTTTGGTGTGCTGTCTGCCCCTTTATGATTTATGGGGAGGTCACCCAAAAGCTTTCTCTATGGCTCTGGCCCCGGCAACTGAAGCGCTGGCCCCGCGAACAGGCCGAGACATGGGGAGGGTGGTTCCTATTTGGGTTGTTTGTCTTGATTTTTCTGTGGGAAGAACTCTGGAATCTAGAAAATACTGCCTACCTTTCCTCCTGCCTGCTTTTGTTGATTACCGCTGGAGCGATGATTTTCTCTGCCATTTTTGAGCGTCGCTTTTGGTGTCGCTATTTGTGCCCGATTGGCGGGATGAATGGGCTGTTTGCCAAACTGTCGATGACTGAGCTAAGAGCTCAACAGGGAACTTGTTCAGCGGAATGCACCACCTACCAGTGCTATAAAGGAGGTCCTCAGAAGGGAGAGGGCTTAGAGACAGGAGGCTGTCCATTGTACTCTCACCCGGCGCAGCTGGAAGATAACCGGGATTGTGTGCTGTGCATGACATGTCTCAAAGCCTGTCCTCACCGCTCAGTCGAGCTAAATTTGCGCCCCCCTGGAATTGAACTATGGACCACTCATGTTAAGCGCTCCTACGAAGTGGCCCTATTACTGCTGCTGTTGGGCGGGATCTTTCTGCACCGATTGCCGGAGCTTCAAGCCTGGTTAGGGTTGAACTTGCCTCTGACAGCGTTCTGGACGCACCTGGGAGTGTCGATCGCCGCCCTGACCCTTCCAGCCATGGTTCCTTTTGCAGCCTATGGTTTGATTCGGTTGCAGCAGTCTGTGAAACCCCGACCTTTTATAGAGCTGGCTTATGGCTACTTGCCACTAGTCTTAGGCGGGAGTTTGGCTCACTATTTGCGTCTGGGATTAGGGGAAGCTGGACGAATCCTGCCGGTGACTTGGGCCACTTTCGGCTACAGCGGTGAGGAATTACCGATCTTGGTCGCTCACCCAGCTGTTATTGCTTTCTTGCAGGGAACAACGCTGATTGGCTCCGTGCTTTTGACAGTGATATTAACTCAAAAAATTGCCCGTCAACCGCTACGGCTACTCCTGCCGCAACATCTCGGGGCGATCGCTCTGGGAGCCAGTCTATGGCAGATTATTGTTGGCATGTAGCGATTTGACCATGCGGCGATTTTGCCGCCCGATTAAGAACAAACAACCAAATGACACTTAGCCTAGCGACCAAGATTGAAGCCATTTTATACTTAAAGGGTCAGCCGCTTTCGATCGCCGAGATTGCCGAGTGTGCTGGGTGCGATCGCGCCACAGCTGAGGAAGGACTGATTGAACTGATAGACGACTACGCCCACCGTAACAGCGCCCTCGTGGTCGTCGAAACTCCAGTTGGCTATAGCCTGCAGCTACGGTCTGGCTTTCAGGAATTAGTGCAGACTATGATTCCGGTAGAATTGGGGGTGGGAGCATTGCGGACTCTGGCTGCGATCGCACTCAAAGGCCCAATGACGCAACCCGACCTGGTAAACCTGCGCGGTTCCGGTGCCTATCAGCACGTCCAAGAACTCGTCGAGCTGGGTTTTGTCCGTAAACGCCGACAAGCTGATTGCCGCTCCTACTGGCTACAAGTGACCAACAAATTTCATCAGTATTTCCAGTTGGAGCAACTGCCCCACCCATTCTGCGGTATTGAGAAGGATGATTAATGATTAATGATTAGCACCGCTCCTTTGCAGAGGCCAGAGGTGTCACCCTAGCACTATGGTTTAGATTAGAGATTAGCAAATGCAGCTATTGAGAGTGCCCATGGTCTTTCATCCTGACTTTCTCAGTGACAACGCCCAAGAGGATCAAGCTAACCCGCTCCTGAAATATCTCCAGCACCAATCACCTGAAGTTTTAGCCCACGTTGCCAAGTCCGCCAGCCCTGAAATTAAACAAATTATCTCTCAGAATGTTCAAGGGCTAGTCGGGATGCTGCCTTCAGAGCATTTCAACGTCCAAATTACAACCGACCGGGACAACTTAGCAGGTCTTCTAGCCTCCGCAATGATGACAGGCTATTTCCTGCGCCAGATGGAACAGAGGATGCAGCTAGAGGAAAGTTTGGCAGGCTCTGGTTCGCTTCACCAAGACTCCGCTGGCAACTCACAATCTACGGATTCCTCACCTTGAGCAGTGGGGCGTGAAACTTTCTAGCCCATCTGATCGGCGGGAAAAGCTCCCGGCTTCACCTTAAGGGTCTGAATTTGACCCTGCCGTTTCACTTTCATTTCCAGCACAGCTCCGAGCCCACTAGATTCCACGCGCTCTTGCACCTGAGAAGACTTTTTGATTGGTGTCCCGTCAATTTTTTGAATGATGTCGCCTTCGTGCAAGCCTGCCTGGTCTGACGGTGATTTTTCTATGACTCGAACAATCAAAACGCCAGTGTCCTGCTTGATGTTGAGATCTGTTGCTTGATTAATCTCTTGTTTTGTGGCTGGAGTAAGGTCTACCATTTGAATGCCCAAGAAGGGATGCTCGATATGCCCTTTGGTAAAAAGCTGATTGGCGACGCGAGCGGCGATTTCAATCGGGATAGCAAAACCGAGTCCCTGAGCATCAGCCCGAATGGCAGTGTTAATACCAATGACCTCACCTTGCGCGTTTAAGAGAGGACCGCCAGAATTACCGGGGTTGATGCGGGCATCAGTCTGGATGAAGTTAACCCGCTTGTCAGGGACACCAACTTCAGCGCTGGAGCGATCAGTAGCACTGATAATGCCAGCTGTTACCGTATTGTCCAAACCGAGAGGATTGCCAATAGCGATCGCCCACTGTCCTGGAACCAGATTTTGTGAGTTGCCCAGCTTCGCCGTTGGCAAACCCGTAGCTTTAATTTTGACCACTGCCACATCAGTAACCCGATCTACTCCCACCACCTTTCCATCAAAACTCCGACCATCTTGGAGGGTAACTTGAACCGTATCTGCTTCTGCTACCACATGAGCGTTAGTGAGCAAGCCACCATCCTGGCTCAAAATGAACCCAGAACCAGTGCCACGCTCAATGCGTTCTTCCGGAATTGCTTGCTTTGAGCCAAAGAACCGGCGAAACAGGGGATTATTAAAAGCTTCCGGCATCTGCAACGCCACTTTGTGCGTCGCATTAATTCGCACCACAGTTGGTCCCACTTTTTCCACCGCTGCGGTAATAAAATTGAGGTTATTGTGGTCACTCCTGCTGCCAGTCACCCGCCCAGATGGAAAAGTCCGCCCAGTCATTGGCGGCAGTGCCACTGGCAACGCTGTTAAGCGCTCAACCGATCCATTCTCACCTGAGAGATAGCGACCGCCCAACCATCCTGCGCCGCCACCGATAGCGAGTAAGGTGAGAGAAAGGGTCAGCTGCTTGAACGATAAACTCATAGTCTTTCCGCCTAACGACAGCAATGCAGATGCTACCTTCTAATTTAGTTAAGCTTATGGCTTGAGTGGGACAATTGACCCTTAGGAGCCTCTCTCTCAACGCCAGTTCTCTGGACATTACAGACAAACTCCGCTTTCAAAGCTGCCCCTCCCTACTCACTTTAATAGCATGACTTCACGCAGCTGGATACTCTTGCTCTCAACACTTCTGGGTTTAGTGCCGCCTTCTTCCACTCAAGTCCAGGCTGCATCCCCATCCGCCAAAGACTCACCCTATGGCTCTGGCAAGTTTTGCCCCCAGCCAGCGCTGGATCGCGTGATTCGCCATCAAGTTGTACCGAATGAAACCCTCGAAAGCCTAGCGCGGCGATACAATCTCATCCCAGCTACACTCATGGGAATGAATCCGGCTCTGCGCCAGGGAAAGGCTGCTGTTGGAAGTAAAATTGTGATTCCTCCCTACAACGGTATCCGCGTAGAAGTTCCTGCCGGTCAAACGTGGCGGCAGGTGGCGGCGAAATACAAAGTCCGTACCGATCTCCTGTTCGAAATCAATGGCTGTCAAAGGCAACCCAAAGTGGTATTTGTGCCAGGGGTGAATTGGTCGCCGGGGCATCCGGCAATTCCTGTACCTGGGGATCTGACAGGTTATCCGTTGCCTGCTGTTGCCACCGTGGGTTTAGGTTATGGCTGGCGGCTTAATCTTGGTAAGGGTAAAGTTTTTTTCAACAGCGGTTTAGATTTATTAGCAGCAACTGGAACGCCGGTGCGGGCAGTAGGTGCGGGGACAGTAGCGTTTGCCTCCCAGCGAGGCAGTTATGGCAATTTAGTCGTTGTCAATCATAACTGGGGAAGACAAACCCGCTACGCCCACCTCAAGGGTGTTGCGGTGCATCCCGGTCAGATTGTCAAACAGGGAGATCTGGTGGGTTGGGTGGGTTTAACCGGGAAACCTAATTTGACCGAACCCCATCTTCATTTTGAAGTACGCTATGCTTCATCGCTAGGTTGGGTTGCTGAAGATCCAAGCCCCTACCTTCAGCAAAGGAAAGCGACTCAGCCGTGAGTTTCCCATAAATACTTGTCCCCGATCCCCGAAATACTTGTCCCCCCTACTCAAAAAAAAATTTGCATAACTATCTGCTTTTGGTTTAAGGGTTTGAGTACATCCTTAATTAATCTAATCCCAGGCAGATAAACTGCCCTATTCGGGGACGGCTGATATAAAAATGAATAGCGCCAGCCTTTGTTCAGCAACGAGTCGGTTTCACCAACTACTGCAAGGGTGGCGTTAATCAGGAAAAAAGAACAACCCGATGATTATTTATATTTATGCCTGCACACTTACCAGGGGTTTTTGTGATGAATAAGCCCTTCCTTCCTCCGGATGATTTGCCCCCTCTTGCGGCGACGCAACTTGATAGGATACTGCGTCGGCAACTAGAAGAATCTACTGGCAAATGCTTTTACCAAGTCTGCGATCGCATTACGCAAGCATTGTTGTCGACTTGTGAGTGGTATATCACCACGAACTCCAGCGCCCTGATGCTCTTCATTGCTTGCCCTGACGTAGTAACTTACTGGAATATAGTAAGCAATATTGCACAGCTCGGGGGCAGGTTGGAGCGGTTTGCCAGTAGTGCTAAAATCCGCGTTTATCCTCCCGTTGGAAAGGGGACACCGTTTGAAATCGGGGTGGATGAAATATCGGCTGATCGAGACTAGCTCTGAGGTCAACCCGATCTGGTTTGTTGCCAGGAAGCTTTATCCGAGCATTTGTTGCAAAACCTGTCGAATATTCTCTGATGGCACCTGATCTGTCACAGTTGCGGCTCCAATCTGGGTAGGGAAGACAAAGCGCACTCGACCGGCTTTGACTTTCTTATCCGTTTGTAGGGCGTCTATAATTCCTTCAATGTCTACTTGAGATGGTAGCTGGGTGGGCAGCCCAGCTTTTTTAATCAGATTCAGCTGACGCTCTGGGGCTGAGTGTTCCCAAAACTGGAGGTCAGCAGCCATCTGACCTGCCGCTACCATGCCGATCGCCACGGCTTCACCATGATTAAATAAACGATAATCTGTTAAGCTTTCAACTGCATGGCCAATGGTATGACCATAGTTGAGAATTGCCCGCAGTCCGGCTTCTTTTTCATCCTTGCTGACGACATCGGCCTTAGCTTGAGCTGAGCGCATCAATATCTGTTGCAATAGACCTTCGTCCAAGTAGCGGATTTGATCCAGGCGATCGCACTTTTCCATCTGGGCAAATAACTGGGCGTCCCAAATCACGCCATACTTTATCACTTCTGCCATTCCAGCCCTAAACTCCCGCCCTGGCAGCGTATTCAGCACCTCCGGGTCAATTAAAACCAGTCGCGGCTGATGGAAAGCCCCAATCAAGTTTTTCCCTTCGGGATGATTAACCCCAGTTTTGCCTCCAATCGCGGCATCAACCATCGCCAATAGCGTAGTTGGGACTTGGACAAAGTTAATGCCCCGCAGCCAAGTGGCGGCGGCAAAGCCGGTCATATCCCCAATCACACCCCCGCCCAAAGCCACCAGGGTTGAGGAGCGCTCTAGGCGGTTTGACAGCGCTGCGTTATAGATCTTTTGGATTGAAGCCAGGGTTTTGTAACGTTCACCTGGGCTCAGGGTTAGCTCGGCAACTTCAAAGCCAGCCGAGTTGAGGGAAGCAATCGCACGTTGACCATAGTGGCGAGAAATTGTCGGATTGGAAACCACTAGGACTTTCTTGCCCAGATTGAGGCTGGTCATCGATTGACCCAGCTGATCCAGACTCTTAGGTGCGATCGCAATGTCGTAAGGCTGCTGCGGTATATTTACCTGGATGACAGAATCCATCGCCAAAACCCTTTTCAAGCGTCAGTCCGCTGTATTCTACTCCACTTGATGTTTGAATAGTTTTAATGGATTATTGTGGAACAACAAAAATGTTTGGAGTTACAGCTTACTTCTTAATCTTGGGTGGAGCATTTACCGTCGCTGTGGGACTGCTTTTCGGCCTCCGAGCTGCAAAGATAATCTAACAACTGGACTCCCCCTCCCCAGCTTTCCCAAGTAGGAGGGTAGGCACTGCCCACCCTCCTACTTGACGGACAAAAGTCCAGCCCAGAATTGTCTCAAACCCGGCATTAGTGGGTAATGCCTGCTCCAAATCTAACTACTTAGCACCCAGGTAAGCTGCCAGCGCTTCAGAACTGCCAACATAGTTGCCATCGATAAATACCTGGGGAACCGTTGTTGCCCCTGTAACAGCCCGTAAAGAGCGAGTTGTAACATCCTTACCCAAAGTAATTTCTTCGTAATCCAGTCCGTGCTCCTTGAGCATATCTTTGGCACGGGCGCAGAACGGACAACCCACTTTAGTAAAGAGGGAGATCAATTTGGGCTTGGCTGCTTCGGGGTTGATATAGTCGAGCATCGTCTGCGCATCAGACACCTTGAATGGGTCACCTGGCTCTTCTGGCTCAATGAACATCTTTTCAATCACGCCATCCTTCACCAGCATGGAATAGCGCCATGACCGCTTACCAAAACCCAGGTCTACTTTATCAACCAGCATTCCCATGCCTTCAGTGAATTCACCGTTGCCATCTGGTATCAGAGTTACATTATCTGTCTCTTGCGTTTTTGCCCATTCATTCATCACAAAGGCATCATTGACGGAAATACAGACAATGTCATCAACGCCATTTTCTTTAAAGACCCTAGCCAACTCGTTGTAGCCAGGTAGGTGGGTCGATGAACAAGTCGGCGTAAACGCACCCGGTAAAGAGAAGACACCCACTGTTTTACCAGAAAACAGGTCATCTGTAGTCACATCCACCCACTCGTTGTTCTGACGAGTACGGAAGATGACGTTGGGAACTCTTTGTCCTTCTCGATTGGACAACATTAATTCAGCTCCTTAACTAATCGAATATTACTCATGGTGAATTGCACCATCATATCGTACTCGTTATGAGTACGATATGTCAACACAGAGATTTGCTTTAAAGCCAGCTCAATTAGGTATTGCAATTCACTCAACTTCTAGTGCCTTGGTAGTCAAACATGCTAATCTACTAATTGGAAGTCCAAGTTGGACCACTCCAAAACAGATTGAGCAGACCTCAATCTATCGAGTAAAAAGTAGTCCCGATTGTATTGGCACTGCAATGCGAGGAGGTATAGGGGGTGTCTGGCAGTACATGCGAGGCATATAGCGCCTGTGTGCCGCTGATATTAGCGTTCTGCACAGACGTTGCTTAAAGCCTAAGTAGTAGGTAAAGCAGCGATTATATACGAATGACTCGTCTTCTAGTGGTCACGACACCAAAATGGGAAAACTGTGCGCTTTCGTGTCGTTACCCTGCTATCGGCAAATCTAGGAAATCTTTTCAATTGCTAGCAGTTGTTTATTCTTCGGCTCTGGGAACCATATTTGACGAAATCTAGCCTATAACTCTGAAGGGTCAGGGTTTGAGTAATTCACTATCCATGGCTAGTAGTCAAGATGGCAGTTAAAAAATAAAGCACGGTAAGCATGATAGGCCAGTTACTAAACAGGCGTTACCAAATCATCCGAGTCCTGGGTGCTGGCGGATTTGGTCAAACCTATGTTGCCCAAGACACCCACATACCGGGCAACCCTACCTGCGTTGTCAAACACCTCAAGCCCGCTAGTAGCTCCCCTAAGCTGCTAGAAACTGCTCGACAGCTATTAAAGAGGGAAGCTGAAACCCTGGCGAAACTGGGCAAGCATGACCAGATTCCCCGACTTTTAGCTTACTTTGAAGAAAACCAAGAGTTCTACTTGGTGCAAGAGTTCATCGAAGGACATCCCCTCAGTGCGGAACTCAAGCCCTGCGAGTGCTGGACCCAAAGCCAGGTAGTTCAACTGCTGCAAGAGGTCTTGGGGATACTGGAATTTATTCACGCCCGCGGGCTGATCCATCGAGATATCAAGCCGAGCAATCTGATCAGGCGAGAGCAGGACAGCCGATTAGTCCTGATTGACTTTGGCTCAGTAAAGCAAGCCTGGACTCAAGTGGTAACAGCTCAAGGAAAGACTAGCACCACCATTGCCATTGGCATACCCGCCACCATTGCCATTGGCACACCGGGCTATATGCCCATTGAGCAGGGGCGAGGCAGGCCACGCCCCAACAGTGATATCTATGCCCTAGGCATAATTGGCATCCAAGCGGTGACTGGGCTGCATCCCACACAATTACTAGAAGACTCCGACACAGGTGAGATCATCTGGCAACACCAGGCCCAGGTTAGCGCTGAACTGGCCTCTGTCCTTAACAAGATGGTGCGCTACCACTTCCAAGACCGCTATGAGTCGGTTACAGAAGCAATGCAGGCAGTACAGCAATTGGCAAATCCCACTCACATGCCGACAGCCCAAGCCACAGGCGCTGGTTCTGCTGTTACCACCTCGGTGCATGAATCACCGCAAACACCAATAGCTCCAACACTCAAGCCGCCAGTTCAAACCTTTAGGCAGAACCCAACTTCAGTTCCTTCTGGAAACCAATCAGGACAGCAGGTAGATTCAACGTCTTGCATTCCTTCTGTTTCTACTTCTACTAACAGGCTGACTCTAATTATTGGAATATGTATTGCTACGTTTGTCAGTGTGGGAGCGGGTTACGCCTATCTAAAAGGGCAATCTCCTCAAGGTGTGCAGGCAGCCAAGGAAGAGATTAAGAAGCAGAAAACGGCAGTAAAATATCAACATTGTGTGAGTTTAGCAAAAAACGTTCCTCAGAATTCACCCAGATCAGATTCGGCTCGAGCTCGACTGAATGAGTGCCAGGTTGTCCAATCTAAACGTACTCACCCATCGCCCACGAGTTCAAGCACACCAACTGCTCGAGTCATAACTCACCCATCGCCCACGAGTTCAAGCACACCAACTGCTCGAGTCATAACTCACCCATCGCCCACGAGTTCAAGCACACCAACTGCTCGAGTCATAACTCACCCATCGCCCACGAGTTCAAGCACACCAACTGCTCAAGTCATAACTCACCCATCGCCCACGAGCTCAAGCACACCAACTCCTCGAGTCATAACTCACCCATCGCCCACGAGCTCAAGCACACCAACTCCTCGAGTCACAACTCACCCATCGCCCACGAGTTCAAGCACACCAACTGCTCTAGTCATAACTCACCCATCGCCCACGAGCTCAAGCACACCAACTCCTCGAGTCATAACTCACCCATCGCCCACGAGCTCAAGCACACCAACTCCTCGAGTCACAACTCACCCATCGCCCACGAGTTC
>JAABUX010004740.1_pt1 | contig 17061 bp, 16 predicted proteins | sample 5561851 | NCBI WGS metagenome assembly JAABUX01 (sample SAMN10711883, study PRJNA513361) | rock metagenome | isolation source: Antarctica rocks | place: Antarctica: Victoria Land, Richard Nunatak red sandstone | collected 2016-01-03 | reverse complement strand
CCCGGTCCCGGTCGGCGAGCTGGTCCTGGCGCGGGGCGATTTCATCATCCTGGGGGCGACGTGCGCGATGCTCGTCGGCTTGCAAATCGTGCTGCGGCGGACGCGGATCGGCCTCGGCATCCGGGCGGTCTCGGACGACCTGCTCGGCGCGCTCTATGCGGGGGTGGACGCCAATCGGGTGATCGTCTGGACGTTCGCGCTCGGCTCGGCGCTCGGCGCGGTCGCGGGGTTGCTCGTCGGCCTCTATTACGGCGCGATCTTCCCGTACATGGGCTTCACGCCGACGATCAAGGCGTTCGTCGCGATGCTGATGGGCGGGCTGACGAGCATCCCCGGCGCGGTGGCCTGCGCGTTGCTGATAGGATTGTGCGAGAGCTTTACGACGGACCTGGTGTCCACGCGCTGGTCAGGCGCCGTGGCCTACGTGCTGCTGCTGGTGACGCTGGTGTTCTTCCCCAACGGCCTGTTCGGGCGACGTACCGACCGTGCGTGACGGCTTGGCCGGGCGCCGGGCGCGGCTAGCGCTCGCTGGCGGGGCGCTGCTCGCGGTATTCGGCGTGGTGCCGGCGGCGCTGGCTGCCTACGGCGACGGCTACCCCTACCGGCTCGCCGAGCTCTTGATGATCTTCAGTATCCTCGCGGCAAGCCTCAACCTCGTCGCGGGGACCGCCGGGCTCGTTTCGCTGGGCCACGCCGCCTTCTACGCGGTCAGCGCCTACGCGGCCGGCCTGATGGCGTTGCCGGCGATCCGGCTAGTCCGGGTGTTCTTCACGGTGGCGACCCTGAGCGCCGGCGAGATCATAGGCTTCGTCCTGACGAACTGGGACGGGCTGACGAACGGCCCGATGGGCGTGCGCGGCATCCCCCGCTTCCGCCTGTTCGGCCTCGACCTCGGCAGCCGGCTCGCCACCTATTACGTAATCGCCGCCGTAACCACCGCCGCCATTTATGCGGTCCACCGCCTAACCTGCTCTTTTTACGGCAACGCCCTACGCACCCTCCGCAAAGACGACCAGAGTGCCGCCGCGATGGGCCTTCGTACACCTGCTCAAGGTCGGCGTCTTTGCGATCGGCGGCGCGCCGGCGGGCATGGCCGGGTGCCTGTTCGCGCACAGCGTGGGCTTCATCAGCCCGGACCTGTTCGGCCTGAACGAGTCGATCCTGATGCTGACCATGGTGGTCGTCGGGGACTTGGGCAGTCGGCCCGGCGCGGTGGTCGGCGCCGGGGCGCTCATCCTGCTCCCGGAACTCGGGCGCAGCGCGGGGCACTTCCGGATGGTGGCCGTGGGACTCGTGTTGTTCCGGTCGCTCGTGCTCATGCCGCGCGGCCTGCTCTCCGAGGCGCGGACCCTGCGTTTCCTTCGGGGACATTCCCCGCGGCAGCCCCAGGGCTAGAGAGAGCTACCGCGAGGTTGTGGTGATGGCGACATGGTGCCCGTCAACCATCCGGACGATATGCTGCGACGTCCACCCAGCCACCCTTGGCCGTCGATTCGAGGCAAGCGTCAATGAAGGCGAGCCCGTCCACGCCCGTGACCGCGTCGGGTCCGACCATTGCCAATGGATCGGGCCCCACCCCCGCCAGCCGTGCCGCGACCAGGTCTGCGAAATCCACATAAATATTAGCGAAGGCTTCCAGGAACGCCTCCGGGTGGCCCGGCGGCAGCCGGGTGGCGCGCTGGGCCAGCGGATGCAGCGTGGGCAGGCCCCGGCTGCGGATCTCCGCCGGCAGATTGTTGCGCATGACCCGCAACTCGTTCGCCGACGCTTGCTGCCAGACTACGCCGCCGGACTCGCCATAGGCTTCCAGCATTATCGCGTTCTCGGCGCCCGTCGCGGCCTTGGTGACAAACAGCACGCCACGGGCGCCGTCGTGCATCCGAACGATGACTGACGCCGTGTCATGGGTGGCGCGGCCGGGCAGCACTGCGCCCACATCCGCCAGCACCGCGGCCACGCGCTGCCCGCTGACATAGGTCAGGAGCTGGTGGGCATGGGTGCCGATATCGCCCAGCACGTGGCTCAGCCCGCCCACGGACGGGTCGAGGCGCCACTTCAACCGGCTCGGCATACGCTCGGGGTGGTCCTCGACCTTGGTTCCCAGCGATCCCTGCACGTAGGCGACATGCACCACGCGGAGCGGCCCGATTTCACCCGCCGCGATCGCCGCGCGAGCCTCACGGACCATCGGATAGCCGGAGTAGTTATGGGTGAGCGACAGAACGAGCCCTTTCGCGCGGGCCTTGGCGGCCAGGGCCACCGCACTATCCAGATCGTTCGTGAGGGGCTTGTCGCAGATCACGTCCAGCCCGGCGTCGAGCGCCATTTCCGCGAACCGGGCATGGCTGTCGTTTGGCGTCATGATCGCTACGGCATCCATGCCATCCGGCCGCGCCGCTTCCGCCGCGATCATGGCGGGGACATCGGGGTAGCCGCGCGGCAGCCCGATCGACGCAGCCTCCGCCAGCGACCGCTCCGGCCGAGACGACAGCACCCCGGCTACCAGCTCAAACCGGTCATCCAGCCGCGCGGCGATGCGGTGCACCGGCCCGATCAGCGCCCCGCCGCCGCCGCCGACCACGCCGAGCCGGATGCGGCGATGGGGAGGGATTAAACTGTGCGACATGGCCGATGCTATCCATCGACTGCCGTTCCGACAAGCCTGCGAAACCAGATGGCGGCGAGAATGGGAGGGTCGCGCCAGAGATGGCGGAGGCGTACATGGAGCCCGGTCCCGCCTGAACGGAGAGAACGTGAACGCCCCCGCCCACTCCGATGCCGTGCTCCCCGCCGGTGCTCCTGTCACGTCCTCAATGGCATCCCCAACCGTTCTCCCGGCCTCCCATGTCGCGACAGCAGCGGCCGCCCAGCTGCGAACGGTGATGGCCGGGGCATTATTGGCGATGGTGCTCGCGGCACTCGATCAGAATATCGTCAATACCGCCCTGCCCCGGATGGTGGGCGACCTCGGCGGGATGTCCCACCTGTCCTGGGTGGTGACGGCGTTCATGCTCACCTCGACGATCACGACGCCGCTCTACGGCAAGCTGTCGGACATCTATGGGCGGCGCACGTTGTTCTTCGTCGCGATCCTGCTGTTCCTGGCGGGCTCGCTGCTCTGCGGTGCGGCGCAGTCCATGGGGCAGATCATCGCCTTCCGGGCGCTGCAAGGGCTGGGCGCGGGGGGACTGCTGGTATTGGCGCAGGCGGCGATCGGCGATGTGGTCTCCCCGCGGGAACGGCCGCGCTACCAGGGATTGTTCACCGGCACCTTCGCGCTCGCCAGCGTCGCCGGGCCGTTGCTGGGCGGCTTCATCACCCAGGCGCTCTCCTGGCGCTGGGTGTTCTACGTCAACCTGCCCGTCGGCGTGCTGGCGCTGGTCATGATCGCGATCGGGCTGCGCAACCCGCCGTCGGGCCAAGTGCGGCCGATCGACTATGCCGGCGCATTGTTGCTGACGGGAGCAACGGCCTCGCTGCTCCTGTTGTTGGCCTGGGGTGGCACCGAGTTCCCCTGGGCATCGCTCGACAGCGCGGGCGTGGTGGCAATGACGGTGGCGCTTGTCGGCCTGTTCGTCTGGCGGGAAGGACGTGCGCCGGAACCGCTGATCCGCCTTCCCCTGTTTCGTAACGCGGTGTTCGCGCGCGGCATCGCAGTCGGCGGGATGATGGTCTTCGCGATGCTGGGCTCGACGGTGTTCCTGCCGCTCTATTTCCAGCTGGTGCTCGGCATGGACCCGGCGGTAGCGGGGTTGATGATGCTGCCGCAGGTCGCGGGCATGTTGCTCACCTCGATCGTCGGCGGCCGCATCGTCGCGCGCCTTGGGCGCAACAAGCCCTTCCTGCTGGCCGGCATAGGACTGGAGGCCGTCGCCCTGGCGAGCCTTGCCGCCTTCGCTTTCACCGGCGCTTCATCCGCTGCCTTCTTGGTCTCCATGGGGGCGCTCGGCCTCGGCATGGGCATGGGCATGCCGAACCTCACAACTGCCGTGCAGAACGCCGTGGCGTACCGGGAATTGGGGGCAGCAACAGGAGCGATGACCTTCGCCCGATCGCTTGGAGGCGCGCTTGGGGTCGCCGCTTCGGGAACGATCATGTCCGCACGTCTCGCAACCGCATTCGCGGGGGCAGGAGGCCAGTTGAACGCCGGCGCATTGACTGGGCATGGCATGCAGGCAATGGCCCATCTCACGCTTGGCCAGCAGGCCGAGATCAGCGTGGCGTACCGCTCGGCGCTGACCGGTTGCTTCATGCTGAGTGGGGTGGTGATGGCGGCAGCCTTCATTCTGGTGCTCGGCCTGCCAGAGCTGACGCTGCGCAGTGAGATCGAGGAGACCTCGGCGGGATAGGACATGATCCCGGATACGGGATGGCGACCGGGGTCAGCGGAGGCGACTGGGGTCAGCGGATGCGACCGGGGTCAGCGCTGGCGGGGGTCGGCTTGATCGCGGAGGGCGTCGCCGAGGAGGTTGAAGCCGAGGACGACGAGGAGGATGGCGGCGCCGGGAAAGGTGGCGATCCACCATGCGGAGAGGAAGTAGCCTTGGCCGTCGGCGAGGAGGGCGCCCCAGTCGGGGGCGGGGGGTTGGGCGCCGAGGCCGAGGAAGGAGAGGCCGGCGGTCTCGACGACGACGGAGCCGGCTTGCAGGGTGGCAAGGACGAGAACGGGGCCGGCGCAGTTGGGGGCGACGTGGCGGAGGGCAACGCGCCAGGGGGTGGCGCCGGTGGCGCGGGCGGCTTGGACGAAGTCGAGGGCGCGGACGGCGAGGACCTGGCCGCGCATGAGGCGGGCGTATTGGGGGGCGTAGACGATGCCGATGGCGATGAGGGAGTTGATGAGGCTGGGGCCGAGGGCGGCGACGATGATGAGGGCGAGGAGGAGATAGGGGAAGGCGAGGAGGACATCCACGAGGCGCATGGCGGTGGCGTCGACGGCGCCGCCGGCGAAGCCTGCGAGGAGGCCGAGGGCGCCACCTGCCGCGAGGGCGAGGCCGTCGGCGACGAGGATGGCGAAGAGGGCGTAGCGGGTGCCGGCGAGGACGCGGGAGAGGACGTCGCGGCCGTATTGGTCGGCGCCTAGGAGGTGCGCCGGGCTGGGCGGGGTGAGGGCGGCGGAGAGGTCCTGGTCGTAGGGGTCGTAGGGGCCGATGAGGGGGGCGGTGGCGGCGATCAGGAGGAGCAGGAGGACGAGGGCGAGGCCGAGCTTGGCGCTGGTGCGGCGCAGCGCGCGGCGGAGGAGGCCGGCTTGGGCGGGGAGGGCGGCGCTCACCGGGTGATGCGGGGGTCGAGGGCGAGGTAGCTGAGGTCCACGGCGAAATTGACGAGGACGAAGATGGCGGCGGTGCAGAGGGCGCCGGCTTGGACGACGGGGTAGTCGCGGGCGAGGATGCCGTCCACCATGAGGCGGCCGAGGCCGGGGAGGGCGAAGATGGTCTCGGTGAGGACGGCGCCGGAGAGGAGGAGGCCGAGCTGGAGGCCGATGACGGTGAGGATGGGGATGGCGGCGAGGCGGACGATGTGGCGCCGGGTGACCTGGCGGGCGGGGAGGCCTTTGGCGCGGGCGGTGCGGACGTGGTCGAGGGAGGCGGCGGCGACGGTCTCGGCGCGGGTGATGCGGGTGATGAGGGCGAGGGGGATGGTGGCTAGGGTGATGGCGGGGAGGGCGAGGTGGGCGAGGCTTTGGCGGATCATCTCGGGGTTGGCGGCGAGCAGGCTGTCCACGACGCTCATGCCGGTGACGCGGGGGGGATCGAGGCCGACGGGCATGAGGCCGCCGGTGGGGACCCAGCCGAGGTTGGCGGCGAAGACGAGGAGGAGCATGAGGCCGAGCCAGAAGATGGGGATGGAGACGCCGAGGAGGGTGGCGGCGAGGATGGCGGTGTCGAGGCGGGTGCCGGGCCGGATGCCGGCGGCGATGCCGAGGGGGATGCCGATGCCGGCGGAGAGGGCGAGGGCAGCGAGGGTGAGCTGGAGGGTAGTGGGGAAGGCGGCGAGGATTTCGGTCATTGCGGGGCGGCTGGTGGCGAGGCTGGTGCCGAAATCGCCGCGGAGGGCGGCGGCAAGGAAGCGCGCGTATTGGATCAGGACGGGCTGGTCGAGGCCGAGCTGGGCGCGGAGGCTGGCGAGCTGGCGGGCGGTGGCGCGGTCGCCCAGGAGGAGGGTGGCGACGTCGCCGGGCAGGAGGTGCATGGCGATGAAGACGACGGCGCTGACGCCGAGCAGGACGAGGACGAGCTGGGCGAGGCGGCTCGCGAGATAGCGGGACAGGGCGGGTTGCCTGCGGCTATTCGGCGGCGACGCGTTCTCGGCCCATGCGGACTTCGCGGGCTTCGCGGCCGAAGCCGACGAGGACGGCGATGACGATGGCGACGATACCGGCGACGGCGGCGAGGGGCCAGGCGAGGTCACCGCCGAAATAGGCGCCGGCGAGGGCGCTCTGGATGGTGGCGTTGGCAGCGGCGAAGCAGTTGCCGAGCTGGTAAACGAGGCCGGGGAAGGTGCCGCGGACATCGGGCGGGGAGATCTCGTTGAGGTGGGCGGGGATGACGCCCCAGGCGCCTTGGACGCTGATCTGGATGAGGAAGGCGCCGAGGCCGATCATGACGGGGGTGGTGGAGAAGGCCCAGAGGGGGATGATGGGCAGAGCGAGGAGGGCGGCGATGACGATGGCGAGGCGGCGGCCGATGTGCTGGGAGAGGGTGCCGAAGGCGAGGCCGCCGATGATGGCGCCGACGTTGGCGACGATGGAGATGGTGGTGACCTGGTTGATGTCGAGGTGGTGGGCGGTTTGCAGGAAATTGGGGTAGAGGTCCTGGGTGCCGTGGCTGAAGAAGTTGAAGGCGGTCATCAGGATGACGGCGTAGATGGCGAGGGGGAGGTGGCGGCGGATGACGCCCACGAAGTCGCCCTCTTTGTTGGCGGGGCTGCTTCGCTCCCAGTCCGGGCTCTCGGGGACGTTGCGGCGGATGTAGAAGACGAGGATGGCGGGGACGACGCCGATCATGAAGAGGCCGCGCCAGCCGACGAGGCCGGTGCCGTAGAAGAGGCGGTAGACGATCGTGGCGAGGAGGTAGCCGCTGGGGTAGCCGGCCTGGAGGAGGCCGGAGACGGTGCCGCGCCAGCGTGCGGGGATGCTTTCCATGGTGAGGGAGGCGCCGACGCCCCATTCGCCGCCCATGGCGATGCCGTAGAGGGCGCGGAGGATGAGGAAGACCGTGAGCGTGGGGGCGAAGCCGGTGGCGAACTCGAGGACGGAGTAGGTGAGGACGTTGGCCATGAGGGTGGGGCGGCGGCCGTAGCGGTCGGCGATGCGGCCGAAGAGGTAGGCGCCGAGGGCGCGGAGGAAGAGGGTGAGGGTGATGGCCCAGGTGACGGTGGTGCGGTCGACGCCGAACTCCTTGGCGATGTCGCCGATGATGAAGACCATGATGAAGAAGTCGAAGGCGTCGAGGGTCCAGCCGAGATAGCAGGCGGCGACGACGTGGCGTTGCTGGCGGGTGGTCTCGGACATGGGGCCCTCCGGGATTTCTGGGGGGATAGGTTAGGAGGGGGGGGCCGCCACGCGGGGGGGGGCGGGCTATCGTATTCGGGTTTCGCCGGGCCCGGCATGCGGGTTAGATGATGGCGGCATGAACGGATTCGAACGAGCGCGAGCGGCCTCCTTCGACCACCACCGGGTCCCGGCCACGCTCTTGCAGCCTGGCGCGGCCGGTTTCTGGCTGGCGGTGGTGCTGACCGGGGCCGCGACGGGCCTCAGCGCGGCGGCGCTGCTCCGCCTGCTGGGGGTGGTGCAGCATTTGATGTGGCCTGGTCCCGGCACGCTGCTGGACGCGGCATCCCGGGTGGGAGCGTGGCGGCACGTCGTGGTGCTGCTGGGGGCCGGGCTGGTGACCGGTGCAGGGCAGATCCTGCTGGGCCGCCTGTCCAGCGGCAACGGCATCGACATCACCGCGGCGATCTGGTTCTCGGCCGGAAAGTTGCCGGCGCTGCGCACCCTGGGCAGCGCGGTGCTGTCGATCATCATCGTCGGCATGGGCGCCTCGCTCGGGCGGGAGGGAGCGCCCAAGCAAGCCGGAGCGGTGATCGCCAACGTGGCGGCGGACCGGGGATCGCTGTCCGACGAGCAACGCCAGTTGCTGGTGGCGTGCGGCGCGGGGGCCGGGATGGCGGCGGCCTACGGGGTCCCGCTTGGCGGCGCGCTGTTCGCCCTGGAGGTGCTGCGGGGCGTGCTCTCGTTGCGGCTGGTGCTGCCGGCGTTGGTGGCTTCGCTCCTGGCGACCGCCGTCTCGTGGCTGGCGCTGCCCGATGCGCCGACCTACCCGATCCCGGACTACCCGAGCTCGGTCTCGCTGGGCGCCTGGGCGCTGCTGGCCGGGCCGGTGGCGGGCCTCGTCTCGGTCGCCTACGTGCGGACGATCGCCTGGGCCGACCGCAACAAGCCGACGGGATGGCGGCGGCTGCTCGCGCCCGTGCTGGCGCTGGGCGCGCTCGGCCTGGTGTCGATCCGGTTCCCGCAACTGCTCGGCAACGGCAAGGACATCATCGAGCTGGTGTTCACCGACGACATCTCGTTTGCCTTGCTCCTCGCGCTGCTCGTGCTCAAGCCCGCGGCGACCGCCTGGTGCCTGGGGAGCGGCGCGCCGGGCGGGCTGTTCACCCCTTCCCTCGCGCTGGGGGCGCTATTGGGCGGGGCGCTGGGCCATGCTTGGTCGTGGTTCGTGCCCGGGACGCCTGCGGGGGTCTTCGCGGTGGTCGGCGCGGCTGCGGTGCTGGCGGCGACGACGCAGGGACCGATCTCGGCGGTGGTGCTGATGATGGAGCTGACCGGGCGCGACCGGTCGTTCATCCTGCCGCTCCTGCTGGCGGTGGCGACCGCCACGCTGGTTTCGCGGACTATCGAACCACGCTCGATCTACGACGCGCGCCTGACCGATGAGGAGGTGCAGGCCAGGCTGAAGGCCCGCGAGCCGTCGCAGCATTAGCTCCCGCGATCCGCGGGGCTGCCGCATCAGGCTGTCGCCTTGCGTGCGGCGCCCGGGGCGGGGGCGGCCAAGCCGGCGAGGACGAGTGCTGCGGCCGGGTTCATGGCGTCGACCATCGCGGTCGGGATGAGGATGGTCGAGCCGCGCTCCTTGGTCGTTTCATAGATGATGTTCATGGCCCGCAACTGCAGCGCGATCGGGTACTCGGCGTAGGCCTTTGCCGCCTCGACGAAGCGGCTGGCGACTTCGGCCTCGGCGGACCCGAGGATGATGCGGGCCTGCTTCTCGCGTTCGGCCTGAGCCTGGCGCGACATCGCGTCCTGGAGTGCGACCGGGATGGCGACGTCGCGGATCTCGACCGAGCTCACGGAGATGCCCCAGGCGGCGGTCTTGGCGCCGATCTCGCCCCGGAGCTGCTCGTCGGCGGCCTTGCGGTCGGACAGCAAGGCGGCGAGCATCGAGGCGCCGATCATCTCGCGGAGGGAGGTCTGCGCTACACGGTCGATCGCCTCGCGGTAGTTCGTGATTTTCAGCGCCGCCGCCTGCGCGTCGTGGACGTGCCAGAAGATGATGGCGTCCACGTTGACCGGCACGGTGTCCTTGGTGAGCGCCTGCTCGGCGTTGAAGGCGGTGGTCTGGATGCGTTCGTCGATGACGGCGACCACCCGGTCGATGACGGGGATGACCAGGAACATGCCCGGGCCGCGGACGCCCTGCAGCTTGCCGGCGCGCAGGACGACGAATTTCTCCCAGGTGTTGGCCATCTTGAGCGAGAGGCCGACCAGCAGGGCGGCGGCGAAGAACGGGAGGGCGTAGCCGAGGTGGGTCGAGCCGGAGAGCGGGAAGGCGAAGCTGCCGACGCCTAGGCCGGCGAGGACCAGCACGACCACCAGCATCAATGTAATCGGGTTCATCGTCACTGCTCCTGCCGCACTATCCTAAATCGGCGGCGGATAGGCTGGGTTAGGGCTGCCGTGGCAGCCAAACCTCGATTGTCCCCCGCGAGGGCCGGGGCTGGAAGGTGGAGAAGTCCTGAAGCGCCCAGGTCAGCCCCGTGTCGGCCATCCAGGTGGCGACCTGCCGGGCGGCGGGCGCGTCCTCGGGATAGAAATAGCGGATGCTGGGCTGATGGGGGGTTTCCGCCACGCGCCGCGCCTCGACCGTGCCGGGCCGCGCACCGAGGCTCGCGAGCAGGCGGGCGGTCAGCGCGTCTGCTGCGGCGGACCCGGCCGGCACATGGATGACGATGCGCGGAGCGGGCGTGGCGGGCGTCGCGGATGGGGCGGCGTTGTGGGAGCGCCAGGCCAGGAACTCGTCGAACAGGGCGCTGCGCTGCGTTTCCGACAGCGCGGCGGCGTTGCGGCCGGAGCCGGCGAGGAAGGCGTCGAAATCGCGGCGGAGGCGGGCGGCTTGGTCCGTTTGCGGAGCCGGGGCGACGGGTGGCGCGACTACGGGCGGCGCGACTATAGCGGGCTCGGCCGGTGGCGGAGCGAGCGCGGCGGACGGCGCCGGCGCTGCAGGCGGAGGCGGGACAGGCGTGGACGGGACGGGCGTCGATGGGACGGGGTTGGAGGCGACTGGCGCCAACGGGACAGACGGAGGGGGGGCGGGCAACGGCTCCGGCGTGGCGGGCACCACGGCGCTCAGGAGCGGTCGCGCCGGGAGGTCCCGATAGAATAGCTCGTGCAGGCCCGAATAGGCCGCCCAAGCCAATCCCGCCAAGATCGCGAGCGCCAATAGCAGGCGGCCGAGGACTCGCCCGCGCCGTGGGGTAGGCCCCGGCGTCATCGCCGGCTCGGCCGCGCTCGGCTTCGGCGGGGGCACGGGCGGCCATGCGAGCGTCGGTTCGAGACGCTCCGCCCGGCCGTGCGCAATAGATGGCGGGGCGGCCCTGGGCGGTGCGGCCGGGGCGGGTACTCGCATCCCGTTCGAGCCGGAGCCCGCGGGCGGCGGGGTATGCGAGACTGCCACCGTCGCGGACCCTGGCGCGACCGGGGCATCAGGCGGCGCGACCCTCGGTGCCGGCGCGACCTTCGGCACCGCCAGGTCCGCTTGCGTCCCGAGCGCCTCCCGCAGCGGCGCCATTTCCTCCCCGGCCAGCAGCGCCCGGAATGCCGGACGGCCGACGAACACCACTTGCAGCGCCGCCTGACCCTCTTGCGCGAAGTATGGCATCATGGTCTGCAACGAGCGCAGCACCTTCGGCGGCAGCGTCTCCGCCTCGTCGATCACCAACACGACCCGGGTTTCCTGCCCCTGCCGCTCGGCGAGGGCGCGAACGAGCAGGCGGGCCTCATTTCCCGAGAACACCTCGCCCTCGGGCCCTGCGACCTGGACAAGGATGCGTTCCAGCATCAGGCGGGGCTGCAAGGAGTTGCCGACGCGGACCACCCGCACCTTCGGCCCCGCCAGCCGGGCCAGCAGGGTGGCCGCGGTATAGGCACGCTCCCGGTCGTCGTCCAGCAGCACCAGGGTGAACGGGGCGCCCTCGTCCAATTCCGCGGATGGCGGGGGCGCGTCTGTCCCGACCCGGTCGCCCGGCTGCTGCATGGACTAGGGCGCCGCCGCCTCGGTCGTGTCCGCCTGCGCCTTCCGGCTTTCCGAGTCCTGGAATTGCTGGAACAGGCGCTCCTTGTCATCCTGCGACAAAGCGGGCGCCGACGGCGCAGGCGCCGGCCTAGCCGGAACCCGGGCGGCGGAGCGAGGCTGCGGCATGTCGGGCTGGGGCGCGGCCGGCTGCAACGCGAAGGGCCGTGCGGCATAGGGCCACGCCTGGTCCCCCGCACACCCGCTTAGCAGGACCGTCACGCCGAGAGCAACGATAGGCCAGGGAACGCCGCAGATACGCATGGATGATCTCGATCACGCCGCGTGGGAGCCGGGTCGGACAACCTAACGTATCGGCGCCAGAGTGGTTCATCGCTTCATCGGAACCTGCCCGAATAGCCTGTTTGCGCCGAGCTCGCCTTTTCCTCATCCGCACCGCCTGACGGCAGTGGGCAGAAGAGTTCTAGGGAGCGGGCCTTCACTCACTAATGAGTGTAATGCCGCTGTTGGTGGAAGTGCCCTATAGGCTGAGCAGCAGAAAGGCTTTTGATCCCCGTCGTCTTCGAAATAAAAGCGACGATACACCGCAGCGCATCGCGCCTTCGTAGAGGCTTCCTGTAATGTATGAGGCAAGCACCACTACTAGGGATCCGCAGCAGTCCGGTTTAGCCGTACATCACCTCTTGGGCCGTGCCGTTTCCCGAATGGATTGGGGTTGGGTACTGTTGCGCGATGTGTTGCTTCCGCCTGATCCGGGCAGGACGTCGTCATCGCCTTTGCGGGTCTGCTTTGCCCTGCTCCACCCGGAACGGGGCATTGCTTTACTTGACCTGGAGCCGAAGAATGCTCCCGATGCCGTTGGACGTTTGCGCCAGGTTCTCGCGGCCGCGGGTTTTCAGTCCACTTTCGCTGGACATCTCCCTATCGTTTATAGGCGGCTGACCCAAGAGGAGATCCCCCATCTCGGCGACGTGGTCGATGCCGCTTTCGGGGAGGAGGAGAGCATCAGGGTCCTTGGCGGGCACGCGTGGATCGGCTTGGCGAGGCAAGTGGTCGGCGGCGAGCGTGTTTTCGCCATGAAGCTGAGCGTGACCGAAACGCAGCCGAAGGTACGCTCGCCTGGTTTCCGCGCGCTGGGCTATTTTTGGCTTGCCGTCCTGGCGGTCGCCGCGGGCAGCGCGGGCTTCCTCCAGTATATGTACATTCCTCCGGTGCAGGCGGCCGATAGCGGAAATACCGTGCCGAGCAGCGCGCCTGGCGCGTACATCCCGACGGACTTGGCGGAGACCACGGCGCCCTCTCCCGCACTGGCCGAGCTGCAGACCGTTGCCGCCTTGCAGCGGGCGGCAGAGCCGGACCCTAGTCCGGCGCCGATCGGCGACGAGCCGTCGTCCAAGTCGCCGCCGGCCCTCCGGGTCCCCGATTCCAAGGTGGTTCCGGCGCCGCCTCCGGCCGCCTTGGGAAAGCCATCCGGCCTTCCCGAGCCGGCCGATGCCGACCGGCCTCCTGCAACTCCGCCGAGGCTGCCGGACGTGCCCGTCGCCGCAACCGCCAAAGACGGCCCGGCCACGACGCCAAAGGCCGACCCGGCGCCGGACCATGCGCCAGAACACATGGCAAGCCCGGCAGCGGTCCCCGATGCGGCGACGCCAGCCCCCGTGCCTGACAGCGCAGCCTCCGAGGCAACACCTCCCGTTCCGGCCGTGCCTCCACCAGGGCCGGCCCCTGATCCGGCCCCAGCGGCGCCGGCTGCCCAGGTGCAAACCGTGCCGGCCCCGGACAGCGCCGCGAGCGCGCCCCGCGCCACCCCGTCGCCTGGTCCGCCCGCCGTCAACCCCAGCTTGGCCGAGATGATGGTGCGCCGTGGCGACGCCTTGCTGCGGGAGGGCGATGTCTCGGCGGCGCGCCTGCTGTATGACCGGGCGGCGGCGGCCGGCTCCGGCCGCGCCGCGACGGCGATGGGCAAGACCTTCGACGCGGCGTTCCTGGCCGGGATCGGCGTGGTCGGACTGAGCGGCGATCCGGCGCTGGCCGCCACCTGGTACCGCCGGGGCGCCGAGCTCGGCGACGAGGAGGCGCGCACCCGGCTGCAAGCCCTTCCGCCCGCGACCGGCCGCAGCAGCCCCGCCCAGGAGAGACGCCCATGACCACGCCACGGCCCGCTGCCCCGAGGACCGCCGTCCTGCGCCATATCCTTCGCAGCTTGGTCTTCGCTGCACTGGTGGCCGCGCCCGCTGCCGCCCAGCGCACCCGGACCGCCGCGCCGTTCGCGCCCCCGGCGGCCACCGTAGCGCAGGCCAACGCCGGCACCGTCGGGGTTATCTCCGGCGGGCTGCAGGGCACCTACATCCGCATCGCCGCCGACCTGGCGACGACGCTCGACGACGGCGACCAACTCCGGGTGCTGCCGATCATCGGGCGCGGCTCCGTGCAGAACATCGCCGACGTGCTGTACCTCCGCGGCGTGGACATCGGCATCGTCCAGGGCGATGTCCTCGCCTATCTGCAGCGCGAGCGCCTGTTCCCGGGCATCGGGCAGTCCATCCAGTACATCACCAAGCTGTATGACGAGGAGGTCCACGTCCTGGCGCGCGGCGACATCGCCCGCATCGAGGACCTCGCGCACCAGCCGGTGAACGTGGACGTGGCGGGCAGCGGCACGGCGATGACGGCCTCGGTGGTGTTCGACACCCTCGGCATCCCGGCGCAGCTCGTGCATGATAACCAGGCGGCCGCGCTGGAGCGGCTGAAGCGCGGCGAGATCGCGGCGCTGGTCTATGTCACGGGCAAACCGGCGGCGCTGTTCTCCAACATCGGCCCGGACTCGCATCTGCACTTCCTGCCGATCACGATGACGCCGGGCTTGCTGGAGACTTATTTGCCGTCGCAATTGGAGCATGACCGCTACCCGGCGCTGATCCCGGACGGCCCGCCGGTGGAGACGCTGGCGGTGGGCGCGGTGATGGCGGTGTATGCCTGGCCGCCGGGGCAGGAGCGCTACAAGAAGGTGGCGCGCTTCGTGGATGCGTTCTTCAGCAAGTTCCCCCGGTTCCGGCAGCCGCCGAACCATCCGAAATGGGCGGAGGTGAACCTGGCGGCGCAGTTGCCGGGCTGGACCCGCTTCCCGGCCGCCCAGGAGGCGCTGCGGCGGGGAGCGTCGGCGCAAGCGGGGACCGCTTCGCGATAAGGCGAGCGTCCTCAGGAGGCGCGACATCGCCTCGACTGCGTCGCAAGGGGCTGCTGTATGCGCGTTGGCGGCCCTATATGCGGGTGATGGCCACTCACGAGCAGAGAGGCGGTCGGGGTCGCGACGGCTATCACCACGGCAACCTGCGCGAGGTGCTGATCGCGGCGGCGCTCGAGATGATCGCCGAACGCGGGGTGGCCGGCTTTGCGATTGCGGAGCTGGCGCGCGCCGTGGGTGTCAGCCAGGCGGCGCCTTACCGCCATTTTCGCGACCGCAACGCCCTTATCGCCGAGGTCGCGCGGCGCGGCTTCGAGCAGCTCGCGGCCGAACTGGACGCGGCGCGGCGGTCAACGGGCGCGGACCCGCTCGCCGCCCTCGAACGGAGCGCCCAGGCGCATCTGGCCTTTGCCCGGCGCGAGGGGGCCGTGTACGCAGCGATGTTCGAGGCCGGCTTTCCAGCGGGCGAGTATCCGGAGCTGCTGAAGGCGCGGGACGGCGCCTTCGGGGTGTTGCGGCTCGCGGCTCAAATGGCGTGCGACCGGAGCCGGGCTCCACGGCGGCCTCCGGCGCTTATGGTCGCCCTGCACGTGTGGTCGCTAACGCATGGCATCGCCGACCTTTTTATGGGCCAGGACGGCGACGGCCGCGACCCTCTGCCCATGCCGCCGGCGGATCTGCTGGAGGCCGGCCTGCTGATGTATCTACAGTCGCTCGACCTCGCTGGGAATTAGCAGCGTAGGCACACGCAAACGTGTCGCATCCGCGATTGCACTAAACGGCTCCTGCTGAGTAATAGCCGTTTACATAGAGGCTGGAGGAACATCATGTTGCTCGCTAGGGTGGATGAGTCGGGCAAGTTGGCCTGGCTGGCGATCGTGATCATCGCTTTCTGGGCGGCTTGGCCGCTTGGCTTGATCGTCCTGGCTTTCCTCGCCGTGAGCGGACGCCTGCGGACGTGGCGGGCCGAGGCGGCGAGTTTGCCCGGGCGATGGTTCAATTTGGGTGACGGCGCGTCGCGCGACCAGGGCCGTTGGACCGCGCGGGCGGGATTCGGCGGTCGCGGCAGCGGCAACGAGGCGTTCGACACCTATCGCGAGACGACGCTGCGCCGCCTGGAGGAGGAGCAGCGGGAGTTCCGGGACTACTTGGAGCGGCTGCGCCGGGCCCGCGACAAGGCTGAGTTCGATGGGTTCATGGCCGAGCGCCGCCATGGCACCGATGCCGGGCGGACTGCGCCCGCAGGCGGAGTACCGGAGCGGAGCGAATATGCGGGGGCGTAGGCCTGGCCGCATCGATCGAAGGTGGAATGGCCAGCAGCACGAGAACGGGAAAGGGGACGAGAATGGATGATAACCGACCCAAGGGCTTTCTGCGCAGGATGGGCGGCATGGTCCAGGACGCGCTAGGGGGCATGACCGGGGACGCAGCGACGCAGGCGCGTGGCAAGGTCAACCAGGCGGCGGGACTGGCGCAGGACACCTACGGCGAGGCTCTCGACGAAGTCGAGCATTTCGTGTCCGACCGGCCGTTTATGGCCCTGCTTGCCGGCATCGGGGTCGGATTTCTACTCGGCATCCTTGTTGCCCGGCGCTGACCGGAGGCCGCGTTTGTGATTGCCGGCATTTTTTTTGAAGGAGAGAACACATGACGACCCGTACAGTTACAGCCATGTTCAGCTCGCGCGCCGAAGCCGAGCGCGCCGTCCAGCAGCTTGTGAGCGAGCTTGGGGTGGACCGCTCCATGGTGCGGACGAGCCCCGAGGCGGGGGCGGCCGACACCGGCTACAATCAGGCGCAGCCTTATCAGGAGACCGGCTTCTTCGCGTCGCTGAAGAATTTGTTCGTTCCCGACGAGGACCGCTATGCCTACGCCGAGGGCATGCGCCGCGGCAGCGTGCTGGTGTCGGCCCAGGTTGACGAGGGCCACGTGGACCGCGCTGCGGACATCCTGGAGCAGGCCGGCGCGGTGGACCTCGACCAGCAGGAAGCGACCTGGAAGCAGAGCGGCTGGAAAGGTTATGACGCGACCGCCGCGGCGTCCGGCGTCGGGGCTGCCGGGCTCGCGACGACGGCACGGACTGCGGCCCCGACTGGCCAGGACGAAAGCATCGAGGTCGTCGAGGAGCGCTTGGTGGTCGGCAAGCGCGAGGTGGAACGCGGCCGCGTGCGTGTGCGCTCCTACGTGGTCGAGCGTCCGGTCGAGGCGCAGGTGAGCCTGCATGAGGAACGCGTCGCCGTGGAGCGCCACCCGGTGGACCGGCCGTTGACGGCCGCCGATACCGATCCCTTCCGCGAGCGGACCATCGAGGCGACGGCAACAGCGGAGGAGGCCGTGATCGGCAAGGAG
>JAABUX010004739.1_pt1 | contig 17061 bp, 13 predicted proteins | sample 5561851 | NCBI WGS metagenome assembly JAABUX01 (sample SAMN10711883, study PRJNA513361) | rock metagenome | isolation source: Antarctica rocks | place: Antarctica: Victoria Land, Richard Nunatak red sandstone | collected 2016-01-03 | reverse complement strand
TCGACGTCCCGAGAGACCCCGTCGACCCGGTCCGTTTCCCGGGCGGTCCTATCCGCTTCACCCGCCACGTCGGGCCCAAGGTTGTGCCGGGCTACTGCTCTTGATGGTCCGGGACCAAGTCCGGGCGAGGTGTTGGTGTGGCGACCCAACCCGCCCGGGCGAGTTGGGTCGCTACACCAGGGGGTGCTCTCCCTCAGAATGGGTAGAGCCGGTGGCCCTGCAGGCAATAATGCCGCCCGAGCACGCGCCGATACACGAGGACGCCCTGGACGCGCGATGCACCATGCCCAACCTCGCACACCAAATTATCCTCTTCCTCGTGGACTTTGATGAGGTGCCAACCGGCGCCGCCGGCGAGGCGGGCCAGGATGATGGCGCGATCCATGGGCGCGAGCGGCCCCGTCAGCCGTGCGATATCCTCTTCGGTGACCATCAATCATCCCTTTGTAGCGTCAGCCGATATTCTTTGTACATGGCGTACCCGCCACCGATGTCAGCCCGCGTCTACAGCAGACGCGTCGTACAGCGCACGATCGCGGGCCAGGCCATGCGACCAATCGTCCAGGAGTGTCCCGATGGCCGCGACCGATACGTGGGGCGAGTCTTCTCCCGCTCGCGGCCGCCCGGCGTCTGCCCACGCTCCAATAAAACCTCCATCCGTAATGCATAGGCGGCCAGGGTCTGGCTCTCGGCGTAGACGGCGTCCTCGTCGCGCACCACCTGGGCGCGCCCGTCCTGGTAGACGAAGCGTCCGTTGACCACCTCCTCCAGGAAGGCGATCTCCTCCAGGAAGGCGATAATCCGAGCCTCGCGCGCATCCCCGACGACCACAGGCGCGACCTGTCGGACCACCTCTCCCCGCGCCACATGGCCCTGCCCCCGCCCCTCGGCCGCCGCCTCCCGGATACCGGCAAGCGATGCCGCCGCGACCGCCATCCCGGCGCCGGACGGTGTAGACCTGCCTTGATCGACCTCTCCGTCCCGGCCGTGGTCTGCGCGCGCCCATCCTGTGCGTTCCTGTGCGTCGTCCATCACGTCGCCGCCCTGTCGTCGCTCGGTCTCCCTGTGTGTGCGACACATAGCTGCTACCAGCCCCTCGCGTGTCGAGGGACATGTGACCGGTCCTGCAGACCGTGGTCGCGGACCTCGACGCTCACGACAATAGCCGGCGCATATGCGCCGACAACAGTTTCTTCCGCTCCCCGAGCGCCCCGTTCGATACCCCGACGGCCGTCATCATCTCCTCGACCCGCTCGATGGCCCGGTACGCGTCCGTGGCGGAGAGGGGCTCATGGTGCGCCACGCGGTTGCGATCGCGCCGGATCTGCGCCGCGAGCCCGCGCACGTCGCCCTCGGACGGCACGATCCCCTCGGAGACGACCCGATGGTCCAGGAGATGCATCAGGGCCGAGAGGTCGGGCTCCGCCCCGTCCCGCGCGCCGCCGGGCTGCCAGGCGCGGTCGAACTCCGCGCGCCACGACGCGCCATAGCGGCGGGCAAACCGATCGTAGATGACGGGGCGCAGCGCCTGCGTCAGGACGGTGTGGGCGGCGTACACCTCGACGGTGGGGTCGGTCACGGGCGATGCGTCGCCCGTGGCCGACCCCGCGGCGCCGGTGGCCGACTGTGGCGGCGATGCCCAGCGGGCCCACGTCCCCTGGAGCTGGCGTTGCTGCTCCGCGGCCAGCGCGGCGTGGCGCTCGTCCTCCCGCCGTTGGCGGGTCGCCGCGACGCGCCGGCGCAGGTCGCCCGCGCGCGCCGGGTCAAGCGGGGCGACCTGCTCGGCCAGCGCTGCGTCCGTTATGTCAGCGAGGTGGGCCGTGACGTAGGCCACGCGCTCGGCGTGGCCGTGCATGACCCGGATCGCGGGCCTCTCAGCGGGCGACGAGAGGCCGACCAACTCCTCCACCTCCTCCGGCGACAGCACGAGGTACGGGCTCGCCGAACCATAGGCGCTGTGGCCGCTCTCGAGACCGCGCTCGAGTTTGACCCGGAGGATTCGTCGCCGATCCTCCTCCTGATCCGCGCGCCGCCACGTCGCGATCTGACGCCTCTCCCGCGCGGTGCCCCTGCGCTTTTCCAGGTGCAGCACGAGAGCGTACACCGGGACCAACGCACCGACGCCGAGGAGGGTGGCCACGACGGGGCCGAGCACGCCGGACACCAGGAAGAAGGAGCCGCCGATGGTAGCGACGGCGATGCCGATGAACGCGATCATGACCAGGATCGCGATCCCTAGGTGGATAAGAGTCGTCGTTGCGCTCTGGATGGCCTTTAACACTGTCGCAATCATCGTTGCCGAGCCTCCTGTATCGCTGCTCGCTGCTATGTGGCTGTCTGCGTTGCCCGGTGGACATCATGACCCACCCGCTCGGCGGAACAGGCCGCCAATCTAACTGCTCGTGAAAGTCGCGCCGGTCGTCGGGTCGGCCTACAGGCAGGCGACGCGCCCCCCGAACACGCCCTGCGTATCCAGCGCGCCGTGAGCGCTCACGCGGCCGGTCGCGACCGCGTGAGCGAGAGGCTTCCCGTCCTGCGCCGTATAGAGACCGGTCGTCGCCGTCTGGGTCGTCGCCACGGCCGCGGCCCAACGACGGTGGACATGCGCGGCCCTCACGGCGGATGCGTCCGCGCCCAAACTGCCGACCGCCTGAAACGGCGGTCTCCGTTTCGACTGCTGTAGCACCGCTGTAGCGCCCGTCGTCCACAGGGATGACGAGGGGCTAGACATGCGGGGGGAGGCGCGCGACAGCGTCCCATGTCGGCCCCGCCGACAGCGGAGCGCGCGGGCCATACCACTCGCACCCTCACAGCGCGCGCGGATAGGGCAACCGTCGGCCACGTCGGCCGACAACGACCGTCGGGCGGATCGGGCATGGAGCCGCGCGCCGATAGCTCGTTTCGGTCTCGGGGATGAGGCCTGGATCATGGGCGCCTCCTCGGGTGGACAACAGGATGGGGCGGAGGGGGCGCTGCCGGCGAGACGCGCGCGACCACCGATCGGCAACGGCCACTCGTCCGACTCGACTATCACAGCGGGCATGGGCAGAGGGTCGGCAAACAACCTCAGGGCCGAAAAGTTTGGACGCGCGTATCGCGTATGTTAAACCCTGAAGAGGTTGTTTGTCAAACCTTTATAGGGTTATTGGGCGCCGTCGACCTACGCTAGGGCGTGGTCGCAACCAACATTATCGAGGGGCGCAAGCGCCTCCAGCGCCTGCTCCGCGCGGTACGCCTCGAGGCCAGGCTGACCCAGGCCGAGGTGGCCCGACGCGTCGGGCAGAGACAGTCATATGTTTCTAAAGCAGAGCAGGGTGAGCGCAGGCTCGATTTGCCCCAACTGGCCGAGCTGTGCGACGCGATCGGCATCGAGCTGGATGCGTTCGTGCGCCGCTATGCGGAGGAGGGGACGGGTGCAGGCGATGGCCGCGCGGGAGACGCCTGATGGTCCGGCAATAGCGCCGGGGCGCGCCACGCTATCGCCCTGACGGGCCTCGGGAGGGGCCAGCCATCACCGGGCGACGGCGCGCGCGTCGGCATCAACGGTAGGGCGTATCGGCGGGGATGTCGCGCTGTTGACCGCCTCCGGCGCGTTCGACCCAGGGATGGTCCGTGTGATCGCCGTGGATACGGCCACGGGGCGACGGTTCGCCGTGGCGATGCGCGGCCCCCACAACGACGCTGGCGCAGTGCACGCGCGTGTGCCAGTAGCCAGGGCCATCCCTACACACTGCAGCGTCGGCTATGTCCCCGTGGACGTCGACGGGGCGTTGGTGGACCTGGCCGACGCGGCGTGGATCGGCAGCCAGGGATAGGCAACCCTATCCAGGACGGGACCATGACGCCGAACGACCACGAACATGCCCGCTTCGACAGTCCCGAGCGACCCCATCCGTTTTCCGAGTGGCCACATTCACGTCACCCGGCATGAGGGCGCGACGGTCCAGCCTGGCGTGTGCGACTAGCCGGCCGGTGGAGGAGACAAGGCAAGCAACCGCACGTTGCCCGACCGGGAGGCTCTTCGTCCACATCGCCCCCACGGTGGGCGCGGGTTGGACCCAACAGGCATCGCGCCGGTTTCTCTCTCGCAATCCGCAGACAGGCCGCGACAACTCACGTGTCGCCGGTCGTGGTGGCCGCGACTGGCAACAATCGTTCCACCGCGACCAGCGCCCCCTATCCTAACCTACCCTACCGTGGCGGCGATAGCGCCCCATCCCGGGCAGTCAAATGTCGGCCGGGCGCACCATGTCCCGGTGGTCAGGCGCGTGAGACGGTCGAAGGGGTGGCCGTTGCGGATGAACTCGCTGTCATTCTACTCTAAGGTATCGTCTCGACGGCAATCTCCGGGCGCATCGGCGTCGGCGACGGGTCCAGCCTCATCGCCGCGGACCAGTCTGTCCTCCAGGTCGCGGAGGAACATTTCATCCGGCAGGTCCGCCTCCGCCCGCGCTTTGTCGCGCATGAGCGGGCCGAGGCGCGCCAACCGGCGTTCCAACGCCCGGTCGGCGGCGTCGTCCGGCATCTGCTGGTACGAGGGGTCGGTCATGGTTTACTTTCTCCTCGTGGGCTGCGACGCTAGCGCGGAGTGCGACGATAGCTCGATGCAGCAACTGTCTCGTCGCATCCTCGCTGCGTCCCATCCCTGCGGCCACGTCGCGCACCGTCAGGTCATCGTAGAAGCGCAGGCGCAAGGCCTCTCGCTGATCCGGTGACAGGGTATCCATGTGCTTCTGCAATAGATCCGCTTGCTCCCACAGGTCCACCATCTCGTTGGGATCCGTGTCGAGGGCATCGGCCAGTTCGTCCGTGGGGAGCGCCTCGTCACCTAGAAGGATAACACGCCCATCCCGCCGGATGCGCTCTGCCATGCAGTTGGAGGCGATGCATAGGAGCCACCGCGAGAAGGGTTTCCCCCTTTCTTCGTACTGGCCTATCGCGCGGAACGCGCGCTCGAACGTCTGCGCCGTCATATCTTCGGCATGCTCGTGGCGCCCACGCGCGTGCATGAGGCAGAAGGCGTAGACCCGGTGGGCGTACATCCGGTAGAGATCCCCGAATGCGGCACGGTCGTGGCGTGCCCGTGTGACTAACTCAGCGCTGGCCTCCGCCCGCATTCGCCCTCCATCTCCATCTCCATCTCCGACCATTGCTCTATGCTCCCTCGCAGTATGTAACATTCCTGACATTTGTTCAATGCAGGGCGTGGGCAAAATGTGACGCGGCGCGACAATCCCCCCGGTAGACGTTGGATCGTCGTCGGGGTACATCATCACGGGCAGCCTCGTCGCGCATCGCAGCAGATCGGGCCTGGGGGAGTCATCATGGCACGTTTTGCAGCCCCACGTCACGTTTTGCAGCCTCGGTGCATTCTTCGTAGTACCCGCACCTCCTGTCGTCGTCTCGCTCGGTCGCCCTGGGAACCGTCGATCGGTGGCTGGTGTAGCGTCGGCAGCGGCGGCCGGGAACGCCGGCTCGGGCGACGGTGATGGGCGACGGTGGCGAGCGACGGTGACGAGCGACGAACGTGAGGAGAAGCATCATGACATAGCATCGGACGTGAGCGCGCCGGCGCTGGCAGGGCGGGAAGACCCGTTCCATGGTGCATCGGGCTATCTCGCGCGAGACGTGTCCGCCAGCCCGGCATCGACCATGATCGACGTTCGTATGAAGGGAGGAACCGATGGTAGCCGCGCGTCTAACGGATTATACACAAGACGAATCCCCCCATGTGATCGCGATGATCACCCCATCCCGGGCGCAAGCGTTCTCCACCTGCGCCTACCGATTCGCCCACGAAAAGAAAACCTTCGACGCCAACCGCTCGTTGATCATGGGCCAGTGGATCCACGAGATCATCCGCGCCGACAACATGGCCCGCATCGGCGGTCAGGAGGTGTCCATCGAGCAGCTCATCGTTCGCAACGCGCCACCGGGCGCATTGGTCGGCAGCACCGACGACGAGGAGTGGGCCGTCGGCGTCGCGACGGACAGCCTGCGCGGCTATCGGGCATTCCTGGACGCCCAGGGCGTCGAGACGGTCCTCGACGCCGAGCGGTACGTGCGGACGCCGACGCGGCCCGTCGCCGGTGTCCCCGGCTGCTCCATCGTGCTGTCCGGTCGTTTCGACGCGACCGCCGCGCGGCAGGATCGATCCATCGCGTGTATCGATGTGAAGACGGGCAGGATACCCGCGCAGGCGCACCTCGCGGAGGCGCCGTCGACGTACATCTACCACCATCTCACGCAATACGCGTACGACGCCGATCGGATCGACATCATCCAGGTCAACCCGCTCACGGGCCAATGGGCCGGCGTGCGCCTGACGGAGGGGCAGATCGAGGCCGGCAAGGCGTTCTGCCGCGCGATGGCCGCGGCGATCAAGGACGGCCTATACGCGCCCAATCCCGGCGAGTACTGCGCGTACTGCGCCCTAGCCCCACGCTGCCCGGCACACCAAGCGCGCACGCCTGGTTGGGACACGGCATTCTAATCGACAGCGCATCGGAGATAAGGAGAAGGCGCATGCGACGAGCGCAGGGGGAGGATCATGTGGACAGGGGCGAGGATCGGGCGCGACGCGTCGCCGTCGCGCGATCAGAGTCGGGAGGGGAAGTCCCCGCCGCCCACCGCGCGGGGACGCGGCGGGAACAGATACCTGCCGGCCTCCCCTCGGACGGTGGGGACGACATCGAGGCGCTGTGCCGCGTCATCGCGGCCATCATCACGCGCGCGGCGCACAACGGGGAGGACGCGCCGCGCGCCGCGGCGGACCTCGGGACGACAGACGCGAAAGGGAAGGGGACGATTGATGAGCACGAGATGGGCGTTCTACACGAGGATCAGCGACGGGGACCAAATCTACGGGTACAGCCTCGAGGCGCAGAGGGCGGACGCTGAGCGGTTCGTCCGCGCGCACGGCGGCGAGATCGTCGCGACGTACGAGGATCACCAGTCGGGGCGGGACGCGGAGCGCCGCACGGCGTTCCAGCGCATGGTCGACGACGCCCATAACGACGCGTTCGACGCGGTGGTCGTGCACAAATTCGACAGGTTCGCCCGCAACCGCAAGGATTCGGTGGTCTACAAAGCCGTCCTCAAGAAGCGCGGCATCCACGTCTACTCGGTCCTAGAGCCGACCGATCCGGAGTCGCCGACGAGCGTCCTGTTCGAGGGCATGCTCGAAGTCTTCGCCGAATACTTCTCGGCGAACCTCGCCCAGGAAGTGCGCAAGGGGTTGGCGCGCCGTGCGCTCGCGGGCCTGCACTCCGGTGCCCCGGCCTACGGCTACGCGACGGAGCAGGGCCGCCTCCGCGCGACCGACGACCTGGCGTCGGTGAGGCTCGCGCTGGAGGCCTACCTGAGCGGGACGGCGACGGACATGGACATCGTCCGGTTGCTCAACAGGCGGGGACCGTCGATGACCAAGGCGGACGGCAGCCTGGGGAGGTTCACGCGCGACGCCGTCCGCTACATCCTGACGAACCCCGTCTACGCCGGGTACGTGCGCTACAACGGCGCCCTGATCAAAGGCGACCACGACCCGATCATCACCCTCGAGCAACACCACACGATCCTGCGCCTCCGCGAGCGATTCTACCGCGCGCCCCGGCACAACCGGCGCAGCCGGCGCGACTACCCGTTCTCGAAGATCGCCCGTTGCGGGCGCTGCGGGGGGACGATGGGGGCGTCGTACGCGGAGAAACGCGGCCACGGGCGCACCACCTACCGCTGCCTCGATCGAGCACGGGGGAAGTCCGCCTGCGACCAACCGGCGGTGCGCACCCGGATCGTGGAGGAGGAGGCGGACCGCGCCCTGGGCCGGATGCGCGTGCCCGTGGCGCTCCTCGAGAGGGCGCGCGGGCTGACCGACCCGGTGATCGAGCGGGAACGGGTCGCGGCCACGCGCGCGGGCCTGCAGGAGCGGCTGCGCCGGGCGCGCTTCCTCTTCCTGAACGACGGGTTGACCGAGGGCGAATGGGAGCAAGAGAGCGCGCGCATCGACCGCGAGTTGAGGCTCCTACCCGACGCGTCGCACCTCGACCATGCTCTCCCGACGGTGGTCGACCCGCGCTGGATGGGCGTCGGGACGTTGTGGGAGTGTGCGTCCCCCGGCGAACGGAAGCTCCTGGCCCGCCTCCTCCTCGACGCCATCGTGGTCGACGGCCAGACGGTGCAAACGGTCGTGCCTACGCCCCTGGGCCGCGCGCTCACGGACCCTCCGTGATCCTCCCGCACGGGTAGGGTGGATTCCCGTACCGATCGACGGGGTTGTCACCCTGGAGGGTTTCGTTGGGTTCTGCTGATGCGCCTGAAGCACGTTCGGTTCGGTGGGTCCGGTTGCGCGTAGGAGCATCCTTTAGGCCTCGCAAGATGCTGTGAAAAAGCACGATACCGCTGCTTGTGACGATCTGCACCGAAGGCATTGCGTCACTAACACGTCATCTCAGCAGAACCCAATAGACCCGACCTCACCCATCGAGCTGGTCGCGCCACCTATAGGCGGGCCGCCAGCCGAAGACGCGCTCCATCTTGGCGCAGTTGAAGGCCGAGGCGTGATCATCGTGGTCCGGGGCGATGCGGTCGTACCCATTGTGGTGCGTGGCCATCAACTCCCGCAACCCGCGTCGCGCCCGGGTGTCGGCCGCCGCGATCAGGAACACCTCGTGCCCCGCGCTGTCCCCCTCCAAGGCCGCGAGGTAGGCCGTCCCCACATCGCGGGCGTCGATGTAGCTCCAGAAGTTGGCGCTGCTCAGGCGGGGGTCCGCCCACTCCTGCCGGAACTGGTCGTAGCCGTCGGGCGGGATCACGTTGTTGATGCGCAGGCCGACAAAGGCCGTCCGGGGGTAGCGCACGCTCAGCCCGTCCGCGACGACCTCGCTGATGTATTTGCTGATGGCGTACGCGTTCGGCGACGGCCGCCGCTCCGTCTCGTCGAAGGGGATGTAGGAGGGCGTGGCCCCCTCGGTCAACAACCCGGTCGCCATCTCGCTCGAGGCGTAGATGACGCGGCGCGCGCCCGCGTCCCCCGCCGCCTGCATGAGGTGATAGGCGCTGAGCACGTTGTTGGCGAAGACATCGACCTGCGCCTGCCCGCTCGGGGACGGGTTGGCAGCCAGATGGCAGACCGCGTCCGGACGCACCTGGAAGAGGGCGTCGTAGACCGCGCCCGCGTTGGTCAACTCGACGCGGCAGAACTCCCCGGGGAGGTCGTCGCGTCGCACCAGGTCGATGTTGACCACCTCATGGCCAGCGTCGGCCACCGCACGCACCACCCATTGCCCCGCCTTACCGCTCCCACCCGTGACGACGACGCGCATCGCGCTCCCCTTTCGTAGGGCCACCGACCCCGATGCGCCGAGTGGCCACCTCATGGCTTCGGGTCCACGTCAGTTCGTGGCCCGCCTTCCGTGCTCATCATAACATCGCAGTCCGACGGTGGACCGCGTCGCGTGTGCGCATCCGCGCGGCACCATCCGCATTCGGACGCCGATCGTCGGTCGTCGCAGCGGCCGAAGGAGCGTGCGCGGCCCGACGTTGGCCTTGGCCGCCATGAACGCTATGCGCGCCCGGAGCGATGGTCTAGTACGAGGCGCTGAACACTCGTCACGGCTCATTGTTCGCCCGCGGGTCGATGCTGGGGGCGACGGTACGCTGCAGGACTATGCAACGCCGAACCACCTGACGCCCCTAATCTACGGCTGTTACGTCGCCATCGCTAGCATCGCAACCGGCCCTCTAATGCGTGCGGGGCGCTGATATCTCGCATAGTGCATATGCAACTATTGCCTGCCCTCTGACGTAATCAAGCGTATCTGCTAAGTGGTCCGCTTGTCGATCACATAGGCGTCGTGCCACTGTATCACCTTCATCAAGGGCAACCACAGGCGTCCAGAAAACGTAAGTGGACTTGGCGGATGGACCACTAAGTGCTGGACAGTGCCTATATCCCACGGCTAAAGCTCGTCGGGTTTACGCCCTAACTTTCTAAACCCTCGTCACACACCGCACATCTAGAAACCGCCCCTTGTGCGTAGGTTCAGCAGAGGAATGACCGTTATTACGCACGTCGCGATGCCCACGATGCCCGCAATCAAATTGGGACTAGTGGTGCCGTTGCGTAGCACTAACAGACCGAGGACGATAATAAGGATCGCGAAGCCGCTCACCGCAGCCGTTACCCGTTGCCTGGGTCCCCACCAGGGAGTGTCAGGTCCAACCAGGGCGCGCGGTAGCGTGATTATGACACCTAGAGCAATGAACATGAAGAAGAGGCTGACCGCGTAGAACGCTATGATGAAAGGGAGTACGTGTTCGGCACTTTTGGTCAAGAGGTGCGTGCTACCAAGGATAACGACAAAGGAGACAGTGAACACCAAACCTATGGCGCCGAGAAAAATGCTGCCCAGCCCTACCCAGATATTCCTGAGCAGCCAAACTGACGCCGCCTGCTGCCTCATCACACCGTAGGTCGCGTGATAGGCGACCTGAACCCACTGCCTGTTCTCCCCCAGGACGCGCACTTTCGTCCGACCGGGAAGACATTCAACAACGATTCTGCGCCGCTCTTTCAAGGTCAGCGCATAGACACGCACGTCCAACGCGCGCGCTAAGCCAGGGAACTGGGGGTCAGCCAGGAGCTTGTCAACGGAGGTAGCGAAGACCGATCCTCCGACGAACCAGGCGCGCAGCCTAATCTGGGTATGGACCGGTGAGGTCGTGCCCTGCGCCGCGATATAGGTCAACCATGTCAGGACTTGTGTCAACTGATCCCCGTCCATCCCACAGGGCGGCAACAAGCGCGGACGTAAGGAGAGGCGAGCGCTGTCGAAAAACGGCTTTCCTGCAAAAAACTGTATTGGGCAAGAACATGTTGCACACTTCTCGCGGCGATCCCAGGGGGGCGACCCTTGGGAGGTAATGGCACTGAAGCTGGAATTAGCCCGTTGACCGTCGAGTCGCCTGTCGCCTGCTTGTGCAACATCTTGTTGCCCCTTACATTTCCTGCAAAAAACGTTGTGTTCTGACGTCGCCGCTTGCGCCAGGTACGACGCCTCCCCACGGTGTCCCTCTCCCCTTCGTGCGCCATCAGACACCGCGCTGATAGGTACCGTCGCGGTGGCCAAAGATGCTGCGACCAGGGCAGGAACTATGCCGAAACAAGGAAAGGTGCGCGGGCTGAAAAGGGCATCCGGCGCGATCCGCAACAATTAGTGTCGTGCCACAAAGAGTCGTGGTTACAGTCCGGATGCAATCCGCAACCGTCGGATAGGGCGATGGCCCGGATAGATCGGTGTCATCAGTGTCAATGAGTACGCACCCCTGTGCGGGCTGCTACAGCCGTCGGTGGAAGGGGCGTCATCATGTTGAAGCCCCGATGAACGGAGGAAGCCTATCGTATCTCCTCGTTCATCGGGGCATGCACGCGTGACATGCCGAACGCGCCGTCCACCGAGTTCGTTCGGCCCAGTGAGCCTACCAGGTCCGCAGGGCTATGCATGTCTCCAACGCGAACGACGTCGCTTCCGCTTCCGCGGATGACCACGATAGCCGGAACATCCATCCCCACAGCATCTTAGGTTGTGCTGGGACAAGAAGATTCTTGTGACTGTCCGGTAGACGGGTGGTTGTACGTGTTAGCGGCGCTGGGATGCCGTGCAAAGATGGGTGCTAGGTATACTCCGCCCCCATCTTTGCACGGCACACAAAAGCCGGATTGCCGAAGAATCGGCGCGGCAGGATCAGTTGGGTCTCGGGGTCGCGCATCGGCGGGAGGCCCTGGGCTACGCTCTCCCAGGCGGAGTCCCACACGCGCGCGATACGCTGGAGCATCTCCTCCTCCACTATCGGGTCCTGCCCGTCCGGGCGCACAATGCGCATGGTGTCGTTGTGCAGGCGGACCGCCTCCTCGTCGCGCCCACCCCACAGGAGCACCCGGGCCATCGTCTCTTGGACCATCGCCCGCACGGACGTGGCGGCGGCCATCTCCACCGTCAATCCCCAGCGATGCCGCCTATTAATGCCGTCATACGCATAGAATCTCCCGGTCACCGCCTCTTCAAAAGAGAGCAATTCTTCCCGTAAAGTCCGGGCTTTCCGCTCCGCACCGGCGGTGTCGCCGGCCAATAGGAGGACGTCGATGTAGTACGCACGCTCTACATCTATATAGGACGGGCGATCTAGTATATAGGACGGGCGTCGACCATCCGTATCGGCGGCGCGCGCCACACCCATGCGCGCCGTGCCGTCCGCCGGCGCCTCTCTCCTTCGCCGCTCGTCCATGGCGGACAATCGCTGCCGGAGCACCTCGAGCGCCCTATCCCACTCCCGTCCCGCTATCAAAGATGTCGCGTTGTGGTCGAGCACGAACAAGTGGATGCCGGACCCGATCCCGTCGATGCCCGCCGCCAAGTCGAGCGTGTCGTCGAACGCGTTGTCTGCGTCGTTATGGCGTCCCAACGCGCGTAGGCACACCGCTCGTATGCATCGTGCGTACGCGGGCATCTCGGCGATGTCGATGCCTTCGGGGGATGCGACGCCTGCGCTCTCAGTGGTCGTCATGGTCGTCAGGAGCTTACCCATCAGGCGTCGCACACCGCCCTCGCCGTCGTGTGGCGGACGCGTTTCGCGCCGATAGCGCGCATACTCCCCGATCGCCTCGTCGCACAACACTATCGCCCCCGTCGCGTCGCGTCGCTCGAAGGCGATCCTCGCCTGCACGAGCAGAAGTTCGATGCGCACTGACGGGAATGCGCGACTATCGACCAGGACGCGCTGATCGTTGATTCCCTGCACGAGCGTGAGCGCGACATCGGCGGCCCGGTTGCGGCACATGACTCCCGCGTAGCGGATGCAGGCGCGTACCAGCTTCTCGGTCGCCCCCGCCCTTCCATCGCGGATCTCCCGCATCAAGTCACGGGCCGCATTATGGTCACCCGCGCATAGCGCGGAGATGGCCATATCTTGGACGGCGACGGTTGGTAGGCGCGCGAGGGCCGCACGTACCCCGGCGACGCCGGCCGGCGCGTCGGATCGGGCGTAAGCCGCCTTGATCGTGGTCCAAAGGGCGTAGACGGCGTCGGTCTGCCCGTTTTCGATGTGGTGACTCGTCGGCCAATAGCGTTTCAGCACCTCGCTGGCGTGCGCGAGGTTCCCGGCCACGACGGAGTGGCGCACGGACTCGAGCGCCCACGGCTGCCACGGGCTCGCGTCGAGCCTGCCGTCCTTGGCGCGGGTAACCGCGCCCTCGTACATCCGGGCCGCGGCCACATGGTCGGCGATCGACGCGGCCTGCCGATCATGCGCATACGCGGAGGCCACGGGGTGTGCGACCCATCCCGTGTCGACATAGACGAGGCCCGCATCTTCCAACGACGACAAGACCTCCTCCACCGCGTCCCCGACGCCGGCGATGGCTGCGCACCGCGCGACAACCGGATCGAGCGGCAACCGTAACGCGGACAGGAAGCGCAACGCAGACATGTGTTCCTGCGAGAGTTCTGTGTCTCGCAAGATAGCCCCGGATGCCCGCCGTAAGGCTGGCTCCCACACGCGGTCGTCGGACACGAGATCCTCGACACCTATACCCCTCGTCGCCGTGTGCCGACGGAGGAGCGCCATGGCCTGTGGGTGGTGCGCCACGCGCCGTGCCAACGAGCGCGCGATATCCTCCGCGGCCAATGGGAAGAGGGTGGCCGCGAAACGCTCCCCGGCCCCCTGCGATAGTCCCGCGACATGAAGTGTCTGGTGGCGGTCGATATGCGGGCTGTCGACGCGGGTACGCGACACGATGATCGTCGTCGCGGTCGCGCATGCGGCTAGTCCTCCCAGCACGGTCTCGACATCCTCGGGGATGTGCCCCTCGCGCGGGAGCACAACATCGAAGCCATCGAGGACGAGAACGGTCGGCGCGCGCCCTAGCGCGTCGAGGGCGACGACGATAGCCTCCTCCGTCGACAAACCGCCCACCCTGTCCTGACGCTCGCCCACGCCCTCGAGGATGGCGGCGCACAACCCGACACCGCCGATCGCACCCCCGCGCCCCACGTCCAGCCATACCGAGCGGCCAATCGAACGCTGTCCGGCTGCCACGATCGCGCACACGACGCCGCCGACCAACGTCGTCTTGCCCGATCCCGGTATGCCGTGGACAAGTGCGAGGCGTGCGCCCTCGCACACCCGTTGCAGATCCCCTTGAAGGTCGACATCCTTGGTGTAGCCGTCTGGTCGCGGGGGCAAGCCTGTGACGAGACTCGCCACATGATCGTCGCTACCGGCCATTAGTCGCCGCGCCTCGTCGTCAATGGGGGCATGGACACCCTGCAACTGCCATAGACGGGCCTCTTGCTCGGACGTAAACTGCAACACCGCAATCAATGCGCGCGCACGCTCGATCTCTAGCCCGGTCCGCCCGTTCTCTAGCTTCGAGACAACAGACTTATCCACATTGAGTTTGTGCGCCACAACCCCTTGCGACCAGCGGCGCTCGCCCCTCACCTCGGCAATCAGCGCACCGATCTCTCGCCGTCGCTGCTCGCTCTTCGGTACTATGCCCTTACCATCCACCGAGATCAATCCTTCGCGTCTGCACAAGCCTTTGCCCTATCTGCCGACGCACGAGCGAGCCGGTCCTTAGTTGCACAAAGCAACCGAATCGCTGGGGTCATCCCATCGTCTACGTGATTGTGTCGCCTATAGCTCAAAGGGTGATCGGCGATACGTCGACGGTGTCACCTCCACTGTAGTGCGCGCACGACCACCGCGCCACACCCTATCCCCATCGCGCGCTGACGCGCCTCTGCGCGCACCCGTCGCTATGGCTGTTGCCGTATTAGGCAACGCATTTTGCCTCATCGGCAACAATTGTTGCCCCCAAAGCAACCCACTTTGGCTGAATCTAAAAACAGGCGCCACGCTTCACAGCGCGCGATGTGGTCGCGGCGCCAGTAACAGCAACGTAGAAATGTGCGGGATGCGAGTCGGGGGTAAGGTAGCAATGTTTGCTTGGTTTATCGTCGTGGCCGCGATACATATCGCATGTTCCCTGATCGTGCGCGGGGGGCAAACGTGCACGGACGACAGCAATGTCGTCGTGCGCTACGCGGCCTACATCCGCTGGTCGAGTACGGACCAGGGTTTGGGATATACGCGTGAGGCACAGTTGCGCTCGATTCGGGAGGACGTGGAGCGCCGCGGGGGGCAACTCGTCACGATTTACACGGACGAGGGTCGGTCCGGCAGACGATTGGCCGGGCGATCGGAGTTCCGTCGCATGGTCGAGGACGCCGCGGAGAAGCGCTTCGACATTCTGATCGTCCACAAATTGGATAGACTCGCGCGCAACCTACGCGAGGCCCTCAACCAGATCGATCTCCTCGAGGGCACGTATGGCGTGCAGGTGCGGTCTGTCCAGGAAGACGTCGACCCGGCATCACCGTACGCCGGGTTCATCCGCACGCTCATGTTGGCGTTGGCGGAAACATTCTCGAAAAATTTGGCATCCGAGGTCGTAAAAGGCCAACAGGAAATGTTCGCGGATGGCCGACACGTCGGCGGTGTCCCGGTGGGCTACGTCCTGCTCCATCCGCGGACCCGCGACAGCAAGCTGACGCCCGGCCCGCTCGCGCCGTTGGTGCGGATGGCGCACACGCTCTATGCGGAGGGGCGTCACGGCATGGCGGGGATCGCCGCAATCCTCAACAGCGAGTGGACCCGGCACTACGCGGACGGTGATAAACCGCCCTTTACGCGGGACACGGTGCGGTACGTTCTCCGTAACCGCATCTACATCGGTGAACTCGGCTACAAATCCGAAAGGCGCGTCGACCCCTCGTTGGTTATCGTCGACGAGGAGATTTTCGCGGAGGTGCAGCATCGACTCAAACGGGAGGGGCGTCGTCCCGCGCATGCGCCGCGAACTGTGCATCGCCACCTGCTCGCGGGATTGCTCACATGCGCGCGTTGCGGGGGGAAACTCGATGGCTGTCACGTCGGCACGAACCGTCGCTATTATCGCGATCGCTCGCGCGTGCTCAGGCGTGGGTGCGATCAACCGACGCTCCGCGGGCGCGATCTGGATGCCCGTGTCGCGCGGCGCCTCGCGGGGATCGGCCGCATGCTGCCCGACGACGCCGTGGCGCGCGTACGATCGTCGCTCGATTCCGACGCCGCCAAGCGCGAGGCGCGCGCGACGACCGCGGCCCTGCGCGCGGAACTCGATCGCGTGGGCCACATCTACCGCCACGGCAACACGACGGAGGACGAGTACAATCGGCAGCAGCACGACATCAAGTACCACCTCGCGCGTTGCGAGGAGATCCTCGACCTCTCCCTCGAGCGCTCGCTGACGCGCATCATCGAGGCGCTCCGCGCCATCCCGCGTGTCCTCCCATACGACGACGGCGACGCGATTGCCGTCCTGAACCAAGGCCTCCGCCGTGTGGTCGAGACCATCCGCGTGGATGCGATGTCCGAGCCGGAGTATGTCTGGTCGCCGGCCATGCGGATGCTGTTCGACCTCCTGGGGGTCGACCCGAGCGTAGCATCGTCCGCGCACACGGATGCGCCGTTCCCGGCCATCGAGCAGGTCATCGGCACCTACCTGCAACTATCGTTGCCGCATGTGCCCGAAATCGAGCAGGACGGCGGGCGCGAGACACGCCCCTGCCGCCCGCGCCGCCGGTCGTCGCGGACCGTGCGCCGGGGGCGGGGGCCGTGCCCCCACCAGCAACCGTTATTCGGTGGGGACCATGACCGGAGCGAGGGCTGATAGGATGTCGTCAGATCGCCGCACGGGGACAGACTGGCGCGACAGCGAGGCGCCATCGTATGGCCCGCCCGCCCCGTGCCCGCCCGAATTCGTGGCCTGGGCATGTCGTATCCTCCGATCTCGGCGCGCGAACGACGGGCAACGGGCGAGCGAGCCGCGCGACGGCACCCCTACGGCGGACGTACCATCACCGTCACGGTCTGCCCGTGGCGCGCTTTCACCGTCACGGTCTGCCCGTGGCGCGCATTCACCTACATGCCGGGTTTCGTCGTCCAGGACGCGCCACCCAGGAC
>JAABUX010004738.1_pt1 | contig 17065 bp, 19 predicted proteins | sample 5561851 | NCBI WGS metagenome assembly JAABUX01 (sample SAMN10711883, study PRJNA513361) | rock metagenome | isolation source: Antarctica rocks | place: Antarctica: Victoria Land, Richard Nunatak red sandstone | collected 2016-01-03 | reverse complement strand
CTAATTCAGTCCCAATTTCTATTGCAGCTCGTATGGTTACAGCAAGTCAGGCGTCATGGCCGGACGTAGGCCAAGACCTTGGGAGAAGCGAACAAGGTAGCCGTCCGGGTCCTGAACCAAGAACTGCCGCACGCCGGTTTCACTGATCCCGGCGCGATACCAAGTCTCTTCCAGCGCCAGGAACAACGCCCAGCCCGCAGCATTCAGGCTGGCCAGGATGGGCGTAATGTCGTCCACGATGATCTGGAAATTGATCCCCCGACCGAACGGCCGTTCCAGCGAGGCCGTGATCCATCGCCGCCCCGGCGCCCCGACCTCCTCCAACATGACTTGTCGCCCGGCGCGGTCGAGGTAGGCGAAGCGGTCCTCCGGGCGATCGTAAGCCACGGCGAAGCCACACAGGCCGCACCAGAAGCGCAGGCTCGCGTCCAGGTCGGAGACGAGCAGCTCCGGCACCATGGTGGACCAAGTGAAGCCGGGAGGCAGGCCGGTGGGAGGCATCACCCCCCATAGCACACTGTCCAGCCCCGCCCATGCTGCACCGCAGCAACGCTAAAGGTCTGGTTGTGGCAGGTGGCAGCGCCGGCTTCCGCGGAGGCTGGACAGTAGGCGAAGGCACGACGGCGCGACGTCAACGTTTGGTTGACAACATGCGTCAACGTATGGCTGACTGTCATCCTTGAGTTGACAACGGAGGAAGATCATGTCGGGAGTTGAATCTGTCCAGACCCGCCACCAGCGCGTATACCGCTGCTCCTTTTGCGGGAAGGCGCAGACGGAGGTGAGAACGCTCGTCGCGGGACCCGGCGTGTTCGTCTGTGACGAGTGCGTGCAGCTCTGCCAGGCGGTCGTCGGCAGGGAGACAGCGGCGCAGGAGGGGCTGGGTTCGCTGCTGCCGGACAACGCACCGACCGAGAGGCTGCTGAGGATCCTTGCCGGGTACAACGGCGCGTTTGAGGCAGTTGGCGGCGCCATGCAGGACGTCGTCGACATCCTCCGTGAGCGCGAGGTAAGTTGGGGAGCGATCGGGCAGGCGCTCGCCGTGTCACGGCAGGCGGCATGGAAGCGGTTTGGGTAAAGTGATGGACGGCCCTCGTACCCGGATCGCAATTCGCAGACCGCGCGTTATGGATGGATGGGGCACTGTTTCAACTTGTCAAACACACCGGTTTGACGAAGCGCTACACCTAGCTCCAATGTATAACGTAAGTTCAGAGCCAACAGCCAATCTTAATGCGCTCCGCTACGATGGTGCTAGTTAGGACTGTCTTATCTCTGCCGCGGCGATAACGCCATTCCCAATGTTCTTCGAGAGTTTCATTACGTTTCTCCTCATTACAACACCGGTGCACCAGTGCGAGGTTTTGATCATCGTTTGTGCCGCCTTTAGACAGCGGAGTAAGATGATCCACAGACACGGACGCTATTCCTGCAGTAGTGATCGGTTGCGCACAACATAAGCAAACGCCTCGGGCACGCTGCCAAAGGCGGGTCTTGTCGTGGTCCGAGAAAACTGGACGTTGGTCCCGCTTCCTACGTTCGGCATCATACTCTGCAAGTGCAGCACAGTGAGTCTCGCGGTGCTTCCTGCTTCTCTCCTTGTTGCACTCTCTGCAATATGGCTGAATATACTTTCCTCTGCCAGCCGACCTAAACTGGTCCAACGCCTTCTCGCGGTTGCGTGTGTTGCAGACCTTGGTCAGGGCGGCGGTAGGGATTGCTAGAAGCATATAGGATTGTTGACCCTTCAACCTTATCAGTCAACGCCCTGGCACCAGCAAAGGTTATCCGTTCATACCACTGCTGTCCTGTCAGTTCTTGTTGCGCTGTCGAGCCAGCATAGCTCTGGACAACCACATCAGCAGTGTGTTCACAGAACGTGCCCTTCACACCGCCCGCCCCCCATGCGACACGCCCGCCCAATGACCGTCATCCTCGCCAGCCGCCCCAACACCTACACCGGCAGCCCCCTCGACCGCGCCGGCGACCGCCGCGACGACCCCGCCTGGATCGAGTCTCGCCTCCTCGACCCCACCACCCTGTTCGTCCCCGTCTGGCGCAGCCGCAGCCTGCTGCGCGACCAGGACGGCAAGCTCCGTGCCGCCTACCTGACCGGCGCGGACGCCGCCGCGGCCCGCGCCCAGAACGGCCCCTGGGCGTTCCTCGGCCTGCACAGCGGCACCGCCCTGTTCGCCCTGGACCTCAGCACCCTCGACGACCCAACCCCTCTCGTCCCCGAGGGCTCCGGCGCCTTCGAGGACATCCGCATGGTCCCCGGCGGCCTGCCCTCGCACGACGCCGCCATCCTCGCCCATGCCCGCGGCCTCATGCACTGGCGCACCCGCCACGGCTTCTGCGGCGTGTGCGGCGGCGTGTGCGGCCCGCGCAGCGCCGGGCACGCCATGGTCTGCACTGTCTGTGGCGCCCAGCACTTTCCCCGCACCGACCCGGCCGTCATCATGCTCGTCCACCGCGGGGACCGCGTGCTGCTGGGCCACTCCGCCCGGTTCCCCAAGGCCACGATGTATTCCACCCTCGCCGGTTTCGTCGAACCCGGCGAAAGCCTCGAGGAAGCCGTCGCCCGCGAGGTCCTAGAGGAAAGCAGCGTCCAGGTCGGCGCCGTGCGCTATCACAGCAGCCAGCCCTGGCCGTTCCCCGCCAGCATCATGCTCGGCTTCTACGCCGAGGGCCTGACCGACCAGGTGGTAATCGACGCCACCGAGTTGCGCGACGCCCGCTGGTTCAGCCGTGCCGAGCTGGCCGCCCCCGACGCGCACGGCTTCACCCTGCCGCGCCGCGACAGCATCGCCCGCCGCCTGATCGAGGACTGGATGGCCAACCCATGAGGCCGGGACCTACGAGGTGGGCCGCGCTGCTGTTGCTGGCCGGCTGCGCCCGCGACGACACGCCGCAGGGCGCGTGCGAGCACCAGGTTTACCAGGACCCGGTCGTCAAGGAGCTGATATCATCAAGGGAGTCGGCAACCAGAGCTTCCAGCGTGAGAGCGAGGATGTGCTCGCCCAAGCCAAGCAACGCGCCCGCCTGACATGCCTGCAAGGCCGTGGCATCGTGAAGCCCGGCGGAGTGGAGATGCAGCACCCGTTGTAGGCGCAGCGATCACCCTCGCTGCAAAGGCCGCCACTCCTACAGCACCAGCACCGTCTGCACTGGGTCCGTCTGCGCCGCGTCCGGCAGTGCCGCGCCGCCCGGGCCGTCCCGCCGTTGCCGCTCCAGTCGCGCGGTGAAAGCCACGTCTTGGTTGCCGCCCGCGCCAGCCAGCACCTGCTCCAGCGCGGCGTCGCCCAGGTCGGCCCAGCGCCGGCCGCGCCACGGTCCGAATAGCACCTTGACCAGTAGGGCCGGCTCGTCCGACCAGGCCAGGAGCTGCTCCACGCTGACCAGGTGAAGCATGTCGCGCAGGTGGTGCGCCGTCACGTACGCGTCCGGCCCGGCCCGGTGCGCCGGCAGGCCAAGCTCGCGCTCCAGCCCCTCTGGATGGCGCCAGTAGCGCAGGCCCTGGTTGGAGTGGGTCGGCGCCTGCGGCCACAGCCGCAGCGCGCACTTGTAGGTGCAGATCCAGCGCGCCCCGTTGGACAGCGCCGGGCGGCACCACCGCTGCTCGAACGCCGCCCGGTGCGCCGCCAGGGCCAGCGGCACCGGTCCTGGCCAGGCTTGCAGCACCGGGGGAGCGGCGTCCTGCCAGGCCGGCGCGTCCGCCACGTCCGCATCGACGATGTGATGGATGGCCGAGGTCTGCGGCGAAATCGCATGGTCCGGCTTCACCAGCAACGCACCGGGACCGCCGCGCAACGCCCAAGCGCCGTCAGGGGCCGGAGCCACATCTTGCCAGCCGACCTCGACCACCCCGCCGTCCGCGAAGCTCTGGCCAGTGGTCTCCAAGTCGATCACGCGGACGAATCCGTCAGGGGGGATACTGGACATAACTTAACATATAAGTAGGCCGCAGCCGAGCGGCAGGCGTCCCGGGACAGAATTCCCCTGCGCCTCAGCAGACCTCTGAGGATTTGCACATAGATAAAGAACCAAGTAGGCGGGCGCGGCCCGACGCGGCTGCAGGCCATCTATTCGACAGGCCGCGCGAGCCTGCCTACCCTGCGCTCCGGATCGCGGTAATGCGGGCAACAGTGGCCGTAGTGGAGAACCCGGCCATCAGCTCTGCTAACCACACCCGCCCGCCCCAGGACTGCACCTCATCCGCCCCTACCACGTCGTCCAGCGCATAATCAGCCCCCTTCACCAGCAGGTCCGGCTTCAGCGCGGACAAGGTCTGCAACGGCGTGTCCTCCTCAAACACCACCACCAGGTCCACTGCAGACAGGCTCGCCAGCACCGCGCCGCGCGCCGCCTCCGGCTGCACCGGGCGGGTGGTGCCCTTCAGCCGGCGCACGCTGGCGTCCGAGTTCAACCCGACCACCAGCCGGTCGCACTGCCCGCGCGCCTGCTCCAGCAGGTGGACATGGCCGGGGTGCAGCAGGTCGAAGCAGCCATTGGTGAAGCCGATGCGCCAGCCCTTGCGCCGCCACCGCTCCACCTGCTCGGCCGCGACCTCGCGTGACACCACCTTTCGCAGCGCGCCGCCCTGTGGGGACAGCGCCTGTAGCAGGTCCTCCTCCCGCGCAACGGCGGTGCCGATCTTGCCGACGACGATGCCGCCGGCGATGTTGGCCAGCCGCGCCGCCACCCGCAGCTCCAGCCCGGCCGCCAATCCAGCAGCCAGCGCCGCCACCACCGTGTCCCCGGCGCCGGACACGTCGTACACCTCCGCCGCCTCGGCCGGGTAGTGCTGCACACCCAGGGCGTCGGCCAGGGTCATGCCGTCCTCCGACCGCGTGACCAGCACCGCGCCAAACCCGTGCGCGGCGCGCAACGCCTGCGCGGCCTCGGCGATCTCCGCTTCCGTGCCCGTCGGCAGGCCCGTGGCCTCCGCCAGCTCGCGCCGGTTGGGCGTGATGACGTCGGCACCGGCGTAGCGGCCATAGTCCAGGCCCTTGGGATCGACCAGCACCTGCCGGCCGGACGCGCGGGCGGCGGCGATCAGTTGCGCCGGGATGTCGCCGGCCAGCACGCCTTTGCTGTAGTCCGACAGCACCGCGACGGAGGTCGCAGCCAGGGTGTCGCGTGCGATCCGCATCATGCGCTCGGCCAGCTTGGGCTGGATTGGCGAGGTGTCCTCCCGGTCCGAGCGCAGCAGTTGCTGCCCGCCGCTGACATACCGGGTTTTCACCGTCGTGGCCCGCCCACCCTGCACCAGCAGCCACGGCTCGACCCCGGGCTGCCCGCCGACCAGCCCCGTGAGGTCGGACCCGGCCTGGTCGTCCCCCACCACCGACACGAAGGCGACCGCCGCGCCCAAGGCCGTCAGGTTGCGGACGACATTGCCGGCACCACCGGGCATGGCCAGCTCGCGCTCGACGGTCAGGATGGGGATGGGAGCCTCGGGGCTGATGCGCTCCACCGAGCCATAGACGTAGCGGTCGAGCATCACGTCGCCGATCACCATGACGCTGGTGCGGGCCAGGCGGCGGACGGCGGCGGTCAGGACCTCGGTGGTGGCGTCGGCGTCCGGGGTTGCTTCCGCGTCGGAGCGGTCGGGGCCTGGCGGGATGCTCTGCATGGCGGTCACGGCTAACGTTCCCGGGCCGGCGTGGCAAGCGGGGCGTGACGTTTGAACGACAGGCGCCGCGCCGATGTTGCTCCCATGCCGGCTAGGCTTGCAGGAAGCGCACCTCGTCCCGTTCCAGCACCGCGCAGGTCAGCCGGCCGCCGCGCCCGGCGCCGGTGTCGATGCCAAGCCGGTTGGGCCGCAGCTCCGGCGCCGGGCGCGGGGTGTGGCCGTGCACGATCAGGGTGTCCGGCTGGTCGGGCAGCATCGGCATCATGCCGGGCCAGCCGAGGAACTCCTCGCGTATCCAGAGCAGGTCGTCCTCCACCTGGTCCGGCAAAGCGACGCCAGGCCGCACGCCGGCGTGGACGCAGAGTAGGCCCTCGGTGGACCACAGCGGCAGCAGGCCCTGCAGGAACAGCAGATGCGACGCCGGCAGCAGTGCTTCCCAATCCCGCACCTGGACCCGCGGCGAGATGCCCCAACTTCTCAGACTGTCCCAGCCGCCGTTGCGGAGCCAGTTGTCGGCGTCGTCCGGGCTGCCGCCGGACAGCGCATCGAGCAGCATCCGCTCGTGATTGCCCATCAGGTTCACCACTGCCAGGCCCGGCGCCCCGGCCAGCACATGCGCGACCACGCCGGCCGAGTCCGGCCCGCGGTCGATCAGGTCGCCCAAGTGTACCAGCACCGCGTCCGCGACGGGCCGCGCGGCGAGGTCGGCTAGAATGGCCGCGTGCACCGCCTGCAGCCGGTCCAGGTGGCCGTGCACGTCGCCCACGGCATACACGCGGCGACCCGGCGGCAGCCCGCGCATCCGGGGACCGAGGCGATGCATGGCAGCAGCGGAAACCTCCATGCCTGCCTGCTTAAAGCAGCCCATGCTGCCCCGTCACCCCAAGGCAACAACACATGACATAAGGAGGCTGGCTGCCGTCTCTCCTAGAGTAGAGAGCAGCCAGCGCCCTAACGCCGGCATACACTCCCCCTGCAGTCACCCAATCTTGCCCTTGGCGGCCCGCGCCGACGCGCCTAATCCCCCACCATGAACGCAAGAAGAGGCATGAACGCCATCGAAGTCGAGGGCCTGACCAAGCGCTACGGCGACGTGCTGGCCGTGGACAACGTGGGCTTCACCGTCGCGCCCGGCACCACCTTGGGCCTGCTGGGCGGCAACGGCGCGGGCAAGACCACCACCATCGCCATGCTGCTGGGCCTGCTGATCCCCAGCGCCGGGCGCATCCGCATCCTGGGGCACGACATGGCGCGGGACCGGTTTGCGGCGCTGGCGCGGATGAACTTCTCGTCGCCTTACATCGCCCTGCCCGCCCGCCTGACGGTGGCGGAGAACCTGCGCGTCTATGGCCACCTCTACGGCGTCCGCGGGCTGGAGGCGCGCATCCGCGAACTGGCGGCGCAACTGGACCTGCAGGGCTTGCTGAGCCGCCCCTCCGGCGCCCTGTCCGCCGGCCAGAAGACCCGCGTGGCGCTGGCCAAGTCGCTGATCAACCGACCCGACATCCTGTTGCTCGACGAGCCGACCGCCAGCCTGGACCCCGACACCGGCGACATGGTGCGGAGCTGGCTCGAGCACTACCGGGCCGAGAGCGGCTGCACGATCCTGCTGGCGTCGCACAACATGCCGGAGGTTGAGCGGCTATGCGGCCATGTGCTGATGCTGAAGCAAGGCCGCATCGTCGACCGTGGCGCCCCGTCGGAGCTGGTGGGCCGCTACGGCCGGAACGACCTGGAGCAGGTGTTCCTAGACATCGCCCGCCGCCGCGAGGCCGCATGAGCCCGGCTGCGTCCGGCCTCTCCGCCCGCCGCGTCTGGGGCTTGATGTACCGGCACCTGGCGCTGTACCGCCACTCCTGGCCGCGCTTGCTGGAGCTGATGTACTGGCCAGTCCTGCAGATGTGCATCTGGGGCTTCACCGCCAGCTTCCTTGTCGGGCGGAGCGGCGCGGGCGGCAGCCTCGCCGTCGCCGCCGGCGCCCTGCTGGGCGGGGTGCTGCTGTGGGAGGTCGCGCTGCGCAGCCAGATGGGCGTGGCGATCAGTTTCCTGGAAGAATTATGGTCACGCAACCTGGGCCATCTCTTCGTCAGCCCGATCCGCCCGTCGGAGATGCTGGCCGCCCTGGTCGGGGTCAGCGTCCTGCGCATGCTGACGGGGGTGCTGCCGGCCATCCTGATCGCCTTCCTGCTGTATGCCTTCAACCTGTTCGCCATGGGCCCTATCGTGGTGCTGTTCTTCGCCAACCTGATGGTTATGGGCTGGTGGGTGGCGCTCGGCGTGGTCAGCTTGATCCTGCGCCACGGCGCCGGGGCGGAGGCGCTGGCATGGTCCGTGCTGTTTGGCCTGACGCCGATCAGCGCCGTGTTCTACCCGGTGTCGGTGCTGCCGGCCGTCCTGCAGCCCGTGGCGCTCGCGCTGCCCTCCGCGCACGTCTTCGAGGGCATGCGTGCGGCCCTGCAGGGCGTCGTGCAATGGGACCACCTGGCCTGGGCCTTCGGCCTCAACGCCCTATGGATGGCCGCGGGCCTCTGGCTGTTCACCGCGCAGTTTCGCCAGGCCCGGTTGCGCGGCGCACTCCTCAACATAGGCGAGTAATGAGCACGAATCTCTGGTTGATCCGCCACGCCCTGGTGGCGGAGAACGAGCGCGCGATGCTCTATGGCATCATGGACGTGTCGCTGTGCCCCGACGCCCTGGTGGCGGACGCGCCGATGTACCAGGCCCTCGCCCGCCGCCTGCCCCGCCCCGCCACCTGGTGCTGCACCTCCCTGTCCCGTACCCGGCGCACGGCGGAGGCCATCTTCGCCGCCGGCTACCCCAGCCAGGACCTGCACGTGCTGCCCGGCCTGATCGAGCAGAACCTCGGTCGCTACCAGGGCCTGCCCCACGCCGAGCTGCCGCCGTTGCTGACCGCACCCGCCCACCCCTTCTGGCCGCTGGCCGGCGCCGAGCGTCCGCCCGGTGGCGAGAGCGTGGCCGAGATGCTGGTCCGCGTGGCCGCCGCGCTGGACGACATCGTGGCCGGCCATGACGGCGAGGATGTCGTGATCGTCAGCCATGGCGGCGCGATCCGGGCCGCGGTCGCCCACGCCCTGCGACTGGACGCCGACCAGGCGCTGCACCTGTCGGTGCAGAACCTGTCACTGACCCGGCTGGAACACCTAGCCGAGGGCTGGCGCGTGATCTGCGTGAACGAGATGCCCGGCTTCTGACAAGACCCATGCAGAAATCGACATAACCTAATGCATCAAGACATCTTGGTAACGCCATAATTCCACGCTAGGATCGCTGCCAATCAGTCTGGAGGATTCGGCATGGTCCGGTGGTTGGTTGCGGCGGCGCTGGCGCTTTTGCCCGGCGTGGCGCACGCGCAGGCGGAGCAGCAGGCTCTGGTGGACCGGGCGACCCTGGCGGCCCAGGAGATGCTGAACAACTACAACGGCCGGGACGCGCAGGGCGTGCTGAAGCAGGCACGGGCGGTGATGATCTGCCCGCAGGTGCTGCGCGCCGGGTTCCTGTTCGGTGGCCAAGGCGGCGGTTGCGTGCTCGTGGCGCGCGATGGCGCTGGGTCCTGGTCGGCGCCGGCGTTCTACGGGTTAGGCGGCGCCAACTTCGGCTTCCAGGCCGGCCTACAGGATGCCGAAGTCATGCTGATCATCATGACCGACCGCGGCCTGAAGGCGGTGCTGGACAGCCAATTCAAGCTGGGCGCCGACGCCACCGCGACCTTCGCCGAATACGGCGGCGGCGTGGAGGGCAGCACGACGGCGGCGCTGCGGGCGGACATCGTCGGCTTCAGCAAGGCGCGCGGCCTATATGCCGGCATCACCCTAGGCGGTAGCATCATGAGCGCCCGGTCGGATTGGAACCAGATTTACTACGGCCGGCCGATCGCGGCCCAGCAGATCGTGGTCGGGATGGAGGGCACCAATCCCGCCGCCGACCCGTTGCGCCAGGTGCTGATGCGCTACGGCGCGCAGGACCAGCCGCCGTCTGCGCCTGCGCTGCCCGCACCGGTGCCGCAAGGCATGGCGCCGGGCCGCGCGCCGGTGATGCAGCAGCCGCTCCGGTCGCCTGGACGCTATTAACTTCACACGGACGGGGCAGGACGGCTACACCCTGCGCCATGTCCGATGTTCCCCCTCCCGTCCGGGAGACGGTGCCGCCCTTCCGGGAGACGCCGCCCTTCTGGGAAACCACGTCGCTCGACGCCATGACCGACGCGCAGTGGGAGTCGCTGTGCGACGGCTGCGGTCGTTGCTGCCTGCACAAGCTGCGCGACGACGACGACGGCTCCTTGTCCTGGACCAACGTATCCTGCCGCTTGCTGGACACCACGAGCTGCCGGTGCAGCAACTACGAGCGCCGGCAGGAGAAGGTGCCGGACTGCGTCAGCCTGACCCCGGCCGCGCTGCGCGAGATCGACTGGCTGCCGCCAAGTTGCGCTTACCGTCGGGTGGCGGAGGGCCGCGGCCTGGAGTGGTGGCACCCCCTGGTGTCCGGCGACCCAGCGACGGTGCACACGGCCGGCGTGTCGGTGCGCGGTCGCGCGGTGAACGAGCGCAAGGCAGGACCGCTGGAGCACTACATCGTGGACTGGCCGGGGCGGATGCCAGGGCGGCGGCGGCGCAGGACGTGATGGACGCACGGGGGACCTGAACCCTATCCTCTAACCCACGCCGTCCGCGTGGGTCGGCAGCACCACGGTGCAATGACACCGTACGATACGCCAGCATGTTAATAACTGGAGCGGGCGAAGGGATTCGAACCCTCGACCCCAACCTTGGCAAGGTTGTGCTCTACCCCTGAGCTACGCCCGCGCACCAGCGAGCCGCGGTTCTAGTAGGCCCCACCTCCCTGCGCAAGACCCTTTCCGCTACCCTCCCGCCCGCTTGCACAATCCGCCCGCCCGCAACATCTATGGCCCAACATCGCACTCCACGAGGCCCACCCCATGGACACCCTGATCGGGCAAAAGCCCCGGACACCCCGCCCCGGCGCCCCAGCGAGCACCCCGGCTGGCGCCCCCGATGCCATGATCATCGACGGCACGCAGCAGACGTTCATGCAGGATGTCATTGAGGCGTCCCGCAGCCTCCCTGTCCTAGTCGATTTCTGGGCCACCTGGTGCGGCCCCTGCAAGCAGCTCACCCCAGCGCTGGAGAAGGTGACGCGCACCGCCGGCGGCCGGGTCAAGCTGGTTAAGATCGATATCGACGCTAACCGCGCCCTGGTCCAGCAACTGACGCAGATCGGCCTGCCCCTGCAGTCTGTCCCCACCGTCGCCGCCTTTTGGCAGGGTCAGATCGCCGACATGTTCCAGGGCGCGCTGCCAGAGTCCGAGATCAAGCGCTTCGTCGAGAACCTGCTGAAGCTCGCCGGTGGCGCCATGCCCGCCGCCGATCTGCTTGCCGAGGCCAAGGCCGCCATGGAGGCCCAGCAGTTCGAGGACGCCGGCGCCATGTTCAGCGCCCTGCTGCAGGATGAGCCGGAAAGCCCTGAGGCCTGGGCCGGCCTGATCCGTGTGCTGATGGCGCTCGGCCAGGACGACCAGGCCGAAGCCGCGCTGGAGCAGGTCCCCGCCAAGATCGCTGATCACCCGGAGGTCAGCGGCGCCCGCAGCGCCCTGGCCCTCGCCGCCGAGGGCCGCAAGACGACGGGCCAGCTCGCCGAGCTGGAGCGCCGCGTCGCCGTCGACCCGCTCGACCATCAGGCGCATTACGATCTCGCCACCGCGCTTAATGCAACCGACCGCCGGGCCGAGGCCGCCGATGCCTTGCTCGCCATTGTGAAGCAGGACCGCGCCTGGAACGATGACGGCGCCCGGCTGCAGTTGCTCAAGTTCTTTGAAGCCTGGGGCCTGTCCGATCCCGCCACCCTGGCCGCACGGCGCAAGCTGTCGGCCGTGCTGTTCAGGTAGCCGACATGGGTGACCCGCCGCGCCTCGACGACCTCCCCACCGAGTTCGCCATCTTCCCCCTGCCCGGCGCGCTGCTGCTGCCGCAGGGCAAGCTGCCGCTCAACATCTTCGAGCGGCGCTACTTGGCAATGATCGAGGACGCGCTGTCCACCGGCCGAGTGATCGGCATGATCCAGCCCGACGAGTTGCGCCCGGCGACCCCGAGTGGCCCCGCGCTGTACCGCGTTGGCTGCCTGGGCCGCCTGTCGTCGTTCAGCGAGACCGAGGACGGCCGCGTGATGGTGACGCTCACCGGCATGATCCGCTTCTCCGTCAAGGTGGAACTGGAGTTGCGCCGCGGCTACCGCCGCATTCGCGCCGACCTGGCCCGGTTCCGGTCCGACCTGGAGCAGCCGGCAGCGGCGGACGGCATCGACCGCGAAGGCCTGCTGGACGCGTTGCGGGCCTACTTCACCGCTCGCGGCTTCGATGCGAACTGGGACGCTATCAATGAGATGCCGGATGAGGCCCTGACCACCACCCTCGCCATGGTCTGCCCGTTTGACCCGGCCGAAAAGCAGGCACTGCTGGAGGCGCCCACCGCTCCAGACCGGGCCGCGACCCTGATGACTTTGCTGCAGATGGGCGCCCACACCGCCGAGCCGGGCCGCCGCGGACGCCAGGCTAGTTGATGCCAGGCCGCCTGACACCAGAGCTATCGATAACTAGACCCCTTGATGACCAGACTTCTCGATGACCGGGCCGGGTGACGTGCCGGCCGTGGTGCCGGACCTGGACCCCCGGCTGCTGGCTATCCTGGTCTGCCCGGTGACGAAAGGGCCGTTGACTTACGACCGCGCAGCCGGGGAGTTGATCAGCCGCAAGGCCAGGCTGGCCTTCCCCGTGCGCGACGGCGTGCCCATCATGTTGCCCGAGGAAGCGCGCAGCCTGGATGATTGATGCTGCGCAGCCGGGTACGCCGCAGCCCGCCGAAATACGGGTCCGCCGTGCCTCCGCCCAGTTGGAGATCGACTTTGCCGATGGCACCCAGGCGCTGCTGCCCGCCGAATACCTGCGCGTCGAAAGCCCCAGCGCCGAGGTGCAGGGCCATTCCCTGAACGAGCGCAAACTGGTCTCCGGCAAGCGCCAGGTGAACATCGCCGCTGTCGAGCCGGTCGGCCACTACGCCATCCGTATCCGCTTCACCGACGGCCACGACAGCGGCATCTTTAGTTGGGCGTTGCTGCACCAGTTGGGCCAGGAGCAGCCGGAGCGGTGGCGGGCCTACCTCGACGCCCTCGCCGCGGCCGGGCGCAACAGGGACCGTTGATCTCCGACGCTGCGTCCGGCATTCTGTTTGTTCGCCGAGGAAAACGTCCATTGCCCGCGCTGGACCTTAAACCCCCTGCCTTGCCCTTGCGCCAGGCCGTCCCTGCCCGGTTCTCCGTCCTGCTGGACGAAGGCCCGGGGAACGAGGCGGCGTTGCTCGACCTGTTGGCCGAGGCTGGCCTGGATGCCCGGGTGATCCGCGTGGGCAATCCCCTGCGTGCACCCCTGACCATCGAGCGCATCCTGATCCAGACCGGCCTGGTCGAGGCAGGGCTGCTGACCGACGAGGAGGCCGACCAAGCCCTGCAGCAACTTGTCGGCGGTAACGACCGTACGACGCTGGTCATCGAGCGGGCGGAGACGCTGAGCCGGGCGGCCCTGCAGACGCTCGCCCGGCTGGCCCACTCCCCCACCCAATGGTCAGCCGTTCACGCCGCCTCGCTGCATATCGTCCTTGTAGGGAAGCCTGGCTTCGCCGGGCTGGTGCTCGCCACCCCCGATGTGGAGCCGATCCGCGATGCCTTGCCGTACCTGCCCGAAGCTAGACCCTTGGGGGACACGCCGGAGATGGACCCGCCGCCTGCGGTCGTGCAGCCTTCCCTAGCGACCACGGTGTTCAACGTTCAAGCCGAGGCTCCGCCTGAAACTGCCAGTTGGTTCCAGGTGGTGAGCGCCGGCACCGAGGCTACACCTCCGGCAGAGCATGCGCCGGCGCCCCTCTCAGTTCCGGCACGGTCGCGCTCGTGGCAGGTCTTTTGGACGCTGCTGCTGTTCTTCCTGGCTGGCGTCGGATCAGTGTTGGGGATGGCCGTCCTGCTCCAGCGCTGACCCTGGCAGGCCGCTGCCAAACCGTGTCCAGCAGCAGCGCCGGCCGCCATGGTCGATGCGCCACGACGAGCCAGAATGGTCAGGCCGCCACCTCGACCTCGGTCAGGCCCGCCGCCAGCAACGCCATAAGATCTGCCCGGGCCAGCGCGATGCAGCCCTCGGTTGGCGCGTAGTCCGGCCGGGCCAGGTGCAGGAAGATCGCGCTGCCAACGTTCCGCACCGGCGGTGCGTCGTTCCAGCCGAGCACGCCGATGATGTCGTACGCCTCGTCCGCTCGCCACAGCGCCTCGTGCCGGCCGGCGTAGGGCAGGCGGACGGGGCGGTTATAGGCGGCGTCCCAGGGATCGTCGCACCAGCCGTCATGCGGCGCCAGCGGCGACACCGGGACGGCAGCGCGCGGCCGGGCGACGCGGTCGGCCCGATACAGCACCCGGCGCAGCGACAGCAGCCCGGTAGGGGTCGCGCCGTCGCCCTCCTGTTTCTGCGCCCGCACGCCGCCATGCCCCAGCGCCGCCCGCGCCCGTAGGCCGCCCATGACCACCATGCCGTCCGCCCCGACCGTCGCCCTCATGCCAACCCCTTCTCGAACGCCTGGCTGTTGCGCCACTCCTGCGACGCCATGGCATAGGCGGCAAGGCCGCGGGCCGGGCCGGCAGGGGGCTGCGGCGGTTGCAGGAACTCCGGCAGGGTAGTGGCCAGCGTGGTGTAGCTGCCGGCAGGCGCGGTGCCGGGGGTGACTGGGTCCATCGGCCGTTCGCTCCCGCATTCAGCCATGCCGACCGGCGTCGGCGGGCGGCTGTTGTCCGGCCCCATGCGGGCCAGCTCCTGCACCAGGCCGGTCAACGCCGCAGTCAAGACGCCCATGGGACCCCCGAACAGTCCGGCGCCCAGGATGCGCATCCCCAACGGGATCGTCTCGCCCGTTACAGCCCGGTAGATCATGCCGACCCCCGGCACATGGTGCAGGGGGTTCAGGGCATGGATGAAGTCGTGGAACGAAATATCGACCTTCTGCGGCCACAGGCCATCCGGCCCGATTGGCCCGGCCCCGTCCGGCGGGGTGGCCCAGCCAAACAGTCGGGAAGCAGGATCGGCGCCGGGGGTGGGTGGGATCATGCAGCAACGCACAGCAAGGGCCGTGCCAGCCGCCCCAGCCTGTTTCGCCCAAGTCCTGTTCCCCCCGGTCCAGGCCGTCCTACTCCAGCAGGTGCCCGAACCGGCGCGCCTTGGTGGCGAGGTAGTGGTCGTCCACCCCGTTGGCCGGCACCACCAGCGGCTCCCGCCCGGTGATCTCGACGCCGCAGGCCGCCAGGGCCGCCAGCTTGTCGGGGTTATTGGTCAGCAACCGCACCCGCGGGATGCCCAGCTCCTGCAGCATTGTGGCGGCGATCAGGAAGTTGCGCTCGTCGGCGTTCCAGCCCAGCGCCCGGTTAGCGTCCAGGGTGTCCAGCCCGCGGTCCTGCAGCATGTAGGCGCGCAGCTTGCCGGACAGCCCGATGCCGCGCCCCTCCTGCGCCAGGTAAAGCAGCACGCCGCGCCCCTCCGCCGCCATGCGCTGCAACGCCATGTGCAGTTGCGGGCCGCAGTCGCAGCGCAGGCTGCCCAGCAGGTCGCCGGTGAAGCACTCGGAATGCACCCGGCACAGCGGCGCCTCAGACTCCCCATCCCTGGAACCGGCATCCTCCGGCTTGCCGACCAGGATGGCCAGGTGCTCGATTCCGGCGTCCGGCGCGCGGAAGGCGACCACGCGGGCATCCGGCGCGTCCTGCAGCGGCACCCGCGCTTCCGCCACCCGCACCAGCCCGGTGGAGGCCGCGTCGGGATGCGCCAGCACGTCCGCGGCAGGGACGGACAGCAGCCCTAGCCGGGCCGCCTGCGCCCCGGCGTCGGGCCGGACCGCGGCGACCAGCGCCGCCGGCAGCAGCCGGGCCAGCTTCAGCAAGGCAAGCGCTGCACCGGCCAGCGGTGGAAGCGGCGCTGGCTCTGGCGGGTCGGCCAGCATCTGGTCCGCCGTCGGGTCGGCCATGCCGCGCAGCACCGCTGCGTCGAGCAGCAGCCGGGTTCGCAGCGCCATCGCCGGGGCGTCGGGCGGCACCGGGCGGCGCAGCAGAGCCGCCGCGCGCACTGGCGCCAGCAGCAAGACCGGCGGACCCGCCGCCAGCCCGGTCAGTTCCGCCACGCCCCGCGCTGCGGTGGTGTCGGCCGCCAGCACTGCCAGGTCGGGCTGGTCCGGGCCGCCCTGCAGCAGCACCGGCGTGCCGCGGCGTAGGTCGGCCATCGCGCGGTGGACGGCGCGCAGCCGAAGAATGCCAGGATCGACCGCCACTTCACGGGATGAGGGGTCGGAGGGGTTCGGGTTGTCGTGGGCGGACATGGAGGGCACGGGTACAGCAATCCGGGGAACGATCCCAGCGGGGGATATGGCGTCGCCGCCACGTATGCCTGCAAATGACCTCAGCTCAAAAAAGCTCGTACACCAAAAACTCACGCGGCTGTGTGCAACTTGCGCCGGTCACGGGGAGTTTGGGACAGTGCTGTCCACCTTGGGTCAACTCCTGCTACGGTCACTTTCCAGCGCATCACAGCTTTGTGCACCGCCTCCTGTAATGTTCCTTTGCTTTTCACGATGCCTCCCCGCTGCCTACCCCTTCGCTGCCTAAACCCCCGCCGCCCACGATGTCTCCTGACAAATCGCCCCGCCCCTCGTCTGCGGCGTGGCCCAAATGAGGTTGCCGAATGACGGCTGAGCGTCCTATCCTGATCGTTGACGACGACGCAACCCTGCGGGAGACCCTAGTCGAGCAGCTTCAGCTCGACGGGGAGTTCCAGGCCGCCGAGGCCGGCACGATCTCCGAGGCCGAGGCGAAGGTCACAGCGCGCGATGCCCGCTTCGACGCGCTGATCCTCGACGTTACCTTGCCGGACGGCGATGGCCGGGACCTCTGCGCCTCGCTCCGCAAGCAGGGCCTGCGGATGCCGATCATCATGCTCACCGGCTCCGACGAGGAGGCGGACGTGGTGCGCGGGCTGGACGCTGGAGCGAACGACTACATCGCCAAGCCGTTCCGCCTGGCCGAGCTGCTGGCCCGGCTGCGTGCGCAGATGCGCATCTTTGAGAACAGCGAGGACGCCGTCTTCACCATCGGCCCTTATACCTTCCGTCCCAGCGCCAAGCTGCTGCAGGAGCCCGTGAAGAACCGCCGCATCCGCCTGACCGAAAAGGAGGCGGCAATCCTCAAGTTCCTCTACCGCGCCGGCACCCGCCCGGTCGCGCGCCAGGTGCTGCTGAACGAGGTCTGGGGCTACAACGCCGCCGTCACCACGCACACGCTGGAGACCCACATCTACCGCCTGCGGCAAAAGATCGAGCCGGA
>JAABUX010004736.1_pt1 | contig 17072 bp, 20 predicted proteins | sample 5561851 | NCBI WGS metagenome assembly JAABUX01 (sample SAMN10711883, study PRJNA513361) | rock metagenome | isolation source: Antarctica rocks | place: Antarctica: Victoria Land, Richard Nunatak red sandstone | collected 2016-01-03 | reverse complement strand
GATTGATCTCCGGGGGCCGCCCCGACGGCGGCGGGATCCGTTGCATGGTCGTCGCGATCATATCCACCTCGTTTCCTCCCGCCGGCTGCTACAGCAGGATCGTGGCCACCTAACGTTGTAGTACTAGAGCTGACCCTCGATCCCGCCCCCGTCGCCGCCCTCGACCGAGACCTGACGCCGGCCCTCGACCTCTAGGAGCCAGGAGACATACATCATGAGCACCCCCGCCAACCCTCCCATCGTTGCCAGCCCTCGGGCGCGCGCCGGCGTCGCCGTGCGTCGCCTGGCCCGGCTCCCATACGCGCTCGTGCGCGCCCTGTTGCGCACCGTGCGCCGGCTGCTCGCCCGCACACTCTGGCTGCTGCGCGGATGGGCCGGCCTCATCGCGGGCGCGCTCGCCGCCCTGGCTATCTGGCTCGGGCCGGCTGCCGGCGCGCGCTGGATCGCCACCGGGGCGACGGCCCTGTATGGGCACGTCGCCGCCGCGCTCACGCGCGCGTACCAGACGGCCTACGACGCGGCGGCATTGCCCGTCGCCGCCGCGCTGTCCTACGCCCACGCTTTGGGCCACTGGGATCACTACCTGTCCCACGTCCCGCGTCTGGAGCTATCGTGGCATTTCTGGATGCGCCACGGCGCGGCCTGGCGTTACGCTCAACTGCACAGCCCGAGCGGAGCGCCCGTGCGCGCGGCGCTCCCCCTGGCACTGGGCGGCGCGCTCGCACTCCTGGCGCTGTTCGCCGCGTTCATCGCTATTGGCCGGAGGCGCGGTCTTGACCCCACACACGCCAACACGTACGGCGGGTCGCGCTGGCAGACGTGGAAAGAACTGCGGCGTCGTCAAGCCAAACCCGGCGACATGATCCTCGGGACGGCGCGGCGCGGGCTCAAGAAGATCACCGTCGGCGTGCCGGCGGCGCTGCTGCTCGAAGGGGTGGCTATCGACGGGCCAACCGGCCTGGGCAAGTCCAACGCCTTCTTCAAGACGCAATTGTTGGAGCCTGACCCCGACGTGGACTACATCGCCACGGACAACAAGGGCGACGCCTGGCAGCAGACGGCTGCCGCCGCCGGGCGGACCCACGATGTGTACCGCCTCGACATGAAAGACCCGGCCAACAGCGTGACCTGGGCGCCGTTGGCCCTCGTGCGCACGCCCGCGCAGGCCGAGGATTGGGCGCGCGCCTGGCTCAAGAACTCGCGGCCGCAGGACACGGCCGACCCCCAGCCCTACTTCGAGCAGGCGGTCCTCCTGCTCATGGCCGCGGGCATCATGCACGTCCACGCCGTCGCCACGGCGGCCGGCCGCCCCACCGGCACGCTCGACGAGCTGCGCGAGCTGCTGCTCAAGCCCTCCATCGAGGAGATGATCGCCGCGCTGAAGAAGGGACCGAGCGGGGCCGAGACGGGACCGGCGGCGCAGTTCCTGGAGCTAATCGCCCAGCACCGCGACCTGCGCTCCTCCATCCCCTCGGGACTGGCCCCGCGGCTCTCCGCGCTCACCGACCCGGCGATCCGGGCCGTCGTCGGCGGCCAGGGTACGCTCGACCTCGATCGTTTGGGGCGGCGCGGACGGCGGCCAATCATCCTCTATATCGTGATCCCGCCTGGCGACGACACGCTACGCCCGCTCGTCGCGGCGCTGTTCACGACGAAGTTCACCGTCCTGCTGGACCGCGCGCGCACGCTGTCGGGGGGGAAGCTGGAGCGCGAGGTGCGCGACCTCCTCGACGAGTTCGGGACCATGGGCGCCGTGCCCAACGCGCCCAAGTGGTTCAACATCTGCCGGCAGCCACGCATTTCCCGCGTCATCAGCTTCCAGATGCGCTCGCAACTCGTCGACGAATACGGCCCGGAGGGGGCCGAGGCGATCATCGAATCGTGCAATATCCTGGCCTGGTTGGGCGGGACGCGCGACAAGGATGCCCAGTGGGCCAGCGGGTTGCTCGGCAACCGTACCGTGCTGGCGCGCGGGGAGGGCGACTCGGCCGCGTCGGGCGGCCTGTTCGGGCGGCGGCCGGAGCGCGACAGCCGCTCGGCGAGCGAGACGGGCGTGCCCCTCCTGTTCCCCGACGACCTGGCGGCCAGTTCGCGGCGGCGCGTCGTGGTGAGCATGCGCGAGGCCCGCCCCATGGACCTACGCACGCGACCAATGTGGTCCGTGTGGCGGCTGCGCCGGCTGATGAAAAGATTGGCCCCGGTCAAGTGCCACGAGACCCTGGTAGAGGGTGGGGCCGCGCTGGTCGTCGCGCCGGCGATGGTGGCCGCAGCGGCACCGATCGCCACGCCAGCAGTGCCGTCGGCATCGACCAAGGCGAAGGCGCCCAAGGAGCCCAAACAGCTCAAGGCCGACACACCCACGACAGCGGCATCCTCGACGCAGCCGGGCACACCGACGAACGCGGCGCAGGGCTGGACCCCCGCGACACCTGCGCACCCTCAGCAAGGAACGGGAACACCGGTCAAGTGGACGACGCTGCCGTGAGGGCCATCGACAGGATCGAGAGGGTCGAGAGAGAGGAGGCGTGCGTGCGAGGAAACATTGCGGTAGGGCAGGCCGTGGGCTACAATGCTCATCATGAAGGAGTGCGCTATGTAGCACGATGCGCGGCCGGAGCGGCCGCAAAAGGTAGAGGCCCACCGGTTACCACCCGGTGAGCCTCTACCTTGCCCAGGACTACCTAATCTATAGTGACCGGCGCTGGTGTGCGAGCCGCCAAGCAAACCACCAGAGCCACCAACCGTAGGCCGCAACCCCGAGGAGTTACCAACTCCAAACCGGGTTGCGGGCCTGCATAGGAGGCTTTTATGCTTCAAAGCACACCCATGCTCTCTCAACAGGATAGCGCGGACACACGCGCGTGTCAACGGGCTAGCGCATCCTCCGTGTGGACACACACCGGGACGCTCGATACGCAGTCCCTCATCGCGGCCGTGGCCCGCGCCTATAACGACGCCTTTTACCCCGAGCCTACGGTGACGCCTGCGGCGATCCTGGGGCCGAGCCGCGCGACCCACGTCGCCCAGGCGCGACACCTCTGCGCTTATCTGCTTGTCGAGGACTATCATGTCACGAACGTGGCGGCGGCGCGGGTTCTCGGACGCAGCGATCATTCCACGACTGTCAACAGCCGGGCGCGGATCGTCGCCGCCCTGCCTTACGACAACGCTCTGAACCGTGTCCTGACGCGTGTGCGGGCGGAGTTGGCCGGCGACAACCGGGACAAGCGCCCACGACCGCGTCACGACGAGGATCGCCGGCGGGACTTCGCCGTGGCCACGCCCCGTGAACTGGCCGAATACCGCTACTGGCGGCTACGATCCCTGCGCGCCGACGACATGGGCATATGGGGAGGTGCGTGATGTCGAAGAGAGCGCAGGAACCAACCGCGTCGCCCATCGACTACACACGCTTCGAGGGGATACCTTCCCCGAACGGAACGATCGTCCCCGACGTCGTGCTCGACTGGATCATGTCCGATCTGACCAACGCCGAGTTCAAGGTGCTCATGTATATCATCCGGCGCACCCTCGGGTTCAAAAAGGAGGCCGATGCGATCAGCATCGATCAGATCTGCAACGGGCTCGTCACAAAGGAGGGACGAAACGCCAACGGCACCGTTATCAAGCCGCCCCAGCGCCTCGACCGCGGAACGGGGCTCGGCCGTTCCACCGCGCTCGACGCCATACGGTCATTGCGCGAGAAGAACTTGATCGTGAGTCGCGAGCAATTTGACCCAAAGTACGGGCAACAGCCCACCCTGTACGGCCTCAAGATGCAGAGTGGAGCGCCCATAAAGGGGGGTCCGCTCCACTGGACCCCCCCTATGGTACATTCCGCACAGGGGGGGTCCGGTGGAGCGGACCCCAGGGGTCCGGTGGAGCGGACCCCAGGGGTCCGGTGGAGCGGACGGGGGGGGTCCGATGGAGCGGACGGGGGGGGTCCGATGGAGCGGACCCACAAACAACAGAAGACCAACAAACAGAAGACCAACAAACAGACATATCGAAACGAGAGGAATACCCTACGCGTGACGACGCCCCGCTCGACTCGAGCGATTCGACGATCTTAACCGATGATATGATCACCGAAAGCCCGCCGGCCGAGCCTGACGCGGTACCGATCGTCGCTGTAGTCGCTCGCCTCTCGGTAGAGTTCGGTGACGACGCCCCGCATGCGAGTCGGACGCGGGTACTCAACATGCGGCGCGCGTTGGGGCTTATGACGCGGCGCTGCTGGCATTGCTGGACGAGGCAGCGGCGATCACGCGATCCCAGGCGGCGGCGATCACCAAGCGGGGCCGCAGCGGTGGAATCGTCCGCATGCCCTACCTGCTCGCTACGCTACGCACCCTGGTTGACATGCCCGACACCCCCGCGCCACCCATGCCCGTCGCCATGAAGGACGTGTCAACCATGTCTATGCCATGGGCTACCAACGCGCCCGATACGGACTATCTACCGGCGGCGACCGAGGCCGCGGCGGTGTGGCGGGCGGTGCTGACCGAGATGCGACGGGACGGGACGCGGGAGAACTACGCTACCTGGTTCGCTCCCACTCAAGCCCTCGCCTTGGAGGGAGAGATGCTGCGGGTCGTTGTGCCGACGGAGTCCCACCGGCAGTGGCTGGAGCACAAGCTGCAGCGCTCCGTGGAGCGCGCCTTGGAACGCACGGGCCACGCGGGAGTACACGTCGTGTATGATGTCATGCCGTTAGGGGATGGCCCGCCGACAGGCGACCAAGCCACGGATCAGGTCGAGGTGATCATCACGCCAGTCCCCGGCGCCGCACCTCCATCAGCGCTGATGGAGGCCGCGGAGTTCGCCTCTCAGGCGGCTATGGCGTGTAATCCGCGCTTGACTGTGGCTGACACCGCACTTTCCCCGGTGGTGACCTGGGACGGTGTGCCATGATCACGGCGTCTAAGGCCCTCCGTTCGCCCTTGACGTGGTTCGGTGGGAAGGGCCATTTGGCCCGGCATATCGTGCCCCTCTTGCCGCCACACGAGGCGTATATGGAGCCATTTTTCGGGGGAGGAGCACTGTTCTTCGCGAAACCGCGCGCCCGGCTGGAAGAGTCGTTACGGCAGCATCCGTTGGAGCAGGGAGCGCAATGTCTCTTGCAAGGTCGAGGTGTCGATCAGCCCTCTGTCGGCGCGGACATGGCATCTACGGCACAGGCCGAGGCACGCCCATTCGACGCTAACCGGCATATCTCGATAGGGGATGATGTGGTGTACATCGAGTTTCCAGGGCGTTCGATTGTCGATGCCACACAACTCGCAATGGTTATCAGCCCGCTCCAGGACAAGCCGCTTCACGACGTACCAACCCAGACCGCGATGGCCGGACGGCAAAGTCCCGCCACGCCAGGCGTGATGCTTCTCGCCCGCGATGCTCCGGCCTTGCTTGAAGCGGCTCTCGAGAGTGCGGCGTTTGCCGAGATGGGCGCGGCGCATTCTGACGCGCGCCTCAGGGGAAACGACAGCGCCTTTTCGATGCCCGTTGCGCTGCGTCTTGCGCACCTGCTCCATATACATGCGATAGACGGGACCGGCCCACTTTGCTTTGATGGCCTCGCGCAGTTTGGCGATGCGTTCGGGCGAGTGCGGCTTACCCGCGAGCTGCTGACGCAACATTTCGCGGGTTTCAGACGTCACCTCGTGCCCTTTCAGGCTCTGAGAAATCCTCGCTTTGTGCTCCTCACTGAGCGATTGACCACGAAAGGCTCCGCCCATTTTGGCTTTGATGTCCGGCCGCGCGCAGGTAGCTTTGCGCTTCTCCACCATTTCAGGCGGCTGTTTCACTCCTTTTGGCCACGGCATAGCACATCCCCATCCAACGCATCGGCCATCCCTACTTTTACTTTTATACTCGCAAAGGATGATACATGTCCGGTAAGGGATCATACATGGCGGTCAGTGACCTCGACGGCTCCGTGGTGCGGTTCTATCGGGTGTTGCGCGATCCCGTCGCCTTCGAGCGATTCCGCGTACTCTGCGAGCTGACGCCCTATGCGCGGGAGGAATACGAGGAATGCCGCGATACCTGGGGCGACGTCGACGACGCGGGCGACCCGGCGTGCCGCGCCTGGGCCTGGTTCGTCGGTGTCCGTCAGGCGTTCGGCGGGGCGACGGGGAGCGCGGCGCGCCACGGGTGGAAATACAGCGTCGGCGTGCCGGGCGCCGCGGTGCCGGGGACGTGGGGCTACAGCGCCACCAACGCCGACGGGACGCGTGTGGCGAGCTCGGCGCAACGCTACCTCTCGGCCGTGGAGCGGCTGCCGGAGGTCCATCAGCGTCTGCAGGGGGTGCAGATCGAGCGCGGCGACTGGCGGCGTGTGCTCGCCGCCTACGGCTACGCCGGCGTGCTCATCTACGCCGATCCACCCTACGTCCAGGAGACACGCGCCGGCGACAAGCGATACGCGCACGAGATGACCACGCAGGACCATCACGCGTTGACGACCGCGCTGCTGGCCTCACCGGCGCTGGTCGTGCTCTCGGGCTACCGGCACGACGCGGTGCATCGGCCACTCGAAGAGGCTGGCTGGGAACGGACGGATATCGACATGCCGATCAGCGCAGCGCGATACCGCGAGGGCCTGCGCCGGATCGAAAGCATTTGGAGAAATCCGGCGGCCATGGAGGCGTGGGAACGCGCCCGCGCGCAACCGTCGCTCTTTGAGGGACTGGACCGATGATCGACACGCCACGGACGGGGGGCTGGCGTGCGCGGCGACTAGCGCGCCGGGGGGTGGTCGCGCAAGTGCTCCACGTCCCGGCGGTGAAACGTGAGCCGACGCGGCCGCTTGAGGTACGTACTCGCGGGGGGGATGGGCGTGAGGTCGCCGCGGGCGATGGCGCGCGACAAGGTAGCGCGGCTCACCGCGAGGATGGACAGGGCATCGTCCACCCCGATGATAGCGTCGTCGCCTGCGGCCCCGGTGTCACTCATGACGCACCCCCTCCTTGTAGGATAACAGAGGCACTGTGATAATAGTGGTATAATGATAATAGAGAATTATACAGAAAAGGGAGGAGATGGTCATGGGCAGGGAGAACACCAGCACGACGGACGATGCCGCGATGACACGCGTCTTGATCGACGATGAGGGTCTTATGCCTGACACACGCGCGATCGCGGGGATGGCCGCGGCGACGCCGTGCGCCCGCCCCTGCGCGTCCTGCCCCTGGTTGCGGCACAACCACGGCCAGATGCCCGATCCCCACACGTTCTACACCACAGCCAACGCGCGGCGGCTCTGGCGTGGCATCGCGGCCGGGACGCCGATGACCTGCCACCCGACCGACCCGCGCATGAATGAGTGGGACGGCTTCACGGTGGCGCCGGGCCACACGCGCCTGTGTGTGGGGGCGTTGGCGCTGGTCAAGTGGAGCCTTGATGCGTTCGAGCGCGCGGCCGTGCGCGTGGATCAGGAGGGGCGGGGCCGCGCGCTGACGCTCTACCGGCAGGGCGTTGGTGCCCGCATGACGCGCGACGGGTTAGCGTCATGGGCGTGGTCGATCATGACCGCGAACAGTCCTATCGGCGTGCCGGTACCGCGCGTCCTGGAGGGCGTCGACGGCGTGGGCGTGCCATGGGCTGACGACGTGCTTAATGGGGACGCGGACGATCGCATACCGGAGAGGCCATGATGAAGACCTATCGCGGCTATACCGACCAGGAATACGCGGGGCCTGAACCAGCCATCCTCGTCCACGAAGAGGACCGGCCGGCCTACAAGCTGCGCCATCTGATCGTGCATAGCTCCAGTGGCCTGTCCTGGGGTTTTGGTGGATCGGGACCGGCGGACCTGGCCCTTGCGATCTTGGCCGACTACTTGGGCGAGGCCGACGCCATCCCCGCGCACGACCGTTACGGCCCTACACTAGAGCGCCGCATCTTGAACACGCGGGCGGCGCGTCTGCATCAAGCGTTCAAGTGGCAGTTTATCGCCTCGCTTGATCAAGGCGCGGGCTGGACGCTGACCGATACTGAGATACGCGACTGGCTCGCGCCTCGGTTGCCGGAGATCGAGCGGGTGTACCGGGAGCGTCAAGCGCTCGCGCTGATCGGCCATCGCGTCGAACTGGACGACGGCGGCACGGTTGATGTCATGGACGTTGACGGCGACGGCGAGGATCTACGCCTCATTGTCAGTCCCCTGAGCGGGGGCGCGTGGTTCCGCGTCGAACTACCGCGTGTGGCGCGCGACATAGGGCTACTGCCCGACGATGAGGAAGAGTAGAGGAGAAGGGGAAATGAATCTGGAGATAGATGGGATCATGGACAGCGACACGCGCGGCGCGCTGGTGGGGAGCGTCCTCATGCGGCTCACATCTCAGGTGATCGAGGGCATGGGCAGCGCGGAGGCGCGCGGCGTGGGGGGGCTCGACGGCGTGCTGACGGTGTTAGATCATATCACCGCCGCTCAGGAGGCGCTCGACGGCCTGTACTTGCGTGGCGACGTGCCGGCCGGGCTTGAGGACGAGGCGACGCGCCTCTTTGCGTGGGGACACGCGCGATGACGTACGCGATCTACAAGGTTGAGCCTACCCTGTTCGACGAGGGTCAAACCGCGACGCTCGTTGAGTGGTACGGCGACGACGAGCAACAACGCGCCTATGACCTGCGCGACGAGTTGGAGGGCGCGGAGGAGGAGGACCACACAGAGTACATCGTCACGCACGAGGCGGGTGACGCGGCGCCACGGCCGACGCGGCGGCGCGGGCCGGGCCGGGAGTGGGCGTAGGCACCTTGATGAGGCACGAATCCAGTGATTATAGGGGGGAGTTTGACAATGCGCTACGGTGAGGACTATTGGACGCCGGAGGAAGTCGAAAATGGCGCGGCGCCCTCGACGGCCGTCTACGATGCACAGGCAGGAGTGTACCGAAAGGTTAGTGAGGACGACGCGCAGGCCGACGACGACGATGAGCCACGCGGCCAGCGCGAGCGGGACGCGCGGATCGCCGCGGCCGTTGAGCGCGAGCGGCATTTTCTGGCCGTCGCCGCTCACGGCGGCTTCTGTTATACCAGCGACCCGGAGTGGTGAGAGGGAACAGGGCGCGCCCAAGAGTTACGGGAGGGGCAATGACCAAGCGATGGGGAGGAGCACAGAGTCGCCAGAGCAACCTACGCGGGCTCCGCACACGCTACGAGCATGGACATATCAGCGCCGCTACCCTCGCGGCCGCGCTCCGGCGCGAAGCCGATGCGGTGGACGCCCACAACGCGACGGCCATTCTCCATGACGGTGTACGGGCGCGTTGGGCTAAGGTATGGCGCAAACAAGCTGACGAACTAGACCGCTTGACACACCAAGGCAGTTCGTGCGACACGATGTCGTACTCGTCAGGATGGCCGCTCTCGGAGCGCGGCGAGACACAGCGACCGGGGTCATCATGACCCCGATTTGTGCTGGGGTGGACGTGTCAGGAGGCAACCGTGACCATAACGGTCACGGTTGATCGGAACAAGATGCCGCCACAGGCCATGTTGCGAACGATACTGAACGGGAGAGGAGCGCGCGGGCGCACGGCCATCGTTGGTCGAAGGCATTCAACCGTGTTCATTATGAACACAGGTGGACCGGGATCACAGGGTATCGACGCGACCATGGCCGTTATAGCCACGATCAATCGCATCTGGCGGGACCAACCGTGTTCGTTATGAACACGGTTGATGAGGCGGGCCGCCGACATAGCGGCGCGGCGAACGCTAATCGGCGTAGTAGAACAGGAGGTGTCTGTGAGCGATAGGGGAAACGAGGGTCGGCCACGCGAGGGGAACATGATCCTCCGGCCAGTCCGCGAGCAGCGCGTCGATTTCCAGGGCGATGGCATCCCGGTGGCGCAGGCCCCCGATGGCGGCCTGTATGTGGCCTTGCGCCCGATTACCGATCATCTGGGGCTGGCGTTCGGCTCGCAGCGCCTGCGCGTCCTGCGCGACCGCATCTTGGCCCCGCGGACGCGGACGCTCCTCATGACGGCGGCAGACGGCCGGCAACGCGACCTCCTGTGCATCCCGCTGGACTTGCTGCCCGGCTACCTTTTTGGGATCACCACGGGGCGCGTGCGGCCCGATCTGGTCGACAAGCTCGACCGCTACCGCGCCGACTGTTTCCGCGTGCTGTGGCAGGCGTTCAAGGGCGACGCGGACATGGTCGTTGACGAGCAATCAATCGCGACGGGAACGGAGATGGAAAACGCTCCGTCCGGTGCCGCCCTGGCCCTGGAGATCGCGACGGCGGTGCAGCACCTGGCCCGGCAGCAACTGGATATGGAGCAGCGCCTGGCCGATGTCGCGGGGACGCAAACCGTGATGGCCGACTATGTGCGCGGCTTCATCATCGAAACGAATCACCGGCTGACCACGTTGGAGCGCGCCACGGCCACGGAGGCGACGCTCACCGAGGCCCAGGCGGCGGAGGTTGCCCTGGCCGTTAAGGCGGTCGGACAGGCTCTGCAGGCGGCGGGCAACCGCGAGGGGTACGCGCAGGTGTATTCTGCCCTCTATCGGCGCTACCGCGTCAGCGCCTACAAATCGCTGCCGGCGCGCTCCTACGATGAGGTGATGGACTGGCTGCACCGGTGGTACCTGGAGGCCGCGCCGGCCGCGGCCGTGGGCGAGTCGGGAGAGGGGGCGTAGCATGGTCACCGCGACACCCGCGACATCCGTGCGCGACGTGGCTGACTTGCCCCTGGCCGACACGCCCCTCGTGCCCATCCGGGGCGCGTCCGGGCACGGCGGCGACCCGTGCCCGGACGCGCGGCGGCGCGGCCCTATTGAGGGTCGGGGGCCGGGTGGAACCGGCTCCTGTCCAGGGCGCGCGGGGGACGCGTAATGGGAACGGTGGAGGCGTTTGGGTGCGTCGCGCTCGGGTGCGTGGTGATCGCGCTCGCCTTGCTCGACGTGGCCGTCACGGCGTTGCACCCCGCCGCGGAGAGCCGCCTCTCCGCGCGCTTCCACCGCGCGCTCTGGTTCGCGGTGCGCTACGCGGCGCGCCCGCTGCCGATGCGGGCGCGGCGTTCCCTGCTCGGCTGGACGCTGCCGTTGAGCGTGGCGGGGCTGGTACTCTCCTGGCTGCTCGCGCTGCTGGTCGGCTTCGCCCTGCTCGACGCGCCCAGCCTGACCACCCCGCGCGCCTTCGCCCGGTCGGCGGGGGCGGGGGCGGGACCGGGGGCATCCCCCTGGGGCGACGCGCTCTATTTCAGTGGGGTCTGCCTGACCTCGATCGGCTTCGGCGACCTCACCCCGCGCGCGGGGCTGGTGCGCGCGGCGGCGGTGGCCGAGGGGCTCGCCGGCCTGCTCGTGGTCGGGGTGTCCATCACCTACGTGCTCGCGGTGTTCCCGCTGCTGCCCCAGGCGCGCGTGCTGGCGCGGACGCTCAACGAGGAGGCCGACGGACAGGTCGACGCGCTGCCGCTGGTGCGGCGCTACCTGGCGGTGGGGGCGGCGGAGCCGCTGGCGCAGCGTTGCCGCGAACTGGCGACGCAGCTGACGACCCTGACCGAGGGGCACACCACGCACCCGATCCTGTTCTACGCGCACCCGGCGCGCGCGGAGTTGTCGTTCCTACGGGTGCTCATCGTGGCGCAGCGGCTGGTGGCGGCGCTGCGCTACGGGCTACGCGCGCCGGAGCACGCGGGGCTGGTGGCGGACCCGCGGGTGGTGGGGCTGGAGGAGAGCCTGATCGCCGTGCTGCGGACGCTGGGGGACTCCTCGCACCTGGTGGTGCGGCCGCCGGGGGACGGGGCGGCGGCGAGCGCGGGGCTGCGGGAGGACTACGCGGCGCTGGTGGCGGGGCTGGTGGCGGCGGGGCTGCGCGAGGCGGGACCGGTGGGGCGGGGCGAGCGGGCGGCGTACGTGCGCTACCGGCTGGTCACCGACCCCTACATCGCGGCGTACGCGGCCAACAGCGGGTACCCGGCGGAGGAGTTGTGGGGGGCGCATCCCCCGCTGCGCGGGACGACCGCGCCGCTCCCGCTGACAGAGGCGGACGCGGACGAGCGGGACGACGCGGGCGCCTAGGACGCCGCCGGCGGGCGGCGGGCGGGCGGCTGACACACCTTGAAAACGGAGACGAGGACGGGACGATGGTACTGACAGACACACCGCCGCCGACGATCGGCGTACTCGACGCGGACGGCCTGCACCTATCCGCTAGGCCCCTCGTGCCCATCCGGGGCGCGATCCGGCACAGCGGGGACCTCTACGCGGGCGCGCGGCGGCACGGCCTGGCCCAACTGTGGGTGACGGCGGCGTGGGCGCGCGCGGCGGGGCTGCCCGAGCCGGCCACGGTGGTCAGGGCGATGACCGGCACGCCCCGACACCTGCGCCACCCGTTCGTCGGCGACGCGCGCGACGACCTGCACGCCTTCCCCGAGGGGCTGGCGCCGTGGGTCTCGCTCGACAAGAAGGGCGAGGCCGGGGCGGGGCTCGCCGTGGCCTTCCCCGGCTACGACGAGAACGCGACGTGGGGTGAGGGCACGGACGCGGGCACGCTGCTGGCGGCGCTGACCACCTACGCCGCGGCGGTGGGCACGCCCTACGTGCGCTCACCGGGCAAGACCGGGACGGACCTCATGGTGGCGCTGGGCCGGCGCGGGGGCCGGCGCGACGCGGTGACGGAGTGGCCGGCGCCGGCGCGGGAGACGACGACGGTGCGCGATACCGTCTGGATGCGCACGCTGGCCCCGGCCGAGCGGGGGCGGGCCTACCTCCACTCCTACGACAAGAACGCGGCGTGGCTGGGGGCCTGCGCCAACGTGGAGTTGGGCCTGGGCGACCTGGAGGAGCGCACGGCCGCCGGCGACGCGGGCGCCGGGGGTGGCGTGCCCTTCGACCCCAAGCTGCCGGGCTACTGGTGCGCGCGTGTCGCCGGCGCGTCCGAACAATGGTACTGTACGCCGACGCTCGTGCGGGCCGTGGAGCGGGGCCAGGCCGTGGCGATCAGCCAGGCCCACGTCTGGACGCGGCACAGTCGCGCCCTGGCGTCGTGGTACGCCCGGCTGCGCGACGCGCGGGCGGCGCTCTACGCGGACACGACGCCGGCGGGGCGGCTGGCCCTCGACGTGTTCAAGCTCACCTACGCGGTCACGATCAGCAGCCTGGCGGGGCAGTGGCACCGGCGGGACAGCGCGCTCTACCGGCCCGACTGGCGGCACGCCATCCTGGCGCAGGGCGCGGCCAACCTGTCGCGGGCGATCGCGCGCATGGACGCGGCCGGGTGCACGCCCGTCGCCGTCAACATCGACTGCGTGTACATCGTGTCCGACGAGCCCGACGCGGTGGCGGCGTGCCCGCCGACGATCACGCTGGGGACCGGCCTGGGGCACTTCAAGGTCCACGACGCCGGCGTGCCCCTGGCCCCGCTGCTGCCGGCGTTCGGGCTGCGCGACGAGGGGCGCGCGACGCTGGGCGTGGGCATGAAGCGCCTGCTCGCCCTCATCCGCGACACCATGGGCACTGAGGGGGGCGAGGGGCCGGAGACACAGGCGCCGGCGGACGGGGAGGGGGACTGAAGTGCCGGCCCTGGCGGAGCTGCTGACGGAGCGCCTGGGTGCGCTGGTGACGGCCGAGGTGACGCTGACGCCGGCGGCGGTGCGTTCCGTCGTGGAGACACTGGGCGGCGGGAGCGGGCGGCGCGAGATCGCCGCGGGCAACCGGCTGCTCGCCGCGCAGGTGGGCGTCAACGTGCGCACCGTGCAGCGGTGGCAGAAAGAGCCGGGGGCGGGCGAGGCGCGCGACGTGACGCGGACGCGCGTGGAGGGGGTGACGGCGGCGGTGCAGGGGATCGCCAACGCCCAGCAACGGGCGGCCAACGTCCAGCGGCTGCGCGACGACGGGCTAACCGTGGATTATGCCGAGGGGCCGGTGCGCGTGTCGAACGACAAGGTGGCGCGGGTGCGGCGGATCAGTCAGACGGCCGACGGCGACAAGGTTCACCTCGACGGGGCGGCAATGGGGACGGTGCTCGACGCGTGGAACGACGGTGCGACGGCCGTAGGGCGGGCGGAGGCGGCTGACCTGTTCGGGAGCAACGTGCTGGACCAGTACGGGATCGCGGCGAGTGCGGAGTTCACCGACATGCGCGCCCTCGACATCAGCTATTAGCGGCGCGGCGTGGACAGCCAGCTACGTCGGGGCGGAGATGCGCGGGCCGTACGGGATCAGCCAGGCTGCGGAGATCACCGACGTCGAGAGCCTGACCATGACCCACTAACGCGATCGACCGACCGAAGGCGAGGGTACGTGCCGGTGCGCGGACATCGGGGATACTGACGAAGGAGGGAACGATTATCGACGCGCGCGACGTGCAGCGGCTCGTCGCCAAGGGCGAGGGCCAATTCCTGGAATTCAAGCCGGGGTCCGAGCGACCGAGCGAACTCGCGACCTCTGTGGCCGCGTTCGCCAATGCCAGCGGGGGGACCGTGCTGATGGGGGTCGTCGAGCGCGACGGGCGGCCGGTCATCGAGGGCGTGTCGGACCCCAAGCTGGCGCTCGATCACCTCTACACCGCTGCGGGGATGTGCAGTCCGAAGCTCACGCTCACGGCGCCGGAGGAGATACGCGTCCGGGGCCGGCTGGTCCTGGTGGTCACGATCCCCGAAGATCAGCGCCATGTCTACCACGTCGACGGCCGCTACCTGCGGCGCGAGGGCTCGTTCCGGCGGCCGCTCGACGTCGGCGAGATCCGCAGCCTAATGAATGGACGCGGCGTGTATGCCCACGACGCCACGCGCGTCTCCGGCGCGATGCGCGCTGACCTCGACGACGCATTGGTGGGCGCCTTCGCGGCCCGTTTCCGCGCGGGGGATCGCATGCCGGTGGATGACCTTCTGCTGGCCAACGGCCTGCTTGCGCGGCCGGAGGGCGACCCGAAGGGGAAGCCGACGCCGACGGTGGCGGGGCTGTTGCTGCTGGGGAAGACACCACAGCAGTTCCTGCCGCAGGCGCGTGTGGCCCTCGTACGCTACGCGGGATCGACCATGGGCGAGAAGTTCCTCTCCCGCGACCTGCGAGGGACCGTGCCCGCGCAGCTGGACGAGGCCGTGGCGTGGCTGATGACGAACACACTGCACGCCGTCGAGCTGCGCGGGGCGGCGCGCGTCGATCGGGCGGAATACCCCGAGGAAGTGATCAGGGAAGCGGTCCTGAATGCCCTGGCCCATCGGGACTACTCGCTCACGGGCGACCGGGTACGGATCTATATCTTCGGCACAGATCGCATCGAGGTGCATTCCCCTGGCCGCCTTGGGGGGCCGATGCGCCTCGACAATATCGCGACGCAACGCTGGAGCAGGAATAGCACGTTGGTACAAGGGCTCGCCGCGCTGGACATCATCGAGGAGGTCGGGTTCGGGGTAGACCGCATGATCGCCGCCCTGCGCGGCGACGGCTTGCCGCCGCCGCAGTTCCAGGAGACCGCGGGCACGTTCGTCGTTACCGTGCACGGTCGGGGTGCCAGCCTCTTGGCCGAGCCAGGGCGCGAGGCGAAGCCGACAATGGAGCCACAGATCGCGGTACCCAGCCGCCGCCTATCGCCCGACGAGCGGCAGGCCTGGGTGCTCAATTACGTGCGGACGGTCGGGCCACTGAGCCCGCACGACTATGTCGCGGCCGTCGGGATCGACCGCAAGACGGCGCTGACCGATTTGCGCGTCCTGGCCGAGCGAGGCTTGCTCCACGCGTACGGGACCACCACGGATCGGCGTTATACCCTCCGCAACGACGCGCCATAAGTAGGCAGCGGGCCGCGAGAAGAGAAGTGCTTGAGGAGTTCGTACGCTGGCTTGGGGATTGCCCACGTCGGCTTGGGGAGACTTGGGGAATTCCCCCAGTTTCCCCAAGTGACGCGTGCCCGGACATAACGACAACACCGCTGATGTGGTGGGAGCGGTTGCGCGCGGCGTGTGACGCGGAAGGATGGAGGGGGAACGACGTGGACGCGGGTGATATCTACCGACGGCTACCGGGGTTGACGGAGGGGGAAGTGGTGGCGCTGGCGCTGGCCTATCATCTGGGGGAGGTCGACGCCCGAATGGCGCGGGTGGCAGACGGGACGGCCCCCGCATGGACCCTACCCAGCACCGGGCGGGACGCGGGGCGAGGGCGGATACACGGGCTGCTGGGGGCGCTGGGCGGGGCGCTGGATGCGCGAGCGTCGGCACGGCTGGTCGAGTGGTATGCGGCGGGCTGGGATGACGTGGCCGCTGACGACTAATCATAGTGGCTAGCACCGCAACGACGGGAGCGGAGAAGGATAGCCCGAGCGGGGCGCGGCCGGTACCAGGACGGCCCTCCCGCAGTGCCCCGTTCCACGCTAGCGCCGGACTGTCAAGGCAGGCCCCGCTCGGGTTACGTTTCCAGCATCGCACACGTTCATGAAGGGCGTATGTGGCCGGTATGAAGACTGTGTATGGTCTCTTTGGTGTCGCGGAGGTCGAGGTCATAGAGGGCGGCGTGTGTGATCGGTCGCACGTATGAACACGAGCGGCGCTGCCCTTCCCCGTCGAGGACGTGCCCGCTGAAGCGGCGGCGAGGGGCGACGACGGGCGGTGCGACGACGGGCGGTGCGACGACGGGCGGTGCGCCTACTTCTTGGTCTTCTTCTGCTTGGCGGCGGGCGTGGCCGGCACTGTCGTCGCCGTGGCCGTCGGCGCGGCGTCGTTGGGCAGAAACGTGAAGAGTTTGAGGGTCTTGCCGTCGCGCGCGATGGTGGCGCGGGCGGCGACGCGGCCCGGTGTGGTTCCCGTCCCGCGCGGTCGTGCCCACGGCGTCCCCTGGTATGCAACCTGCGTAGGACGCCCCTCATCTGGCGCGCCGCCGCAGAGAGAGGAGAGGGGGCAGACCGATGGGCGACCTGTTAAAACGCAAGACGCTGCAAGCCGGCCTGGCCGAGCTCGTGGGGACCTTCTTCCTAGCCCTAGTGGGTCATGCCGCAAACAACTGGAATTGAAGAGGTCCATGTGAGAGACTGGGGAGAGGAGGGAAGCAGAGACAGGTATGGCACGAGCACAGAAAGAGCCGTTGCGCCCGCTCACGCCAGAGGAAGACCAGGCGTT
>JAABUX010004735.1_pt1 | contig 17074 bp, 15 predicted proteins | sample 5561851 | NCBI WGS metagenome assembly JAABUX01 (sample SAMN10711883, study PRJNA513361) | rock metagenome | isolation source: Antarctica rocks | place: Antarctica: Victoria Land, Richard Nunatak red sandstone | collected 2016-01-03 | reverse complement strand
CGCGGCGCGACGCCGTTCGTCGCCGCGGAATTGCGCGCGCGCGGCGTCGGCAACGTCGCATCGGTGGCGCGTTTGCGCTTCGCACGCGGACGCCGCTCCACGCGCGTGCTGGTCGCGGACGCGCGCGGCGCGCTCGCGGTCGCGTATCCGTACGGTCGCGGCCGCGTCACCGCCGTCGTCGATCGCACGCTCTTCGCCAACGCCGGGATCGCCCGAGAGCATCGCGCGCGTTTGCTCGTCGCGCTCGTGACGAACGCCGTGCCGGGCGCGAGCGCATCGCGGTCGTCGGTCGCGTTCGATGAGTTCGCGCACGGTTTCGTCGTGCCGGAACACTGGTGGCTCGTCGTGCCGCGATCCTTCGCATTCGCCGTCGCGTTCGGTGCGCTCGTCGTGCTCGTCGCGTTCGCGGGCGCCGCGATACGTTTGGGGCCGCCGGTCGCTCCGCCCGTGCGCGACGATCGCTCGAGCGCCGACTTCATCGTTGCGCTCGCGGACCTCTACGAGCGCAAAGGCGTCGCCGCCGAAACGCTTCGCGAGGTCGCGGGGATGACGACGCTTGCGCTCGGGCGTGCGTCCGGTCTCGGTGCGCACGCATCGCGCGACGAGGTGGCGGGTGCGCTCGCACCGGGGCCGTTACGATCGCGCTTCATCGACCTGCACGAGCTCGCGGGACGCGCGCGGCTCGCGCCGGCCGACTTCGTGCGCGGCGTCGCGCTCGCCCACACCCTGCGAAAGGACCACGCCGCGCATGACCGCCCGGGCTACTGATCTCGCATCGCGCCTCGCAGATGGGGCGCGACGCGTCATCGTCGGCAACGACTCCGCGACCTATGCGTTCCTCGTCGCACTGCTCGGCAACGGCCACGTGTTGCTCGAAGGCGTGCCCGGAACGGCCAAGACGCTCGTCGTGCGGACGTTCGCGGCGCTCTTGGGCGCGCCGTTTCGTCGCATCCAATTCACGCCCGACCTCATGCCGGCCGACGTCGTCGGTACCACGGTCTTCAATCCGCAGACGCTCGAGTTTTCGCTACGTCGCGGACCGATCTTCACGAACGTCTTGCTGGCCGACGAAATCAACCGAACGCCGCCGAAGACGCAATCCGCACTGCTGGAAGCGATGGAAGAGCGCCAGGTCACGATCGATGGTGAGAGCCATCCGCTGCGCGGCATCTTCATCGTGTGTGCGACGCAGAATCCCGTGGAATTCGAGGGCACGTATCCGCTGCCCGAAGCGCAGCTCGATCGCTTCTTCGTGCGCGCGCAGACGACGTATCCGACCGAACGTGAGGAACGCGCGTTGCTCGCACGCGGAGCCGCGGGATTCGACGCGCGCGATCTGCGGGCCGCGGGCGTCGAAGCGATCGCGACCGTTGAGGACGTCCTCGCCGCACAAGCCGACGTGCGTGCGGTCTACGTCGCCGAGGCGTTGCAAGGCTACGTGTACGCGATCGTCGCTCGCACGCGCTCGGCGCCCGATACCGCGCGCGTCGCTCGCGCTCCTCGTTGCCGCGCAAGCGGCCGCGGCGATCGATGGCCGTGTGTTCGCGACGCCCGACGACGTCAAGAGCGTCGCGCCGCTCGTCCTCGCGCATCGTCTCATCGTGCGACCGGAAGCCGAGATCGAGGGCACGACCCCGGCGATGGTCGTCGACCGCATTCTCGCCGGCGTCGACGTGCCGAAGGTGGAAGCGCCGCACTGATGCGCCGCGTGGCGCCGAGCGTCTGGGTTTCGGCGCGTGGCACGTTCGCGCTCCTGGGCTGCGCGACGGCGGTTGCGGTCGCGAGCCTCGTGCCGGCGCTCGCCTTCGTCGCCGTCGGCGCCGCGGTCGTCGTCGCAGCCGCGTTCGTCGCGGACGTGCGTTTGGGTCCGACGCCCGCGTCGCTTCGCGTCGTGCGCCGGCCGATCGGCACGGTCACGTTACGGCGTCCGGCGCACGTGACGTACGATCTCGAGAATCGCGCGGCCGTCGATCTGCGCATCGGGATCGTCGAGACGCCCGTGCCGACGATCGACTTCGGCCGGGCGGAGCTCGTGGCGAGCGTCGGCGCTCGCGCGCGACGTTCGATCGAGCAGACGGTGTGGGCGCGCGAACGCGGCCGTGCCGCCTTCGGCGACGTGTATTGCTGGGCCGAGAATCGCGTCGGACTGCTGCGCCGCCGCTATCGCGTACCGGCGGCGCAGGACGTGCGCGTGTTGCCCGACCTCTCCGCGGTCGAGCGGTATGGAACGCTCGCGCGGCGCAGCACGATGCTCGACGCGGGTCTGCGTCGCATGCGCGGTCGCGGCGCCGGCAGCGAATTCGAGAGCCTGCGCGAGTATCAATCGGGCGACGCATTCCGCAGCGTCGACTGGAAGGCGACGGCGCGCCGCGGACGCATGATGGTCGCGCAGTACGAGGTCGAGAAGAGCCAGCAGGTCGTCGTCGCGCTCGATTGCGGCCGGCTGATGACGCCGCGCATCGGGAGCCCCACGCTCGGCCCACAGCGAAAATTCGATTACGCGCTCACCGCCGCCCTCTCCGTCGCGACCATCGCGGAAGCGGCGAGCGATCGCGTCGGCATGCTCGCGTTCGCTGCGGGCCCGCTGCTTCGCATCGCGCCGCGTCGCGGCGCCGCGCACGTGCGCGCGCTCGCGCGCGCGTCGTACGATCTGCAACCGCGCTTCGAGGAGCCCGATTACGAAGCGGCGTTCGCGGATGTGCGAACGCGGCTGCACAAACGCAGCCTCGTCGTGCTCTTCACCGATATCTTCGATCCGGTGACGTCGGCCGCCGTGCTGGCGGCGCTCGGCGGACTCGTGCCGCGCCACCTCGTGATGTGCGTGCTGATGAACGATGGAGCGATCGCGGGCGCCCTGGCGCACGCGCCGTCGACGCAGGCGGATGCGTACCGCGCGGCGGTCGCGCTCTCGCTCGAGGCCGAGCGCGCGAAAGCGCTCGCGACGCTACGCTCTCGGGGCATCATCGTCGTCGACGTGCCCGCACGCGAACTCACCGTCGCGATGCTCGACGCGTATCTCGACGTGAAGTCGCGCGGCTCGCTATGAGGCTAGCCCCCGTCATTACTTACGTGGAAGGACGACCACCGTTGTCCCGTCGTCGAAAACGACTCGACCGCATCGGCGCGCGCGGCCGCGTCGATCGGCAAGCATGTACGAATTACCGGGCGGATCGTCGCTCGCAACGAGCAAGGCGTTTGCACGCCGAGCCTCGACGCATGGATCCTGACCATTGGTTTCAATGACGGCGACGTGCGGGGCGACGACGTTGATTGATCCGGAACGAAGGTTCCAATTGACGATCCGCTGCGGCTGGGCAGAAGCCAGCCACGTAAAGAACTTCGACGAGCGACCGTCGCGAGCGAGCCAGTCGGAATAATAATCTATCGGGTGTGTGCCGGCGAGCCGTGTCGCGTAAATGACTAAGCTCATGGCGAGAAGGGCGATCGGAATGCGCGCCCGAGCGCCCCAAGGAATGAGCATGATTGCCCCCGCGATTGCGACGACGACAGGTAGATTATGAGTGGTCGCATCCTGCGCGAAGACGCGCGCGTTATTTATCACGCCGAGAACGGCAATGATAAGCGGCACGATCGCGATGCCGACGGGCAGACGTGATGCGAGCGGCAACAGCGAAACGATCCCTAAGAAGAGCGCAGGAAGAAGAAAGCGCAATGACTGTCCGGTGGCGAGCTGAGGAAAATAATTCGAGAAGCCAAACGGCTCGAAGTAAAAAATTACGAACGCGAATGCCGTCATCGCGCGAAGTATGTGATCGCGCGCAAGCGCGAGTGCCCCGACTGCCGCGACAAAGAGAAGCTGGAAACCGAAGTCTTGCTGATCGACAGCGCGAATGAGGGTGCCGACACCATCCAAACCGGCATAGGCGATCGTCGTACGCTCGATATGAGGCATTGACGTCACAGAAAGAGGCACGATCGCAAACGAGACGAGGTACGCGTCCCGCACGACCCATAACCCGATTGGCACCACCGCCGCCAGCATCGTTCGCATGCGCGTTCGGGCAAGGATGAGGGAAACGATGGCGAATACAAACCCGTACATCTTGACCAACGCGCAGGCAGCCGCGGCACGTGCGAGAGCTCTTGGCTCAAATCGCAAGCACCACAGACATTCGAGAACGAGCGCAGCGAGCCAGATATCATTCTGCAAGTTTGCAGTTTGCATCGAGATCACCGAAGGCGTGAGTGCGGCCGCCGACAGAGCACCTCCGACAAGCGGATGCACCTTCGATGCTTCTGCCCATTCGTATATGCGCTGTCCCAGGAGCATCGCCGCAACGACACCAGCAAAACCGAGCGTGAGCGGGCCTGCAACCGCGTCTAATCCTGCGGCAAATAGTTCCGATCCACCAGGATAAAACCAGTACCAAGTCGTCGTCGACCATATCGTGTTAGATTGCACCCATGCGGACGCGTTCGGAAGATGATAACCGAGCGAGTCGCCCTGGAGCAGCGGCCGAACGATTGCGGGCCACGCAACGGCGAGTGTAGCGAGTGCCGGAAGAGCACGCCCAATCGATCTCATGCTCGAAGGGGAATGAGCGTACCGAGCGACGAGCGGATACCGAATCGTTCGCACACCTATGAGACTCGCAAGCGCAACAAGACTCGCGGGCATCGTAAAGGCGTGAACGAAACCCAATACAAAAGGAATCGCCACGCCGAGCAGGATCGTATCGCGAATGCGACCAGCCGGCGACGTGCCTTGTTCTCCTGAGACGAGGCGAGACGCGTACCATAACCCGGCTAACCAACATGCGGCCACGAGCCCTTCAGCAGTCGGCGACACTGCGGCTTTCGCGACCCGCTAATGCGACATAGGCCACGAGCCCGACCGCCGTCAACGCGCCGACGCCGAAGCGGAACACCTCGGGCGTGCGCTGCGGCGTGACGAACCCTTCGATCGTGCCAGCGACGACGAGCAGTCCCGCGACGCCGATCATCAGCACGCCCGCGCGTCGCGCATTTTCGCGCAGTGCGTCGGCGCGACGTAATCGACCCGGTGCGACGATCGCTTGCGCGAGCAAGAGCCCCGCGCCGCCGGCGATTTGGATCGACGTGAGCTCGATGACGCCGTGCGGCGCGATCGTCGCCCAAAAATCGGTGCCGAAGCCCTTGCTCGCAAAGAGCGCGCCGAGGCCGCCGACCATCAAGCCGTTGGTAAGAATTACCCATAGCGTCAGGATGCCCAGCGTCATGCCGCCGGCGAAAGCGAGCATCGCTGTCCGGATGTTATTGGTGATGATCATGCTCGAGACCGCCGGTGCTTGCGAACGATCGAAGCCGAAATTGGAGTCGTGCAGACTCTTGGTGATCACGGGGATGGCGGTATCGGGGAGAAACGCGTACGCGTTTGTCGGCGTTCGCGCGACGAAGACGTATGCGACGATCCAGGCGACGATGAAGAGCGCGCTCGTCGCCGCGATGATCGCACCGGAGCGACGGATTTCGCGGGGAAACGTCTCGCATGCGAAGGTCGCGATGCGCGTCCAGCCGTTCGCTGCGGACCCCGCGTAGACGAGCGCGTACGCGCGCGCTGTCAGGCGATTGAGATACGCGCGCAGTTCGTGCGAATACGCGCGGCTTCGAGCGGCGGCGAGATCGGCGGTCGCGGCGCGATAGCGAAGCGCGAGTTCGCGAACGTCGTCGCGCGCGAGCGCCGCGAGCCCGCCCCGATCGGCGCGGACCAGCAGCGCTTCCAGCGCCTCCCAGCCGGGTTCGCGTCGGGCGATGAAGACTCGTTCGCGCACGACGCCGTCTTTCGCAAGGTCCGTACGCGGCCTTCCCTCAAGCGACGTGACGATGGAACGAAGCGTCGACGTGGCGACGGGCGAGAGCGTCGCGTTTACGTACGAACTCGCGGGGTTGGGCAGTCGCTTCGTCGCGGTCGGCATCGACATCGGGATTCAAGTCGGCGTGCTGCTGCTGCTGCTGGGTGGGCTCGCCGTGCTCGGATCGCTCGCACCGCCGAACGCCGCGCCCCCGAAGCTGGGCAAAGTCGAACGCGCGGTCGCGACGGCATTCGGGTCGTTCGCGTTGTTTGCGCTCTTCTTCGGTTACTTCATCGCGTTCGAGATCGCGTGGGCGGGGCGAACTCCCGGAAAACGACTCTTGGGGCTTCGCGTCGTGCGCGACGGTGGTTTTCCGCTCGATGCGACGAGCGCCGTCGTGCGCAACGTCGTGCGCATGCTCGAGGTCGGTCTCGGTTTCTACATCGTCGCCGCGATCGCGACGCTCGTTTCGCCGCGCAATCAGCGCCTGGGCGACATGGCGGCCGGTACGATCGTCGTGCGCGACGGCCGGTACGAACGTGCCGCGACTTCAGGGCTCGCTGCCGCGCGACGCGCGAGCGACTCCTCGGGCGACGTCGTTGCGGCACTCACGTCGGCGGAGCGCGATCTCATCCGTCGCTACGCGCTACGTCGCGCGACGCTTTCGAGCGACGCGCGCGCGAACGTCGCATCGCGCATCGCGCCGCTCGTGCGTCCGAAATTGACCGCGTCGTTCGCCCACCTCAGCGACGACGATCTCCTCATCCATCTCGCCACGACGGCCCTGGGCGGCGCCTAACGCTTGCGCAAACGGCCGCCGTTCTAGCGCTTGCGCAAACGGCCGCCGTTCTAGCGCTTGCGCAAACGGCCGACGAGGTCGCGGGCGAACAGGAGCGACGCGCGTTTCTTTTCGTCGTAGAGCGCGGTGGCTTGCGCGGGCGTCATGTGGCGGCCGTGCTCGTAGAAAAAGCCGACGCCTTCACCGACGACGATCGTGCCCGCATAAGCGATCGCGCCCTTGATCGCGATACCCGCGACTGGCACGAAGCCCGAAAGTTCGCGTGAGAGTGCGCGCCAGCCGAGCCCTCCGCCGACGATCGGCAGCAGCTCCCAGATGCGTGCCATATCCGGGTCTTTTCCGTAGGTCGCACCGATCTGCATCATCAGGACGATTTGAATGCCGGTGATGCCGACGAGATCGCCCGCCGTCGTCACCGCGCCCATGACGAGCCCGAGGAACGGAACGTTCTCCACGACCGCGCTTGCCGCGGCGAGTTTGAGCGCCGACGAGGCCGCATCGCGCGTCAACTTCGCGGCAACGATTTCGCGCATCGCGGGTAAGCGTCGGCCGATCGCGACCTCGACGTTCTTGCAGCGATCGATGATGTGCGGGAAGACGCGACCGCGCAAGCTCTCCCGATCGAGCCGCGGTATGGTGTATTCCGCGAGCGAGCCGGTGAGCGGCGCCGCGGGCGGCTGCGGCGTCACGGCGGTGACCGCGGGATCGACCGTGATCGCGAAGATCGGGAGTTTGAGCGCGAGGAGCAGATCCGTTCGCGCGCCCACGAGGTCGCCCGGACGCCCGAGAAAGATCACGCACCGTGCGTCGGGTCCGAGCACCGTTTGCCGACGCTCGGGATCGATCGTTTCGAGCGTCGAGGCTGCATCGTCGGGAACGACCGCATCGTCTGGCACGAAGAGCAACAGCGCGCGTAATTGCGCGACGAGTCCCGGATCGCCGCAGAGCAAGAAGCGGAACGGCTTGCGCGCCTCGACGTGCACCTTGCTGATGTTGACGCCTTTGCGCACGAGGGTCAGCAGATCGGCCGCCCCCATCGTCGCCGCCTTGGCGAACATCATAGAACCGATTTCGCCTGCGGCACGCCGACGCCACGCGCTTCTTTGACCGGATCGTCCGTGTAGTCCAGGTAGACGAGGCCGAGGAAGATTTCGAGGGCCTGCGAGCTCATACCGCGGGCGTTGGCGACGTCGACGATTCGCCGGTGCGACGTCATCGCTTCGGCGACGATCGCCTGCGGCGTCGTATTCGTATCGGCGGCGACGATCGAGGCCGCGGCGACTTCGCCCGGCGTGAGGTCGTCGTGCAGCATCGTCGCATAATCGAGGCCGTTATTTTTCACACGCTGTTGCAACGCATACTGCAACGTGGCGTACCGATCTTGCGGATAGGCAACGCCGGTCATCGTGATGCGCGTCTGCAATTGGCGCGACCGTGCGAGGTTGACCAATTGTTCGGCTTGCGACGCGCCGACGGCCGCTTTCCCGAGCCCGTCGTTCGCCTTTTGCGCGAGCGGTTGCAAGGCGTTGAAATCCGACTGCGAAATATCGCCCGAAAAGTCGAGCTGCGAACGGGACAGTCGTTGCACGAAATCGTTGAGGTCGCCGAGCGAGACGTCGAGTAACGCGAGCGACGCACGGGCGGCATCGAGCGCGCGCACCATGTCGCCGTCGGTCAGCGAGATGTCCTCGAACATGCGGGGATACGACGGCAGAAGCGCGAGCGATTGCGCCGGTACGGGATCGAGTTGCAGCGGCGCGCCGAGTTCAGCCAGCAGGTCGGCGTTTTCTTTCACGAGACCCGACTCTTTATTTTTTTCCATCGTGCCGACGGTCGCAATCGTGGTCGACGCTTTGCCGTACGCGGCTTCGACCGAGCGGCCCATCGAGTTGAAATTCTTGAGCACCGTATCGAGACGGCCACCCGGGCGCATCTGCACGCGGGAGAAGTCGGGAACGCCGTACGAGACGTTCTGCACGCGCGCGTTGACGGCTTTGGCCTGATCGCGGCCGGCGTCACGACGCGAGGCGAGCGTCGCGAGCACCGCCGTTTGGCGTGCTTGCACGTCCGAGAGTGCTTGCCGCAGCGGCGCGAGATTCGGCCGGGTAATCGTGTACTTCGCTTGGCTCTCGCGGAGCGCGCGGATGTCGGAGAGCGCGACGTTGCGCGTCGCGGGCGTTCCCTTTTCGGCCGCTTCCGCGAGCGTCTGCTGGCTCTTCTCGGTCTGACCGAGCGCGATCTGGGCTTGGCCCAGGTGGAGCAGCGCGTCCGTGTTGTTCGGTTCGGCGTGCAAGACCGTACCGAGCTTCGATGCCGCGACGTTGTACCGTGCCGCCTCTTGATCGTGAAGCGCCTGCACGAGCATCTGATCGTTCGTGCGCTTCTTGGGATCGAGTTGATCGTATCCCACGAGGTGCGAGACGCGATCGGGGAAGCCGGGGTGCCCGGCGAGATACTTATCGACTAAACTATCGTGGCTCGCGTTCGCCGCCCCGAGATGCTTCATGAACGAAATCATGGAATCCGGGTCGTAGCCAGCGCGCGTCATCAACAGCAAGCCGTATTGGTCGGCTTGCAATTCGTCCGACCGCTGTTGCTTCGCGATGATGCCCGCCTGGGCGATCTGACCAAAACGATAGATGAACGGTGAGAAGATCGACGCGATGCCGAAGATCAGGTTGAGCGCTTGCGCTTTGGCGGGCAACGTGACCGTGTGACGGCGTTCGTTGTGACCGGTCTCGTGCCCGATGACGCCTGCGAGTTCGTCGTCGGATTGCACGAAGTCGAGCAGACCCTCGTTGACGTACACGTAGCCGCCGCCGATCGTAAACGCGTTGACGTCGGGCGCGTCGAGAATTTTGATGTTGTACGGCAAGTCGCGGCGCGCGACTTGACCCCAGACGCGATTGCCTACATCGTTCACCCACGCGTTGAGCAGCGGGTCCGCGATCACGTTGTATTGATTGAGGACCTGCTTCTCTTCTTCTTTCGCCTGCTGCACTTCGGAGGCGGTCGTCACCGCGAGCGCCGGCGCCGGGATGGTCGCGATCAGCAGCGACGCGATGAGTGAAGCGTGGAGTAGACGATGGAGGGCCATGGCTTGTCACCTCGGGCGACGGGACGGCATTGCGGGGGAAGACGAGAGAACTTCGCGTTCCGCTCGTAGAAACATCGTTTGCGTCCGGGTTGTTCGCAGTCGAGCGTGGACGACGTGTGCATCGCGTGTGCATAACCCGGTTTTGTTGTGCGGGCGGTGTGGACGGCCGAAGGTCGGTCGCGGCCGTGCGTGGCACCGAGAGCCGTCAATGACGCATAACGCGCGCGAACGGCGCATCGGCTGATGGTCCGCGGAACGGTAAGCGGCTTGGAACTCGTGTTCGCAGGGCGTCCCTTTGCGGAGGCCTGGGTGGAGATCGCCGCGCGCTTATCCGAGCGCCCCGACTTCTACCGCGGTAGCGCTGCGACGGCATTCTTCGACCCGGTGCCGACCGACGACGAACTCACCGGCATGCTCGCAGTTTTGGCCGATCGCGGCATCGTGCTCGCGGGCGCCCATGGCGACGAAGCGCTCGCCGCGGTGAGCGAACGTCTCGGCTTCGTCTACGCGGGTCAAGCACCACGGCCGACCGTCGCGAGCTTCGAACGTAAGCGCGCCGCGCGCGCCGAACGCGCGGTCGAACTGACCGACCGCGCACGGTCTCTCGAGCCCGACTTCGCGGGCGCTCGTGCCGACATCGCGGGCCGCCGCGCGCGCGGCGAGTCGTCGGTCGCAAAGCCGGTCTTCGTGACACCAGCCGGCGTCGTGGCGGAACCGCCCACGGCGCCCGCCGTCGTCGCGGCGCCGCCCGCGCCCGGGACGCTCTATCATCGCGGTACGCTGCGCGGCGGGCAAACGCTGCAACAGCTCGGATCGATCGTCGTCGTCGGCGACGTGAACCCCGGCGCGGAACTCGTCGCGACGGGCGACATCGTCGTGTTCGGCAGCCTGCGCGGTACGGCGCACGCGGGCGCGCAGGGAGACGCGAGCGCGCGCGTCTACGCACTCGAACTCGCGCCGACGCAGCTACGCATCGCGACGTACATCGCGGCGGGCGACGAGCGCGCGCAGCGCGGTCCGGAAGTCGCATTCATCGAGGGCGAACGCATCGCGATCGCGCCGTCAACGAACGTGGGGGGCAGATGAGCGGACGACGCATCGTCGTGACATCGGGAAAAGGCGGCGTGGGAAAAACGACCACGACCGTCAACGTCGGCGCCGCGCTCGCCAAGCGCGGTCATCGGGTCGTGCTCGTCGACACCGACATCGGGTTGCGTAATCTCGACCTCGTGCTCGGCGTCGAGAAGCGCATCGTCTTCGATCTCGTCGAAGTGGTCGAAGGCCGCTGCCAATTACGTCAGGCGCTCATCAAAGACAAGCGTTTCGAGTCGCTCTCGATGCTCCCGGCCGCCCAGACGCGCGAGAAAGAAGCGGTGAGCGAAGCGCAGATGGCCGCGGTCATCGACGAGCTCGCCGAACTCGCCGATTTCGTGTTCATCGATTGTCCCGCGGGCATCGAACACGGCTTCCGTGCCGCGATCGCGGGCGCGAAGGAAGCGATCGTGGTGACCACCCCCGAGGTGAGCGCGATCCGCGACGCCGATCGCGTCGTCGGCAAGCTTACCGCTGCGAAGATTCCGCTGCGGCTCATCGTCAATCGCGTGCGTCCCGAAATGGTCAAGACGGGCGATATGATGTCCGTCGACGACGTCTGCGAGATCTTAACGTCCGAACTGCTCGGTGCGGTTCCCGACGACGAAGAGATCATCGATACGACCAATCGCGGCGAACCGATCGTGCTCGACGCTGCAAACAAACTCGCGATCGTGTACGACAAGATCGCGCGCCGGCTCGAAGGCGAACTCGTTCCGTTCACGAGATTCGAGCCGCCCAGTTTTCTCAATCGTATGTTCACCATGTGGAAGGCGGGCTAGGTCATGGAAGCACGAGTGGAGACGGAACCCACGCGCGTCCCCGCAGGACCGCGCGGTCGCGCGATCGTCATCACCTCTGGTAAAGGCGGCGTCGGCAAAACGACGACGACAGCGAACGTTGGCGCAGCGCTCGCGGCACTCGGCAAACGCGTCGTTCTCGTCGACGCCGATGTTGGGTTACGCAACCTCGACGTCGTGCTCGGACTCGAGAGCCGCGTCAAACATCATCTGCTCGACGTGCTCGAAGAGAAGGCGACGCTCGACGAAGCGCTCGTGCGCGACAAACGCAGCGACAATCTCAGCCTGCTCGCCGCCGCCCAGACGCGCGAGAAAGAAGACGTCGTAACCTCGCAGATGGTCGCGCTCGTCGAGCGCCTGCGCGAACGTTTCGATTTCGTGCTCATCGATTGCCCGGCCGGGATCGAGATGGGCTTCAAGAACGCGATCGCCGGAGCGAACCACGCGATCATCGTGTGCACGCCCGAAGTCTCCGCGGTGCGCGATGCGGATCGTGTGGTCGGTTTACTGCCGAACGATTGGCGTCCCGAACTCATCGTCAATCGACTGCGGCCGCAACTCGTCAAGAAAGGGAAGATGCTCTCCGTCGACGATGTCAACGGCATCTTGCGTCTTCCGCTCCTGGGCGTCATCGCCGACGAACCCGGCGTCATCGTCGCGACTAATCGCGGCGAGCCGCTCGCCCTCGATGCGACCTCGGAGACCGGCGCCGCCTACCGTGCGATCGCGGCGAAAATCGCAGGGCAAGACGTCGCCGCGCCGACCGTCAAGATGACGAGTCCCGGCTTCTTCTCTAAAATCGGATCGCTCTTCGGAGGGCGTGCCTAGTGTTCGATTTTCTCAAAACGCTATTCAACCCGGCTCCGCCGTCCGGCACGACCGCCAAGGAACGCTTGCGGCTCGTCTTGTTGTCCGATCACCTCTCGTTGTCGCCCGAAACCGTGCAGGCGCTCAAGGCCGATCTGCTCGCGGTCATTTCGAAGTACGTCGAGATCGACTCGTCGCACGCCGACGTGACGTTCGAGCATCGCGAGAACGAGGTCGCGATGCTTGCGAACATCCCGATCACGGGCGTGCGCGAGCGCAAGCGCGCTGTTGAAGAGAATGCCGCGTCTGCGATCGCGCCGACTCCGGCAACGGCGTCGTCGGCAATTGCCGTCGCACATGATCGGATAACCGTCGAGCCGACACCGGCCGCCGTCGACACGCATCACGACGCGTCGATATCCGACGATGTCGAAGACGAAATCGCACGCAACAGCGCGACGGCACTCGCGACTCACGATGAAGCGATCCCCCAGCCGACCCTCGAGCTGGGTCCCGCGGATTCGGTGGTCGCGGCCGCCGCCGAAGCGAAGGACGATGCGCCGTTGCCGAGCACGGCCAACCCGCCGACGTCGGCGACGCCGCACACGTCGCGCCGTCGCCGTCGGAAGAAGAGCCAGAACGCCGCGCAGCGCCCGCCCGCGGCGCAGCCGTTCGGGAAGCCCGCCCAGGCGTGAGGACGGCCACGCCGTAATTTCTCGGGCGTGGAACGGCCGTGGTACAAGTCATTCAACTGGGTGATGGCGGGCGCGACGGTCGTCCTGTCGCTCTATGGCGTCGTGCTGATCCACTCGGCCGATTTGCACGACGCATTGGCTGGGAGCGAGTGGCACAAGCAGTTGATCTACATCGGGCTAGGCCTGATCGTGATGACCGTCTTCGCGTCGCTCGATTATCACAAGTGGCAGCGTTGGGCATTCGGTTTGTACATCGCAAACCTCGCGCTGCTCGGGCTCGTCATGGTCGGTGGCCGTAGCGCGCTCGGCGCGCAGCGCTGGATCAATCTCGGATTCATCCAGTTCCAACCGTCGGAACCCGCGAAGCTGATCCTCGCGATCTGCATCGCGGCGACCCTCGCGCGCACGGTGACCGTCGGCTGGAAAGAGATGGGCCAAACGATCGCGATGGTCGCGGTGCCGGCGCTGCTGATCCTCAAACAGCCGGATTTGGGGACGTCGCTCGTGATCGGCGCGATCCTGAGCGCCGAACTCTTTTTCGGCGTCTCGAAGGTCGCGTATTTCGCCGCCTACGCGGTGGGCGGCGCCGCCGTCGCGAGCTTCGTCGTCGGCACGAAATACGTGCTCAAGCCGTTCCAGCGAAGTCGGCTCCTGGTCTTCTTGCATCCCGATGCCGATCCGCAGGGCGTCGGTTGGAATCTCAATCAGTCGAAGATTGCCGTCGGCAGCGGCGAGATCTTCGGTAAGGGGCTCTTTCACGGGACGCAAACGCAGTTGAATTTCGTGCCGGAACATTCGCGCGATTTTATCTTCACCGTCGTCGGCGAAGAACTCGGCTATGTCGGCGCGCTCGGCTTGATCGGACTGTACGCGATCGTCTTGTTCGGCGCGTTCCGTGCGATGCTCGCGGCGCGCGATCGCTTCGGCGTGTTGCTCTCCGCCGGTCTCGTCGCGATGCTCGCATTTCACATCACGATCAACATCGGCATGACCGTCGGCATCATGCCGATCACGGGCATTCCCTTGCCCTTTATGTCGTACGGAGGCACGGCGATCCTGACGGATTTCGCGGCGGTCGGACTGCTGCTGAATATCTACGTCCAGCGCGATAAATTAGTGTTCTAAGAGGCACGATCGAAAGGATCATCGATACTCGCTCGGGTGACGGAAACCTGGTCGCCACACGTCGTCGGTCGCGTGAACGATCAGTTCGTCAAAGTCGCGCGCTTGCACGGCGAGTTCGCGTGGCACGATCACGCGAACGAAGACGAGCTCTTTCTCGTTATCTCAGGCGAACTCGAGATTCAGTTCGAAGACCGACCGAACCTTACGCTCCGTCCGGGGCAGTTTGCTATCGTGCCCCGAGGTGTGCGGCATAATCCGATTGCGCGCGAACCCGTCGAAATCGTCCTCGTCGAGCCCGCTACGACGGCACATACGGGCGATGTGATCGTCCCCGGCCTCACGCGTTCGCTCGACGAGCAACTCTCCCACCAGTGACGACGCCTTCACGCACGATGCCGAATTGGTCTTTCGAACGTCTCGGCGTTGCGGACGCTGGCGCCATCGCGAGCCTTTGGTGCGAAGCGCACGGATCGCGTCGTTGCACGCGCGTCGAATATTGCCGGTCTACGAATCGCTTGCGAACGGGCGATCGCGGTGGATTCACGGTTCATCGGCGCAAGCGACGGACCAGAGCTTGCGGGCTTCGTCCAGGGTATGCTGGCGCGGACGAACGACGGCGACGGCATCGAGCGAATTCTCGGGCGCCTTCACATCGGTTGCTTGCGGTATCGGCCGTGGATAACGTTCCGGCGCTTGCGTTGATCGGTCGCTGCGCTTCGAATCGCGCACGCGAACCAAGGTTGAAGACGGCGAGACGATCGAGTATTTCATCAAACACGCGCTTTGAGCGCGCGAAGGACGTTACGGCGGATTCGGGTCGTTCGCGCGCGCGACCGAAAGTTCGCGCTCGCACCACGCGCGAACCCGTCCGGCGCTCGCGATCGCGTCGTCGGCGTCGCGAATCTGATACGCGAGCGAAGCGTCGGCAAATCCCAACGCGTCGGGATATCGCGTCGATATGTAAAATTTGTCGAGTGAACGGGCGTCTGCGCGAACGTCGTCGGGAATCGTGAGGCCCATCTTGATACACGCGGTCATCAATCGCTCGAGTTCGTGCGACTGAGTTGCGTCGCCGGAAAGCCTGGTGAGTAGCGCCTTCAGAAACTTTTCGGCGGCCTGTTGCGCGTGGAAGCACGACTGATGTGCGTAGCGTTCGCGAACGTCGCGCGCGATTTCGAGATCGCTATCGGCTTGATCGAGCCAGCGTTGCACGCGATCGTCAAGCGGGACGTGCATAGACGCTTCGTCCGTCAGCGAGAAGGTCGCGGCCGAAGGGCGAGGTCGCGACGCGTCCGGGATAGTCGGTCGTGCGCACACCGATGACGTCGCCCGGCACGCCGCACGCGCGGTAGATATCGTCGACCATGTCCGGTGGGCCGCCGTCGCGTACGACGAGTATATCGAGATCGCTCCACGGCGACACACTATTCCGCGCAAACGAACCGAAGACGACGACGCGCGCGACGTCGGGCGTACGCTCGGCAAAGGCGACGATCCGTGCGAGGGCGTCTACGAGTTCCGCGTGGCGCTCCGCGCAGCGTTCTCGGTACGGCCGGATCTCGTCGTCGCGCATGCGCAGGCCTTCGCCATCGAGCGAGCCGCTCCGGCCATGAGTTTTCCGCGCGCCTTGGTTGCGTCCATAGCACGGTCGCACCCGAGAAGTCGTACGCAATTCGCTTGGCGCGAAGCCCAGGTCTACAACGACATGGAGCTCTCGCACCTTTCGAAGCGATCGATTCACTGCTCGAGATTTACGCACAACGCAACGAATTGAACTTAAAACACGGACGGTGGCCGTGCGTGCGATACCAATGGACGACGACGAGATCGGCCCGCGTCGGTTTGTAGTTCGCGCACGTATCACCCGGCGCCAGTAATGTCTCCGCGGAATCCGGCAGGTAGACGCTCGTGCAACCGCCTCCGATGACCTGTGGCACCCCATGCTGCGTTTCGCCGGGCACGATGCCGTTCGGATGCGCGGGGTCGCCGTAGAAGAGTAAGAGCATCGTTTCGACGCGCGTGAACATCAGCGAGCGTCGATCGGTTCCGCTTGCACCGAGCACGAGACCAATCAAAGCCCGCTCGGAAGGCGTGACCGAAGGAACGCCGGACTTGCCGATATCGAAGACCGAGAAATTGATCTGCCGCGAAGCGCCAATTGCCTGAGCGAGCCCTGCCGACGAAGCGCTGGCGAGCAGTGCTGCGGCGCAGACGACGGAGCAGAACGTCGCAAGAACGCGATGCGAAATTTTTATGGTTGCGATGCATCGCCGATCATGGATAAAACCATAACGCACCGCCGAGCGAAGCGCTAGGAGTTACGCGAAGCGTATGGCCCTCATGGCGCGAGCGAAGTAGGCAGAGTCGGCGACCTATTTCGATGGGGTACAGGCCGCAAAGGACCGCCACCCTTCCTCGGCAAACCTCGGGCCTATCCGGCTAATGATTTTTGCGCGCGCGACCCTCGCGCCCGCAGCACGGAATGTCGGAACGCCTCTCTCGCGCCGCGGTCCTTCCGCATCGGTCGCGACACGGGCACGCCGCGCGTCCGACTCAGGGCGGGCAGGCACAACTGAAAACGGGCACCCGAGACACCGCGGCGCCCCCAAATCGAAAGGCAACGACGTGCCAACTGAGATCCTGATCTCGAGCGACCCGTGGGAAAACCGGGTCGCCATCCGAGAGGACGGAGCGCTCGCCGAAATCTACTTCGAACGCGAAGAAAAGGTCATCGGCTCGATCTACAAAGGCAAAGTGATGAACGTGCTGCCCGGAATGGGCGCGAGTTTCGTCGACATCGGCCTCGGTCGCAACGCCTTCCTCTACGTCGACGACATCAACAAAACGCCGCTCAATATCGGCGACGT
>JAABUX010004734.1_pt1 | contig 17077 bp, 15 predicted proteins | sample 5561851 | NCBI WGS metagenome assembly JAABUX01 (sample SAMN10711883, study PRJNA513361) | rock metagenome | isolation source: Antarctica rocks | place: Antarctica: Victoria Land, Richard Nunatak red sandstone | collected 2016-01-03 | reverse complement strand
AGGATCGACAGGTCTCGCTCCGGATACTCCGTCCGGTTCAGCACGATCTCCACCCCCTCCCGGTCCGCCTCCCCCACCCCCAGCACCCGCCGGTCCTCCACCAGCTGAGCCTCCGCCCGCCGCATCCGCTCCACCGTCCCGCACAGCATCATCTGGATCGGATTCCCCTCCTCGAGTGCCCCCTCGATCGGCCGCACACGCAGGAGGTACGGCTCGTTCGCCACCATCCACTTCTCTATGCTCCCGTGAAGCTCCGCCAGCTCCTCCACGACCAGCGCCCCGCGCGCATCCTCCCCATCCGAGCCCACCAGGTCGAACGTCATCACCAGCGCGTTCCGAAACTCCCCCACCTGCCCGCAGATCCACTCCGCCGTCGCCCGCCCCATCTGCGTCCGCTCGATCAGACCCGCGCTCACCGTCCGCGTCACCGTCCCGTTCGAGCTCACCAGCACCCCCTCCGACCGAAACCCCAGCCCCCGCAGGATTCTCATCGCATAGCTGTGCCGCCGCCCGGTCGCCACCACCACCTCGATCCCCGACCGCTCCGCCGCCTCAACCGCCAGGAGCGTCCGCTCGCTCACCACACCGCCCGCACCCAGCAGCGTCCCGTCGATATCCAGCGCGATCATCCGCACTGCCTGCCTGTCCCGTTCCACGTAGCTCACGTCCTATAGTCTCTCACCGCGGTAGCACATCCCACCATAAACAGCTGCGACAGTTGCCTTTACGTCAAATTCACGGGACCTGTGCACCGTCTCGGCAACACTGGTTGGGAGCTCTCTCCCGAAAGCCCAACCGATCTCTCGTTTAGTAGCATCAACCCATGCCGCCGATCGCCTTCCTCGAGTCCACCCGCGACCCCAATATCCGCCTCTCCGCCGCCACCCCCCAGACCCTCGCCCCCGACGGCTCCTCCCTCTACGTCCGCTACAACATGGACGAGCTCCGCCAAACCGCCCACCGCGACAACCCCGCCAGATACGCCGCCGCCTCCCCCGCCAGCCTCGGCATGTGGCGCTACAAAGACGTCCTCCCCTCCAGCACCCCGTCCAGCACCCACGGCGACCCCGTTCACCCCATCACCCCCGTCACCCTCGGCGAGGGCTGGACCCCCATGCTCCGGTCCCGCCGCTATCCCGGCCTCCTCATCAAGGAGGAAGGCGCCAACCCTACCGGCACCTTCAAGGCCCGCGGCCTCGGCATGGCCGTCACCATGGCCGCCCACTATGGCCTCAAACACCTCGCCGTCCCCTCCGCCGGCAACGCCGCCGGTGCCCTGGCCGCCTACGCCGCCGCCGCCCGCATGGAGGCCCACCTCTTCATGCCCAACGACGTCCCCTTCGCCAACTACCTCGAAGGCATCCTCTACGGCGCCGACGTCCACATGGTCGCCGGCCTCATCTCCGACTGCGCCCGCATGGTCGGCGACCAGATCAAGTCCCAGCGCGACGCCCACACCCCCGTCGCCGACACCTGGTTCGACATCTCCACCCTCAAAGAGCCCTTCCGCGTCGAAGGCAAAAAGACCATGGGCTACGAGCTCGTCGAGCAACTCAACTGGACCTACCCCGAGGCCGTCTTCTACCCCACCGGCGGCGGCGTCGGCCTTATCGGCATGTGGAAGGCCTTCGACGAGATGGAACAGCTCGGCTGGATCGAAAAGGGACCCGACGGCCAGCTCCCCCGACGACCCCGCATGTACGCCCTCCAGGCCACCGGCTGCGCCCCCATCGTCCAGGCCTTCAACGCCGGCAAAGCCACCGCCGACTTCTTCCCCGACGCCGAAACCTTCGCCGCCGGCCTCCGCGTCCCCAAGCCCTACGCCGACTACATCATCCTCGACATCGTCCGCAAATCCGGCGGCAAGGCCATCGCCGTCGACGACGCAACCATCCTCGCCAGCATCCTCGACTACGCCCACAACGAGGGAATCTTCCTCTCCCCCGAAGGCGCCACAGCCACCGCCGCCTACGACCAGCTCCTCGCCTCCGGTGAGCTCAAACCCACCGACAAGGTCGTCCTCTTCAACACCGGAGCCGGCCTCAAATACACCGACATGACCGCCGCTGCCATGCACCTCCAGCGCCCCGGCAGTGAGCAGGGCGGAGAGCAGGGACAAAGCCGCCCCGACCCCAAACTCCCCACCAGCCTCCCCGTCGGCGGCATCATCACCCCCGTCTAACCACCTCAGCACCTGGTCGCATCGGGTACAACCCTTCGCTCCTCAATCACGCGGAGGAGTCCATCAGTCCCTCCTCTCGTAGCAGCTCCCAAACCCGCCGGCGAATCTCGTCGCGGATCGCCCGTACCTCCTCGAGCGGCTTGCCTTTCGGGTCGGGGAGCGGCCAGTCGTCCCGGCGCAGACCCGGAACGTAAGGGCACTCGTCCCCGCACCCCATGGTAAGCAGCATCGCAGCACCCTTCGCCAGCTCGGGTGTGAGCTTCCGGGGCTGAGCGGTCGCAAGATTAATCCCGACCTCGCGCATCACCTCAACGACAACTGGATGAACCTGGGCAGCGGGCTGGGTTCCGGCGGAGATTGCGCGGGCCTTACTGGGATCGGCAAGCTGATTGAAAAAAGCAGCAGACATCTGCGAGCGACCCGCGTTATGAATGCAGGCAAAGATAAAGGTGCGCACAAACGATCTCCTTTACGCTGACACGGTGCATCCGCATATCGCCGCCGCCGCGTCATCCGAGTGATCGGCGCAGCAGGCCGGAGCGCAGCAGCTGCTCGATCGCTCCGCCTTCTCCGGCAGGTTGTCCTTGAGCACCACAAACACCTCCCACTCGTTGCCGTCCGGGTCGAGCACCCATGTCTTGTCCTGCGTGGCAAAGCAGCAATCGGTCTGCATCTCATCCTGCGTGATCAGCCCACGTTGGTGCCATTGCTCGCGCATCGCGAGCACGTCATCAGTGGAAGCGACCTGTATGCCCAAATGCGAGAGCGCGCCGGTTTCATTGAAGGGATGCTCGTTGAGAGAGAAGTTCAGGGGCGGATTCGCAACGTCGAACTTGGCATAGCCAATCCTCACCTTCGACGGCTGGAGATCGAACAGCTTGCGGTAAAACTCGATACTTGTGCCTAGATCACGGACGTTGATGGCAACGTGAACCTTGAGGGCCATAACGATCATGCGGGGCCGCCTCCATATGCGGTAAAACGAATGTATTGCTTGCGCAACGCATCTGTCAATGCAAATATATAAACATGGCAAAGCGCAATGCCTTCAAGATCGAGCGCTTCTTTCAGGCGCTCGGCGACAACACCCGGCTTAGGCTTCTCAACCTCATCGGCAACCAGGAGATCTGTGTCTGTTACTTCGTTGAGATCCTCGGCCAGCCTCAGCCGAAGATCTCCCGGCACCTCGCCTACCTGCGCAGCGCCGGCATCGTGGAGGCACGGCGAGAAGGGAAGTGGATGCACTACCGCATCGTCATGCCGCCCAACCCCGGCGCCGCTCAGGTCCTCCGCCAGACACTCTCCTGGCTCAAAGAAGAACGATCCATGCAGGCCGACCGCGCGCGGCTCTCAAATGCCTGCTGCACCCCCGCGAGGTTCGCTGCTCTTCAGGGCGCACCCCTACCCGTTCCCGTCGCCATTGAGGCCAGACAGCAGGAGGCCAGATAGCCACGTCCAGTTCGCCCTACACGCAGGGTCGAACCTGCGCTCCACTCCAGCGAAAAAAGCTCTCGTTCCTCGACCGCTTCCTCACCCTCTGGATCTTCCTCGCCATGGCCATCGGCGTTGCCATCGGACACCTCATCCCGTCCTCGGCGGCCCTCGTCAATCGCTTCCAGACCGGCACGACCAACATTCCCATCGCCATCGGCCTCATCATCATGATGTTCCCGCCGCTCGCGAAGGTCCGCTACGAAAAGCTCGGAGAGGTCTTCCGCAACAAACGCGTTCTCGGCCTGTCGCTCGTGCAGAACTGGCTCATCGGCCCTGTCCTGATGTTCCTCCTCGCGATCGTCTTCCTGCGCGGTGAGCCCGCTTACATGCGCGGCCTGATCCTGATCGGCATCGCCCGCTGCATCGCCATGGTGCTCGTCTGGAACGAGCTCGCAGGAGGCGACACGGACTATGTCGCCGGCCTGGTCGCCATCAACAGCGTCTTCCAGGTGCTCTTCTACAGCCTCTACGCCTGGGCCTTCCTCACCGTGCTGCCGAAGTGGTTCGGTCTCGAAGCCAGCGTCGTCCAGATCGGCATCGGGGAGATCGCGAAGAGCGTCGGCCTCTACCTCGGCGTCCCCTTTGTCGCCGGCTTCCTCACCCGCTTCGCCCTCATCCGCCTCAAGGGAGAGCTCTGGTATCGCACCCGCTTCATCCCGCGAATCAGCCCTCTCACTCTCTTCGCCCTGCTCTTCACCATCCTCGTCATGTTCTCGCTCAAAGGCGACCTCATCGTGCGCCTGCCGCTCGACGTCGTAAAGATCGCCGTCCCCCTGGTCATCTACTTCCTTATCATGTTCCTGGTCAGCTTCTGGATGGGCAAGCGGCTGGGCGCAAACTACGCCCAGTCCGCGACCCTCTCCTTCACCGCCGCAGGCAACAACTTCGAGCTGGCGATCGCCGTGGCCGTCGCTGTCTTCGGCCTCAACTCGGGAGAGGCTTTCGTCGGGGTCGTCGGTCCACTCATCGAAGTCCCGGCACTCATCGGCCTCGTCAACGTCGCCTTCTGGATGCGCTTCCGCTACTACTTCGGTGCGGAGACCCAGGGATTCCAGGTGCATCCAGTCGAAGACGCGCCGTAGCTCCCGTATTTTTCCGTTCTAACCCGTGCGACCATGGCAACGATGCTGGATCGCACAATCCTCGGTGCTACATTCTTCTTACCCTGCTATCGAAGCCGGCAACGCGTGTCTGTCTCTCCACTTCTGTCGGAGGCGCTTTTCGTGAGCCGTCGCGCACTCGTTCTCTTCAGCGCATTGTCCTGCTACCTGCAAGCTGCGGGCGCGCAGACTCTGCCACCGCCGCAGCTCTCCCCAGACGCCGCCTACGATCAGGTTCTCAAGCCCGTGGAAATCACCCACCGCTCCATCGAGAACTGGTCCGACATCGAGACCGCGGCGCTCGCCGTCGCAATCAAACAAGCTCAGTCTGCCTGTTCCACCCGTCCACCCAAACAGTTCACAGGGGAAGACCTCATCGGGCTCGCGCGGCTCTGTACGCTTGGCCAGCAGTGGCCCGCCGTCCTCGATGCCGCCACCCTCTACCTTCAGACTCCGTCCGCAGCTACGCCGTCCTCACCCTGGGCCACCCGGGCTCTCGCCCATCAGATCGATGCTTCTCTCCATTTGGATCAACCGGCAACTGCTCTCACCGCGGCTCATAGACTCCTACAAACCAGGCCGTACACCGACGTCTCGCAGCAAAGCACAGACGAGCTTCTACACTACCTCCAACTCACCCAGACGGCCGATGCGATTGACCTCGCTACAGAGCGCCAGCCCCTCATACTCGCTCAACTCCGCAACGCTGTTCCCGTCTCTCCATCAACAGCATCCCCGTCCACATTGACCCCTCATGATCTCTACACAGCTGCCCTCGCTCTACCGATGCTCCAGCAACTGAACAACCAGCCTTCCGCCGCCGCCTCCACCTTCACGCTGCTTGAGTCCACCCTCCCCTCAAGCCTCGCCCCGGACGAGACCATCCTGATGACCCGATCTCGCCGCCAATACGCCCTGCTCGGCACCCCCTTACCGCACGTACGGGCGCGCCGCTCCCTCTTCGGCGTTAACGAGACTCCACGCATCAATACTCGCTATGGGTCTGCGACAGTCCTGCTCCTCTTTCCAGACTGGTGCGCCCAATGCATCCGCATGGCACACCAGTTGATGCCCACACTGGTGCGGCACGCAGGCGAGGATATCCACGTCTACGGCCTCCTCTCCGAGTCCACCACACCGGTTGTGCCGCCATCGAAGCCGCCTGCATCAGCGCGCAGGCGCAGCTCTGGCGAGCCGGGCTCCAGTCCAAACAGTAGCTCTGGATCGACAAACGGCAAACCAGCCTCCGTTGCTGAGCTGCTGCAAGGCACTCCAACTCTGGTCGTCGCAAGTGAGATTCCTGAAACTCTCTTCGCCGCCACGGACTTCCCCCTTCTCGTCGTAACCGACCATAACGGGATCATCCGCTTCGTCCAGGTCGCGCCCGAGAACGCATTCGCTGCAGGAAGCCTCGTGGACCAGCTCGCAACGCGGGTCGCCGAACTGTGGCCGCCCTCCCCAGCCCCTCCACGCCCATCTCAAGATCCCCTTCGAGATCCAGGAACCGGTGTCAACACCCCCAATCCCCGACAACATTGAAGAGCAACGGGTTACCTGTGGCGCGGATACCCTGCGTCACCAGCTACCATAGAGAGAAGCGCATCTCCCCACGGACACCCACCTTCATCTAGACCTGACCCTAACCCGAACCAATGCAAGACTTTAGCCGTAACTCCCATCGATAGAAGACTTTGCGGAGTCACAACATCCTAAGTCAAGCAAACAGAGAATTTACCCATAAGTACGGGGGGGCCACCCCCGTACCCTGCCTCACACCCTTGACCTCACTTCGCCCAATCCGCCCGCTCCAGCACGAGCTCCGCCCCATGCTCGCGCTCGCCCTCCCCCTCGTCGCCGCCGAGCTCGGCTGGATGCTTATGGGCCTCGTCGACACCATGATGGTCGGCCGCCTCCCCGGCGCCGCCATCGCCATGAGCTCCGTCGCCCTCGCCCAGATCCTCTTCAACACCGTCGCCTTCGGCCTCGCCGGCACCCTCCTCGGCCTCGATACCGTCATCGCCCAGGCCCACGGAGCCGGCAAACTCCACGAGGCCAACCGCTGGCTCCTCCACGGCCTCGTCCTCGCCGCCGCCATCGCCGCCCTCCTCACCATCCTCTTCGCCCTCGCCCCCCTCGGCATGCACCGCATCTCCACCGACCCCACCGTCATCCGCGGAGCCATCCGCACCCTCAACGCCCTCACCCCCGGCATCCTCCCTCTCCTCCTCTACTTCACCCTCCGCCGCTACCTCCAGGCCTTCAACCACGTCCGCCCCATCGCCTGGGCGCTCCTCTCCGCCAACGCCATCAACCTCCTCTTCAACTGGCTCCTCATCTACAGCCATCGCTGGTCCCTGCCCTTCAACACACAGCTCGGTTGGACCGGCCTCGGCGTCGTCGGCTCCGGCCTGGCCACCACCCTCGCCCGCGTCTACCTCTTCCTCTTCCTCGCCGCCGCCCTCTGGCGCATCGACCGCCGCCACACCTACGGCCTCCGCTCCGTCTCGCTCCGCACCGAGCTCCACCTCCTCAAGCGCCTCCTCCAGCTCGGCCTCCCCGCTGGCGCCACCATCCTCGTCGAGATCGCTATCTTCGCCGTCGTCACCTTCCTCATCTCCAGCCTCGGCCCCGTCGCCCTCGCCGGCCACGAGATCGCCCTCAACGTCATCTCCTTCACCTTCATGATCCCCATGGGCATCTCCGCCGCCGCCTCCGTCCGCGTCGGCCAGGCCATCGGCCGCCACGACATTCCCGCCGCCCGCGCCGCCGGCTGGACCGCCCTGGCCCTCTCCGCCGCCGTCATGCTCGCCGCCGCCCTCATGTACCTCACCCTCCCCTACACCATCGCCCGCATCTTCACCCCCGACGCCGCCGTCATCGCCGCCACCGTCCCCCTCTTCGCCATCGCCGCCCTCTTCCAGCTCTGCGACGGCCTCCAGGTCACCGTCATCGGAGCCCTTCGCGGTGCCGGCGACACCCACTCCGGCCTCATCACCCACCTCTGCACCTACTGGATCCTCGGCCTGCCCACCGGCATCTACCTCGGCTTCCACCGCCATCTCGGCGCCCGCGGACTCTGGCTGGGCCTCTCCCTCGCCCTCACCCTCGCCGGCTGCATCCTCCTCTACCGCTGGCGCCGCGTCAGCCAATGCCTGACCGCCTCCACACAACCAACCGTCATGCGCTCCTAGAGCAGTTTCTTGTTCATGGGTAGGTACTTCCGTTGCCCGTGGAGCTGCTTCCGTTGCCGTCATTCTGAGCGAAGCGAAGAATCTCAGTATTTCCCTTCACCCGGCAACGCACCTCAGGCAACACACCTCAGGCAAAACATCGAGAAGCTCTCAGCGAGAGAGCCGTATCCCCTCGGACCACCATCACCGCCCAAAGGCATACGTCACCTGCAACAACCCGCTATCAATGCCCGGATTTCTAATCGCCGTGTTCTTATTTGAGATGTGGTGATACCGATACTCCGCTCGAACGGATCGTTTGCCGAAGCGGCTATCCGATGTTCCCCTCGATCGGTAAAGCTCCACCCCGGCGCCAATCTCAAACGTGTAGTTGAACGAACCCGCCCCATCGACAGGAATCGACAGGAATAGCCTGAGCTGAAAACATGTATCCGCCCAGCGCTGTGATCACCGGTTGAAGCGCGTGGCGCGGCAGCAGATTGACCTTCAGCCCGGCAGGGCTAAACCCCTGACCAAACGTCCATTGCCGGCCGCACGTCCCGGTAGTTGTGCCGGTGTACGTGTTTCCCTGTTGATCCGTTCCACTGAACGTCGAAATCAGACCAGGACGGCATTGCTGATCCGGCCGGTAGCTGTACTGGTAGCTCTGCGTGGGGTACTTCGAAGAGGTCTCTACGTCGGTCGCTTGAACAACAGGATCACTCTCAAACATCAAGGGCCGAACCTCAGCGACGTACTCGAGATCCACCAGCGGCCGAAGCAGAATCCTACGCCCATAGCTGGCCCCAAAGTTCAGCAGCTTGCGCTGCTGCGCAAAGCCAAGCAGAATGTGGCTCGAACTGTTCGAGTACTCCCCAAACGCTCCAAAGCTGTTTAGCCGGCTGAACACAGGGTGCACCTCCGCAGACTGCGCACACAAGAACCCGCCGAGGCACACGAGAGGAAGCAAACCAACAAAACGTAAGCGACGCATTCGAGTGAGACGGTAACAGATCGCAATCGCACAAAGATTACGTAAACTGCCTCGTCCCCTGCCTGGTCCCCTGCCCGTCCCCTGCTCGTCCCTGCCTGTCCCCTGCTAGATGCGCGCGTTCCCAGTGCGCGACAGCTCCGTCGTCTCACACCTGGGGCGTTGTTCCATGCATGACCCACCCCTGTTACGCGTCAGCCTCCGCCGTATGCCGGCTCTGCCCACGCGTCGTCAACGTCACCGCCGCCGCCAGGATCATCGCCCCGCCCACCCACGCCATCGGCCCCAACAGCTCCTTCAACACCAGCACCCCCAGCAGACTTCCGATCAGCGGCTCCATATTCAGCAGCACACCCGCCTGCGACGCCGGCACCTGCGTCATCCCCCAGTTCCACAGCAGCGTCGTCGTCGCCGTGCACAGCACGCCACTCGCCAGCAGCGCCGCCCACGCCCTCCACGAAACGCCCGCAATCGGCGGAACCCCATACCGCAGCGGAACCCACACCGCCAGCATCACCGTCCCCAGCAGCAGCCCATACACCGTCACCACCACATGGTTATGCCGCTCCATCAACCGCTTGTTCAGCAGGATCCAGAACAGCGCAATTACCAGCGACAGCACCACCATCAGGTCCCCCGTCAGCGCCCCTCCCGCCACCCCACCACCTCGCCCGCTCAGCGCAATCAGCGCTGCTCCCGTAGTCGAAGTCGCCAGCGCCGCCCACCCCACACCGTCCATCCGCTCATGTGCAAACACGGTCGCGCCCACCGCCAGGATCACCGGCATCATCCCCACCATCAGCGAAGCATGGCTCACCGTGGTCAGCGCCAGCCCCTGGAACTGGATAAGGAACTGCACCGGCACGCCCAGCAGCGACGCCAGCGCCAGCCACCCCCAATCTCTTCGGCTCAAACCCGGCCGATGCGTCCACAGCAGCGGCAGCAGAACCACGATCGCAAACAGAAACCGGTACAGCACCATGAACGGCGGAGCCATCTCCGCGAGCGCAATCTTCCCAAAGAAAAATCCGCACCCCCAGAAGCAGCTAGCCAGCGCACACGCCGCAAATCCCAGCCCCCGCCGCCGCCCCGCTAGATCCATCCTTCCACTCTCGCACACACAGAAACACCAAGGGCAGGCACGGCCGCGAAGCCGCACCCGCCCCCCCCCCCACAAGCCATCAACTCCTAAGCTTTTAGCTAACGGCGAAGAGCTAACAGCTAGGAGCTTCCTCACCAAACCCGGCAAGCCCCCACCGGCGCCATCGGCGTCCCCTTCTTGCATCCAAACGCCTCCGCAAACCCCGGCTGGTTCACAATCGCGCCGTTCGCCCGGAAGTGATCCGGCGAGTGCGGATCCTGCAGCACCTGCGACCGCACCTGCTCCGGCCGAGCGTTCTCGCACCAGTTCTGCGCAAACGCCACGTAGAAGCGCTGCGGCGCCGTATACCCGTCCTTCTTCGCTTGGAGATCGACGCCCTCCTTCTTCGCCCGCTCCAGATACGCCAGGTACGCCAGCACGAGACCTCCGTTGTCCGCCGTGTTCTCGCCCAGCGTCAGCTTCCCGTTCACCTTCACGTCGTCCACCGCCGTAAACCCGCCGTACTCCTTCACCAGGCAATCCGTCCTCGCCTCAAACTTCTTCGTGTCCTCCGCCGTCCACCAGTCCGACAGGTTGCCCTTCCCATCGAACTTCTTTCCCTCGTCATCGAAGCCGTGCGTCAGCTCATGCCCGATCACCGCCCCGATGTGCCCATAGTTCACCGCATCGTCCTCGCTCTTGTCGAAGAACGCCGGCTGCAAAATCCCCGCGGGAAAGTTGATGTCGTTCATGCTCGAGTTGTAGTACGCATTCACCGTCGGCGGCGTCATCCCCCACTCGCCGCGATCCACCGGCTTGCCGATCTTCGCCAGCTCCCGGTCGTTCTCAAACGCATCCGCGCGCAGCAGGTTGCCCACCGCATCGTCCGGCTTCACCGCCAGCGCGCTGTAGTCGCGCCACTTCTCCGGATACCCGATCTTGTTCGCCACCAGGTTCAGCTTCTCCTTCGCCCGCACCTTGGTCGGCGCGCTCATCCACTCCAGGCTGTCAATGTCCGCATCCATCGCGTGCTCGATGTCACCGACCATCTCCAGCATCTTCGTTTTGCTGTCGCCGGCAAAGTACTGCGCCACGTACACCTTGCCCAAAGCCTCCCCAATCGCCCCATTCACACTGTTCGAGCACCGCTTCCAAAGCGCCGGCTGCTCCGGCTGCCCGTTCAGCTTGCGGCTGTAGAAGTCGAAGTTCTCCTCGTCAAACGCCTTCGGAAGCCGGTTCGCCACATGCGTCAGCAGGTGGTATCGCATATACGCCTTCAGCGTCGGCATATCCGTATCGCGAACCTCGCGCATCAGGGCAGGGAAGAACTCCGGCGTCGCGTCGTTGATCTCGCTGACCTGCGGAGCATGCACCGCCTCCTCGAACTGCGCGAAGTTCACCCCCGGCAGCTTGCTCGTGAACGTCGCGATCGGCTCCAGGTGATACGTCTTCTCCGGATCCCGCAGGTCGACCACGCCCAGGCTCGCCTTGGCCAGCGCCGTCTCGAACCGCAGAATCCCCTCCGCTTCCTTCTGTGCCCTCTCCGGCGTGCTCCCCGCCAGCGTCAGCATCTTCGCCACGTGCGCGGCATACTGCTTGCGAATCTCCTCGTCCTTGGCGCCCGTCCGCAGGTAGTAATCCTTCTCCGGAAGGCCCAGGCCACCCTGCCCGATCTGCGCGATCTGCTTCGTCGCATCCCGGAGGTCCTGCTGCTCGCCGAATCCGAAGAACACATCCACACCATCCCGCTGCAAACGTCCGATCACCGGCAGCAGATCCCGCTTCGCCATCATCCCGTTGCCCAGCCCGTCAATCTCGCCCAGCAGCGGCTGCAGTGGTTTCAAACCCTTCTTCTCGATCGCCTCCGTATCCATGCAGCTCTTGTAGGAGTCGCCAATCTTCTGCTCCTCCGCGGATCGCTCCCCGGTCGCCGCCGCCTCCTTCTCGAGAATGCCCCGAAGCGACTGCGTGTTCACATTGAACAGCGAGTAAAAGATGTCGGTCCCCGCCTGGTCCGCCGGAATCGGATGGTTCTCGGCAAAGTGCCCGCACGAAAACTTGTAGAAGTCGTTGCAAGGGTCAGCCTTCACATCGATCGAACTCACATCAAATCCCGGAATCGGCTTGTACACCTGCTCCGTTGTCGTCGTTGTCGTCGTTGTCGTGGCCGCCGCCTCCGTCCCCACCTTCCCCTGCGCCAACGCCACGCAAGGGATCGTCCCCAAAGCCGCAATGGTCATCAGCCCTCGAACCAGACCGCTCGCCCTCGTCCCAACCTCTCGCCCGTCCGCCATGCCCTCTCCTTGGGAAACTCCGTCTCCCTTGCTGTTTGTAACACCGGAAACCTATTCCGTGCCGTGCCGTCAAACGTCCAAACCCTCCGGGAACCCGGCGCGGTGGCATCACCTGTCCGTCCCGTGAAACAGTAAACTCTACGCCCACGTCGCCATGCCGGTTCCCCGACCCCCTCGAACACTTCGCCACCTCGGCCTGCTGCTCGCCCTCGCGAGCCCTCTTACCCGCGCCGCCACCCGCCCGCCCGACACCCGCATCCCGCTCGATTCGCTTGGCTACGCTGCCTTCTCCTCTCCCGTCCTCACCTCCGGCGCCTCCATCCTCACCCTCAACTACGTCGATGACCACCACCTCCTCGTCACCTTCAGCGTCCGCCGCCTCCTCAAGCGCATCCCCGACGATCCACCGCAGGACGTCGACCGCAGCATCGACGCCGTCGTCGTCGACCTCCCCTCCGGAAACATCCTCGCCCGCACCGTCTGGCGCATGCACGACCCCGCCCAGTACCTCTGGCCCCTCGGCCACGGACACTTCCTCCTCCGCATCCGCGACCGCCTCACCACCATCTCCCCCCTCCTCGACCTCAAATCCGGAGAGCCCTTCAAGGAGCACCCCCTCCTCGCCAGCCCCCGCCCCATCGGAGCCATCCTCCTCTCCCCCGACGCCTCCCTCCTCATCCTCGAGTCCCTCGACCACCTCCCCCCCGTCGAGCCCGAGCGCTCCCCCAGCCCCGGCACCCGTGCCTACGCCGCCGCCCAGGCCGCCGCCGCCGCCACCCAAGCGGCCGCTGCTAACCAGGCCGCCGCCACCCAAACGGGAACACCGTCGGCCGGCCAGACCTCCGCTCCCGCGCAGCCACCTGCCGCCGACCATCCCTCCAAGAGCCGCACACCCGTCGAGATCCGCTTCTTCCGCCTCCGCACCCGCGAAGCCGACGGCGAGCTCTACGCCCAGGCCTCCGGCGCCCTCCACGCCCGCACCCTCGTCTCCGTCCCCGCCGACGGCGCCGGCTTCATCAGCATCCTCGATGAGGGCCACCAGCACTGGGCCTTCAACTACAACCTCTACCGCGGCAAGGTCGAGGAGCTTTCCCCCTTCGACTCCACCTGCCACCCCGTCCCCATCCTCGTCAGCCGCAGTGAATTCGTCGCCTTCGGCTGCCGCAGCGGAACCCAGCGCCAGATGATGGGTGGCTTCAACCTCCGCGGCGAAGAGATGTGGGAGCAGGGCATCCCCGAAACCTACCTCAACCCCGCCTTCGCCTTCGCGCCCCAGGCCGGCCGCTTCGCCTTCGGCCGCGTCACCACCACCGCCGTCGTCGGAGACCCCAGCTTCATGACCGCCAGCCAGTACAGCTCGCAGCTCGTCACCGTCTTCCAGACCGACAGCGGCAAACCAGTCGCCCGCCTCGAGTGCACCCCCATCCTCCCCGCCGGCCAGAACTTCGACCTCTCCCCCGACGGCGCGGACCTCGCCATCATCCGCGACTCCGCCATCGAAATCCACCACCTGCCGCCACTCTCCCCCAAGGACCGAGCCAGCATCGCCAAAGCCGCGGCCCTCGCTCCCGAACCCAGCGACGGCCCCATCCTCCTCTCCGCCCCGCTCAGCAACGCCCAGGCAAACGCCAACGCCCGCGCCGCCACCGCCGCCGGCACCCCCGTGCCCACACCCCCTACCGATCCCGCCTCCCACCGCCCCTCCGCCATCGTCGATAGCGACACCGTCGTCGCCGGCTCAGGGGAGCCCGAGGGCGCCAGCAACCCCGCCAGCGCCGCGGCGACACCCACCCCGGCGTCCACACCAACTCAGGTCACCGCCCCACCGCCACGGCCTATCGAAAACGGCGATCCGCAGCCGCAAGAGAATGGTCCCCGCAAACCTCCAACCCTCTACAACCCCGGCGAAACTCCCCCATCCATCCAGGATCCCCGAAAGCCGCACTAACCTACCCAAGGCAGCAAGACGGTCACCTTAGCCTCGGGTTTGCCTACCAACCCACGCGCCACGCTCTCTCGGACAAACAGCAAAGGCTCAGCCCAGCGAACCTTCGCCGAACCGAGCCCTGTCTCTTGTTTGTCTAGACCAAGCAGCCTACCAAAGCACCAGGCCTAGGCAGCCTTCACCGAAAGCGCCTTCACCCGCGCATTCAGGCGACTCTTATACCGGCTAGCCGTGTTCTTGTGCAGAACACCCTTCTGCACACTCTTGTCCAGCACCGACGCCGTCAGGCGGTAGCTCTCCATCGCCGCCTTCGCATCGCCCTTGCCAATCGCCTCACGCAACGATCGCAGCGTTCCACGCAGCTTGCTACGGTTGGACCGGTTTACCGCGGTCTTGGTCTCGGTCTGACGTGCGCGCTTCAACGACGAAACATGATTTGCCATGCGTGAACTCTCTTCTTCAGGTCCCGACTCACTCGCGGGAAAGGTTTTGCAGGCAGCTCGCGCAAACGCGTCTCAGGGAAGCTTAGCTCCAAAGGCCGCAGATTCCAGCCACACACGCACGCCAATCTCGCCGCTGCAATCTCATCAGTCTACGGAGTTCCACGGCTCAGGTCAACCGGAGCTTCGCATCCACAGCTGCTTCCACCGACCCCAAAACATTGTTCAAATGGCCCTTGACGACCCCATCCCGCCGTTCTACCCTTCACCCATCGTTGGCCCTCATCGCCATCCCGGAAAGCGCGCCGCAGCCACACCGAGGCTGCCCCTGTCCCCACCCCGAAACGACCTTTCCCTTCTCCTCGTGTTCCTACCTACACGTAGGCGAACCCATGCTTCCCCTGACGGAGGTCAGACCAACCATTGATCAATCAGCCCAACCAGCCCATCCAGTCCGGCAAGACCACCAAGGTGATCGCCATCACCACCGGCATCGAGCCCCTCTACGGCACCCATGACGAAAATCTGCGCCTGCTCGAAGACGGCCTCCGCGTCGCCATCGATCTCCGCTCGGACGGCGTCCACGTCTCCGGAGACCTCACCTCCGTCGGCCGTGTCCAGCAGCTCTTCGCCGACTTCGAAGCTCTCCGCAAATCCGGCGTCCATCTCCACAACGGCGAGCTTCACGGCCTACTCAAGCTCCTCGTCGCCGATCCCAGCTGCACCCTCAAGACCCTCATCGACTCAGGCAAACAGCGCTCCGCCGGCGTCAAACGCATGGTCCAGCCCCGCAGCCCCAATCAGCGCAAATACGTCGAAGCTATCGAATCCTCCGACATGACCTTCGGCCTCGGCCCCGCCGGCACCGGCAAAACCTACCTCGCCGTCGCCATGGCCGTCTCCGCCCTCCTCGCCAAAAAGGTCTCCCGCATCATCCTCGTCCGCCCCGCCGTCGAAGCCGGCGAACGCCTCGGCTTTCTCCCCGGCTCCCTCCAGGAAAAGGTCGATCCCTACCTCCGCCCCCTCTACGACGCCCTCTACGACCTCCTCGATCAGGAAAAAGTCGACAAGCTCCTCGAAAGAAACGTCATCGAGGTCGCACCGCTCGCCTTTATGCGCGGCCGCACCCTGTCGGACGCCTTCATCATCATGGACGAGGCCCAGAACACCACCAACGAGCAGATGAAGATGTTCGTCACCCGCCTCGGCAACAACTCCAAGGCCGTCATCACCGGAGACCTCACCCAGATCGATCTCCCCAATCCCAAAAAGTCCGGCCTCCTCGAAGCCCTCCACGTCCTCGACGGCGTCGAAGGCATCCGCTTCTGCCACTTCGACGACGTCGACGTTGTTCGCCACCACCTCGTCCAGCGCATAGTCCGTGCCTACGACACCCACACCCGAGCCCAGCAGCAGCTCCCCCTGGCCATCGACGGAGCCCCCCTCACCGGAGCCCCCCTCACCGGACCCGCCCTGACGCCAGCTTCCTCCCCCAAACTCGCCGCCAAACCGCAATAGTCCACCCTTGCCGCCGCTCGCGGCCTCGTCTCCCCGGCAAGGCCGCCCGTGCTACTCTCCCATCACTGAGGTCTTCCTATGAACACGGCACAACTCCCAGAAGACATAATCTCCAAACTCGAAGTTCTGAAAGGCAAGCTCGGCGCCGACGACATCGGTGCGGCTCTCGAAAAAAGCCTCAACATCGCAAACTTCGTCGCGGATACCGTCAACGATCGTGAGAGCAAACTGCTTGTGGAACGCAATGGGAAATATACGGAGCTTGAAGGAATCGCTTGATGGCGAACCCCGCCTCGTCAGTCCCATTCAGGACCCGCACCTACAATCCGGATGAGACAAGGGAGAAGGTCCGGGGGAGGATCACCTTACTTGCGTGCGTTGTGTTTTTGATGGTTGTCCTGATCTACCTTGTCTCGGCCGCCAAGTCAGGCGATACGCAATGGGGGCACGTCAAAGACGCGATGCAGGCCATCTTCCCGGCTGGCACCTCCGTCCTTGGAACCGTGCTTGGCTTCTACTTCGGCTCGCAAAAGAGCTGAAACCTCAGCCCGCTCTCCACTGGCCGCCATCAAAACTCACACCATGACCTCCATCGAACCCCCAAGTAGACCCCTCACCCCCGCGCCGCTCCGGCGATCCACTCTCCGGCGATCCAGTCTCCGCGCCCTCCTCCCCGCCCTGCTCCTCCTCAGCCTCCCCGCCCGGCCTCAGGCGCCCCCATCGTCCGCCCCCGCCTTCCCATGGCGCCTGGTCTGGTCCGACGAGTTCAACGCCCCCCCCCGGCGCCCCGCCCGACCCCGCCAGATGGACCTTCGACCTCGGCGGCAAAGGCTACGGCAACCACGAGCTCGAAACCTACACC
>JAABUX010004733.1_pt1 | contig 17080 bp, 18 predicted proteins | sample 5561851 | NCBI WGS metagenome assembly JAABUX01 (sample SAMN10711883, study PRJNA513361) | rock metagenome | isolation source: Antarctica rocks | place: Antarctica: Victoria Land, Richard Nunatak red sandstone | collected 2016-01-03 | reverse complement strand
CGATGCTGGCGCGACCTGGACGCCGGCGGCGCTGGGCACCGATCAGGGCCGCTACAGCTTCCGGGCCTGGCAGGCGACGCTGGACCTGCCGGCGGGCGCCAGCACCGTGCTGGTACGCGCGACCAACACGGACGGGCTGGCGCAACCGGCAACGCCGATCTGGAACCCCAGCGGCTTCATGCGCGACGTGATCGAGACGACCCGCCTGACGGCGGCCTGACCTTATTCCCTTGGGAGGCGTGCCACCATGCTGAGCATCAACACCGTTGCCCATGGCTCCGTCGTCCTTGGCGGTCTTGCCCTGTTCGCCATCGGCCATCCGAAGGCCGACGCCCCGCTGTCGCCTACGACGCCGGGCCTCGCCGTAGCGGCAGCGGCCCCTGCCGCAGGCCCGCAGCCTGATTCGGCGCCGGCCGCATATGCCGTCCAGGCCACGGCAGCCCCGCCCGCTGCGGCCCCATCCGTGGTGGCGCCTGCGCCTGCCGCAGCGGCATCGGCTGCACCGGCGCCGGCACTCGCAACTGCGGCCACGTCGGTGTCCGGCAACGGGTTCAACTTGGCGTCGCTCAGCGTGGACCTGCCCAGCAGCGGCCGGGCGTTCCCGCCGGGTACCGGCGTAGAGGCTGCCGAGGCGAATTGCGCCGCCTGTCACTCGGTCGGCATGATCCTGAACCAGCCGTCCCTGACCCATGTCACCTGGGAAACCGAGGTCCACAAGATGATCGCCGTCTACAAGGCGCCAGTGTCGGACGAGGACGCCAAGACGATCGTTGCCTACCTCGACAGCATCAAGGGCGCCAAGTAGCCCGGTCACCAATCGCCGTTTTCGATGGATGCCAGCTTGATCCCCTGTTGGTAGAATAGGTCGCCGCCGGCCACGTTGCAGCCATCAGGACGAAGGCCGCTCCTCTCATGTCTGACCTCGCTGCTCCAGCCAATCAAGTCCCACCCGCTGCACCTGGCAAACTGCCGATGTTCAGGAGGCTGGCCGGCGGCACGGCACGCGTGCTGCCCGGCCTGCTGCTGTGCAGCGCCGTCACCCTGGCCGCCATGGCGCTGCAAGCCGGGGAGGAGGCCGTGTTCGGCCGGGCCTGGCTGGAGGCGCTGGTGCTGGCCATCCTGATCGGCACCGCGGTCCGAACGGCCTGGACCCCGGGCGAGCGCTGGCATGCTGGCGTGGCCTTCGGCGCCAAGACCCTGTTGGAGGTCGCGGTCGTGCTGCTCGGCGCGGCCTTGAGCGTGGGGACGATCATGGCGGCCGGGCCGGGCCTGCTGGCGGGCATCGCGGGCGTGGTGGCAGCCGCCATCCTGCTCAGCTACGGCATTGGGCGGGCGCTGCGGCTGCCGCGGCGCATGGCGGTGCTGGTGGCGTGCGGCAACTCGATCTGCGGCAACTCGGCCATCGCCGCCGTGGCGCCGGTGATCGGCGCGGACAGCGAGGACATCGCCTCCTCCATCGCCTTCACCGCCGTGCTGGGCGTCATCGTCGTGCTGGCGCTGCCGCTGCTGGTGCCGCTGCTGCACATGACGGGCTTGCAGTACGGCGTGCTGGCCGGGCTGACCGTCTATGCCGTGCCGCAGGTGCTGGCGGCCACCGCGCCGGTCGGCCTGGTGGCAGTCCACATCGGCACCTTGGTCAAGCTGGTGCGCGTGCTGATGCTCGGGCCGGTGGTGCTGGGCCTGTCGCTGGTGGCGAGCCGGCTGCGGGAGGAGACCGACGAGCCTGCGCCGCACCTGACCGCCGGCGACCGGCCCAAGCCTGGCCGCATCGCGGTCCACCACCTGGTGCCGTGGTTCATCTTGGGTTTCCTGGCCCTGGCCGGCGTGCGCTCGGCCGGGCTGATCCCGGAGGCGGCGCTGGGGCCGATCGGCGGCGTCGCCACGGTGCTCACGGTTCTGTCCATGGCCGCGCTCGGGCTGGGCGTGGACGTGCGGGTGGTGGCGCGGGCCGGGATGCGCGTCGTGCTGGCGGTCACGGCGTCGCTGCTGGCACTCGGTGCTGTCAGCCTGGGTCTGATCCGGGTACTGGGGATCGACTGATGACGCTGGAACAGCTCCGGGTCTTCGTGGCCGTCGCCGAGCGGCAGCATGTCACCCAGGCCGCACGGGCGCTGAACCTGGCGCAGTCCGCGGCCAGCGCTGCAATCGCCGCGCTGGAAGGCCAGCACGCCACCCGGCTGTTCCACCGCGTCGGGCGCGGGATCGAGCTGACCGAGGCCGGGCGGGTGTTCCTGGTCGAGGCGCGCGCCGTGCTGGCCCGGGCCGCGGCGGCGGAGCTGGCCCTTGCCGAGTTGGGCGGCCTCACGCGCGGGACGCTAACGGTCCAGACCAGCCAGACGATTGCAAGCTACTGGCTGCCGCGCCACCTCGTGGCCTTCCGCCGGGCGCATCCGGGGATCGAGGTCCGGCTGACGGTCGGCAACACGCTCCAGGTCGCAGGCGCGGTGCATGGGGGCGCGGCGGAGCTGGGCTTCGTCGAGGGCGCGGTCAACGACCCCGCGCTGAGCAGCACGACCGTGGCGCGGGACCGGCTGGTGGTGGTCGTGGCGCCGGGGCACCCCTGGGCCGCAGGGGACACCATCGCGCCCGCCGACCTGCCCGGCAGCCCCTGGGTGCTGCGGGAACCCGGCTCCGGCACCCGGTCCGCCTTCGAGTCCGCGCTGGAGGGGTTCGGCATCCCTCCGGAACACCTCCAGGTCGCGTTCGAACTGCCGACCAACGAGGCCGTGCGGGCGGCGGTAGAGGCCGGGGCAGGCGCCACGGCACTGTCCGCCTCGGTCGTGGCAGGCGCAATCGAGGCCGGGCTGCTGCACCAGGCCGGGCTAACCCTGCCCGACCGCGACTTCCACGTGCTGCGCCATGCCGAACGCTACAGCAGCCGGGCCGCAGAAGCCCTGATAGCCGTTATTGCAGGGAACGCACCCGTCCGGGCGTGACGGCTTGATCGGGCCGATGCTGACGCACAAGCAACGCTCGGCTAGGCCATGCCTGCTCCGTCCCAGGCCCGCATCCCCAATCCAATGGCTGCCGTTGCCGCCGTCACATGCGGCGAAGAACCGTGTAAAGCAGGTAGCCGAACAGAACGGCGCCCAGCAGCAGCAACAGCCCCGTGAGCACCAAGTCGAGCCGCCCGCTGCCGCCCGCCACGGTCGCCGCGCTGTCAATGTCCCGCGCGGTCCTGCGGAAGCGGACCGCAGACAGCACCATCATGGCGCCGCCCAGTACGATCAGCGCCAGCCCGGCAACGTCGCCGACCACCTGGCCTGCGTGCGACGGCGCCCGGCCTGCCAGCGACACGCCCGCGACTTCCAGGAACAGGTCGAACTTCTCGACCAGGAAGCCGAACGCCATGGTCGCGACCGCAGTGCGGACCCAGGCCAGGAACGTTCTCTCGTTGGCGGCATGGTCCCGGTAGCGCTCCATCATCGTCCTACCCCAGCAGCACCCAGTGCAGCGCATAGGCGACCACGCCTGTCGCCGCCGCGCTGGCCGCCCACAGGCCGGCGAACCATAGCCACCGTGCTGTCGTGCTGCCCATGATCAATGATACCCCGCATCGTGCTGCACCTTGCCGCGGAACACCCAGTAGGCGTAGCCGCTGTAGGCCACGATCATCGGGATCAGCACCGCCGCGCCCACCAGCAGGAACACCTGGCTGTCGCGCGGCGCCGCCGCGTCCCAGATCGTGAGCGTTGGCGGCACGATCATCGGGAACAGGCTGATGCCCAGCCCTGCGAAGCCCAGCACGAACCATCCCAGCGCGCACAGGAACGGCGCCAGCTCCCGTCCGCGCGCCAGGCCGCGGAAGAAGGCCAACGCCAGCAGGCCGACCAGCACCGGCACCGGGCTGGTCAGCAGGACGCCGGGCCAGGAGAACCAGCGGTGGGCGAGGTCCCCGCGCAGGAACGGCGTCCACAGGCTGACGGCGCTGATCATGCCGAGCGTCGCCCAGCCCAGCCACCAGGCCTGCCGCCGCGCCCGGTCATGCAGGTCGCCCGAGGTGCGCCAGACCAGCCACGTCGCGCCGAGCAGGGCGTAGCCGATCACGACCGCCACCCCGCACAGCACGGTGAACGGCGTCAGCCAGTCCCACCAGCCCCCGGCATAGGCCTCGTCCACCACCCGGATGCCCTGTAGCAGCCCGCCCAGGGTCAGGCCCTGGCACAGTGCCGCCATGGTCGAGCCGCCGAAGAACACCAGGTCCCACAGCGCCCGGCCGCGCTCGCTATGGGCGCGGAACCGGAACTCGAACGCGACGCCGCGGAACACCAGCGCCAGCAGCATGCCGATGACCGTGGGATACAGCGCCGGCAGGATGATGGAGTAGGCCAGCGGGAACACCGCCAGCAGCCCGGCGCCGCCCATCACCAGCCAGGTCTCGTTGCCGTCCCAGACCGGGGCGATGGAGTTCACCATCACGTCCCGGTCCTGCCGCCCGCGCTCGGCGGCGAACAGGATGCCGCAGCCGAGGTCGAACCCGTCGGCGACCACGTACATCAGCACCATGAAAGCCAGCAGGCACGCCCAGACGGTCGAGAGGTCAACGGAAACGGACATGTCCCTACTCCGCCGGCTGGGGTTGCACGTCGCCGTGCGCCGCAGCCGGGCCGGGCGCGATGCCCGCCGTGCGGATCGGCATTGGCGGCTGCTCCGGCTCGCCCGCCTCTGGCGCCTTGCCCATCATGCGCAACAGGATCAACACGCCCGCGCCGAACACGGCGAAATAGACGACGGCGAACACGGCCAGGCTGGTGGCGACGCCGGGCAGGCCGACCGGCCCCAGGCTCTTGGCCGTGCGCAGCAGGCCATAGACAGTGTAGGGCTGCCGTCCGACCTCGGTCGTGACCCAGCCGGCCAGGATGGCCACGAAGCCCGCCGGACCCATCAGCACCGCGGCGCGCTGCAGCCAGGTGCTGTCGTACAGGCGGCGGCGGTAGCGCGCCCACAGGCTCCAGGCGCCGATGCCCAGCATGGCGAAGCCGATGCCGACCATCACGCGAAAGGACCAGAACACGACGGCGGCGTTGGGCCGGTCCTCCCGCGGGAACTCCAGCAGGCCGGGCACGCGGCCGTTCCAGCTGTGGGTCAGGATCAGGCTGGAGAGGTGCGGTATCTCAATGGCCCACTTCGTGCGCTCCTGCCCCATGTCGGGCAGGCCGAACAGGGTCAGGGGGGCGCCGTTGCGCGGCTCCCAACTGCCCTCCATGGCGGCGACCTTGGCGGGCTGGTGCTCCAGCGTGTTCAGCCCATGGATGTCGCCCATGGCGATCTGCGCCGGGGCGACGACGGCGGCCATCCACAGGGCCATGCTGAACATCATGCGCGCCCGCGGGTTGGCGCGGTCCCGCAGCAGGTGCCAGGCGCCGACCGCGCCCACCACGAAGGCTACGGACAGGTAGCTGGCCAGGATCATGTGCGGGAAGCGGACGAACACGCTGGGGTTGAAGATGATGGCCAGCCAGCTCGTGGGCAGGAACCGCCCGTCGGCGGCGACCGCGTAGCCCGCCGGGGTCTGCATCCAGGAGTTGACCGACAAGATCCAGAACGCGCTGAGCAGCGTGCCGAACGCCACCAGGCAGCTTGCCGCGAAGTGCAGCCGCGGCCCGACCCTCCTCATGCCGAACAGCATGACGCCCAGGAACCCGGCCTCCAGGAAGAACGCCGTCAGCACCTCGTACGCCATCACCGGGCCGACGACGGGGCCGGCCAGCTTCGCGAACACGCTCCAGTTGGTGCCGAACTGGTAGGACATGACCAGGCCGGACACGACGCCCATGGCGAAGCCGACCGCGAAGATACGCAGCCAGAACCGGTAGAGGTCCATGAACACCGGACGCTTGGTCCAGAGCCAAAGCCCCTCCAGCACCGCGAGGAAGCTGGCCAGGCCGATGGAGAAGGCAGGGAAGACGATATGGAAGGCGACCGTGAACGCGAACTGCGCGCGTGCAAGGTGGAATGCGTCCATGGCGAACGGCATGGTGATATGGCGGCAGTGCCGCCCCTTTCAGGTATGTCCTGTTTATGTCCCAGCGGCCAGGCGGTGCCTATGCAGGGCTGGCCGCAGGGTCCGTCCCGTGCCTGGACGGGGTGGAGCTGCCAGACTTATCTAATGCGTCGCCGGGACGATCCATCCCCATTTGGCAAAGATACGGGCGCCGTCCTGGCCCTCCAGGAAGGCCACGAACGCCTTGGCGTCAGCGGATTGCCCGTCCTTCTGCGTCAGCGCCACGCCTGCGTCGCGGAAGACGCGATACTCCGGCTCGATGGCCACCTGGTCGGCCAGGGTGGGGTTCGACACCTGCCAGATGGACCAGATCAGCCAGGCGTCGAGCGAAGCGTCCTCTGTCCACGCCTGCCGGGCGAGCGCGCTGTTGGCGGCGTAGGTCACGATGTTGGACCGGAAGCCGCGCACGCTGGCGATGTCCGCCAAGCCGGCCGGCCACGTCCTCCCACAACCCGTTCTGCCCCGCGCCGTTCACCACCAGCACCCGGTGGCCCGGCTTCAGCAGGTCTCTGATGCCCGTGATGTGCCCGGGATTGCCGGGCCGGACCAGGATGGCCGCGGGACGCAGGTACAATGGTGTCACGGTCTTAGGGTCGAGGCTGCCGCCGAAGGCGGCGATGAAGTCCGTCATCATCGTCTCGGAGCCGCTGAACACGACGTCGGCGTCCGCCTTTGCCTTCCCGATCCAGGTCGGCGTCGGCCCGGCTGTCACCTCGACCGTGATCCCGTGCGACGCGCCGAATGCGGCGGCGGTCTCCTTCAGGGCGGGCATGGGGCCGCCTGGGCCATAAACGTGCAACGGCTCGGCAGCATGTGCAGCGCCGATGGATGAGAATGCAAACGCGGCAACAAGGATGGCAGCGGTGGTTCGGCTCATGTTGACACTCCTGTGTCCCCAATAGTTGGCGACGGGACGCCGAGGTGACCAACGCAGCTTCGCTATCGTTTCGAGCGCCGCTTCCGATTGGTCCGCAATCAGGGCTTGACCCAACATCCCTGCTGTGAACCGCAAAGTAGCGGCGTCCTGCTGGGGCATACCCGCCTATGACAGTACACCGTACCGTTCAGACGCACGGCCCAGGAACGACGACACAACTCTATCTGCCGCGGCACGCACCCGTGCGGGACGGTGAAGGGCAGCCGGATGCAGAGGCCCGGCCGGACGCAGGTGTTGGGAGTGCCGTCGTGCTGCCGGTCGAAGACGAGGACCAGGTCCGGGCTGTCATGGCAGAGACGCTGCGCGACGGCGGCTGCCAGGTTCTGGAAGCACGCGACGGTGCCGCGGCTCTGAACCTGTTGCAAGACAGCTGTCAGGCCTGTGTTGACCTTCTAATAACAGACGTTGGCCTGCCGTGCGGGCTGAACGGACGGCAGGTGGCAGACGCCATCCGGGCAACGAGGCCGGGGCTGCCAGTGCTGTTCATCACGGGCTATGCCCGTGCTGCGCTTGAAGGGCAGCTATCGCCGGGCATGGAGGTGATCGGGAAGCCGTTCAGGTTGGATGCCCTCGCCGCCAAGGTCAAAAGCATGGTTGGAAACCCATCGGACTCTTCGCCTAAATCCTAAGCCATCACAGGCTGACTGGGGTGTATGGAATCTAAACCCAGAGATAGAGTTCATACAGCTTGCAGCACCGCGCAGAATGTGCGTTTTGGCCGCAGCATCTAACATAGGCAACGAGCGGCCCGCTGTCCGCCAGGGTTCGTTTGGCGGACACCCCTGGCCCTGTTCACCGAGTAAGATGCTGCGGCGCGAGATGGCCAACACGCACAGCGTCGCGGTCACTGGGCCTATTCGGCAACCATCCATCATCGCCTCAATGCGCCCCAGGCCACCAATCCGGCGACCCGGCATCGCCGCGCGGCAGGGGCGGACAGGGGCGGTAGAACGCTGCTTCTTACGGGGATTGCTCAACCAGCACCGTTAGCCTCAAGTCGGGCTGGCCGGCGAGGTTGAACGTCACCTGATCGTAACGAAGAAGGCCGTCCCGCGGGTGGTCAAAGGTCCGCTCGCCGCCCTCTCTTCCGAGAACCCCGTGCTGGTCCCAGAACCGCGCGAACTCCGGACTTCGGCGGCGCAGGTCTTCGATCAAGGCGCGGAGAGAAGAGTCATCGAGGTGCGAGCTGCAAGCGGCGCGGAACTCCGCGGCGACGCGGCGGGCGCGCTCCTCCCAGCTACAGATGAGGGAGCGGGCAGTGGGTACCAGGAAGATGAAGCGAAGCAGGTTTCGCTCGTCCGCCGAGTTGTCCAGCCAACCGACAAAGAGCCGCTGGGCTTGTGTGTTCCAGCCCCGCGCGGTCCAGGTCCGATCCAGAACGTAAGCGGGGAAGCCGATCGCCTCGACGCAGGCCAGCACCACAGCTGGTACGTCATCAGTCCCATCCCCGTCCCCCTTCGGGTCACGCTTGCCGGCCAGCTCGAACAGGTAGGCACGCTCGGCGCGGCCGAGCCGGAGTGCGTCCGCCAACCTGGCAAGGGCAACCGGCGAGACCGACACGTCCCGTCCCTGCTCGATCCAGGTGTACCACGTCGTGCTCAGGCCGCAGAGCTGGGCGACCTCCTCGCGCCGCAGGCCCGGCGTCCGCCGCCGCGCACCGGCGCCGGCCAGCCCCGCGGCGGCCGGCGTGAGCTTCTCTCGCTGGGCGCGAACGAAGTCGCCCAACTCGCGCCGCTGCTCAATGGACCTCTGCCCAATCATGGTGCCGCTCATACCAGGATAACCGCTTACCTTACTCCGGTATTGCCGGGCTGGTAGCAATCCGGTCGGACGGGCGATTCGTGCAGCCTTCAGCAGCGGAGCGAGCGATGACGGAGAGTAGGACGCACGAGGCCCTGGTGGGCGGCCAATTCGGGGCGCGCGCCGCGGCCTACCTGGGCAGCGCCGTGCACGCGCAAGGTGCCGACCTGCAAGCCCTGGCCGCTCTCGTACACGATCAGCCCCAGGCCCGTGTGCTGGATCTCGGCTGCGGTGCCGGCCACGTCAGCTTCGCCGTGGCGCCTCATGTCGGAGAGGTCGTCGCCTGCGACCTCTCGGCGGAGATGCTGGACATGGTGGCCCGGGCCGCGGCCGAGCGGGGTCTGAATAACGTGCGGACGAAACAGGGCGTGGCGGAGAGCCTGCCGTTCGCGGATGGCAGCTTCGACGTCGTGCTCAGCCGCTACAGCGCCCACCACTGGCGCGATTTCGACGCCGGGCTGCGCGAGGCGACGCGGGTGTTAAAACCTGGCGGCGTTACCGGGTTCGTGGACGCGGTTTCCCCCGGATCGCCGTTGCTCGACACCCACCTACAGGCGGTCGAGGTGCTGCGCGACCCGTCGCACGTACGCGATTACGCGCGGGCGGAGTGGGAGGCGGCGCTCGCCCGCGCGGGCCTGATCCCCGGTGCCGTGACCCCATTCCGCGTGCGCCTGGAGTTCGCCGTGTGGGTGGAGAGGATGCGTACGCCGCCCGTCCAGGTCGAGGCCATCCGCGCGATCCAGGGCGCTGTATCAGGAGGCGTAGCGCGCCACTTCGGCATCGGCCCTGACGGCAGCTTCGACCTGGACGTCGCGCTGTTCCAGGCAGCCAAGCCGGTGGCCTGACTTCCCGGCCGGCGGCGTACCGGGGTGGGCATCGCGACCCTCGTTCTGCCGGTCTTCGCCGTCATCGTGACGGGCTGGCTGACTGGCGCCTTCGGCTACCTGCCGCGCGCACTCTCGGCGCCGCTCGTGCAGTTCGCCTACAACGTCGCGATGCCCGCACTGGTGTTCCTGACGGTCGCGCGGGAGCCGATCGGCGCGCTGCTGGACTGGCGCTTCCTCGGCGCATTCGGCGGCGGATCGGTCGTCTGCTTCGCGGCGGTGTTCCTGGCCGCTCACGCCTTCGGGCGCAGGGGGGTAGGGAGCAGCGCAATGCTCGGCGCCGCGGCGACCATGACCAACACCGGGTTCGTGGCGCTGCCAGTGCTCCAGGCGCTCTACGGAGACCGTGGGATCTTACCTGCCGCGATCGCGACGGTGTTCGTGGCCGTGGTCACGTTCCCTGCCTTGATCGGTCTGCTGGAGATTGACGGGCGGCGCGACGGCCATTCCGGCAGGATCAGCCCAGCGGTGCTCGCGCGGCGGGTCGTGGTCAATCCGGTGATGATCTCCACTCTCCTTGGATTGGCCTGGTCGGTCGCGGGCCTGCCCTTGCCGTCCACCGTTGCAGCCTACGCCGGCATCTTCGCGGAGGCCCTCACACCATGCGCACTTTTCTCGATCGGCCTTGGCCTATCGTTCGAGGGGCTGCGCGGCGGCATCAGCACGTTGGTCGCGCTTGCGGCGCTCAAGCTCCTGGCGGTGCCGCTGGTGGTGTACGGTCTGTGCCTCGCACTCGGGCTGGGGCCGTTCCTCACCGTCTCTGCGGTCGTTTGCGCGGCCGTGCCGACCGCCAAGACAGCTTACGTGCTCGCAGGTGAGTACCAGGTCGAAGGGACCGTGGTCGCGGCCACAGTTTCCGTCACAACGCTGCTCTCGGTCGTCACGCTGCTGGGTTGGCTCTACCTGCTGGGCTAGGCCCCGTCGGCGGGACACCCGAAGCGTTCCATTCTGTCAAACGTCCGGACACTGTTGGCGAAGTCGCCAGGCCTGCCGCGGCGCCCACCCGGACATGGCACGGTGAACGTCCACGAGGGGTATGGAGAGGTCCATCGAGGCCATCATCGCCGCGGACAAGCAGCCAACACCGACTTCGCCAACAGTGTCCGTCCGTTTGACAGTATGGTACGGCCCACGCCCGGCGCAGTGTCCGTCAGGGTTTGTTTGACGGACACCGTGAAGCCAGACATCGGCTGAGGCCCACCCCTTTCAGGGTGTTCATTACTTAATGAGGCCAATTATAGATGCTGAGAGTATCAGTAGTCGGTCGTATCTGCTGACTTTTACTTTGTCATTGCGAGTGGGTCGAGCAGCCCAGTGCGCGGCCCTGGGACCATGCTCCCCAGGCAAGCCAGAAAGCAGCCACTCAGCGGCCGGCGCCTACTGAAACACCCTGAAAGGGGTGCGGCTGAGGCCCCATGCGTCAGGTGGCCAATCTGCACAGCTTCGCGGTTACTGGGCCTATTCAGAGCGGCCCGGACGCGTTTCGAACAGTTCAGCTCAGCCCCGACAGAAATTCGATAAGTGCCCCATTCACGTCATAGGGCCGTTCCTGCTGAATCCAGTGGCCGGCGCCTTCGATCATCACGGTGCGGCGCAATCCTGGTACGGTCTGGGGCAAGGCCTCTAGGGCCTGACGATTTGCAGGGCCGGCGATCGTCGAGTCCAGCGTGCCTGCGACGAACAGCGCCGGCTGCCGGATCAGCGCGTCCTGCCAAGGCGCGAGCAGCTCCCAATTGCGGTCCATGTTGCGGTAGTAGTTCAGGCCGCCAGTAAATCCTGTGCGCCGAAAAGTGTCGGCCATGAGCGCGAAGTCGGCCTCGGTCAGCCAATCTGGCCGGGATACCGGCTCTGGCATCAGATCGAGCAGGCCGCCGCCATCGGGCAGCACCAGCGTCCGATCGGGATCACCGCTCTGGACGGAGTCTGTCATGGCCAACATGCGGCGCAGGCTGGCCGGAACATCGCGCTGAAGCTCTGCCTCAGCGACGCCCGGCGGCTGAAAGTACATCCAATAGAAATTCTGTAACCCGGCGGCACGAAGCACCTTCGTAGGGGGTGCCGGGCCGCGCCTCCGGTACGGCACACTGAGAGCAGCCACCGCGCGGAAGAGATCGGGCCGCAGCATGGCGCTCGTCCACGCGACGGTTGCACCCCAGTCATGGCCGACGATCACCGCCTCGCGCGCGTCTAGCGCCGCCATCAGCCCCACCATGTCGCCGACCAGGTGGAGCAGCGAGTAGTCCTGCACGTCTTCTGGCGCGTCGCTGTCGCCGTAGCCTCGCATGTCGGGCGCCACAACGCGAAAGCCGGCTTTGGCCAGCGCCGGGAGTTGGTGGCACCAGGAGTGCGCCAGCTCCGGAAAGCCATGGCAAAGCAGGACGAGAGGACCCTCACCCTGCTCGGTCAGTCGCAGTCGGATGCCGCCGTTCACGACGACGTTGCGGTGTATGGCCTCTACCATTGCCGAAGGCCCCCAGACCGATTTAGAGGCTGCGCTACAGCCCGGCTTTGTGCCAAGGACTGTCCAGCAGCGCAAGTTTGTGTCCGCTCATGCTGCCTGCCCCGTAGCCTTGAAGAAAGTGTAGCAGAACACCCCGTCCGGCCCGGCTGTCCGCTGCAGCGCGCGCGTGCCGGCGTCGAAGGCTTCCGGCGTGGAAAGGTCTGCGGCGATGGCGCGCTCCCGCACGCCCTCGATCATCGCGGTGAAGGTGCGCCGGATGAAGCCGTCCACCAGCGCAGGCCGGCTGGCATCCACGTAGACCATCCGCGGCGAGACGCGGACCGCCTCGAAACCCGCACTAGCCAGCAGCGGGTAGAGTTGACGCCCAATGTTGGCATCACCTCCTGCGCGTCGCTGCAACTCGACCTGACAGGCAATTGCCGCACGCGCCGTCTCGCTCTCGGGATGAAAGTAGGTTGAACCATGGTCGCCCTCGATGGCCGTGATGGTGCCACCTGGCCGGAGGACGGGGCGCAACGCGGCAAGCACCGCGGCAGGGTCGGGCAGGTGTTCCAGCACGAAGCAGAGGAAGACGTGATCGAAGGAGGCCGGCGGGAAAGGGGCGGCAAGGAGATCCGCTTGCCGGAACTTGACGTTGCCGATCCCCGCGGCAGCGATCCGCGCCCGCGCTTCCTCAAGCGAAGCCGCCGAGACGTCCACCGCCGTGATACGTGCGCCAGGACTGCGCTGCGCGAGCGCGACCGTCTGCGCGCCCGTGCCGCAGCCGGCCTCCAACACATCCGCCCCGTCCGGAAACCCCGTGTCCCCGTGCAGCAGCTCCTCAAGCGTCCGTGCCTGATCTTCCAGCCGAAGCGTTTCCCGTCCGTCGTAGCCATGCACGTAGCCGCCCATGCCTCTCTCCCTTGGTCGGGGTGGCTTTTGCTACGGGCGGACAGGTCCGTCTTGAACGGGATTGCAGCCCTGCTTTCAAGTGACGGCGGCCCGATACCGCGCAGGGGTGATGCCGAGGTGCCGGCGAAAGGCGCGGGTCAGGTGGCTCTGGTCCGCAAAGCCTGCCCGCAGCGCGGCCTCGGCGGGGGCATGGCCGGCAGCCAGCAGACGCCGGGCCAGCCGCACCCGGCGCTGGACGAGGTAGGCGTGGGGCGTCGCGCCGGTCTCGCGCGCAAAACCGCGCAGCAGCGCGAAGCGGTCCACCCCGGACAGTGCGGCCAGTTCAGCGAGGGTGATGGGCCGTTCCGGGGCTTCGTCCAAGCGGCACCGGGCTGCCGCTACCGCGGGCGCCGTGGGGCGCATCGGGCGCGGTCGCGCCCCGTGCCGCCGCAAGAGATGCACGAGCACTCGCAGCAGCTCCTCCTGCAGCGCCAGCGGTTCCGGTACGGCGGCGGTCGCACGCGCGAACAGGCGCTCGAAAAGTCCGCCCATTACCGGGTCACGGAACGCGGGACGCGCGATCTCCGGGACGCCCCCGACGGTCTCCGCTACCTCTTGAGTAACCAAGACAGGGTCGATATAGAGCATCCGCCACTCGCGTGCGCCGCGCGCGGTTAATCTGGTGGCGAATTCAGAGTTGGCCATTGTTCACGGGTGCTGGAGGCCGGAAGGCCTGCTGTGCAACCGTTCTTGGCCCCGTGCCAATGCTCTGGCCGGCTCGGGGCGGCGGAGCCGGTGAATTCGCCACCAGTGTCCCCAGGGATAGAGTTCATACACCTTGCAGCACCGCAGAATGTGCGTTTTGGCCGCAGCATCCAACATAGGCAACGAGCGGCCCGCTGTCCGCCAGGGTTCGTTTGACGGACAGGGCAGCCTCAAGGACGTAGGAGGATCATGGCAACAATTACCGCCAGGAACTCATACAGGGTTGAGCGACCGCGGAAGCGTGCAGCCTGGCCATCGAGGGTGAGGCACTGTGCCCCCTGCCCATGTTTCCTGGCCGAGGCTGGTCGGAGGGGAGGCATAGGCGGCGGTGGCAGGTAACCAGTAAGTCGGAAGGCAACGGCCACCGCCAATCCTAATTCCGAACGTGCAACTGCATCGCCGCGTCGGAACTAAGCGCCGAACAAGGGCCTTATCGGACCCAGCCCTCCGTCTTCATGATCTCTGCGCCGCGGGCGCTGTTGAGGAAGTCAAGGAACTGCCTGGCCCCCGGATCGGCATTGGGTGCCAGCACGACGTTGACGTCGCGCCAGATCCGGCGCTGCTCGGACAGCTCCACGAAGTCTGCCTTGTCGGCGTGGGTGATGGGCCAGTCCGGCCAGCTTATCCAGGCGTCCGCGTCCTTCTCGACGAACATCCTGAAGCTCGGGCCGCTGCCCTTGCCGAAGCCCACGATGTTCCGGCGGAAGCGCCTCACGTCGTCCAGGCTGCCGGTGCGGCCCGCCACGTCCTCCCAAACGCCGGTGCCGGAGGTGTTCGCAACGCTGGCCCCCTCGGTGACGATGATCCGCACCCCGTCCCTGAGCAGGTCCTCGAACCCACGGATGCCCTTGGGGTTGCCCTTCTTGACCGCGATGACCGCCGGGCGGAGGTAGATCGGGGTCACGTCGTTCCACAAAAATGCGGTGTAGGTTTCCAGCAAGGCGGCCATGTCCTCCTCGGCCGTGCCCCATAGGATGTCGGCGTCCGCCTGCGCCTTGCGCGACCAGGTCGGTTCCGGCCCACCTGTCACCTCGACCTTGATACCGGTGTCGCGGGTGAACACCTCGGCTACCTTCTTGAAGGCGGTGTCAGGGCCACCAGCACCGTAGAGACGGACCACGCCGTCGCGGGCGTCGTGCTTGATGGAGGGATCGGGAACCTCGTGCGCGGCAGCCGGGAGCGCCAGGACGGCGCCGAGGACCGCAGCGAGGATGAAACGGGAACGTGGCCGCATGAACATCGTCTCCTCATGGTCGTTATGTTGGTTGGCTAAGCACGCGATGTCCGCAGCCCGCCGCACCAGGAGCGCCGTGCGCTGGACGCGTCGTCGTCATCCAGGTTACGCCTTGGTCTGCCCGGGGGAGGGCTTGCGTCGGCGCCCCAGGCCGGATCGTTGTAACCAACCGGCCCATGCTGGGATAAGGGCGCCGGAAGGGGTCCGCAACGCCGCCACGGCAACCGATCGCGGCAGGCGATCAAACCCAGCGCCACCCGCTGTTGGCGCTGCCCACGGGCGCGGTCCACCTATGCTGGTAGACAGTAGGCAGGAGGCATCCATGATCGAACCGACGCAGGCAGAGCCTGAAGGTTTCGTCACCCCGGTCCGCGAGGCCGTCGGCATCTTCCGCCGCGAGCAGGACCTGCAGGACGCCATTGATGACCTGCTGACCCACGGCTTCGCGCGGTGCGAACTCAACCTGCGCGGCGCCGGGGATGCCACAACGGACGCCACGGCCGCCGCCCGCACGCCGGAGGCGCTGGCCGACGACCCGGCCACGCCGCGCACCGACCATTTCTGCACCGAGGCGCTGGGCAACGCCGAGGGATCGCTCATCGGCGGCTTCGCCATCCTGCCTGCGTTCGGGGCGGCTTGGGCTGCCGGCGCCGCGGGGGCCGGGATGCTGGCCATCGGCGGCCTGACCGTCATCAGCGGCGGCGCCGGGGCCGTCGTGGGCGCGGCGCTCGCTGCCCTGCTGTCCCGGCACCACGCCGCCAACCTCACCGGGCAGCTTGCCGAGGGCGGGCTGTTGCTGTGGGCGCGGACCCGGTCGCCGGAGCTGGAGCGGAGGGCGCTGGGCATCCTGGCCCGCCATGCCGGGACGCATGTCCACTCGCACAGCCTCGCCGCATAGCCGCCGTGCCGTCCAACATACATCAAAGGGAGCAACGTCCATGCAACTGCGCGAGATGACGGCCGCATCCGGCGGGCGGCGCGCCTTCCTCGGCAAGGCGGCGCTGGCTGGCCTAGGTCTTGCGGGAATGGGCCTGGCGGGCCGGCGGGCCTGGGCCGAAACCACCACCCTGCCCTTGCCGGGCGGCCCAGGTGAACGCGAGGTCACGACGGCCTTCCCGCACAAGGGTCCGATGATCCTGCAGCGCACCCGGCCGCCGCTGCTGGAGACGCCGTTCGCGGTGTTCGACCAAGGCGCCGGCGGGAACGCGTTCACGCCCAACGATCGGTTCTACGTGCGCTGGCACTGGGCCGTGATCCCGGAAGGGTGGACGTCACCAGCTTCCGCCTCGCCGTCACCGGCCATGTCGGTGCGCCGCAATCGCTTACCTTGCAGGACATCCTAGCCCTGCCGCGGATGGAGCTGGCCGCGGTCAACCAGTGTTCCGGCAACTCGCGCGGCTACTTCGCGCCGCGGGTGCCCGGCGGCGAGTGGTCGAACGGCGCGATGGGCAACGCGAAGTGGATGGGCGTGCGGCTGCGCGACGTGCTGGACCGCGCCGAGGTGAAGCCCGGCGCACAACGGGTCCGCTTCGCCGGGATGGACGACCCGGTTGTGGACACCGCGCCGAAGTTCATGAAGTCGCTCGACATAGACCATGCCCGCGACGGCGAGGTGATGCTGGCCTACGCCATGAACGGCGAGCAGCTTCCTATCCTGCACGGCGCGCCCCTGCGGCTGGTGGTGCCGGGCTGGTATTCGACCTACTGGGTGAAAGATGGTGCGCAGCATTGAGGTGCTGGAGAGCCCCGACGAGAACTTCTGGACCAAGGCGGCCTACACAATCCCCGACACGCCCGGCGCCGACATGAAGCCGGGCCAGGCCGGGGTAAAGATGGTGCCGATCAACCGCATGGTGCCGCGCTCGTTCCTGACCAACCTGGCCGATGGCGCGGCGGTGAAAGCCGGTCCCACCCTGGTGCGCGGCATCGCCCTGGGCGGAGCCGTGGGCGTGCGCGCGGTGGACCTGTCCACCGATGCTGGCGCGACCTGGACGCCGGTGGCGCTGGGCACCGATCAGGGCCGCTACAGCTTCCGGGCCTGGCAGGCGACGCTGGACCTGCCGGCGGGCGCCAGCACCGTGCTGGTACGCGCGACCAACACGGACGGGCTGGCGCAACCGGCAAC
>JAABUX010004731.1_pt1 | contig 17081 bp, 14 predicted proteins | sample 5561851 | NCBI WGS metagenome assembly JAABUX01 (sample SAMN10711883, study PRJNA513361) | rock metagenome | isolation source: Antarctica rocks | place: Antarctica: Victoria Land, Richard Nunatak red sandstone | collected 2016-01-03 | reverse complement strand
GCTGGCCAGGTCTCGCAGCGATCGGGGGTGACGCGGTCGGTTCCACCCCGACCCCGGTAAGCGAATGGCCGCTGGCGATCTCCTGATCACTGGCGGTCGCGGCCTGCGTGGTCGGGTCCGGGTGGCCGGCTCCAAAAACGCGGCTCTCGCCATCATGGCGGCGGCGCTGCTCACTCCGGAGCCGCTCCGCCTGCGCAATGTACCGCGGATCCGCGACACGGCACTGATGGCGGAGATCGTCCAGGCGCTGGGTGGTCGCTCGGCCGACCATGGTGACGGTCGGGTCACGCTGCAGGCCGGCGAGGTCGGCGACGCGGTGCCCGCCGGATTGGCGCAGCAGATGAGGGCTTCCATCGTGCTGCTGGGTCCGCTGCTGGCGCGCACGGGGGAGGCGAGGCTCAACCGGCCCGGGGGCGACCAGATCGGCGCCCGCCGGGTGGAGCAGCACCTGCGCGGTTTCCGGGCCATGGGGGCCGAGGTGCAGGAGACCGAGCACGAGATCATCGCCCGCAGCCCGGGCCGGCTGAGTGCAGCTCGCATCGTGCTCGACCTGCCCACCGTCACCGGCACCGAGAGCCTCGTGATGGCCGCCACGCTGGCCGAAGGCCGCACGGAGATCTTCAACGCTGCCCGGGAGCCGCACGTTCAGGACTTATGCCGGCTGCTCAACAGGATGGGCGCCGATGTGCGCGGCGCCGGCACCGACGAGATCGTGGTCTACGGCGGCCGCCGCCTGCGCGGAACGGAACATCAGGTGGTGCCCGACTATCTGGAAGCCGGCACGTACGCGATTGCCACCGCTGCCACGGGTGGGGACGTGACGATCGAGGAGAGCCCGAGCGGGGATCTGCAGCAGGCGCTGCTCAAGTTGGAGCAGGCGGGCGTTCAGCTGGAACAGCGCAGCCGGACCCTTCGCGTCATTCGCGATCCGGCCCGGAGATTGCAGGCTGTCGATATGTGCACTTGGGTCCATCCAGGCTTTCCAACCGACCTCCAGGCCCAGTACATGGCGTTGATGACCCAGGCCGAGGGCAGCTGTGTCATCTCCGAATACATCTTCGAGAATCGCTTCCAGCACGCCGTCGAACTGAACCGCATGGGCGCCAAGGTCGAGATTAAGGGCAGGGATGCGCTTGTCACCGGCCCCAGCCGGCTGCACGGCGAGTCGGTGAGAGTCAGCGACATTCGCTCGGGGGCGGCCCTGGTAATCGCGGCCCTGTGCGCTTCGGGAGTGAGCGAGATCGAAGCGGCCTGGCACCTGGATCGGGGCTATGAGGACCTCGTCACCAAGTTTGTGGCCCTGGGTGCGGCCGTTGAACGCCGACCGGTGAGCGCGTCCGGCCGGCCGCCAGGACACTAGGGTGCTCGGGCGCCGCCTGGGTTTGCAGATCAGTTCGGATCGGGTCCGGGTCTGGCTGGGCGGGACCGGCCTGGCCCTGGACCGGCCGGCCGTAGCCTTTCTCGAACGCGCTACCGGCGCGCTGCTGGGCCTTGGCGAGGAGCCAGGTGAGGTGGAAGCACGCGCCCAGGCGCTGGGCGGCGGCTGGAGCCGTCCGGATGTGAGCGCTGTGAGCCTCGTCGTGGAGCACGTGTTGAGCAACTATGCGGGCTACCGGTGGCCCTTCCGCCCGGCTCTCGGCATCTGTCTCCCGGGCAAGATGCCGGCCGGCGCCGCCCTCCGCATCAGTCGCGCTGCGGTGACCGCGGGAGCCGGTCAGTGCTGGCTGGTAGATGCCCCGCTGGCAACGGCTGCCGGGCTGGGTTTGGAGCTGGACCGAAGCGGACTGGAAACGGTGATCCACCTCCATCCGGGCGGCGCCGAGGTGGCCGTCTTGGACGGCGCGGCGCAACTCGGGGCGGCGGACTGGACCGCCGCCACACAGTCAGCGGGAAGTGGGGGCCGGCAGCTGGCGGCTGTGCTCCAGGCGGTCCATGACGGCCTGCCGCCGCGGCAGGGCCAGCAGGTGCGAGAGCGCGGTCTTCTTCTCGCCGGCGATCTCGCTTGCTGGCCGGACATCGCGGCTGAGCTGGGCCATTGGACAGCGCTGCCCGTGCGGGTCGCGCCGGAGCCGCTCACCTGTGCGGTACGTGGGGCGGCTGGCCTGCCCGACGCGCTGCCGCCACTGATGCGGTCACGCTCGTTCATTTGACTACTCTTGATTACTCTGCGACTGATGTTCTCGCGCCCCTCGATGATGCGAGCGGCAGCAGCAGTGGTTGTGGCCATTGTCCTGGCCGCGATTGGAGCGGACCGCATTGGCCTGCTCTCCCGCTGGCAGAGTGGTCAGGGCGGTCAGGTAGCCGCACATCATCCCAGCCCATCGACCGGCGCCCGGCTCGAGCCTCCGCCGAGCGTCTCCCCGAACGCCACGCCAAGCCGGCCGGAGATCGTCGTGCCGGGCCACTCGCCGCTGCACGTCCCGGTGCTGATGTACCACTACATCCGTGTCGCCAGGGAACCGCGAGGGACCGTGGGCTACAACCTCTCTGTCACGCCGGATGACTTCCGGGCCCAGATGGACTGGCTGGCGCAGAACGGCTATCACGCGGTCACGCTGCGGGCTCTGAGCGCTTACCTGGCCAAGCAGGGCAACCTGCCTTCCCGGCCGGTAGTGCTCACGTTCGATGACGGCTATGCGGACTTCTACTCGGTCGCGTGGCCGGTGCTGCGGCAGCACCAATTCGCCGCCGTCTCGTACGTGGTGAGCGGCTTCCTCGGCACGCCGGGGTACATCACCGCCGAGCAGGTGGCGGAGCTTGACCACGCCGGCATCGAGATCGGCGCCCACACCGTGACGCACGTGGACTTGACCACCGTCCAGGCCGCCGAGGTCGGCCACCAGGTGGCCGACAGCAAGAGCGCGTTGGAGCAGATCCTCAACCACCCGGTGCTGGACTTCTGCTATCCCTCCGGCCGTCACAACGCGGCAGTGGTGAAGGCCGTCCAGGCGGCCGGTTTCGACACCGCCACCACCACCCAATTCGGGACTGCCGAAAGCACGGACAACCGCTACGTGTGGCCCCGGGTGAGAGTAGAGGGTGGTGAGCCGCTGGCGCGCTTTGGCCAAAACCTGGGCGCGCCGGATCCAACCGTCGGCACCGGTCCTTAGCCGCCCGCGACGGCGATGGGCCGGACCGGCGAGCCGGTCGCCCCCACGAGCTTCAGGGGCAGGCAGATGAAAGTGAAGCTGCTCACGCCGGCCAGAGCCAGCTCCTCCAGGTAGAGGTTCTCCAGGATGTGAACGCCGTGCTGCACCAGCAGGATGGTGTGGCCCGGCAGAGTACCGTACTCCGCGTCCGGTTCCAAGCAGTCCCAGGCCACGTTGTCGGCTCCCACCGCCCGCGGCCGAAGACTCGCGAGCCAGCTGGAGACCTCCGCTGCCAACCCGGCGCCGCGCAGGTAGCGTTCGGGTTCCAGCCAGTTGGCTCCGTTCCCGGTACGAATCAGCACCACGTCGCCGGGAGCTGGGTGGACGTTCTGCTCCGAGGCCGCCCTGCTCACGCGCCCAAGCTCGATGCAGCCCGGCTCGATAACCCGACCCAGATCGATGAGCCAGCCGCGGGCCAGGATCGGGCCAATGGCTTCCGCGCCGAGGTTGGAGAACCCGAACGTCCCCTGTGCCTCGAGCGCGTTGGCGCCGCCATGCAGCCGTCCATCCCAGGCCTGGTGGCAGAGCGCGTCGATGTGCGTTCCGGAGTGCTCGCTGGCGACGATGACGCCCGAGGCTCCGGTTCGGCGCTCCGACCCCGGTGCGTGCCGCCGGTGCAGCAGGTACGAGTAGCCGGGGGGCTGATGCGAGGGATGGATCGGGGCGTCCTTGTCTCGGGGCTGCTCAAGGTCGAACAGGCGCCGAGCTTCGAGGGGCAGCGTCACCGTTCCGCTGATGCTAGCGGTCTGGACCTCAACGGAACGCCGCGAGGGCTCGCGCGGCAGCATTGTTTGCGGACCGGCGCTCAGCTGTCAATTTGAGTCCGGCGGCCACCATCGCCCCCCGGGCTTCCTGGTCGTTGAGCAGCGTGCTCAGGGCGGAGCCCCACACCTCGGGGTCGTTCTCGCTCAGCACCCAGCCGGCCCGTCCGATCGCTCGAGGCAACGCGCCGGCTGCGGCCACCAGCGCCGGTGCCCCACAGGCCAGTGCTTCCAACGCCCCCAGCGCGGAGCCCTCGTAGTGGCTGGGATTTAGCCAGGCCAGAGCGCCGCTGAGCAGCACGGGGAGCGCCGAGCGCTCGACGTAGCCGAGATCGAGCGCTCCTTCGACCCCGCCCGGGCCCGGGCCGGCCAGCACGAGCCCCGCCCCGCCGGCTCTTCCGGCCGAGAAGCGCTGCCAGGCTCGCTCGAGCAAGAGCAGGTTTTTCCGCCGGCTGCGGCGACCGACGAACACGAAATAGCGCTCCGGCAGGGCGAGGGCTGCGCGAAGCCCCTGGACCTCAGCGTTCGTCCGGCGGCGGAAGCCGGGTTCGGGGAGTGCCTCGTAGAGGCGGATCGATCTAGCGGGCACCTTGAGCCGGCTCTCGAGCGCGAACGCGACCGCATCCGAAGGGACCAGCACCGCATCCGAGCGACGGGCCGCCGAAGCCGTCCGCCACGTCTGCGCCGCCAGTTCCGGCAGCGTATACGCGTTTCGCCGGTAGAGGTGGCCCGCATCCAGCACTGTGGTGACGGTGGCGCAGCCCCGGCGTCCGCGGAAGCGGCCATCCAGGTTGAGGATCACATCCGCTTGGGCTGGATCGGCCACCAACTGAATCTCTGGTGTCCCGGCGATCGCGGCCAGCAGCGAGCGCGCATAGACTCGGACGCCGACGGGTGGTGCGCTGGCGTCCGGGGCGGGGAAGACCAGGATGCGCAGCATCAGCTGGCGCCTGACTGCATCGGCTGGCGATGATATAGCGGTGGCATTCAAGCGGGTCCTCGGAGTCAGAGTCGGTTGCGTTGACATGGTGGAAGCGGTGGCCGTCATCGAGCGGCTGATCGAAGCCAGAGGACCCTTGCAGCTCGTGGCCACGACAAATCCGGAGTTCATCATGCGCGCCCGGCGAGACCCGGAGTTCCGCCGGGTGCTGGAGCATTCGGCGCTCTGCGTTCCGGACGGGATTGGCCTGGTCTGGGCGCTTCGCCGCCAGGGGGTAGACCAGCAGGAGCGAGTGGCCGGCAGCGACCTGGTCCCCGCGCTGGCGGACCTGTGCGCCAGGCGCGGTTGGCGTCCGTTCCTGCTGGGCGCTCGGCCCGGCGTGGGCGCGGAGGCGGCCAGGCGGCTTGAGAAGCGCTATCCCGGCCTCAGGGTGGCGGGTACCCATGCGGGTTCGCCACTACCGGCGGACGACGAGGAGACGCTTCGGCGCATCGAGGCTGCTCGACCCGACCTTTTGCTGGTTGGCTACGGGCACCCCCGTCAGGAGTTCTGGGTCGAGCGCAACCGTGACCGGTTGGCGGTGCCGGTAGCGATCGGTGTGGGGGGGACGTTCGACTTCCTGGCCGGCCGGGTGAAGCGAGCCCCTGAGATCGTGCGCCGAGTGCACCTGGAGTGGTTCTGGCGGCTGCTGCTCCAGCCGTGGCGGATCCGCCGGATGTGGGTTCTTCCCGTATTTGCGCTGGCGGTGGCGCGGCGACGGGAAGTGTGAGCGAAGAAGCCCCGGTCCTCTCGGTCGTGATCCCCTGCTTCAACGAGGAGCGGCGGCTGCCCGCGTCCCTGGCGGGCGTATCCGCGTGGTTGCTGGAGAGGGGCGAGCCGTTCGAGATCATCCTGGTCGACGATGGCAGCTCTGACGGCACCCAGCAACTGCTTCGACGTCTGGCGTGTGAGCATCTATTTGTCAGGGCGAAGGCGCTGCGTTGCAACCGAGGCAAGGGTCGGGCGCTGGCGGAGGGCGTCCGCTCGAGCCGCGGAAGCCTGCTGCTGCTCTTCGACGCCGATGCATCGATGCCGATCGAGGAACTGGCGAAGCTCGAACGGGCCATCTCCGAAGGCGCCGACATCGCCATCGCCTCCCGCGCGGTGGCGGGGGCTCGAGAGATCGATCAGCCCTTCCACCGCCGGATGCTCGGCAAGGCCTTCAACATGCTGGTGAGAGTTACCCTGCTGCCGGAGCTGCGGGACACGCAGTGCGGTTTCAAGCTCTTCCGCGGCGATGTCGGCCGCGAACTCTTCAGTCAGCTGGAAATCGAGCGCTTCGCCTTCGACATTGAGATTCTCCTCCGCGCCCGCCGCTCCGGTCGCGGCGTGAGCGAGGTGGGGGTGCGCTGGTTGAACTCCGACGCCAGCAGCGTTTCGCCCCTTCGCGACGGGAGCCGGATGCTGTGGGACTTAGCCCGGTTGAGGCTGGGCCGCGTCGGCCGCCGGCGCTGAACCTTAGCCAGAACGTCCCTTCTGGTTGGCCCGAATAGCGTATATCCCGATCTTCCGGAAGGCCCCTTGAAGGAAGGCGTTCGCAAGGAGATGCGTCGGGAACGGAGGGGTTTTGAAGGGGAGGCCTACCTCCCCTTCATGTGTAGGCTTGCGAAGCGTGAATCCTGAGCCGAAGCCCAAACTCGTCGACTACTGGCTGCTGGCGCTTCTGACCCTCCTCGCCCTCGCCCTGATCTGGTTGACGCTGGGCGGTCAGATAACACAAACTGTGCGTGGCACCGCCCAGGCGCTACAGCTTATCTAGCTCGAGTCCTCGGTCAGAAAGGCGAGCGCGGCGTCCTTGAAGGCTCGGGCGGGGACGGCGTTCATGTGGTCGCGGCCCTTGAGCTCCACGTACCTGGCGTTCGGCATCAGGGCGGCGATTGTCTCAGCGTCATGCGCAATGGGATCGCCATCACCAGCGACCAGCAGGGCCGGCACGCGAATGCGCCCAAGCTCCGCTTCAAGCAGCGGCGGCTGCTCTCCCAGGACGCAGCAGGCCAGAGCCTCCAGATCGTTCAGGGGGCGGGCGGAGGCGAAGGCGAAATAGGTCTCCGCTTCCGGATCCCGGATGCCGGTATCGCCGCGGAATCGGCGGGCGATCAGCTCGGCCCGATCGTTGCCGCCCCAGCTACTGAGGCCGCCCAGAACCATGCGCCTCAATCGCTCGGGACGGCGCGAAGCGGCCGCCAGTCCGATCTGAGCGCCCATCGAGTAGCCAAGGTAGTGGGCTCGCTCCAAACCAAGGTGGTCCAGCAGCCGAACCACGTCGTCCGCCATCTGGGGGCAGCTGTAAGCAGCCGGGTCGTGTGGCTTTTGCGACGCACCATGGCCGCGGCTGTCGAGTCCGATCACCCGAAAACTGGCAGCGGTCAGCGTTTCCTGCCAGCGGGTGCCGCGCCAGTTGAGGGCGTGGTCGCTGCAGAAGCCGTGGCCCAGCACGATGGGGCTACCGCTGGCCGGACCAGCGAGCGCGTAATGGAGGCGGACGCGGCCCGAGACGAATTCAGCCACTGCTGTGGAAGTAGCTTAGACAAGGTGGCGCGAACAAGCCCCAGCTTCCAGCTCAGGCACGTGGCGTCTGGCCACCTCCTGGCCGAGCGCCTGCTGGTCCCGAGAACTCTGGTGGGACGCGGGTTGGGTCTGATGTTCCGGTCTCAACTTCCGGCGGGGCGGGGGATGTGGATCGAGCCCTGCAACGGCATCCATATGTTCGCCATGCGGTTTGCGCTGGACGCGCTCTTCCTCGACCGGGCTCAGCGCCTGGTGCGGGCTCGGCCGGGGCTCAGACCATGGCGCATGGTTCCCTTTGTCCCGGGTAGTCGCAGTGTGGTGGAGCTACCCGCCGGCACCCTGGCCGGCCTCCCTCTGGAGCGCGGCGAGCAGTTCAGCATCGAATTGAGAGAGGACGCAGGGACGGGCAAAGACAGGCAGGCTTCCTCTCCCGGGCCCCACCGGTTCTGAGTCGAACCGATGGTTCAGCACGCGGTCGGGCGCCTCTGGTGGGCCCTCCGACGCGCTGTCTGACCGCACCCGAGCTCCGACCGAAATGAGCCAGTTGCCGATAGCCCGCTTGGATGGCAGCTCGGGGCAGCCGCCCGGCCAGGGCGCAGGGCACCTTGACGCACCCGCCGGCTCCCTGAGCCACGAGCTGCGGTGTTTTCGGCTGGTACAGCCAACTAGGCCCGTCGATTCGACTGCTGAGCAGCGGTCGGGCGGTATCGGGTCGATCGCTCAAGATTCAGCACGAAATGGCAGGCTTCCGCGCGGCCGCTGTTTACAGTCGGTGCTGCCTTCGCGAGTGGGATGCGCCAGGCTGGGCAGATGGCGCGGTCCAGGCCCACCTGCGGCGGTGTGTCCCGCACGCGCATCAGCCGACCTGCCGGAGCCGAAAGCTGCAGCCGGCGGCGAAGTTCGCGCTCCAGCAGCTCCGACTGGTTGTAGCCCCGCTGGCGGAGCCGCCGAGGGTGCAGGGGCACGGGGAGGACGAGCGTTCCGGCGCTCGCGCTTGAGTCCCGGCCGAACGTCGCCGCCAGCAAGTCCGCCAGCTCCGGTGCGAGCGCCCGCCAGCCGGCGTACTTGAAGCGGTGGATCGCTCGTTCCAGCGGCCCTTCGTAGGCCGCGACGGAACGCAGCCGTGACAGGTTGCGTAGATGAGCTCGGCAGCCACAACTGATGCCGGCGTACTGCAGCTCGCGGCCGCAGCGGCGGCAGAGCGGCTCCTCCAGCCGGCGCACCCTCGCCCGGCAGGCAGCGCAGAGCCAGCCGCCGAGGGAACGGCAGCCGCCGCAGCTGGGCGGTAGGAGCCAGTCGACGAGGAGGTTCGGGCCGGCTTCGTCGGCGGACCAACGTCGCGGCTGCTTTCGAGTGGTCGGGACCGCCTCTGGGCAAGGCAGCGGTGCTGCTGGGGGACGACGTCGCCACCACAGGAGCGACGCTGGAGAGCTGCGCGGCAGCCCTGAAAGCCGCCGCCGCCGGTCCGGTGAGCGCGATCACGCTGGCGCGGGTAGACGTCTGAGCGGGCCAGCCAGGCGAGCTTGGGCCGGCAGGCGCGTGGGTATCATCGCTGAGGTGAAGGTCGCGGTCCCCGGCCGGACCAGGGCCTCAAGCGCGGTCCGGAGTCAGCCCCCAACACAGGTCCGGCCGCGTGCGGTCGCCTTCCCGGGTGCGCGCACGCGCCGCCGAAGGGAGGCGATCTGATGCGGCTCTTCGGCGGCGTCTTCAACCCCACCGAGCGCGAGGTCCGACAGCATCTGCGCACAGCGCTGCGGATCGCCGCGATCGAGGAGGAAATGAAGCCGCTCAACGACGCCGAGCTCAGGGTTCGGGCCGACGAGCTACGCCGCCGGGCCAAGGAGGAAGCCCTGGACAGCCTCTTGGAGGAGTCCTTTGCCCTAACCCGGGTGCTCGCCCAGCGCACGATCGGCATGCGCCACTTCGATGTCCAGATCGTGGGCGGCATCGTGCTGCATCTCGGCAAGATCGCCGAGATGAAAACCGGCGAGGGAAAGACGCTGGTGGCGACGCTGCCGCTGGCGCTGAACGCGCTGTCGGGGGAGGGTGTACACCTGGTCACCGCCAACGACTACCTGGCCCGCCGCGATGCAGGCTGGATGGCACCCGTCTATCACGGCATGGGCCTCAGCACCGGCGTCATCGTCGGCGACCCGCACCAGCCAGACGGCTCCTTCGTCTACGACCCGGAATATGAGGATCCCGACCACTCCGACCCACGCCTGCGCCATCTGCGACCTGCCGGCCGGCAGGAGGCCTACCGCTGTGACATCACGTACGGCACCAACAACCAGTTCGGCTTCGACTACCTGCGCGACAACATGGCCACAGACTTGAGCCAGCGCGTGCAGCGGACGCTCAACTACGGGATCGTCGACGAGGTCGACTCCATCCTGATCGACGAGGCTCGCACGCCCCTCATCATCTCGGCACCCGCCGCCGAATCGACCGACAAGTACTACCAGTACGCCCGCCACGCGGCCAAGCTGGAAAAAGAAGTGGACTATATTGTCGAGCTCAAGTACAAGTCCGCCTCACTGACCGAGGAGGGCATCGCGAAGATTCAGCGGCTGACGGGTATCAAGAACATTTACGATCTCGAGAACGCGGTCGAGGCGCATCAGCTCAACCAGGCGCTGAAGGCGAAAGCGCTCTATCACCGCGAAGATCACTATCTCGTCGTCAACGGCGAGGTGGTGATCGTGGACGAGTTCACCGGCCGGACCATGCCGGGGCGGCGCTGGTCTGACGGGCTGCATCAGGCGGTCGAGGCCAAGGAGGGCGTCAAGGTCCAGCAGGAGATGCGCACGCTGGCCACCATCACGCTGCAGAACTACTTCCGCCTCTACGAGAAGCTGGCCGGCATGACCGGTACGGCGATCACGGAGGCCGAGGAGTTCGACAAGATCTACCGGCTCACCGTGGTCGAGATCCCGACCAACCGGCCTCTGACTCGCATCGACGAGCCAGACGTGATCTACCGCGATGAGGAGTCGAAGTTTGCGGCCGTGATCGACGAGATCGTCGAGATGAACGAGCTCGGCCGGCCGGTTCTGGTCGGCACGGTATCGGTCGACAAGTCGGAGCGGCTCTCCCGTCTGCTGCAGAAGAAAGGCGTCAGGCACAACGTCCTGAACGCGAAGCAGCATGAGCGCGAGGCCAGCATCGTGGCCGAGGCCGGCCAGCGCGGCGGCGTCACCATCGCCACCAACATGGCGGGCCGCGGCACGGACATCGTGCTCGGTGAGGGCGTGCAGGGGTTGGGTGGCCTGCACATCGTCGGCACGGAACGGCATGAGAGCCGCCGGATCGACAACCAGCTGCGCGGCCGTGCCGGCCGGCAGGGTGACCCCGGCTCGACCCGCTTCTTCATCTCCCTGAACGACCAGTTGATGCAGGTGTTCGGGCCCGCCGCCGACCGCATCGGCCGGTTGATGGACCGGCTGGAGGGTGATCGCATCGAGCACGGCTGGGTGACCAGCTCCATCGAGCGCGCGCAGCGACAAGTGGAGGGCATGAACTTCGACGCCCGTAAGCATGTCGTCGAATATGACGACGTGATGAACACCCAGCGTGAGCTGATCTACGCCGAGCGCGAGAAGGTGCTGAGGGGCGTCGACACCCGCGCGAACATTCTGGAATATCTGCGAGAGGTGATCGACCGCGGTGCGGAAGCGCATTGTTTGGGTCGCCATCCGGATCGCTGGGAGCTTGATGACCTGCTGCGTTACCTCTCCCACTACATGCCCATCGCACCCGACACGGAGCTGCCGGACGAGGCCCTGAACCTGGGCAAGGACGGCCTCGCCAACTACCTCTACGAGGCGGCACTGGCGGCCTATGAGCAGAAGGAAGGCGAGCTGGGTGATCCGGAGATCGCTCGGCAGGTTGAGCGCTTCGTGATGCTGCGGACGATCGACAGCAAGTGGATCGACTTCCTCACCACCATGGAGCACTTCCGGGAGGGCATCGGCCTTCAGGCGTATGCGCAAAAAGACCCCCTGGTCGAGTTCAAAAACGAAGCGCTGACGATGTTCAACGACCTTACCCAGTCAATCCAGGGGGATGTGGTCGCCAACATGTTCCGCGTCCAGCTGGAGCCCTCCAGCGCGGCACCCGAGCCCGCACCCCCGCCCGAAAGGGTGGAGACCAACCACTCAGACGGAGGTGCCCCGGTCGCGGCGGCCGTCGGCGCGGCGGCCGTCGGCGCGGCGGCCGGTGCGGCCCGGGGCGGGACTGCCGTGGCCGGCGCTCCTGGCAAAGTCAAGGTGGGCCGCAACGACCCCTGCTTGTGCGGCTCCGGCAAGAAGTACAAACGCTGCCATGGACGCTAATCGGACGCCCGCGGAGCTACTTCGGCGCATCCTCGAGCTGAAGGAGCATCTTTGACCTGGCGCGGAAGCGGCGCCGGGCTGAGGAGCTCGACGCCAAGCTGACTGAGCCGGGCATCTGGGAGGATTCCCAGGCGGCCGGGAGGATTGCGCGCGAGGCCCGCGAGCTGCGTGACGAGGTCACCATGTGGGAGCAGCTCGAGCGCCGAACCGAGGACCTGGTGGAACTGGCCGAGCTGGCCGGTCAGGACGAGGAACTGGCGGCGCAGGTCCAGGTGGAGAGCCTCGCGCTGGACCGCGAGCTGCAGCAGCTGGAACTGGAGCTGCTATTCGCCGACCCCTACTCCGACCACGGCGCGGTGCTCAGCATCTCGGCCGGCCAGGGCGGCGTCGACGCTCAGGATTGGGTGGAAATCCTGATGCGCATGTACATGAAGTGGGCGCAGCTGTCGGCACAGGGTCGGTCCACGCTGCGGCCGGGCTGTGAGGTAGAGGTGCTTGATACGGCGACGGGGGAAGAGGCCGGCCTGAAGGGCGCCACGCTGGTCCTGCGCGGCCGCCGGGCTTACGGATTGCTGCGCGCGGAGCACGGTGTCCACCGTCTGGTGCGCATTTCGCCCTTCGATCAGAATCACCGCCGCCACACGTCATTTGCCTTGGTGGAGGTCATGCCGGAACTCGCCGAGAGCGAGGAGGCCCAGATCGAGATCAGTCCGGAGGATCTGCGCGTCGACACCTACCGCTCGACCGGCGCCGGCGGCCAGCACGTCAACAAGACGGATTCGGCGGTCCGGTTGACGCACCTGCCGACAGGAATCGTGGTCTCCTGCCAGAACGAGCGTTCCCAGTTGAAAAACCGTGAGCTGGCCATGAAGGTGCTGCGCGCGCGGATCTTCCAGCGGCAGCAGGAGCAGACGGCCAGGAAGCGGGACGAGCTGCGCGGTGAGGTCATGCCGGCTGAGTTTGGGAGCCAGATCCGCAACTACGTTCTCCAGCCCTACACGATGGTCAAGGACGTCCGAACCGGCATTGAGGTCGGCAACGCTCAGGCTGTGCTGAACGGAGAGCTCGAGCCCTTCTTGGAAGGCTGGCTGCGCTGGCGGCTGGCCGAAGGCTAGTATTTCGACCGGCGCCTGCCCGTCTGGAGATCGCCGCGACCCCTTCACTTTGCCGGGTCGGGTTCTGGCACTGGAGTCCGCCGGGCCTCTCTTAATCCCAAGGGCTTGCCGGACCAGCAGGCGATGGTGTGTTTGACCGCTGCTGAACTCGGGTCTATACTGGCGCTAGTCGGCCCTGATATCGGAACGGGCGGAACCTGCACTCGTCACAGCCCACGCTTCAGCATCCATGATCCTATCTCCCAGCTTCAACTCCAGGCCACTGATTAGCTTGCAGCGCGTCTGGAAGCGCTATCCGAACGGCACGCTGGCCCTGCGCGACATCTCCCTGGACGTTCCCGCCGGCGAATTCCTGTTCCTTGTCGGGCCATCGGGTGCCGGCAAGTCGACGCTGGTCCGGTTGCTGATCCGGGAGGAGAAGCCGAGCAAGGGCAAGATATTCATCCACGGGCTGGAGCTTGGCCGCATGAAGCGCTGGCGACTGCCCTACTTCCGGCGCCAGGTCGGTCTGGTGTTTCAGGACTACAAGCTGCTGCCGCGCCTCACCGTCTACGAGAACGTGGCGTTCGCGCTTCGCGTCATGGGCGAAGCGAACGGCAGGGTTTCCGTCCGGGTCAGTGAGGCCCTGGCCACGGTGGGGCTCGAACACAAGCGGCACAAATACCCCAGCGAGCTCTCCGGGGGCGAACAGCAGCGGGTGGCCATCGCCCGGGCCCTCGTGAATGCCCCACGGCTCATCGTGGCGGACGAGCCAACCGGAAACCTTGATCCGGCCACCGCCTGGGAGATCATGCAGCTTTTCCTGCGCATCAACGCGGATGGGGCGACGGTGGTCATGGCGACTCACAACCGAGAGATAGTCGACATGCTCCGGCGGCGGGTGATCGCCATCGAGGGCGGGCAGGTGGTCAGAGACGACCGATCAGGGAGGTACCATGAGGTTCTTCCGGCAGCTGCTGTTCACCTCTAAGAGCGGCTGGCAGAGCTTCTGGCGCAACGGTGGGGTCACCGTTGCGGCGGTACTGTCGATCATGCTGATCCTGATGCTGGGTGGCACCAGCCTGCTTCTCGGACACGCGCTGGGCCAGGTGCTGGACGGCTACAAGCAGCGCGTCAGCGTCATCAGCATCAGCGTCGCGGACGGGACGCCGCTCTCCTCGGTGACCGACTTCATGGGTGATCTTCGCCAGCGCCCCGATGTCACGAAAGTCCGCTTCGTCAGCAAGGAGGAGGAACTGCGCCGGTTTGCCAGCGATCCTCGCAACCAGCAACTGCTGCAGCAGCTGGACAGCAATCCGGTGCCGGCCAAGATCGAGGTTTCCGTGCGCCATCTTTCCGACGTGAGCACCATCGACCGACTGGCCCGCGGCTGGCGCGGCGCAGACCGGACGGACCCGACCGATTACCAGGGTGACTTCATCGCCAACATGGTCCGGCTCTCCAACTATCTGACGATCGCCGGGGTCGCACTCCTCGCCGTGTTACTGCTGATCTCCGTCGTGATCGTGATGAACACGATTCGCACAGCCGTTTATCATCGCCGGCACGAGATCGAAGTGATGAAGCTGGTGGGAGCGACAGAGTGGTTCGTCCGGCGGCCATTCCTGATCGAGGGATGGATGACGGGCATGATCGCGGCCGCCCTTGCGCTGGGGGTGCTCCTGTCTCTGTACCGGCCCTTCGTGGCTCGCTTCCAGCGCGAGCTGTTTTTCCTGCCGCTCTCCTACGACCCCAGCTTCGTCGTGCCCCTCGGGCTGGAGATGCTAGCGCTCGGCAGCCTGCTGGGTCTGGCCGGCAGCTTCATCAGCGTTCGCCGCTACGTGAGACTCTGACGGTTGCTGCGTGCGCTCGGACTGCTGCTCCTTTCCGGCCTGCTGCTGGCCCCGGCCTTCGTCCCCCGCCCCGTGCGCGCAGACTGCGACCCCAAAGACCCCATCTGCCAGCAGATCAAGCAGAACGACCAGCACAAGCACGACGTCGAGGTGCAGCTCCAAGAACTGCAGCAGAGTCTAGTTGACACCCAGGAAAAGGAGCGGGTGGCGCAGGAGCTGATAAAGCAGCTGGCCGTACAGATCGGTCAGCAAAAGAAGGCGATCGCCGGCACCACCGTGAAGCTGGCCAACACCGAGCGCGACCTGCGCTACACCGGGGCCGACGTCACGCGCCGTGAGCAGCAGATAGCGGTCAAACAGCAACTGCTCAACCAGCGTGCACGCGCTCTAACCAAACACGGCGAGTTGAATTACGTGGAAGTGCTGGTCACGTCGCGGAGTTTCACAGACATGGTGGATCGGGTCGCCATCATGCAGCAGGTCGTCAGCTCGGACCAGAGACAGGTGCAGAGCTTGAAGGTAGACCGAGAGCAGGTGCGGCGGCTGGAAGACCAGCAGCAGGCGCGACGCGAGCAGCAGGCGGCTCTCCTGAAGCAGGAGAAGGACCAGAAGGCCGAGCTGGATAAATCCCTGGCTGACCAGCAGTCGGTGCTGGCCTACCAGCAATCGCTGGAAGGGCAGTACAAGCAGCAGCAGGCCGAGCAGAGCGCCGAGAACGACCGCACGGCGCAGAGGGCGAAGGAGCTGCAGGCTCAGTACGCGGCCGAGCTGGAGCGGCAACGGCAAGAAGCAGAGCGGCAACGGCAAGAAGCAGAGCGGCAACGGCAAGCAGGGGGGCAGCGCGCCGGCAACGGGGGCGGGGGCGGCAACAACGGCGGTGGTGGGGCCGGCCGGCTGGGCTGGCCGGAGCAGGGTTACATAACCCAGGGCTTCGGCTGCAGTGACCTGCTCGGCGAGCCATACGACCCCAACTGCCCGAGCCGCCATTTCCATCAGGGACTCGACATCGGAGCGGCTTGGGGAACCCCGATCGGCGCGGCCGATGTGGGCATCGTGAGCGACGTGGTGACCGGCTGCAGCGAGGGTTACTGGAGCTGCGGTGGCGGCTATGGCAACCACATCATCATCACCCACGCTGGCGGGTTCACCACCTACTACGCGCACCTCTCCTCGGTCGATGTTGGCGTTGGCCAGCATGTGAACCGGGGTGACGTCATCGGCCACGAGGGCTCGACCGGCTACTCGACTGGCGCACACCTGCACTTCGGAGTGCTGTACAACGGGAGCTGGGTGAACCCGGAGGCCTCTCTCTCTTGACGCGCAGGACGTAGGGCAGCACGGCTCGCAGCCTCCGACAGCTCAGCCATGGTTGGTGGCGCCAGCTCGCAGCCGGCCTGCTCCTCGTATTGGTCGCGTTCGCGGGCGGCGTCTGGACGGATCAGAATTTCCCCGACGTCGTCCCAGTCCTGCCCGGCCAGGCAAGCCATGGGCAGTTCGACGAGGCCAGCTTCAACCAGGCCCAGCGCCTCCTACACAGCCAGTACTACGACGACAAGCTCGACCCGGGCCGCCTCGGCCAGGGCGGCATCAGGGGCATGATCGTGGCTCTGGACGACCCGTACAGCAGCTACCTCGACCCGGAGCAATACCGGCGGCAGCGGGACAGCTATGCCGGTCGCCACAGCGGTGTCATCGGCATCTACGTGGACTACCAGGCCGGTTATCCCGTCGTCACGGGCCTGCTGCCCGCGTCGCCGGCGCTGAAAGCAGGCCTCAGGACCGGCGACGTGATCCTGGCCATTGACGGCAAGCCGGCCCAGAACCTGAAGCCGGGGGACTCCTCATCCCTGATCAGAGGCCCGGTAGGGACTCGGGTGGTTCTCCACGTCCGCCGCGGTACGGGCGAGCTGGACGTGACGGTGGAGCGGCAGGACTTCCGGAGCCCCACCGTCCAGTCCGCTGCCCTGGAGGATTCGGTGCTCTATCTCCGAGTCTATCAGTTCGGCGATCGAACACAGGAGGAATTCGACAGCCAGCTGAGGGCAGGCCTGCCCTCGGCCCGAAGCGTCGTGCTCGACCTGCGGGACAACGGGGGCGGACTTGTGAGCGCGGCCGTGGCGATGGTGAGCCGCTTCGTGGATCGCGGCGAGGTGTTCGAAGAGCGAGGCAGGAATGGGAGCGTGCAGCGGACGGCTGTCGACGGAAATCACCCGGCCGCCGCCATCCGGCTCTTCGTGCTGGTGAACGAGAACAGCGCCTCGGCTGCCGAGATCGTGTCGGGCTCCTTGCAGGCGCATCACCGGGCGGCCCTGGTTGGCGTCAAGACATTTGGCAAGGGCTCAGTGCAGGCGGACTACCAGCTCCAGAACGGTGGCGACCTGCACCTGACCGTCGCACATTGGT
>JAABUX010004730.1_pt1 | contig 17082 bp, 15 predicted proteins | sample 5561851 | NCBI WGS metagenome assembly JAABUX01 (sample SAMN10711883, study PRJNA513361) | rock metagenome | isolation source: Antarctica rocks | place: Antarctica: Victoria Land, Richard Nunatak red sandstone | collected 2016-01-03 | reverse complement strand
AACCCCTTCGGCTTCGATCGCGTACCCGAGCTCCAAATCATCCCACATCTCAACTACGGGGCGCTGAAGTTCGGGCCGCAATTGCAATTCACGATCGGCAAGTACACCGAACCGCAGAACCACTTCTCATCGTCGCGCGCGCAAGCGAAGATCGACGAATCCGTGTTCTTCAAGCTCCTGGGCGGCAGCGACTTCTCGGCCCATTACGATCTCGAACAAGACTACTACGGCACGGGCGACGCAAAGGCGTTCGACCAGCAGAACGCGTCGCTCAACACGCCGATCGGCAATCACGTCGTCAACTCGATCAGCTACAACGAACAACATCCGATCGGGCCGGCCAACGTGCCGTTCCAGCTCTTCGATCGTCTCTCGAGCGGCAGTCACGGCGCGCAAGACACGCTCCGCTTCTTCAACCGCGACATCTACGCGTTCCAACTCGCGACGGGAACGTCGTTCAACCGTCAAGCGCAGGCCGTGAACTATCAAGCGAGCGTCAAGCCCTCACCCCGCTCGTACGTAACGCTCGGCGGCTACTATCAACCCGGCCCCGGCCTCGGCTTCAACACGACCAACGTGCAAGCGATCACGCCCTTCGGTCGCGACACGACGCTCGAATTCACGACCAACATCGATTGGAAAAACCACAACCGACTCAGCAACAAAAACATCTATCTGAGCCGCACGATCGCCGACTGCTACAACATCCAGGGCTCGTACAACCAAGACCTCAAACAATTTTCGTTCAACATCGTGATCCTCGCATTCCCTGGCCAAGGGGCCGGCTTCGGAATCGGTGGCCAGAAGACGCCGATCATCCCGGGCAACTTCGCTTTCTAATCCGTACGGAGCGCTGAGCGCTGAGTGGTGCCCGCCGTGCGACGCGACACGGCCCCCCAAAACGCGCAGCTCGATTGAATTGACCGTTTCCGCCGGTCAGCGTTTTGGGAAACCGCGTCGCGCCGCACGGCTGCCGCCATCGCAGTTAGCGCGCGGCATGAGGCCCGAGAGTTTCGGTCGGTCTATTGGAAGTTGTCGATCTCGCCGCCGCTGACTTGCGCGGATGGGTCGCTCGGTAGCGTGCTGCCGGTCTGACGGAAGATCGAATAGTTGTTGCTGACGTCGACGGCGATGCCGATTCCGCTGAACGTCGTGTCGCGCGCACCGCCGACGCCGAGCGAGTCGACGACTTGCTTCGTCGCGTTGTCGATCGTGAAGAAGTTGAAGAACCAAAACCGTTGAGCAAATGTCGTCGGCTGCGACTGCGGCGGCACGGGATTGGGGGTCGCGGTTACACCGGCGCTCGGCGCGGGCGTCGGCGAAGCGGAGGGCGACGAACTCGGCGACGGCGCGTTGCTCGGCGGCACACTGCCCGTCGGCGACGCCCCGGGCGACATCGAAGGAGTCGCAGTTGCATTGCTACGGGGCGCCGGGCTGATGTTCGGGCACGGCTGGGCGACCTGGAGCGGATTGTTGAGCTGCTCGCGCACGAAGGTAAGCTGGAACTCGGAATTCTGCTGGTTGCTATTGGGGACGAACTGCGTGGTCGAGGCACCGAGCGGCACCTGCTGTCCGTTAAGGGAGTTCGAGGTCCCCGGCGTGACGATGTACTGCACGAGCGCGGGTCCGGCCGTGCCGTAGATGCCGCCGATGAGGAACGAAAAGGAATAATTGTTGAACGTCGTCGCGAACGCTTCGGGATACGGCGTTCCGCCGCCGCACGTATCGATCACGACCGCGTAGGTGTACTTCGTGAAGTCCATCGGCGCGTTCGTGCGGAACCGGACCACCATGCGCCCCGCGAGGTTGGTATTCTTGAGGCTCGGATCCGGAGTGACTTGGCGTCCGCAGGCGGCAACGGCAACGATGGCGATTGCGAACGAGACGAGTGCCGTGCGACGGAGCATGCTGTCCTCGATGGTTCCGTTCGTCTATGCGACGCTCGGCGCGATTGCGATGGCGCTTGCTTTTCCCAAAACGAACGCGGCGGTACTCGCGCCGCTCGGTGCGGCGGCGCTCTTTTACGCATGGTTTGGATTGTCGCCGATACGCGCCTTCTGGGTCGGCTGGATCGCGGGTACCGTCTTCTTCGCGATCGATTTCTGGTGGTTCGGCGAGACGGCAGGAGCCCTCATCGCACCGTTCGGTTTCGCGCTCGCGCTCGGACCCGCAATCGGCGATGCGTTCTTCGGCTTCGCTTTGGTCGGCGCGCTCGTGGCCCTGGCGGCCCAGGCGCTGCGGCGCCGCGATCGCGTTTCGCGCGCGCTCGTACCGGTCGCCAGTGCCGCCATCTTTGCGGTCGGCGAATGGCTGCGCAGCGAAGGTCTGGGCGTCATCGGCGTACCGTTCGGCAGCCTCGGTTTCACGCAGATCGCATCGCCGCTCGCGCCGGTCGCGGCACTGGGCGGTACGTACGCCGTCGCGTTCGCCGTCGCCACGATCGGCGCGACGATCGCGTACGCGATCGCGATGCGCGGCGTGCGCGGCAGCAGCATCGACGCGGGGCTCGGAGCGCTCGGTGTGCTCCTCCTCGTCGCGATCTCCTGGCTCGCGTGGCCCGTGCATGACGCGTCGAAACCGACCGTGCGCGTCGCCGCCATTCAAGGCAACATCGCGCAGAGCTTAAAATTCACGCCGGATGCGTTCGCAAACGCCCTCGATCGTTACACCGCCTTGACCGTGCGTGCCGCTGCGTTCCGGCCCGCGCTCATCGTGTGGCCGGAGACCGTGATCACGGCGGCGCTCAATAAGACCCCGGCATTGCAAGCGCGTTTTTCCGCACTCGCAAAACGAGCGAACAGCGAACTCGTCGTCGGAACGTTCTTCGTCGAGGGGACGCAGGAATATAACGCCCTGTACTTCTTTCGTCCCGACGGCGGACTGGATGCGATCTATCGCAAACGCCAGCTCGTTCCGTTCGCCGAACACCTGCCGTTCGCGGCGGCGCTGTCGTGGATCCCCTGGGCGCGAAACGCGTCGCATTTCAGCACCGGAACGAGCGACGGCATCGTGAACGCGAGCGGCTTGCGCTTCGGGCCGATCGTTTGCTGGGAATCGGCCTTTACCGATCTCGTGGGCGACGACGTCCGCGACGGTGCGAGCGCGCTCATCGTCGCGACTGACGACGCTTGGTTCGGCACGACCGCGGGTCCGTACCAGCACGCGCAGATCGCGCAGATGCGCGCGCTCGAAACGGGCCGCTGGATCGTGCGCGCGGCATCGACGGGAATCAGCGGAATCATCTCACCACGCGGCCGGTACACGCGCGCGAGCGCGCTCGATACGCAGGCGATCGTAACGGGGGTGATCGGCACGCCGATCGATACGGTCTACGATCGCATCGGCGGCAACGGTGTCACGCTCGCGCTCGGCCTCCTCGCGTTCGCGATCGTCGCGTACGGTCGGCGCGCGGGCGTACGTGCGCTGTGAAGCGCGTCGTGATGGTCGCGCTCGTGGCGCTCGTAGCGTTCCTCGTCTACGGAATTTACGACGCCGGAAAGAACGAACGACCGCCGCCGTCGTCGTCGAGTACGGAGATCAAACTCGGCACGGGTCACGCAACGGGACAACGCCTTCGCTTCCGCTCGTGGTCCGCCGATTACGATCGGATCGTCAGCAACGCGGATCAAACGATTCTCGATATCACGGGCGTCCGTAACGGCTCGATCTTCAAAAACGGAAAGCCGTACCTCCACGTACGGGCGGCCCGGCTTACGGTGAACACGATCACGCGTGATTTTCAGGCGATCGGACCGCTTCATATAGAAACGGTCGGGACACAACCCGCTCGAACGTTCGACACGACATCTGCGACGTGGAGCGAGGCCGCTCAAAAATTGACGTTCGCACAGCGGGTCGTGATACGGAGTGGCGCAGACGACCCGCTAACGGTCGGCAATCTCACACTCGACATAAAGACCGGCAATGTCGCGATCAACGACATCGACGGCCCCATACGCATGAAATGACTAGGCGGTGTCTTTTTTCTTTTTCGCTTCGGCGGCAGCTACGCGATCGGCCTCGTCCGCGATATTCTTTTTCGCGTCGGCGATCAATTGCTTGACCTTTTGGCCACCCTTGTGACCGATCTCTTCGTAAAAGTCCGAGCCGTACTTTTCCTTGACGACGCGACCGCCTTTTTGTCCGATCGCTTCGTAGAATTGTGCGCCATGACGCTCGCGCGTCGCCTGCCCGCCCTTGCGGCCGATCGTCTCGTAAAACCCACTCCCGTAGCGCTCACGAACGGTATCGCCACCTTTTTTGCCCGCTTCACGAACCGACATCTCGCCGCCGGGATTCTTCTCGTTCGGAGTATCTTTCGAGGACTGGTCTGCCATGTAAACCCTTTCGCACCCAGCGAGTGGAGTGGTACGCTATCGTACGCCACGCCTGTACCCATGGCAATCGGCCTTAAACTCGGATGATCGAAGAGATTATCGAGGGAGCGACGATCTACGATGGGCGCACGGTACGACCGTTCGTGACCGATGTTGCGATCGTCGGCGACCGGATCGCCCTCATCGGGGATCTCGCCGACCGCGACGCGCACGTACGCACCGATGCCCGCGGCCGCACCCTCGCTCCGGGGTTCATCGACGTGCATTCCCACTCTGACGAGATATGGCTCGCCGACGGTCGATGCATCGGAAAGATTCGCCAGGGCGTTACGACCGAGATCGGTGGAAACTGCGGTACGTCGGTCGCGCCGCTACGCGGACTCGCACGCGAGCGCAAAGCCGAAGAGGCACGCGTGGTCGGCGTCGATGCGTCGTGGCGCGATCTCGACGAGTTCTTCGGTGCCGTCGAAGGCGCCGGCGTCGCGCTCAACGTCGCGACGCTCGTGGGACTCGGCACCACGCGACGCGGCGTCGCTGGCGACGACGACGCGCGTCTGGGAGAAGCTGCATTCGCAGAACAACTCGTGCTCGTTCGCGAGGGCATCGACCACGGAGCGCTCGGCGTTTCGAGCGGCCTCGCCTACGTTCCGTCGCGCTACGCGCAGCGTGACGAGCTCGTCGCCTGCGCGCGCGTCGCGCGCGAGGCGGGGATGCCGCGTTACGTCACGCATCTCCGCGACGAGGGCGACGAACTGCTCGCGGCCGTCGACGAAGCGCTCGCGATCGGCAACGAGGCCGAGGTCGCGGTGCATTGCTCGCATCACAAGGCGGCGGGAAAGAAAAACTGGGGTGGCGTGCATCGCTCGCTGGATCGCATCGCAGCCGCTCGCGCGCGCGGCATCGTCGCCTCCGCCGACGTCTACCCGTACACCGCGATGTGGACGGGTCTCGACACGTTGCTTCCCCCGGACGTTCTCGTGGGCGGGCGCGACGCGACGCTCGCGCGCCTTGCGGATCCCGAGACCGCCGTCGCGCTCGCACTACGCCTCGAACTCGATCATGCCGGTACGTGGGGCGACGTGCAGATCTCGAGCGTCTCGAGCGCACGCAACGAGCACCTCGCGGGCTCGCGCCTCGATGCGATCGCCGCACGCTCGGGTCTCTCACCCGCGCGCGCGACGCTACGCCTGCTGCTCGAAGAACGGCTCGGCGTCGAGGCGATGTTCTTCTCGATGAGCGAGGACGATGTCGCGACGATTCTCTCCGCGGAATTCGTATCGATCGGCAGCGACGCATCCGCGCGCGCGCACGATGGTCCGACGGCCATCGGCATGCCGCACCCGCGCACGTTCGGCTGTTTTCCGCGCGTCTTCGGACGTTTCGTGCGCGGCCGCAAGACGCTCGAGATCGGCGAAGCGATCCGACGCATGACGTCGCTCGCTGCGGATCAATTCGGTCTCATCGATCGCGGACACATCGCGCCCGACGCCTTCGCGGATCTCGTGCTCTTCGATGCGCACGCGATCGTCGACACCGCGACCTACGAGCGCCCGTACGCGTATCCGCGCGGAATCGAGCACGTGTGGGTCAACGGTCGTAAGGTCGTGCGCAACGGCGAATCGACGGGCGCGCGTCCCGGGCGCGCGTTGCGCGGTGGCCGGTGAACGTTTCTACACTCGAAGCCGTGCAGCGCGACGCACTGTTGCGCGATGCCAAACGCACGACGATCGCGCGCGGCGATTTGCTCTATACGCCCGGCGACGCGGCAAATTGCGTCTTCGTCGTCGAAAGCGGACGCGTGAAGATCGTGCGAACGAGTGCGAGCGGGTCGGAATCGATCATCGGTATCCGTAACCCGGGCGATCTTTTCGGCGAACTCACGTGGATGACGGCCGATGCTCGCCGGACGACGAGTGCCGTCGCGCTCGATCCTGGCACCGTCGCGCGGCTCGACGCCGACATTTTCGAACGCCGCCTGCGCGACGACGTCGTCCTCTCGGCCGCCTTCGCCCGCGGCATGTCCCTGCGTCTTGCGAGCGTCGAGCGCGAACTCACCGAACTCGCCGGCAAGAGCGTTCCCGGCCGCCTCGTCGACGCGCTGGGTCGACTCGCCGCCGATCACGGCGTGCGCGAGGACGACGGCACGTTGCGCATCGCGCTGAGCCTCACGCACAAAGATCTCGCCGACATCATCGGCACGAGCCGCGAGACGCTGACGAAAGAACTCAGCGTCCTCGCCGACGTCGGCCTCGTGCGCGTCTCGCATCGCACGATCGTGCTCGTGCAGCCGCAAGCGTTTCCGTTCGCGCGTCGCTCGAGCGGCGGCTAGCGCGGACTCGCCGTCAGGCGACGCTCGCCGTCTTCGCTCTCGCGCGATTGCGAAGCGTCGCGACGACGTTGCGCGCGACGACGAGAAGCACGACGGTGATCGCGATCGCGACGAACGCGCCCACGAGCGGCGCGGTGACCGCGAGCAGGGTCGCGACGATCGCGACGACGTCTTCTGCGAGGCTGACGAACGGATTGGCAATTCCGCCGCTGAGCGCCGTCGATGCGCCGCGCAAGGTCGCGACGCCCGTATGGATGCCCAGGGCATTGAACGCACCGAGGCCCATCAGCGCGTAGTTTGCGAGATCGGCGGAACCATCGGGGTGCGCGGGGAGCGCGCTGCCGACGAGCAGCGCGGCCGCGATCGGCTTGGTCGCGAAATGCAGCACGTGCAACGCGTGGTCGACGACCGGCACCTTATCGCCCGCGAATTCGAGCACCGCGAGCCCAGCGAGCAGCCACGTCGCGCCGTCGCTGCCGAGCGAGGCGAACGCGTGCGCCGGGTGCAGATAGCCGAGGTGCATCGCGATCGATGCAAGCGCGAGCACGAGGAAGGGTCGCAAGCCGATGCTCGTCGAGAGACCGTAAGCTGTGGCGAAGCTCGAGACGTCCAAGAGGTACCTCCGCTCCCCGCCTACTATCGCCGAGCGCCGAGGTTTCGCTACCGCGACGTCGTGCGTGTGCCCGGCCGCGAGACGGCGGGGACGCGCTCGAGCAGATCCGCGTACACCTCGCGCGCCGCATCGACGAGCGCGTCGATCGTTCCGTCGTTGTCGAGCGTGTAATCGGCGAGTTCGCGCGCCCGCTCGGGATCGATCTGCGCGGCCATGCGGCGCCGCACGTCCTCCTCCGAAAAACCGCTGCGCGCGACGACGCGACCGATGCGCGTTTCTTCCCCGGCGACGACGAGCACGTTCGCATCGCACGTGCGATAGAAGCCGCCTTCGAAGAGTAAGGGTACGTCGTGGATCACGATCTGCTCCGGCCCCGCAACCGACTCACACTCGGCTCCGAGGCGGCGAACTTCGGGATGCACGATGGCGTTGAGGTCATCGCGCGCGCCGGGATCGTGGAAGACGACGCTCGCGAGCGCCGCGCGATCGAGCGAACCATCGGACGCGACGACGGTCGGAAAGCGCGCGCCGATCGCGCGTATGCCGGGTGACTCCGGGGCGACGGCCGCGCGTGCAAGTTCGTCGGCGTCGATCACGAGCGCACCGAGCACGCCGAAAATTCTGGCGACTTCCGATTTGCCCGAACCGATGCCCCCCGTGAGGCCGACGCGTAGTTTCACGCTCGCGTCTTACGCGCGTTCGCTCGGCGACCATTCCGGTGCGATCGCGCCGTACCGGAACATCTCGTCGGGCGCGTGTTGCGTGAATTCGACCACGACCTGCAGCGCGTCGATGGCGAACGACGATGCGACGAGCGCCGCGATCTCGCGCGCGAGCGTCTCGCGCTGCGCGGCATCGCGGCCGCGCCGGATGTCGCACATCACGACCGCGACCTCGCGCAGCGCGCCGTCCTGGAAGCGCACGAGATTCCCGGACCCGAGCTCGCGAAACGCGATGCTCGGCACGTGCGGCTGCGTCTCCATCGTGCGCGCGTAGAGCGTCGCGAGCTCGCGCGCGAACGCGGCCTTGACGTCGCCCGCATACGCGTTCGGAAGATCGATCTGGAGATACGGCACCGCAAGCACGTTACCGACCGCGGCCCCAATATCCGCGTCGTCCGCCGCACGGTGCAACCCCCGCGGCGCTGGAGGGAGCATGGAACCGCCTTCGGCCCGAGCGTCCGCGACGCGCACAGGATGATTAGTCCGGACGCCAGTGTGGATTGGTCAGCGAAACGAGGATGCCGTCGCGCCACGCATCGTTGAGAAAGAGATAATCGCGCGCGTAGCCTTCGACGACGAATCCGAGCTTGCGCAAGACGCGTCCGCTGCGTTCGTTCGTCGGCTGATAGCTCGTCTGCAGCCGATGTAGGTTCAGTACGTCGAACGCGTAACGCACCATGGCCGCCGCGCTTTCGGTTGCATATCCTCGGCCCTCGTGCGTCGCATCGATCGAATAGCCGAGCACGGCCGACTGCGAGACACCGCGGCGAATCGACAGCAGATCGATCGAGCCGACGATGTCATCGCCGTCGCGTTCGAACGCGATGAAGCGAACCAATTCGCCGCGCGATCGTCCGGCGAGTCCGCGTTCGATTGCGTCGCGCACCACCGCTTCCGTCGTGCCGCCTGGAGGAGGCGTCGGCTCCCACGGTCGTACGTGCTCCGCGTTTCGAGTCCGGTACGCAAGAAACGCATCCTGGTGCGATACGCCCAAATGCTCGAGCCGAAGTCGTTCCGTGAGCAACGCTTCGTTCGACATGCTCTTCGAGACCATCGCGGTTACATTCGCGCCAATCGGTGGCGCCGACCTCGACCTCGGGGGGTTTCCGGAGCCGCCTCGAATGGGAATCCGACGCTATGGCACTCGTTCTAAAAGCGATCCCCGCCCTCGGCGACGACGATGCCCTGGCTCGGTTGAGCCGGGAGTCGCCGGACTGGCGATTCGAGGTCGACGCTGAGGGAAGCTTAATTGTGAGCCCGACGTACAGCGAGGGTGGCGCGCGTGACGCCGAGGCCGTCGTTCAATTGCACGTCTACGCCAAACGCGTCGGCGGCAAAGCGTTCGGATCGTCCACGGGATTTCGGCTTGCAGATCGCTCGGTACGATCGCCGGACGCATCATGGATCTCGGGCGAGCACATCGCGCGGCTGACACCCGAAGAACGATCGAAATTCTGGCAGACGTGTCCCGACGTCGTAATCGAAGTGCTCTCCGATACCGACTCGTGGAACGATCTGCTGCATAAACTCGATATGTACGAACGCAACGGCGCGCGATACGCGGTCGCGATCGATCCCTTCGCGCGACGCTCGGAAAGTCGCGGCACGCCGCCGAACGGCCTCGATCTCGACATCGACGCAATCATCGACGCATAAAAAAAAGACCGGCAGCAGTGCCGGTCTCTTTTCTACGACGATCGCCGAAGGCGAAGGTACGCAACCGAACTATTCGGCTGCGACCGGCTCCATCGAGGCGCCGATGTTGCTCAGGTCGCCGTCGACGCCGTACGCTTCGAGTTCCTCGAGCGGGATGTCGGCGACGTGCTGGATCGAACCCGTGATGCGACGCGTCGCGTGGTTGATCGTGAGCAGCGTGACCTCGACTTCTTGGCCGGGGCTGTACTGAATCGACGGCTCGAACTCGCCCTTGGGCACCATCGCGAGCACGCCCGGAATGATCTCGACCAGGAGATAATTCGGGGTGACCTTGACGACTTGCGCGATGAGGCGCTGGCCTTCGACGAGCTGCTCCGCGTGCTCGACCCACGGATCGGGCAGTGCGTGCTTGAGCGAGAGCGAGACTTTCTTCGCATCGGGATCGAACTTCATCACTTCGACCTGGACGATGTCGCCGATCTTCACGACTTCCGACGGGTGCTTGATGCGCGCGTACGAGAGTTCGCTGTTATGGATGAGGCCGTCGATGCCGCCGAGGTCGACGAACGCGCCGAACTCCGCCAAGCGCACGACGACGCCTTCGCGAATCTGACCGACCGCGAGCGTGCCGAGCAGTTCGGACTTCTTTGCGTTGAGTTCTTCTTCGAGCACGAGGCGCTGCGAGAGAACGACACGGTGGCGCTTGTGGTCGAGGTCGATGACCTTGAGCCGCAGATGCTTGCCGATGAGCTCGTCGAGATTACCGACGGGCTGGCGACGGATCTGCGACGCGGGAACGAAGCCGCGCATGCCGAGGTCGACGAGGACGCCGCCCTTGACGACTTGCGTGACGGTCGCTTCGATGACTTCGTCGTTCTCGTGCGCCGCGATGACCTTTTCCCAGGTCTTCAGGGCGCGCGCGCGACGCTCGGACAGGAAGAGCGTGCCTTCCTCATCGATGCGGTGGATCATGACTTCGAGCTTGTCGCCGACCTTTTGTTCTTTGGGGTCGATCGCGAGCGAGAGCTCGCGGAAGCTCAAGAAACCTTCGGATTTTCCGCCGATGTCGACGAGCAATTCGTCTTGATATTTCGCGACGATGACGCCGGTGAGCACCTGGCCCTCATCGAGGACCTTGAGGCTCTCTTCGTACATGCGCTGCTCGAGCGCGAGTTGGTCTTCTTCTTCTTCGACTTCGACTTCGGGCGGAGCGATCTCGGTAGTGGTAATGTGAATCCCCTTTACGCGTGCGCCGGATCGAATCGTCCGGTCGCACTGTTTAAGATCGGGGCGGCGTACCCCCCGATGCCCCCCTCAGGAGGTTTGGTACTTAAACGGTGATCGTTTAGTTCTGGCAAGCCCGGCACCACCAGGTGCCGCGCCCGGCGATGACCGTTCTGACGATCGGCGTCTCGCATCGAGGACAGTTTTTGCCGAGTCGCCCGTAGACGCTCAACACGTTTTGAAAGCCGCCTCGGAGCCCATCGGCATCGACGTAGTCGTCGACACTCGTTCCCCGCATCTCGATCGCGCGCCGGAGCACGCTTTGGATCTCGGTGTGGAGCCGGCGGCGAGCCGGTTTCGAAAGCGCTCCGGCGGGCCGATTCGGACGGATCCGTGCGGCCCAAAGCGCCTCGCAGGCATAGATGTTGCCGATCCCCGCAATGCGGCGCTGATCGAGCAAGAACACCTTAATCGGTGTGTCTCGACCGGTCAACAGGCTCGAAAACTTCTCCGCTGAGAATTCCTCGGAGAGTGGTTCGAAGCCGACGTCGGCAGCCCAATCGACTTCCGGCTCGAACAGGCGCATCCTGCCGAAACGTCGGACGTCCGCGAAACACAAAAGCTCGCCATCGCCGAAGGTCAGGAGAACGTTCGTGTACGGTTCGGGGGTCGCGGTCCCGCTGCGCTGACGGATCAGCCGCCCGGTCATCCGGAGATGAACGACGAGTTGCCGCCGCGATTCCAGCGAGAGAACCACGAACTTGCCGCGCCTGCCGACCGCGCTTACGCGGTCGCCCGTTAGCTCCGCCGCGAAGCGCTCCACGTCGGGCGATACGACGGCCGGACGGAACACCACAACCGAGTCGATTCGCTTCCCGACCACCGCGTTCGTGAGACCGCGGGCGATCGTTTCGACTTCGGGGAGTTCAGGCACGTCTTGGGGACAGAACGCACCCGGGACGCCGAAAGTTGCAGCCGTGCGGCGAACGCGTCGCGCATGCTCGCGCTCGGTTTGCTCGCGGCGGCGTTTGCCGCGTCGCCTTTGGTCGTGGACGCACGCCCGGGCGCGACGACGATTCTCGTAACGGCGGACGGTCGCGCGAGCGAGCCGGCACGTGAGGCGGATGTCACGATCGTCGCCCCGCCGCAGGCGGCGGACCGCGTCGCCCGCCTCCTGCACGCTTACGACGGCCGGACGCGTTGGCAACGAATCGTCCCGCGCTTCTTCGCAGCGCCGCGCGCCCACGATCCCACGCAGCTCGATCCGCGCGACGTTCAGTTCGTCCTGGCGGTAGAACGCCCGCAGCCCGTTCGCTTCGCGGCCTTCGTACGCGACGTGGAAATCCGACTCGTTCGCGCTCGCGCTGGAGCGCAGCTCTGGTCGATCGTGCACGCTGCCCGCGACTGCGCGGCCCTCGACGCAGCCGCGGGCGACGCCGCCCGCGGCACCGCGGAGCAAATCGCGCGCGACCTCGCCGGTGCCGCCGGCCGTCGTCTCGGCGCCGCGCTCGCGAGTGCCGACGCAAGCCCGGTGCGCGACGACCGGGCGCTCGCGCGACGCTGCGATCTGGGCCGCCCGACGGCGCCCGCGCGACGCCCGGATCTGGCGGCGTTCACCGACGCGGGAGCGCGCGGACGAGCGAGTGCTCGCGTCGCGACGGCGTTTGCGACGACGGGCGCGCGTACGCCGACCGGCGCAGCGCCGGCCTCCGGCCCGGGCCCAGGCGTGCCGCCGCGCGTGCTCGCCGGAATGGGCGCGACACGGCTACGCGTCGATCCGGCACGCGTCGGCCCCACGATCAGCGTAACGGGCTCGAGTGCCCGCGCGCGCGCGCCGCTTGCCGTTCGGTATACGTGGACCTCGCAGCCCGGGCACGCGACGGCCACCGAGACGATCGCCGCGCTCGCGGGCGCCGTCCGGCGGCTCACGGCGCTCGGCATCCAGCGTGGCGCGATCGTCGACCGCGTCCGCACAGGCCCGACCTTTCCGGCCAACCTTTTCGTCGACGTGCCGCTCCGATCGCGGTTGACCTCCGACCACGTGACGGCCGCGATCGCGGGGCCGTCGGCCGCCATCGCGAGTGCGGTCGGCGAGACGTTCGTGCGGACCGATTGTGACCGGCCCGATCGCGCCGATGCGCGCGATGCCTACGCGAACGCGCGCCTTCGTGCGACCGCGCTCGCAACCGCACTCGGCGCCGGCATCGGCGCGCCGCTGGGCATCGGGCTCGGCGCGACGAGCAGCCTGCCGTGCGCGGCGCCCGAACGTTTCGGCAGCGCGACCGCGCCGGGCGCCTCCTCGCCGGGCCCGCGCGCCCCGCCTCGATCGCCACGTACACGACGCTCGACGTCACGTTCGCCGTCGAACCCCGCAAGAGGCCCCCCGTCGAGCGTCCGGCTCGGGCGGCGGGGCGCCACCTGGCGCCTTCTTCGCGTCGCCCGCCGCACGAACGTTGCCGGCCGTCGATGTTGCGACGCGCGCGTCGACCGTCGCCTTCGACGCGATCGCGACCGCTCGCACGCGCGCGCCGCATGCCAGCATCGATCTCGCGATCGTGCCCGACCGCGCGCACCGCTACGCGCCGGTCGACGCGCGTCGCGCCTACGCGCTCGTCGCGCCCTTCGAACGTCGCTTCGGATCGACGCCGACGCGGCTGGTGTTGCGAGCCCCCGCGAGCGGGCGCGGTCGGATCCTCGCGCTCCACCTCGAACTACGCCGCGTCCCGGACGCAGCGGCAATGTACGATCTGCGCGGGCTCGTACGGCACGCGGCGTTGCTCGGAGCGGCCCGCATGCAGATCGCGGTCGCGGGCGACGCCCGCTTCGCCGAAGCCGCCGCGCTGCGACGAGCGCTCGCGTCGGCGCTCGCGTCGGCGCGTCTCGCGTCCGGACGCCACGGCCTGGATACGCGCGACGTGCTCGCCGTCGTCGCGGGCGAGCCGTTCGTCGATCGCATCGCGCACGTGCCGGACTTGACGGTCACGACGCGCGTGCGCGCGTACGTTCGCGTCGGTGCGCCCGCGCGTCGCTAGGCGGGCGGGAGCGGTGCGAGGGGCCACCGCAGGGCATCGCCCGCGGCGAGCCCGGGCGCGAAGAGGAAACCCTGCGCCAGTGGGACGCCGATCGCGCGTAAAAATGCGGCTTGGTCCTCGCGCTCCACGCCTTCGGCAACGATGCGTAGCTCGAGCGCGCGCGCGACACCGACGATCGCGCGCACGATCGCCTCGTCGTTCGGAGCGTTTTTTCCGAGGCCGATGTCGCGCACGAAGAGCCGGTCGATCTTCAACGCGTCCAGTGGAAAGCGCTTGAGATAATTGAACGACGAGTATCCCGTTCCAAAATCGTCGATGACGATCTTCACGCCGAGCGCCTTGAGCTCGCCGAGCGTCAGCGCCGTCACTTCCGGCGAGCGCATGATCAAACTCTCGGTGACTTCGAGATGCAGCCGGGCGGGCTCCAAACCCGTTCGCGCGAGCGCGCATTTGACGACGTCGACGAAATCGCGCCGGTCGAATTGGCGTGCCGACACGTTGACGGCAACGAAACGATCGAAACCCGCATCTTGCCAGCGACGTCCGAAGCGGCACGCCTCTTCCAACACCCACGCGCCGAGGGGCACGATGAGTCCGGTATCTTCGGCGGCGCGCACGAACGCGTCGGGTAGCACCTCGCCGAGTTCGTCGTGATTCCATCGCAGGAGCGCTTCGACGCCACGAATCGTGCGCGTCGTGAGATCGACTTGCGGTTGATACACGAGTGAAAATTCACCACGCTCGAGCGCGTGAGCGAGCGAGGTTTCCAGCCGGATGCGCGATACCGCGTCGCGCGCGTCGCGCCGTTCGTAGAAGGCGACGTCACGTGCCTGCGCCTTCGCCTCGTACATCGCGCCGTCGCACAGCGCCAGCAGCGTTTCGAGTTCGGTCGCATCGTCGGGATAGAGACTGATGCCCATGCTCGCACGTACGAACACTTCTTGGCCCGCACATTGGAAACTGGTGCCGAGCGCGAGCAAGAGCCGCCGCGCGCGTTCTTCGGCATCGGTGCGATCGCGAACGTCCGCAAAGAGAACGACGAACTCGTCTCCGCCGAGCCGTGCGACGGTATCGGACGCGAGGCGAAATCGTTCGAGCCGTTCGGCAACTTCTTGAAGGAGCCGATCGCCCGTCTCGTGGCCGAAGCTATCGTTGATCACTTTGAAACGATCGAGATCGACGATGCCGGTGGCGATGTGGCCGCCCGTCTCGTGCGCGCGCTCGAGCGCGGCCCGGGCGCGCGAGTCGAATAGCACGCGATTGGGCAGTTTGGTCAACGCGTCGTGATGCGCGAGAAATTCGAGTTGCTGCCGATCGCGGTGGCGATCGATCGCGATGCTCGCGAGCTGCGCGAATTCGATGCCCAGTCGCAGATCGAAGAGCGTCGGTGTCACCGCCTCGCGCGCGTACATCGTAAACGTACCGAACATGGTGTCGGCGCCGCGAATCGGGGTCGACCAACACGTCGCGAACGAACGCTCGACGTGCGCGCGCGCGCCAAGATCGACGAAGGCGATCTGCCGTCCGCTCGCGAGCGCGCGCTCGACGGGATCGGCCGTCCCGAGCTCGAGCGTCGGATCGGCCGCGGGACCGAATCGAGTGGCGAACTCGCCGCCGCGCGCGACGACGACGCGCACCGCCTCGTCGTACGTGGCGATCGTCGCTCCCGCATCCGGTCGCACGTGCTCCGCTGTCGTGACGAGCGCTTCGAAGATCGCGGCTAGCGGCGCGTCGGTAGCGACCAGCTCCAGCAGGTCGCTGCGCACCTGTTGCATCTGTTCGGTGCGACGCCGCTCGCTGATGTCGCGCGCGACGATGACCCAGTTATCGCACCTCCCGTTCGCGTCGCAAACCGGCGAATGGCCGGCCTCGCACCAAAACGTCGCGCCGTTTTTACGCCGTTGTAGGAGTTCGACCGTGAACGGCACGCGCAGACGCCGCCCGCTCGCAACCCGCTCGTCGGCGCCGATGTCACCATCGCTCGCGCGAAAGAGGCCGAGGGTTCGTCCGATCGCGTCATCCGCCGGGTAGCCGTAAATCTCCGTGAATGCGTCGTTCACGTAGACGATCGTCGGGTCGTCTCGCGGTTCGGCGGTCGTGACGACGACCGCATCGCTCGAACTCACGACGACCGATTCGAGCAAACGGATGCGCGCCTCGGCGCGTTCGCGTTCTTCGACGCTTTCCGCCATGGAAACGAACGCATTGACACGACCATCGGGCGCGAAGAGCGGGGCGGCCCAAACGCGCACATCGACGTACGTACCGTCGGCGCACATGCGGCGCGAGCGCTGCGAGAAGAACGGCGCGCCGCGGCGCATCGCGGCGAGCAGATCGCGCAGATCGCGATTGTGCCGGCCGCCGGAAAAGTCGGGCGAGAGCATTCCGACCGCATCGTCTGCGGAAAATCCGAAGAGTCGTTCGGTTGCGGGACTCCACGTGAGCACGTGACCGCCGAGATCGAGCGTCGAGATCGCGATGGGCGACGCTTCGACGAGCGTCGTCAGCTGGCGGCGGATCGCGTCCGCTTCGGTGAAGCGGCTCGAAACGTCCATCTGTTCGACGACGAGCGCCGCGAATTGGCGTAAGACCTCACGCTGCGGCTCGCCGAACCCGCGCTCGCGCCGGTCGCGGATGGCGAGCGCACCGAAACTCTGCCCGTCACTGCCGATCAACGGCGCCGCGGCGAACGAGCGTGCGTCGGGGAACGGCTGGCACGCCACGCCCGGAACATCGCCCGTCGTGATGCCCTCACCCAGACGAGCGACGCGGGCGTCCAGCGGGAGCGCGCTTGCCGGCATCGGACGCTGTGGCTCGAATCCGACGCCGGCCGCGATCGTCGCCTGTTCGCCCGCGACGAACGTCACCGAGACGTACGGCACGTCGACCGCGAGTGCGACGACCTCGGCCAGCCGCGCGAGCCCGGGGTCGAAGCGACGCGTGGCTTCGACGCGCAACATCATCAGCGGTCGGTCTGCAGCGACGGGAGCGCGAGATGCGTGCCCGCGACGAGACCGTCGCGGGCCGCCTCTCCAGCCGTGAGTTCGACCACGTAGGTGCCACGGCCGCGACGTCGTGGCACGGACGTATCGGGCGTCTTGCGCGTGACGGCAGGCACGCGTGCCGCCACGGTGGTGACCGTTCCGTCGGCGCGAATCCAGACCATGTC
>JAABUX010004729.1_pt1 | contig 17090 bp, 9 predicted proteins | sample 5561851 | NCBI WGS metagenome assembly JAABUX01 (sample SAMN10711883, study PRJNA513361) | rock metagenome | isolation source: Antarctica rocks | place: Antarctica: Victoria Land, Richard Nunatak red sandstone | collected 2016-01-03 | reverse complement strand
AGCGACAGAAGAGCGTTAATTATTACAGTTGCAAACCCGTCTGCTGCTTCTGCTGGCACTGCTGGTTGTGTTGCTGTGGCTGCTTCTGCGATCGCACTTTGTACTCCGCCTTCCGCATTGCTAGTTTGATGTGGTTCTGCGCTGCCTCCTCTCCGGCTCTTTGCTTAATTTTGATCAGTTGTGGATCATGTTCTAGAATTTGGTGGAGTCTTTCATCTGTATAACCATCCTTCATAGCAGCATAAGCAACAACTCCGGCTGTAGCCATAGGTCGGTTAGGGTCGGCATTTTGGCTGTAATGCTGCCATAACTTTTGTGTTAGCTGTTGCTCGTGCTGTGATAAGTCTCGTCGCATGGTGACAACAGCACTCTCTGGTAAAGGAGTAGGTTGGTTGGGATGATGGAAAGCAATCGCTACATCAGCAATCCGTTTTTGATAAGCAACGGATTTACCAAGAGTTTTCGCTGCCATGTGCCACTGCCAGAGGTCACTAGAAGCCTGCTTGTAGGTGTTGAAATCTTGCTGCATTGCCTTAAATCCCTGCTCTGGTGGAGGGTCTCCAGATTTAAGCACAGCGGCAATCCGATTGATATAAGCTTCAGATTTGCCAAGTGCCTGTGCAACCCGCTTCCACTCAAAGGGGTCTAAGAATGTTTTAGCTTGACCCAGGAGTTGTTCATTCCAATCCTTGCCATGAGTGGGTACCGACCTAGTGACCGCTGGTATCACTTGAGCAATCTTCCATGCCATTTCTTCGCCAGCGCGGTCGGCATCTTGAGCAACTACGATCTGAACCCCTGCTGCTTGATGCTGCCGCAGCAAATCAATTGGGGCTGCCCCTGTCCCGTCCGTGGCAATAAACATCGTTGTACCACTCTTTGATTTAGCAATTGCTGCTGCTGACATAGCATCAATCGGAGACTCAGTTAACAAAATCCGCTCTAGCGGCCCCTGTCCCTGGCTAAAGGTAAACCATCCCTGCTCTTTACGGCTACCAGTTGCTAAACCCTTGAAATGGCTATCTTCTGCAACCCCGCGCAGGGAAGCTCCCGTGATTTCTCCTGTATCGGTAGAGCGTATGAAGACCGCATTTGTAATCCGTTCGGGATGAGCATATCCCTTAGAGCGCAACTTTACTAGAACTCCCTGATCTACACTAGCGGCATAAAGCTTGCCATCTCTATGTAAGTCATCGATTATCTGGGCTGGCAGTCCTCGTTTGTCTACAAGGTACTGCCTCACTTCCAGCCACTTGCTCTCGTTCGGGGTAGGTGGTTGGAACAGTGTTCGCCTGACTTCTGCTGTTCTTTGAGGCTGTGATCGCTCTGTCGAAACCGTTGGGGAAATAGAACTTGACCTTTTAGATAGCCAATCCACTGCTTCTTTAAAGTTCTGTTGCTTGACTTGCATTACTAAATCGATAGCACCATGACCGCCTTTCTGCGATAGGTGATCGTAGAACTTTTGACCATTGATGCTGATAATCTGACCTTCGCCTCGCCATTTCCGCTTGTCACGGCGGTCAGGCTCTAGCCCTAAGTGTGGTGCTAGTTCTGCTAGGGGGATTTCGCGTAACTGCTGGGTTAAGGATGCAAGACTTTGACGAGTGCTGCTAGTTCGTCGGCTAGTCTGCTCACAGCGTTCGACATTAGCTCTAACTCTTGGTCTTGTCTGTCCAGTTGCTGGTCGAGTGACTGGCTGCGGTTTTCTAACTGCTGATTTTGTTGTTGGTGCCATTGCTCTGTCTGTTGCTGGAGTTGATTCAATTTGGTTGATAGCTGGTTTTTTAAGCTGTTGGTTGCTTCGCTCAAGCCGAGAGTTGTTTGCGATGAGTTCACTAACACGTCGATCAGACTGTGTACGGTCTGCTGCTGGATGCCCAATCTCTGCTCCAGGTTGCTGACTTGTTGCTCCAGCTGTTCGATGCGGTCCACCAGGCTGCTCAACACGGTGGGCAATACTGCCAAGTGCGCTAAGTCCTGTCGTTGGGCTTGCATCTGCTGGCTCATCGCTTCTAACTGGTTGCTCGACTGCTGATTGCTCACCAAGGCTTCGATGCGGTCGAGCCGTGTTACTAATGGACTCAAGCTGTTCACTAACGCTTCTTCCAATATCTGCGCTATCAGTTGGCTGGAGCTGTTGGGAGTTGAGCTGTTCATGTCTTGTCTCCTGTCTTATATCAAAGAGTTGGTCAAATTGCTCTTGAGAGAGTTTGTCATTTCTCACCCACTTGCCGCCAACCATGCTTCGGTCAAGTCCTGGGATGTCCATCTTCTTATAGTCAGAAATGGCTGTGTTAAACTGCTCGATTGCCTGAATTGTGTTAACAGTCCGTAATTGGCTGAGATTGCTGTTCAATTGCTCCAGAGCAACAGTCACCTCTTCAGACTCCAAGGCTGAATATTCGAGATAATCAGCGATCGCTGCTGCCAGCTGTCTGCATGTCTCTTGATTTAGTCCTGGTGCTGGAACTGCTGACTGGGGTAGGTACTGAGCAATAACTGTGTTGAGTTCTTCGACAGCTTTTATGGTTTCGTCAGCTTTAAACCGTGCTAGGTTTTCTGTTAAAGCCGTGACGGCTTGAATAACCTCTTCAGAGTCAAGAGCTTCTTGCTCTAGATAGTTGGCGATCGCATTCAAACACTGTGCTGATGGTGTCTGTTCGGTTTCTGGTTGAACTATCGCCTGGATTTGTTCAACTGCTGACTGGAGGCTGTCTATCTCAACAGTCGAGAACTGCTGGTTTGTCAGGGTGCGAGTCAACTTGATAACTGGGTCTGCAAGCTGCTGTAATGCCTCTTGCTCAGCTACTTCACTTATTGCCTGTGCCAGCTCCTCAGCTCTTATAGCAAACTGGTACGGTTTAACTGCATTCTGCTCAGTCTTTGGCTGAGTGGGGCTAATGCTCTCGCCTGATGGAGTAGGTTGAATTACAGGAGACGTATCTTCCCTTAAGTAGTCTGAAAGTGTCTTATCGAACTGCTCAACAACTTTAGTAATATTTGTTAGCTGGAACTGTCGCAGTCGTTCAGTTAGAGATTCCAGTGTTTGAGTGAGCGGTTCAGACTCAAGTGCAGCATGTTCAACGTGTTCAGCGATCGCTTCAATTAGCTGTTGTCTGATCTCTTCTGGACTTGGAGGCTCTACAGGCGACACTCTTATCTGCTCTAAGCCCTGCGAGACACCACTGTTGAGTGCTGTAACTACCTGATCAAGCTGACTCGTTTGGAACTGATCCAGTCGATTGGTCAACTCTTTGAGAGCTTGGGCAATTGACGCAGATTCCTCAACAGCAGTTTGCTCTACATAATCAACAATGGTGGTTAGCAAACCCCTGGTTGTCTGCTCCTCAAGCCCTATGACAACTCGCGCACTAAACTCTTCAACTCCTGCTTTAAGGCTTTCGATGCTCGTCATAGGGAGCTGAATTGTTTTCAGGCGCTGATCCAGTTCAGCAAGTGCTCCACTAAGTTGCTGGAAAGCCTCTTGTTCCGCCTCCTCACTAATTGCTTGTGCCAGATCTTCGACACTGGTTGAGAACTGATACGGTTGAATGCTTACTTCTCGTCCGGCAAGAAAAGTAAGGTCATGATTTTCAGCAGACGACTGACCAATGTTGTCGTTAGAGATTGCTGCATCGAACTGCTGAATCGCTGCAACCCAGTCAAAGGATTGCAGCTTAGCTAGGTTTTCCCTAAGAGTTTCCAGTTCTTGGATGACCTGATCAGACTCAATGGCTGACAGCTCAATGTATTCGACAATGGTATCTAAGATTCTTTCGGTTGTATGCTGTTGAGATTCTGTTTCATCTCGGTTACTGATTCGAGCTGTTTGTGGTTGCCATTCTCCTCCTCGCTCAGCGGCTGGAGCTGTTTTTGATTCAAGTCCGGTCTTAACTCTTTCACGGAATCCATAAATTGCTGCATTTTCTGCTGTAAATTCTGTACTGCCTCCAAGCCCGTGTTGACTCTGTTCAGGGACTCGATCAAACTCTGCATAACGTCCTGCATAACGCTCGGTTTCTTCGAGGTCAGTACCTCGAACAGTTGCTTCATAAAGTTGTCCAGCCCCAATTGCAAACTGATAATGCTGGACTTGATCTCCTCCAATGTCTGCTGCCAACTGTTCTGAGTGGTCTTGATTTCCTCCACTTCCTGTTGCAAGCTCTGGTGACTGGTCTTCAAGTCCTCTATCCCTTGCGAGATTAGATTTAACATCTCTAGCGTCAACTGTTCGTGATTGCTGGGTTTCGATTCGGTCATGAAATGCCTCCTGTTCTTGTGTAAGTTTTAATTCCGTAGTCTGCCCGCTTGGGGTTAGAGAGCTACTTGGAAAAGAAGATTGAGGAATTATTGCTAAGGTTGGCTTTGGAGTGTTGGCTGCCTGCTCCTTAGTCAACAGCTTGTTCGCCAACTTGAGCTTGAGTCGCTCTCTACGTTCCTTTAGAGTGAAGACTTGAGTGGGCACTGGTGCGGATTGTTGCTGTTGCTTGTTCCGCTCACGCCAGGACTTCAGGGGTAGAGCTTCAATTCCCAGTCGCTCATAAGCTAGAGGCCCCTGAGCTTTGATGAAGTCGTCTACTCCCTTATCTGGTCCTGGGAGACTAATGACATTGACTTTTGCTCCCTGCTTTTCCAGTAAACTCCCGGTGCGGGAGATAGCAATGTCAATATTACGCTTGGTCTTTGGTTTTGTCTCGAAGTCAAAGCAGATGCTAATTTCGCGTCCTGGCGTTGCGAAGACCGCTAGCTCATCATGCAGTCGAGCCTTAATCTCGTCGCCTTGGTCGTCTTTACTGCGATATCCTGCATAGATGCCCGGCAGGCCGATAGTAGCATGCCCCTGACTCAGCAGGCTACCAGCTTTCTTCGCGCCTTCGGTGATGGTGATAGGAACGTTGTGCTTCCACACGCAATACCAAAAACCACTGGCGCGATCGCTCTCAGGTGGACTTACTTTAGCTTTCTCGTAAATCCGGTCGGCAATTTCATTAGGAATGGCCAATAGGAAGATGCTCAGCTCTGTCTTGAGCGGATGCTCGTATTTGATTTTCTTCCCTGGCTTCTCTGAGTCTTCCCTGGGATTATTAGGTTTTAAGCAACCCCAAAGTTTCTCTGGAGGGCATTGACCTGGCTGCAGGTCCTTGAAGGCGCGACGAGGATCGACTCCAGCATTACACCACCACCCACCGGCTTCAATGTGAGCAAAGCGTTTGAGAATACCAGCAGTTAATCGCCCGGTGTTAGATCGCTCCAGCTTATCACTGTAAAAAAGATACTCCCAGGCTTCATGAGCTTGCTCCACCATGTCGTACTGGAGACTTTTGAAGTTTTGAGCAGCAATTGCTGGGTGGATGATACTTCCCTCGACCAGTTCTTGCCAGTGTGAGTGGTCGATGTGAGTGGGTGGCTCCTCTGCTCGACTAGGCTCCCAAAAGGGCTGAGCGGGTTCCGGTATGATTAGCTGCTGCGCTACTGCCTCAGCCCAACCAAGCAGATGATGATTCTTGCCATCGTCTAGTTTCAGTGTGAGCTTATTGGCAGAGACTGATTGCACTTCAGCCCACCCTTGGTCTTGACAATACACTCGCTTTCCGGCTGCCAACCAATCTGGAGGAATGGGTAGTTCTGGTTTTGGAGCTGGATGCTCTTTGACAAAAGAGGCCGTTTGCTGAGCCTGAGACTTTTTAAGTCGTTTGACTGGAGGGACAACAGCATGTTGAGCCTGATGCTCTTTGGGTTGTTTGATTGGAGCAACCGCAGGCTTGGCTACAGGCTCAACCTTGATTTGTTTCTTGGCAATCTTACGTACCAGGTCAAGTGCGATTTCATTAGCCTTGGACTGTTGTGCCAATTTCAGGAGGCTATTCTGATTCTCGGTATATAGCTTCAAGTCATGCTTTACCCGGCTAACCGCGACATAGAAGCCCTCCTTACTGACTGTAAAATCAGCAGAAATTAAAGCTATGTCTGCATCCTTCCCCTGAGCTGAGTAAGTGGTGCTGACGATCGCATAGTCCAAGTGTTGAGCTTTGCTCAGGTCAATCGTTTCTGTCTTGTCCTCTTTGACATACAGGATTTGAGCCTTGTTGCCCTCAATGGCTGTGACGACGAACTCCTGCCCGTTGCTCTTGCCCTGCTTTCTGTCAGTCTTAGTCCACTTCAGCCTGTCGCCTACAGCAATATCAATCTGGTTCGGCGTGTAGATCTCCTTATCAAATCCTGTGTCTACTTCGCTTAGCGTGCCATCGGTGGCTCTCAGGGACAAATGCGTTTTGGTCTTACCGATAACTTCATAGGTTGCCCCCTTCTCCAACTGCCGACGTTTGTAGTCTCGCAAGGGGATAATAATGTCTCCCTTTTGAAAGTGTTGGATGTACCTCTTCTCAGTTAGCGAGAGCTTGTCCTTGGCATCGAGTTGAGTCACAAATGCCGACTCGCCTAGAGTTCCTTCAAGTTTCTGCTCGTCCCGGATTGCTTGGGTTAATTCCAGTCGCTCTTTATGTGTCCCTACCAGCACCAGAATGCTTTGCTTCTGCTTTGAAGCCTGCATGTAATCGGCAACAATCTGCTCTGCCTGCCAAACGCTTTCACCCTCTAAGATTTTCCCCCCTTTGCTTAACTGGGCGAAACCCTGCTCTACCTGTCCACGGGCGATTAAGTCTACGGCTAGCTTTAACTCTGGATTCTTTTGTCGCACTGACTCTAGGATCTGAGCCGTAGCAATCCCTTCCTCCTGAAATGATTTGAAGGGGTTGCCTGCAGCCACAGCACTGAACTGCTTGACATCGCCCACGAACAAAACTCTGGCCTTTTCCTGCTCTGCTCGTTGCATTAGACGATAGGCATCCAGCGCCCCAATTTGTCCACCTTCATCCACAATCCAATACTGGTTAGGCACAATTTCCTCGGGCGGCTTCGAGTGCAGGAGTCCAGCTACTGTGTCAGATTCAATCCCTCCCTTCTGCCGCAACTCCTTGACTGCCTCTGAACCGTTGGAAAACCCCCGGACTGTATTGCCGTTATCTTCCAAAATTGTCTTGAGCACCTTAAGAGTTTCGGTTTTTCCAGTTCCGGCTCCTCCCTGCCAAAGGATATATTTATCTGTTGTTGAGGTTGCTAGTTTGACTGCTTGCCTCTGCCCCTCGTTCAAAATTGTTCCGTTCAGGTAGTTTTGAACTGCCTCTGCATCTGCGATCGCCTCAACAGTCCCCTGACCCTGTTGCATTAACTCAATCGTCTTCCGTTCGCGTTCCAGCGCTGCATAGGTAGTAAAGCGCAGTCTGTCTGGTTCAGGTAAAGGAATCAGTTCTGCCTTTTTTTGGATCAATTCCTCCAAATCTGCAGCATCGTAGGTGCGATTGAGACTGATGCCAAATGTCTCTGACAGTGATTGCTCCAGTTGAGCAATATCGTAAGTCTCACCCACTTTCAGAATGAAATTCCCCAGATCTTTCAAAGAGAAGGCTACTTCCCACGTTGAGCAGTGTTCGATGGCATCGCGCAGGAGTTGCTCGTCAATTGTGGCTGGCTGTAGGTCAGGCTGTGGCTCTTTGGGCTGCACAATTTTGAGTCCCAAAGCTTCTGCCTCCTCGCGCCACCTAGCTTTCAACTCTTCGGGGTTGATGGTCTCCTTGCGCTTACGGGTGATTTCCCAGGCTTTCTCGCGCTCCAACCAACTAGAGTTAGGACCAGCAACGGCTAGAATTTCCTGCCGTCGCTTCGAGAAGTCCATCAATTCCTCTTGTGTGTAACCCTTAATTTCAAATTGACCATGTCCCCGCCATTCAATTTCATATCCCAGTCTTTGCACTTCCAAGGCCAAATAGTGTTGATACACCATGCCCCAGTGCTTCCTATTCTTGACAATCTGATCATTCAGGTGGCTATACCACTTGCCGTTAGGCCCCTCCACCATGTTCATGATCAGTAGGTGCGTGTGAACATGAGGGTCTAGATCCCTTGACTCAATGTGGTTGAAGGCAGCAGCCAACAGTTTGCCTGTGTTGATTACCTGGCTCTCTCCGTTGACCATGACTCTTGTTAGAGCGCAGTGTCGCTCGATTAGAGCGAAAACTTTCTCGACCGCTCGCTGCTGCGCAATCGTGATTAACCTTTTGTCTCCGCCAATTAGAGCCGTAATGCTCACGCTCTTAGGACAGGAAAAAGTGCAGTCTAAAGCAGCTCTACGTGCCTCAGCCTCAACTTTTCTGGAGCAGAGTTCCTTTTTGCCATCAGGTGAGAACCCGTTAATAATGTTGCTGAAAACCTTTTTATTGGTGACTGGTCCCTGTAATCCCAGCTTTTGAGCATTTTGACCCAACCATTGGGATGTTCCCTCCAGGTAGTACCCCTGAAGAAAATAATCCAGTGCCTGTTGTGCCGAAATGTTCTTTCTGGTCATCATGGCAGGGTTGTTTTTGCCTCCATCTGCTGCTTATTCCTAACACCCGGCAGTACCCCGCGCAGGTAGAACTCAAGCCCTCTACCAGCAAATAATGCCGGGAACACCAGTTCCTGATGGTCTTCGGTCTTAATCACAAACTCAACGTCAACATCGCTGAATACTTTCAGCTCACCTAAAACTTGCTCGAAGTGCTTGGCATCTATGCACCACCCGGTAAAGTTTGTTCCTCGGTTGATGGTCTCTTTGTAAAAGTACGCCTCATAGGTTGGCAGGTTTTGGAAAATTGCTAATGACTGTGGATGTAACTTGGAGAAGACGAAGACATACCAATTAGATTTTTTCAGGTAGACGATCCTGACGTTGGCGTTGTCTTTCTTTCGCTTGACTCCTGGTGGTCGAGTTGTCCAATAACAACTGTCCGACCAAAAGATTGCTGCTTTCAATCGCCTCATTTCCGCTTTTAACTGCCGGAGGTCGATGGAATACATATTTGCTATTTGGTTTCCAAAAAATCTTGTACTAGTTTAGAATCTTAGCAGAACTTGCAAAAACTTTTTTGCGTCATGTGCGCTCCGAATCGGGGGAGTCCAGAGGGGTTCCTCCCTCTGGGATTTGTCTCGTTTGTTTATCTAAAATACCTGAAATTTACTGGTTTTAGCCTAACTTTAGCCTTGGATTACCTTGCTAATGACACAAATTACCTTGAGATTACCTTGTAACTACCTTATGGCGGGTAAACGGCTCCTCTCCAGCCTTCTCTGAAAAGTTTTAGTGGATTGAAAACCTTTAAAATACCTTCTTCTGCCTTGGTTATGCCTGACTTTACCTATAAAGTCCTTGTTAAAGCCTTTTAATTGCCTTTTGCCTGAAATTACCTTACGATTACCTTAACTCTGCCAATAGAGAGCTGTTAAATAAGATTGAAGTTCTGTTGATTAAAATCGATTGTACCGGATAGAATTTTAAGGACTGAGAAGTTGTGAGTCGGAGTTGCCACCTAATTTCACAGTCATCGTCTTTTTGTTCACATAACTCATCTCTGTTACTTCAATGTTGTCTAAATAATTTTGTTATGGAGCGATTGAGGTTTTAGTAGAGGAGTTAAGACTTGTTAACAGAACTAAAGAACTGAACGTAGAATGGCTGACATAACCATTTCTTTTGATCCAGGCTCGCTTCTAAGTAAGGCTGTTTTTAGCTTGAAGCCTTTTAAGCCTGAGCTGCTGTTAATGAATTCGGAGGTAGCTGAGGTTTCTCAAAAAAGCCTTGAAAGCCATGAGGAGACGGCCCGAATTGGCAGCACCAATCCAGAAGACTCTGCATGGATTGAATACAAGGGACAGTATCGGGCTATTGGGTTTTTGGCAAAAGACAGTTACTATGCTGATCTCAAACTGTCAGAACCGAAGTTTCAGCTGGCTCTATATAAAACCCTAGCGATTATCGGCTCAATTGCTCAAAAGAAATGTTTACCGAATGGAGCAACTGTGCGATTGGGATTTCTCTTGCCCTACGGGGAATATGAAGACCGTAAACTTTACGAACAGATGATCACTGAAGCACTTGCTGGCTTTCGTTTTCGAGGAGAGGAGAGAAGTTTCGAGTTAGAGAGCTGTTTGTGTCGTCCAGAAGGGTTTGGCCTGCTTTCACGCGGACGCCCTCCTGGCAGCAATCTTAAAGAGCGAGTGATTGTTGTAATCATGGTCGGCTACCGTGACGCCTCAGTCTATGTGATGAATCGGGGGACAATCACTCGGGGGAGCACCAAAGAACTAGGCTTTAACAAATTTGTCGAATCTGTTCAGCGTCAAGCCCCCAATCAAAAAGTAGCTAGACTGGTTGCAGCAATTTGCAAGGCTGGACCGAAAATCAGCGTCAAAGCACTAGCCCATTTAGCTCGCTTCTCCGAACCCGCTTTAAGGGATGCAGAAATTTCCCGGATTAGGGAAGCGATCGCTACCGCACGAGAGCAATACTGGATGACACTCTCTTTCTGGCTGCGTAATTACGTTCCGGCTGAGGTAGACGAGATAATCATTGCTGGTGGAACAGCCTACTACTACGAACGCGAATTCAACGCTTTATTCTCCGGTACTTACGTTAATTGGTGTACAGACCTGGAAGAACAAGTCAACCAATGCTTTCCTACGAAGGTAGCGGAAAACGGTTTAAGTTTTCGCTTGACTGATAACTATGGTTTTTTCTACTACTTATGTGGAACAGCTGAACCTTCAAAACGGGTGAACGACAATGTACGAACAAATTGATTTTCGCTTTCGTTGCCAGGTTGGGACAACCTCTCTCCATGCCGCACTACTACAGTATTTGCAGTCTAAGCAGACAGCCTTTCCGCGAGAACAGATGATTCTTTGGTCTTTATCGGCCTTTTGGCATCCTTTAGCTTGCAAATGGCTAGGAAAATCCACTGAAGCAGAATTAAAGCAGAAAGCCAGAAATGCTATCTATGAGTTGCAACAGCACATAAATTATCTGGCACGCAACTTTGAGTTAGAACCACAAGATCTTGTTTCTCCAGGGGCGGGGTATGAAAAGAATGATAGTTCCAAGCGGATGCTCATAACTGATAAGCCAGGATTGCTTACTGCAACAACTGAGGTTTCAACAAAAACGATGACAGCTGCATTAAATGGCGCTAATGACTTAGAAAGTGCTAGTGAATTTAAGTTAGCAGCGCCAGCAGTGGAGCTGATGATGAGCAGCGACGATGATGAATTGCTTGATGAAGCATTTAACAAATAGGAGAGGACGCTCATGCCTTATACCAAACAAAACCTTCAAACTCTTCATAATCTTTCTCCAGAAGATACAAATCAGACTTTAGCTGCTGCAAAGCTTCCTCTCGACAAAGAAACATACACAGAGGAAGAAATTCAGTTAGGATTTGATGTCATTCGTGGCTACTTTAATAGTGGGCAGGCCGTTGATTATGCTACTGCGGTTGAACTGTTTGCCCAGGAAGTTGCTGTCACTCAACTAATTGAGCCGGACACCCAAGCAAAGACTGACAGATTGCAGAATGACAAGAAGGCCACAACTAAAACCTTAGACTTCCCTGAACTTCTCTCCTTTGCCAAGGATCTGCTCGGCTGTAGTATCCCTCCCAAAGAAGCTATCAAACTTCTGGAAGCCTGCGGGTTGTCTGCCGATGCTGAACATTACAACCAGGAAGAATGCGATCGCTTCCTCGAAGCGTGTGACCTGCTTAAGCATCAGAATAAGTCGTATGAAGAAGTAGCTGCACATTTTGGGGGAGAAAGCGCCAAGCCCTCACCCACGAATGGTCGTGCTCAATTAATTGAACTGCTGGGTGGCTCCGTCTTGGCGGCAGATGAAGAGTTATGCCGTCTAATCAACAAAATTACTGCTAAACAAGCTGATCGCACTGACATCGAGCGACTTGTGCAGTGGTCTTATCTTGAAAATGTGTCTCGCAAGCTGAGCGACAACCAGAACAATACTAGTACCTTGTTCGATGAATTAGAACAGAGAGCAATGGACTACATTGAGGGAAAGAGCCCCGCCCGATCCTTGCAGCCGAACTGGGATTGGGCACCGAATTCGTTACCCTCCTCGTCACCCAAACCGATGATTTTGCCCGAAGGCTCAGAAAATGGAACGAGTGGCGAGTAGAACAACAGATAGCTGCCGAGAAACGCACTATTGACATCAGGGTAGAGCAGGCTGCAGAGGTCAAAGCCAAAAAGTTAACCGCTCAAAGACTTCGGGCAAACAGAGAGTGGGTCGTCGGGTAGAGAAGACTCCTTCCAATGTTTAGGCTTGCTTTGTATTCCCGGTTGCTCTCACCTTTCGGAACACGAGAGTGTCACAAGATTCAGCCATGCACGATAAGGAGCTTCTCCCCCACAGAAGCCTGCCTGCGGTTTTCCCGCACAAGCCTCTTCATTTGGTCTTTTACCAGGCAGGATTGAGTGATACCAGGCGACCTGGCTTCGGGAGCGGATACCTTGCTAGATAGCATCGGAAGGTCTCCCATGTGAAGCTGCGTCGCTGACTACGGCGATTCAACCATTTGAACAGCAGCTTCTGGACTGCTCGTTCAAAGCTATACAGTGCTGGACTGTTGTCGGTCACCCCGAAGTAATTGAAATGTCCGCGCAGCTTCCGCCCGAGCGCTTGCCAGAGGACTGGCAGTTTGTGGGCATTGCGTTCCTGGCGCAACCATTGATTGAGCGACACCAGTGCGCGGCGAAACCGTTTCTTCGAGGTCTTACGCTTCAACCGGGCTTTGCCGCTGCGGCTCCGACCCCAGTAGTGGGTCAAGCCGAGAAAGTCAAAGGTGGGAAGGCGCTCCCTCGCTTTGAATGACTGCCACGCTTGGCGCTTGCCAAACGGCAGCAGTTGGGTTTTCGCCTGATTGAGACGGAGTCCGAACTTCTCCAGTCGTTTGGGGAGAACTCGCATAAAGCGCTGTGCATCGGACTCGAACTCAAACACAGCAATGCTATCGTCCGCATATCTCAGGATTGCACAGTACCCTCGACAGTGCTGGGTGACCACCTGGCTAAACCATTGGTCAAGCACGTGGTCGAGGAACACATTCGCAATCACCGGGGAGACTATGGAGCCCTGTGGACTCCCCAGTTCATCTTGAACCATCCCGCCTGGGGTCTGAATCCCAGCTTTGAGCATTCGCGCTATCAGGTACAGAAATTTCCTGTCCTTGAGCCGCTCTTGCAGCACTGCCAGGATCTCCTGGTGAGGCATGGTGTCGAAAAACTGCGCCAGATCTAAATCTGCAATCCAGTTGACAGGTTTGGTCATGACCTCGCTGTTTAGCTGTCTGAGCGCGTCGTGGCAGCTCCGCTTTGGGCGGAATCCATAGGAGGTCTCGATAAACATAGGCTCGTAGATCGCTTCCAGAATCTGTCGCGTCATCTCCTGGACGATTTTGTCCTCCACGCAACTGATCCCTAAAGGACGCATTGAGCCATCCTCTTTGGGAATCTCCACTCGTCGCACCGGTTGAGGTCGGTACGACATTTGAGTCAGTTTCCGGCACAGTTGCTGGAGGTTTTCCTCCAGGTTCTGTCCGTATTCTGTCTTGGTCACTCCATCCACTCCGGGTGCTTTCTTTCCATCCAGCACCTCGAAGCAGGCGCGCAGGTTTTCCACTGTATAGTGATGCATCAGGGCTGTGAACTCCGATGCTGACTGACTGCTCGCCCGTTTGGCTATCCGCTCGATTCCAGTAATCGCCATGATTCCACCTCTGAGTATGGTTGACGTTGCCATCGAGTGTTCGACCAAATGTGTCCCCCTTCGCTCCGTGGGCGTTACCCCACTTCCTCACTACTATGGGGACATCCGACTTCCCATGAATCGTCGGGCTTCCTCCTGGTTGACCAGTTGTGCCACCCTACTCCCGGTTGGAAGAATTCATGGGCTCTCCCGAGTTCCCGACTCTACCTTGATGACGTGCCACGGTCTTGGACCCCGGTGGGCCGCTAGGAAGCCTTGGCAGTTGGCGACCTGGGTGTTGCCTTCCATGTATCTCAGCATGTCGGCACCCACAGTTTCATACAATAACGGGGCTCGCTCCCTTCACGCTGCTGCATTGCAGCCCATCATCTCTCTGTGTACGCTTCGCCGACCGCGTTACCGTTGCCGACGCAACACTCGATACCTGGTGCCTTGCCAGGGCTTCCAGGGCTGGGACTTTCACCCTGCCGATAGAGCCGAGCTTCGCTCGGCGCACAAGATAAGTGTACAAATCCGACAGTGGGTAGACTGGGTAGGAGGTCGTGCAGGCCGTTGGGTTGATGCGTGGGTATTCTTAGTAGCTTTGATTGCCGTTGCTGGTGGACTAGGGTGGATGTGGTGTCTCAACACCCAACCACTGATTGGCTGCCCCACCAATACAAGCCTCTGTTATCAGTTGAGGTTGTGGGGGAGGAAGGTGGTGATGACTGATTTGTCCAAACCGCAATGTGCTAATACCAGCATGGGGATTACCTGTTTGCTGCCCAATCAAGCACCCGAAAAGTCTAAGAGCCACAAGTAATCTAGTAAAAGTGCTATCTCGTAGAACCGAATCAGAAAAAATGTTCTGCTTGGTTTCGTGGTTGATTTGAGCCAGAAATTATGACCCAAAAAATCAAATGTCCTGCTTGTTCGAAGTGGCTATATTTCCCTAATTTTTCCGAATGCAGCGAAGAATATCTGGAAAGCATTTGCAGTAGCTGCAAGTACAAATACGCTTTCATGACTGCTACCGTTCAAAGCTTTGAGTGGGAATTTGAACCTTTAGATAACAATAAATATACTCAACATCCATTAACTAAAGGTATTTATCGTTATCAAGTTCATCTAATTCGAAAAGATGGTATGGCGAAAGCAGTTCGATTCTCAATCTTAGAAAAGTCAAGAAAATTTTTAGCGCTAACTGGTGATGAAGTATCAATAGTTTATACAATGCGGGAAAAGAGACTGAAAGATTTAGTGTGGATTGAAAATAAAACTAGAGGGCAAAATCTCCTCATACTAAATCCAAGAATGCAAGCCTGTTCTCAAGGCTTAATCCTTGGCATCATGACCCTGGTTATAAGCTATATGATGACAAGTTTGTTTAATATTTCAACTAACAAGTTGTTTTGGGCTATCGCCATTCCTAGCTCGGTTGGTGTCAGCACTTATGTTATCAGACGCCAAGAATTTAGGGTGCGCGATCGCCAAGAAATAGCACGGCTCAATTACGAGCAGCAGTTGCTGTTAAAGAGGTTTAATTTAGAGCAACGCACGCAAGTTTTACAACAAGAGATGAAAAACAGTTCTAGCTTGATTTACCGCTTGGATGCTCTGAGGCAAAAGATGTTGAATGCACCAGAGGAACTGTACGCCCATCGAGTAGAAACAGTTTCTAAAGGAATTGATACCCTTAGCCAGCAACTTGACCTCACAGAAAACTTGATTACCGGATATACACAGATCCTTAATATGCTGGCTATTGACTACGAAACGTCCCAACTTGCAGAACAAATACCGGAAGACCTGACTGGGACAATATTAGGCCATCTGGACGAAATGAAGGTGATAGAGGCAAGGAAAGAAGAATTATCACTTCTCGTAAATCCTCAAAAATTACTGAGTTAGAAAGTTTTCTAATTTAACAAAAACTGCTCAATTTTTATCGAAAATAAATTTGACTACGGCAACCGATCATCTACCGCTGAAGCCAGGGGATTGCTCAAAAATTGGGTAATTGTTCATTAAATATATGGCAGAAAATCAACTAAGTTTTACCGAGATGGTTCAGCATGCTGGTGTCTCTCGTGCTGCCTTGCCAATCTGCTGCAATAAGCATGGAAAAGCAGGAAAGCGTATGCTTTCTAAGCTAGCGCCGCTTCTTAATAAAACTGAGATGGAGCTGGATATTGACTGCCGATAATAGGTTTTACTTGTTGTAATTTTCCAACTATTTTTGTGTGAGTCCAACTACATTCTTTAAACTAGCACCGTCAAAATTTGCACAGCTGCTTTGGTTAAAGGAACAAAAAATAGCACCCGTCAAATTAGCCCCCTCTAACCGTGCATGATAAAAGTTTGCTTGGCTCAAATAAGCGTTTCTTAGATCAGAGTTACTTAAGCTTGCTCCTACTAAATTAGTTGAGGCTAAGCGACCTCCATTCAAAGAAGCATTGTTCATGCTAGCGTTTTCCAAATTGGAATTTACTAAATTGGCTTGTGACAGGTTTGCTTGAGTTAAAGTCGCTTTCTCTAGGTCAGCACTGCTTAAATTAGCTTGATACAAGTTAGCATTGTCAAGCTTGGCATTACCTAAACCACTACCATACAAATTAGCGTGATACAAGTTTGCTTTAGTTAAAACTGCATTGCTGAGGTTGGCACCGTATAAATTAGCCCCACTCAAATTAGCTCCACTGAGGTTAACGCTGCTAAGATCGCAGTTTTGGCATTCTTTGGTTCTTAACAGTTTGCTTAGATTCTGTTGTTTAACTGCATCAGTAGTAACAGAAGAATTATCTGTATGAGTTCCACTTGAACTTGAAGGAGCGATAGACATCGTTGGACTCGGACTATTTGAATCAGCTCTTGGCTCCGACTTGGATGCGGAAGCAGATGAATTAATGAATGATGCTTGGTTTGAACGCCATGAGCCAAGGAAGTTTAAGTTTGACAATAAAATTACTGGGGCACCGACTCCCAGACTAAAAATAGCAGCATTTTTTAGCCAGTGTTCAAGTCGAAAAGAGCAGACATGCTTGATTCCAACAGGTTTAGACAATACCGTAGCTGCATTACCAGCTTTTGCTCGAATCGCTTGAAGCCTGGGCTTGGCATTAGCTGGGTTGAAAGCTGCCAGCATTTCTGCTGCTGTTGCATAACGGTTCTGTGCTGTTGGTTGGGTTGAGCGCTCGATGACTTCAACCATTGTAGGGCTGAGGTGAGGAGCATACTGTTGCCAATTAAGCTCTCCAGTTTGAAGATCGAATTCTAGTTCCAATGGGAGTTTCCCCGACAGCATATAAATTGCAGTTACTCCCAGACTATACAAATCACTGGAAAATACGGCTCTATCGTCTAAACTATGCCAAATTAGCACCAAAATGCCAACAAATTAAGCAGCGTAGCTGAAAGTTCTCAAAGTTTCTGAACCCATAACCTGATCTTTTGATCAGCTTTA
>JAABUX010004728.1_pt1 | contig 17092 bp, 12 predicted proteins | sample 5561851 | NCBI WGS metagenome assembly JAABUX01 (sample SAMN10711883, study PRJNA513361) | rock metagenome | isolation source: Antarctica rocks | place: Antarctica: Victoria Land, Richard Nunatak red sandstone | collected 2016-01-03 | reverse complement strand
CAAGAAAGCGAACCGGTCATCACGCATGCGAACCTCCGTAGCGGGCAGTAGGCAGTAGGCAGTAGGCAGTAGGCAGTGGGCAGTGGGCAGTAGGCAGTAGGCAGTGGGCAGTGGGCAGTAGGCAGTGGGCAGTAGGCAGTGGGCAGTAGGGGCGTATCGCATACGCCCAGGCAAGGGGCAGTGGGCGGTAGGGGTGTATCGCATACGCCCAGGCAAGGGGCAGTGGGCGGTAGTTGACTGATACTGCCCGCTCCGTCCTACCTCACTCGTCACTCGTCACTCGTCACTCGTCACTCGTCACTCGTCACTCGTCACTCGTCACTCGCCGCTCGCCATGGCCCACTCCAATGGGGATGCGGCATCGGCGTCTCTGTCCGTGAGCGCGGCAGGGACGCCGACGGACGTAAGTTCGGCGTCGGCATCGGCGGCGCGCGCGAGGTCGCCACGCCCACGGACGGCCGCGTGCGCAAGCTCCCGCGTGCGTACGGCGTCGAGCGCCTGCCGGATAGCTTTGATGCGCTCGTGGATCTGCGGCAGATCACCGGTGGGCAAAGCCAGGGTCAGGGCCGAGGACAGGAAGCGCAGCTCGTCGCGCCAGTCTTCGTCCTCACCCTCGCCCTCGCCCTCGCCGGCAGCGCCGTCGCGCAGCGCGCGCGACGCCTGGTAGAGCAATGCATCAGCCTGGTTGAAAAGGGCGATCTTATCCTGGCGTTCGCGATCCTCCTCCTGATACGTCGTGGCGTCGTGGGTCATCCGCGCCACGTCGTCCTCATTCAGCCCGCTCGACGCCGACACGGTGACCTGCTGGGCGCGGCCCGTGGCCTGATCACGCGCCGAGACGCTCAGGATGCCATTGGCGTCGAGGGTGAACGAGACCTCGATCTGCGAGGCGCCGCGCGGCGCGGCCGGGATGCCGTCCAGGTGAAAGCGCGCCAGGCTGCGGTTCTCGTCGGCGATGGGGCGCTCCCCTTGCGTGACGTGGACCTCCACCGAGTCCTGACCGTCGAGGGCGGTCGTGAACAATTCGCTGCAGGTGGTTGGGATCGTCGTGTTGCGCGGGATCAACGGCGCCACCACCCCGCCGCGCGTCTCCACGCCCAGGGTCAGCGGCGTGACGTCGAGCAGCAGCATGTTGTCGACCCCGCCGGTCAGCGCGGCGCCCTGGACGGCCGCCCCGATGGCCACGACCTCGTCCGGGTTGACCTCTTTGCTGGGCTCGCGCCCGAAGAGGTCGCGCACCAGGCTCTGCACCGCCGGCATGCGCGTCTGACCTCCCACCAGGATCACCGCGTCGATATCCCCTGCGGTCAGCTCGGCGTCGGTCAGGGCGCGGCGGCAGGGCTCGATGGTGGCTTCGATCAGGTCGGCTACCAGCCCCTCCAGCAGCGAGCGCGTCATGGTCACGGCGAGGTGCAACGGCCCCCGTGGTCCGGCCGCGATGAACGGCAGGTTGATGCGGGTCTGCATGGTTGTGCTCAACTCGATCTTGGCCTTCTCGGCCGCCTCCTTGAGGCGCTGCAGGGAGGCCGCGTCCTGCCGTACATCGATGCCATGCTCGGCGTAGAACCCTTGCGCCAGCCACTCGATGATGCACGCATCGAATTCGTCGCCGCCTAAATGGGTATCGCCGTTGGTGCTCTTGACCTCGAAGACGCCGTCGCCAAGCTGCAAGATTGAGATGTCGAAGGTGCCGCCGCCAAGGTCATAGACGGCGACGGTCTCGTCGTGGTCGCGCCCGAAGCCGTAGGCCAGGGCTGCCGCCGTGGGCTCGTTGATGATGCGCAGCACCTCCAGCCCCGCGATGCGCCCCGCGTCTTTGGTGGCCTGCCTCTGCGCGTCGTCGAAGTAGGCGGGCACGGTGATGACGGCGGCCGTCACGTCCTCGCCCAGCCGCGCCTCGGCGTCGGCGCGGATCTTGGCCAGGATCATCGAGGAGACCTGCTGCGGGGCATACTCCGCGCCGCCCAGGTTGACCAGCGCGTTGTGGCCCAACCCGGATACGATACGGTAGGGAGCCATGGCGCGGACGCGCTGCACCTCGTCGTCGTCGAAGCGCCGGCCCATCAATCGCTTAATCGAATAGACCGTGTTCTCGGGGTTCGTGATGGCCTGACGGCGCGCGACCTGCCCCACCAGCCGTTCCTGCTCCTCCGTGATCGCCACCACCGAGGGCGTGGTGCGCCCCCCTTCGCTGTTCTCGAGGATCAGCGGCTGGCCGGCATCGAACACGGCGACGCAGGAGTTCGTCGTCCCTAAATCGATGCCCAGCACGTATGTCATTGGTCCTCCTCCCGTTCTACGGGTTGCGTCACGGCCACCTGCACCTGCGCCGGCCGCAACACGCGGCCATGCAAGGCATAACCGGGGCGATACACGTCGGTCACGGTGTTCACGGGGACGGCAGGATCATGGACCCGCGAGACGGCTTCGTGCAGGCGGGGATCAAACAGGCCTTGCCAGGGGGCGATGCGCTCCACGCCCTGCCGCTCCAGCATCGCGCGGACGCTGTGTCCGATCATCAATACGCCCATGACCCAGGGATCGTCGCGTAACCGCGCCGGGACCTGGACCGACGCGCGTTCCAGGTCATCCAGCACGGGAAGTATCTCGCCGATCATCTCGCTCTTCGCAAATTGGGCCAGGTCGTCTCGCTCGTGCTCGCCACGCCGCCGCTGGGCGGCCAACTCGTCTTGCGCCTGGCGCAACTCGGCGCGCAGGCGCCCGACCAGCGTCGCGTCGGACACCTCCGCGCCGCCGTCACAACCGTCATCGTTGGCCTGACGGACGCTATCGCTCACGATCCCATCGGCCCGCATAGCGCCCCCGTCGTCGTCGCCGCCGTCGCCGTCGCCGTCCGCGTCTGGAAACACGGCAGGGGAGGAGAAGGTCAGCCGCAACACCGCGAATTCGGCGTCCTCGTCGAGGGCGTCGCTGCTCGACGGTTGCGCCTCCGACCCTTGCGGTGCGGACCTGCGGCGTATCAGAGGCAGACTGAGCTTCCTGGTGATGTACGATGACGACGGCGGCATGTCGCCATCATCCACATCCTCGCGCAGCCCGGCATCGTCGTTGGTCCCGTTGGTCCCGTTGGTCCCGTTGGCCCCGTTGGTCTCGTTGGTCCCGTTGGTCCCGTTGGCCCCGTTGGTCCCGTTGGTCCCGTTGACTTCGCCGCCAATGTTGGCCCTGATAGTCGCGGTCGATATAACCTCCGCGGGGACGGTTGCCACGGCGTCGGCGACGATCGCCTTACCGCCCGCTACAGCGTCCTTTCGCTGGCCGCGGTCACTCATCGCTCTCTCTCTTCCTAATCGCCGCGGGGGCCAGCGCGCGGCATCAGGGATACCGTCGTCCGCGTATCGCGACGATCCGCGCAGGCATGGGTACCCCACGATCCGTAAGGTGCGTCTGTTTTCTTATCAAGGTCCGATTGCACGGAGCGCGTGCTGCTAGCCCATATCGATGATATAGGCGTTGGCAGCCGGTTGGGACAATGAGAAGAGAGTACCGCCGGTCTTTGGCCCATCTGACGAGTGACGAGTGACGAGTGACGAGTGACAAGTGACAAGTGACGAGTGACGAGTGACAAGTGACGAGTGACGAGTAGCCCTATGTTACGAAGCGCGTGGCCATCCGTTGTACCATATGTAAAGGACGTGTGCTCTGCAACGACACATGGTAGATTGATCGGCCGGTATAGACCAGGAGGGTAAGGTGGTGATGCGTCGAGAGATACGTGTGGCGTGGCGAGTACGGCTGGTCGCCGTGCTGGGTGCGCTTGTCTTAGGTGGGCTGGGCATCGCAGTGCGCCCCAACCAGGTAGGCGTCGCGCTTATGCAGGCCCTGACGGCGTGCGCGGCGCTTGGTCAGTACCAGGTGCGACCCCGTGTCCTGCCCCTGGCGTCGCCGGCGCCTCACCCCATGCTGCCCCATGGCCATGCGCCGGCGCGCTTGATCGCCTTTTCTTTCCTGCGCGGCACGCTCACCTTGAGCAGCTACAGCGGTTGCGGTGAACGGACGGACGGTCGCTTCGCTATCGCGCGGGCCTACGAGGGACCGCTGCCAGGGCCGGAGCAGCCCCGGACCCGCATCACGTTGCCATCGCTTGTCCTGAGCAAGGAATGTACTGCGGGGTTGTCCCGATGGGGATCGTCGCCGCCAACGGCGCCTTTGCCCAGGACCCAACGCACGGGACCGACCCCACTTATATTCTCGTCAGCGCGGTCATCACCAGCGTGCGGCCCGGCCCCGCGCTAGGCGTGCCCTGTTCAGAGCGGTACGGCTGCCCGGCGCCGTCCGTCATCACGTCGACCGTCGCCTTCACCGATGTCACCGGCTATCTCCAGGTGGCCGCCGACGGCGCCTCGGCGACGCTCTCGGTCCTACCCCCGCCGACCAGTTCCACGACGACGAGCGAGGGCAGCGCGGAGAGCCTGCTCGCGCCATCGCCGCTGATCCTGTCGGGCTACAAGGGGACCGGGGCCGTGCCCGGCAATTCGGGAGCAACGGTGGTCGCCGTCACCGCGGTTGCCGGGACGGCCGTGGCGGCTCCCTCCACCGTCGTCGTATCTCCTCCCCCACCGCTGCCGTCACCGGCGGTCATGCGCTAGAGCAAATGGCCAGGGGCGAGGCGAGCGACCCCGCCTCGCCCTATCGCATGTTCGGGAGGACGGCCCTGTGCCGTCTGTACCCCCCGTATCCCCGGGACCGCCGCGGTCCCCGCGGCAAGCGGTTGCGATGGAGAGGGGAGGGGCTATGCAGGTCGCCTTTGAGGAGCGGATATCATGAACGCGAACACGGGCCGCGGGGACCGCGGCGGTCCCAGGGGAGACGACACGGGCCGCGGGGACCGCGGCGGTCCCGGGGGAGACGACACGGGCCGCGGGGACCACGGCGGTCCCAGGGGAGACGACACGGGCCGGTGGCACTCGCGCGGCTATCTGCCGCATTTTGACGGGGGCGAGCGCCCGCAGATGGTAACGTTCCGCCTGGCCGACTCTTTCCCGCGCCATCTGCTCGACATGTGGGCGGACGAACTGGCGCGCCTGCCGGAGCGCGAGGCCGCGACCGAGCGCCATAGGCGCATCGAGGCGTACATCGATAGGGGCGCGGGTGCAGCCTGGCTCCGCGACCCGCGCGTCGCCCGCTCCGTGCAAGACAGCTTGCGACATTTCGACGGTGAGCGCTATCGCCTCCACGCCTGGGTCGTCATGCCCAACCACGCGCACGCCGTCCTGACGCCGCTCACCGGCCACGAGTTGTCGGACATCGTCGGTTCGTGGAAGCACTACACAGCACGCGTGGCCAACCAGTTGCTGCGGCGGCAAGGCGACTTCTGGTACCGCGATTACTATGACCGCGCCATCCGCGACGAGCGCCACTACGCGGCGGCGGTCGCGTACGTTGAGGCCAACCCGGTGCGCGCCCATTTGTGCGCCTGCAGCGAGGAGTGGCCGTTCGGTAGCGCGGCATGTAGGCGCTAACCAAGTCGGGAGCTGCCCCGGTCGCAGGCGACACGTCGTGTTTACTGGGACCGCCGCAGTCCCTGCGGCACATGGCGGGCGATACGTCGTGTTTACTGGGACCGCCGCAGTCCCTGCGGCATGCGTCTGCACGCAAGCATGTTGGCTACTCTAAGCAGGGCTGCTGCGACGGCGTGCCGCAGGGACTGCGGCGGTCCCAGTAGATTCGATGATCACCTACCACCCCCACTGTAGCGATAGAGTAGTGGGCAACTCCGCGTGTTGTCATCTCCGTCTCTGCAGGCAGCAGGAGCGCGCGGGCTCGGGCTAGCATGCCCACGGGGACTGCCGCAGTCGCCGCAGCACACAGCGCGAGTGGACGTGTGGGGGCAGAGCACGCATTCTTTGGGACCGCCGCAGTCCCTGCGGCACGCCGTCGTCAGCGAACGTGCCGGGGACAGGTCGTTACGCAGCCCCGTGAAGCCATTCCGCCCGTTCCAGATCGTCCAAGATGCAAAGGTGCCCAAACCGTGCGGGCGCCCCGCCAACAGATCTCTCCAAAAGCCTATCGTCCGCGGCTTGCCGCGTTGGCGCAGCCCGTCCATGACGCCTATCTGTTGCGAGAGGCTTACCCGCAGACGATGCGCCAATAGCGGTAGGCGACCCCACCGGAGTATTGCGTCCAGTAGATCTTGTGACAGGCGCGCCCCTGCGCGGCCGAGGGAACGGACGTTTGCGGTGGTTGTGATGAGTCGCCAGTAGACGGCGCATAGGTCGGGACGGCCGTGGGCGTGCTATAGGACGAGGTCGTGCCCGCGTTACCATGCGACACGGGAGTTGCGGTCGTGGCGGGATCGGAGTATCCTGTCCCCCCCGCGGGCGGCGTCGGGGTGGCGTAGAGCCGGGTGTAGCCCCCCCGTGAGTGCGACGATGCGTCGGGGGTAGGAGACGCGGGCAGCGCGGCCGGCGTCGCGGTGAAAGCCGGCGGGATGTCGCGCGTTGGCGTGGCGACGGGGGGGATGTCGCGCGTTGGCGTGGCGACGGGGGGCGTCGGAATGACGGTTGGGTTGGTGGCGTGATAGCCCAACACCTGCTGCGACGGGGTCGACCACGTCGCCATGCGGTAGCCAGTGATGGCGTAGGCTTCGGCGGTGGTCGGCACCCAGACATCGACGTGATAGCCGATGACGGCGCCGCCAGTGTCTTCGGCGTGGCAGGTACCGAGACTATTGATCGTGATGTAGGCGCCGAGAGGGATAACGCGGGGGTCGACGGCACAGGTGCCGGGGTGGGTATAGATGCCCGAGGCGGTGTAGCCACGATCAACGTAGCCCGTCACGAGCACCTGCATCGTAATGGTGTCCGCCGTCCCGGCCCGCGCGTCGGACGCGCACCAGGCGGACGCGAGCAGGCTCACGACGGCTAGCGGTCCAAAGATGCGGGACCTCATACGCTTTCCTTCTTCAGGTACGCCATACTCCTCCAATCGGCGTGCGGCGCCGCACGACTATCACGGCTCGTAGGTACCCGCGCGGCCCGTGTGAACCGCGCGGCCTTGGATAGTAGGGGCTCCACTGTTAGGGATCGACGCCAGCCCAGCGTGTTAAGGGACGACAGGTGGCACTATACCATTGGAAGTACGGCGATTGCAACCCCTACGCCTTCATTTCCCCTCTCCTGTCCTTTCTCCCGACAGGCACAGGTGAGCGTGGCCCGTCGCACTTGCATCGTGGCGCGGCACGTTCTACCCTTGTGCTAGAGGTATTACATTTTTCATTCACTGTTCATCAATAACGTAGGGGACCCACGATGAATGCCCGGCTTGCCGCGAGCGTCCTGGGCGCCGCGGTGTTGAGCGCCATCGGGTGGGCCGTGGCCAAGACGGTCGGCGGTCTCGCGGGAGACGCTCCAGTGCTGCTGTTCGCCGGCCTCGTCCTCGGTCTTATCTTGACACCGTTGCTCTTTGCCGCGCCGCTACGCCGTCTTGACGCGTATATGCGCAACGCGCCGGTCGAGGATCTTGCCGTGGCCCTCTTCGGCCTCGGCGTCGGACTCTTCCTCTCCGCGCTGCTCACCTTCCCGCTGGTCCTGCTTGGCTCGCCCGTCGGCAACCTCCTGCCCACCGTCGTGGCGCTGGTGGTGGCGCTGGTCTGCGTGCGCGTGGCGCTGCTGCGCCGCGCCGATGTCCGTCTCTTGTTCGCGGCGCGGACGAGCCGCTCTCCCGAGAACGGCCAGGCGGCGTCTACGGTGACCACGAGTGGCGCCAGCGTCGAGAGCGGTCCTTTGAGCCCCGTGAGCAACGGCCACAACTCCCGCGTGCTGCTGGACACGAGCATCATTATCGACGGCCGCATCGCGGACATCAGCGCGACCGGCTTTATCAACGGCGAGATCATCGTGCCCCGCTTCGTGCTCGACGAGTTGCAACACATCGCCGACTCGCCGGACCCGCTGCGCCGGACGCGCGGCCGTCGCGGCCTCGACATGCTCAATCGTATGAGCAAAGAGATCGATGCGCCCATCACGATCCTGGACGTCGACCCGCGCGAGGTGCGCGACGTCCACGAGGTCGACAGCAAGCTGGTGCACGTGGCGCGCAAGCTGCATGCGCCGATCATCACCAATGACTTCAACCTCAACAAGATCGCCCAGCTTCAGGGCGTGCGGGTGCTCAACGTCAACGAGCTGGCCAACGCGGTCAAACCGGTCGTGTTACCCGGCGAGGAGATGATGGTGCGCATCATCCAGACCGGCCGTGAGGTCGGCCAGGGCGTCGGGTACCTGGACGACGGGACCATGATCGTGGTCGAGGACGGCGCGCGCCATATCGATCAGGAGGTCGCTATCGTGGTCACGCGCGGGCTCCAGACCGCGGCCGGGCGCATGATCTTCGCCACGCTCAAAGGCCAGAACGGCCGCGGCCCCTACATCGGGCCGCGCGGACGGTAGCCAGTTGCCAGTTGCCAGTTGCCAGTTGCCAGTTGCCAGTTGGGAATGTTGGTTAGAGCGTTGTCTCGAAGAGGTTGCTACCTCTTGATTCCTGACGCTATCCCGCTGGGCACTGCCAACTACTCGTAACTGGCAACTGGCAACTGGCAACTGACAACTGGAGAGGTCGCATGGCGTACGAGCGAGTGGGCGCGGTGGTCGTGGCGGCGGGCAGCAGCCGGCGCATGGGCGGCCTGGACAAGCTGTGGCTGCCTCTCGATGGTCAGCCCTTGCTCGGCCGCACACTCAAGGCCCTGCTCGCCGTTCCAGAGATCAGCCAGGTGGTGGTGGCGCTCTCCGCCGACGGACTGCGCCGGGCCGAGGACCTATGGGCGCGCGCCGAACCGCCGTGGGACCGGGTCGGCGCGCTCGTGCAGGGCGGCGCCGAGCGCGCCGACTCGGTGCAGGCCAGCCTGATGGCCCTTGACGAGTGCGAGTTTGTGCTAATCCACGATGGCGCGCGTCCTCTGGTGACGCCCGAGCTGGTCCGCGCCGGTCTGGCTGCCGCCCGTGAGCACGGCGCCGCCATCCCGGCCGTACCCGTGACCGACACGATCAAGCGCGTCGACGCCCGTGGCTTCATCACCGCCACACCCGACCGCGCCGTGCTGCGCGCCGTACAGACGCCGCAGGTGTTCCGCTACGACCTGCTGCGCCATGCCTACGAGACGGCAGGACAGGCCCGCGCGCTCTGCACCGACGACGCCATGCTGCTGGAACGCCTGGGCTACGCCGTCGCCACCTTCCCCGGCGACCCGCGCAACATCAAGGTCAGCACTCCCGCCGACCTGCCGCTGCTCAAGCTCTATCTCCAGGAACAGGAAGATACGCGATGATTGATCACGGCCGCGCTATACTTGAAGGGTGCGGCGACCTGCCGCACGGAAGGGGTGGGATGATGCCTGACACGGAAGAGATGGTGCTGCACGGCGAGGTGTCTGCCACCGACGATGACGTCGTGGATGCGCTGGTCGCGGACGAAATCGCGCGTGCGGAACGCGACGCGTGGGAGCAGGAACGACAGGACGCCAGCGACGAGCAAGCCGACGCAAGACGGACGCTCACATTGCTCCTGGTCTTCGTCGGCGTCGTCTGGGTGGGGGGCGTGCTGGCCCTCATCGCGGCCCTCGCACTCGCGCCACGTCCTATCTATGTGGGAGACCACGTGAACGACGAGCGGACGATGGTCGTGGATGTCTGTTTGGCTATTGCTGCCTTGACCCTCGGCGCGGTGGTCGTCCTGGCCGCCGTGTGGTACACGCGATGGCGACCTCTAGCCAAGAGTGGCACGGAGTTGCCGACAGCGACTAAGGGGACATCGAGCGCCGACCTGGATTCGTTGCGGACGTATGCATCCCAACTTAAAGAACGGAGATGGTATTCCGGAACGAGTGCGTGAGCCCGGATACCCGCGAGAGCGCCAAGGCGGCGGCGGAGCATCTCCTCCACCGGATGCATGCGTTGCACGACAATAACGAGCGAGCTTTGCAACTCATCAAGGATCGTTATGCGATAAATGCTTCCGTTGCCGGCCCCACGCAAGCCATTTGGCTTTTTGCCATCACACTCATCGTTGGCGCGTCCTGGGCTATCATTCTCCTGCTCGACGCGCACGGCATCCTCCCGCTCGACAAAACCATTGCGTACCTTCTCTTGGTTACGCTGTTGGCTCTGGCGACGGCACTTAGCAATCCCTATGTGATGGCGCCTGCCGCACGATGGCGCGCAGGTCGTATCAGAGATGGTGCTCGCCGCCGGCAATCTACGACCTATAACAAAGACCGTTTGGCTATTCTCGACGCCTATTCTCGTGAGATGGAAGAGATTGCACGTCAGAACAGACCCCAACAGGTAGGTAATCGTGGTGGTGATGAAGCTCTCCTCGCGCTGCCTCTCCCCGAGCCAGGGATGACGTTGTACGACGACCAGCAGCGTGAGCGGCAGATGCAGAAGCGCCCAGACCAGCACTAGTCAAACCAGTAGCAGTCAATGAGATCGCTCACTAGTTCGTGATGCGGTACACCATCATCGTCTTTGCGGGGACGATGACAGGGTGCGCCAGCGTGATGCTGTAGAGGCGCCGCAGGTGGACGCCATTCCCTTGTACCAACCAGGGGTAGACGTCGGGAAAAACGATCAGGTAGCGCACGCCCAGACGGTGGAACGCGGCGTAAAAATCGGCCGCGCGCCGGCTCAAGGGCAGCTCATGTTTGAGGGCGATGAATTGCGGCGTGACGAGTCCCTCGATGTCGACCACGGGCCGCCCCGAGAGATAGCCGATGGCGCCGATGTCGTTGAGCGCCAGCGGCGCGCCCGCCGGGATGTGCGCGCGCACCCAGCCGCCCAGCGCCACATGCATGTCGTCGATGTCCCGCACCGACGCGGCGTAGTAGGTCTCCCAGCGCGTCAGGGTCAGCGCCGCGAGCGCCAGGAGCGCCAGCGGCGGCAGCGCGCCACGCCAGCGATCCCGCGTGTCGCCGGCCTCACCGGGCGGGACGCGGCGCGTCAGGCGCTCGATCCCCACCACGGCCCACAGCGCCAGGAACGGCTCCAGCGGCATCACGTAGCGGGCGAACTGGTAGAGCACCGGCGAGAAGATAGCCTGCTCGATCAGCAGCGCCAACGGCCACGACACGCTGACCAGGGCGATGACGCGGGGCGCGGCACGGAACACCACGCGGGATGTCGCGCGGGGCGTCCAAGTGGGTGTCGCGCGGGGCGTCCAAGCGGGTGTCGCGCGGGGCGTATTCAATACGCCCCTACTCGCCCTCGCCGCACGCCGACGCCATAAAACCACAACGCCCAGCGGCGCGAGGAGCAGGGCAGGATTGCCGCTGATGGTCAAGAGGATGTAGTAGACCAGGTATGTCACCGCGGTAGACGGGGTATGCGGACCCAGACCGCTGGCCTTGGCGTAGAATGTCGTCGGCAACGGCCGGCCCGTGGTCAACAGCGCGAACGCAACGTACGGTAACACCAGGAGCAGGTAGAGGGCGGCCGCCGCCAGCAGCAGGCGCGCCCACGACCGCGCCTGGTCACGCCAGTGCGCCAGCAGGGCGACGGCGAGCACCGCCGTCAGCAGATAGCCCTCCGGCCGCGCCAGCGTGGCCAACCCGCACAACGCAGCGAGGAGCAGCACGCGGCGCGCCGGCGGGCGCGCCGGAGCCTCGTCAGTGACCGCCTCAGCTCTCTCTGGGAGGGCCAGCACGGCGCCCAGGCTAAGCGCGGTGAACAGCGTCACTTCCATCCCGGAGGGCGCTGCCCACAGCAGGCGGCCGTCCAGCGCCGTGAGCGCGCCGACTACCAGCGCCGCGGCGGGCGCCAGGCCCAGGCGCACGGCCAGCCGCCAGGCCAGCACCGCCGCCGTCGCCAACGCGACGATGCCATACGCCTTGGCCACGACCCACAACGGTAGGCCCAGCAGCGCGGGCACGGTCAGCACGATCACCCACAACGGCGAGGTCGAGGCGGGAACAGCGCCGTCCGGGTTGAACGCGAAGCCATGGCCGGAGGCCAGATTCTGGGCGAAGCGGAAGTGGATGTAGGCGTCGTCGAGCGGAACACCCCACAGGTTCCCCGTCAGCGCCTGCTGAGCGCGCAGAAACAGCGCCGTCCCCACCAGCGCCAGTGCTATCAGCAGGGCGACGGGCGCGAGGATGGCGCGCCGCGAGGCGCTTGCGACAGCCGATGCGCTCTCCTCTCTGACCCTTCTCCTCCACATCGGCCTCATGGCCATGCCCTATCTCCCCTTCCACGCCGACATTATGTAACCCTACACGGTAGCCATGTGACGACGCGCTATCTGTCCACACCCTACTCTATCTTTGCACTTTTTGCCTGTCCACTACATGTCGTGGTTGTACAAGTTGTATAACCACGACATGTAGTGCTTCACACGACATCTACACGAGGATAATCGAAAAGTGCCAGGATAGTGACCTGGCAGCCGGGCCACTTCTTGTCTATACTGACAATCGTGTGCCCAACGTCGAGCATCACGTGTCCAGCGAAACCCCGCCACATCCCGCCAAACGGCTGACCGCGCTAGCCCCTCTTACTCATAGTAGCCCGAACGGACGGGACGCTTTCCCTCCTTAAGACTATTGAGTCCCGCCATGAACGGCGCCATACTAGCCGTACATTGCCGCGCTACTCACCATAGTCGTCTGGATACTATATAGCGGCACGATGAAAGGGTACTAGCAATATGGCCACGCGCTGCGGACTCCGTGCTCGTCTCCTCCCCAAATTGGCTGCCACTCTGCTCGCCGCGACACTCCCTCTTAGCGCCTGTTCCGCCCAGGCTGGTCCAAAGGCGGCCCCGTCCACTCCGCTCGTCAATCCAACGGCGGGATTGTCGGCGCCACGGTCCGGGCCGCGGTTGCTCCAGACGGTCCCGCCCGATGCCTTCCCGCTGAGCCACGGCGGCAACAGCCGCTTCGGCGTGGCTCAAGCTGCCGACGCGGCGCCGCAGGCCGATGCCCTGCACGTCCGTTGGGAGCGCATACCTATCATCTGGGACCTGATGCAGCCGCACGGTCCCCAGGAATGGAATGTGCTGGCTGCCGTCCACGACCAGCCGATCGACAGCGAACTGGCCCATGGACGCCAAATCGTCGGCATCCTGGAGGGCTGCCCTCGCTGGGCCCAGCAACATCCGTCCGAGGGTACCCGCTCGGCGCCCCGCAACATCGACCTCCCCTGGAATGACCCGCGCAACTATTGGGGCCAGTACGTCTACCGCGCGGCCCGCCACTACGCCGGGCGCATCGACACGTTCACCATTCTCAACGAGGTCGACATCCCCAACGGTTCCTTCGCCGGCACCCCCGCGCAGTACGCCCAGATGCTGCGCGTGGCCTACCTGGCGGCGCACGCCGCCAACCCGCGCGTCGAGATCCACATCTACGCCGATAACATGTACGCCGACTATGGCGTCTACTTCAGCCGCGTCATGGATGCGCTGGCGAGCTTTCCCGACGCCCAGGCCAACAACCTGTTCTTCGATGTGGCCGAGGTCCACCTCTACAACGACGTGTTGCGCTGGGACTATCTCTTCAGGCTGTGGCATCAGGCGATGCAGCGTCACCATGTCGACAAGCCCATCTGGATCAGCGAGTTCAACGTCTCCCCGCGCGACGATCCCGGCCGCGCCGCCGTTCCCAACGGCAGCAACGCCCCGCTCTCCATCCAGCCGAACTTCATTATCCAGGCCTTCGCCGCCGGGCTGGGCCTCGGTGCCGCGCGCATGGAAGTTTACATCATGCGCGATGGGAAAAACCCCACGGATGGTCCCGGCTCCTACGGCCTGGTGCGCTATAACGGCGCCTTCCGTCCCGAAGCCTGGGCCTATGCGACCGCCAATACCTGGTTCAACGGCGTCACCGCCGCCCGCTACGATCCCGGCTCCGAGCCGACCGACGACTCGCGCCCGGTCTTTCGCGCCACCATGGAGCGCCCTGGCGCCAATGGGCAGCCGGGCCAGGAGATCCAGGTATTGTGGAATCAGAGCGGCATAAGGGCCACCGCGACGGTACCCGCCCTCTCGCCCACGGCCCTGGTGGTTCGCCCGAATGGCTCGGTTAGCACAATTCGGGCGGTGAACGGAAAGTTCACCTTGCGCATCGAGCCGTCTCTCGACAGGGACAGTGTGTTCCCCCGCACCTACGACATCGGCGGCGTGCCGCTGATCGTGGCGCAGAACCTGCCGCGGGGCTATCACGTGCCCGGCCTGCACCCGCTCTTCGTGGAGCGCAACCGCGCCCTCGGCGCGACCGACGCCCTCGGCACGGTGACCAGCATCGCTACCGATCCGTCCGGCCCGCCGAGCATGGGCGCCCATGCCATCGCCGACACCAGCCACGACCGTGTGATCGTCGAGGACGCCGCGGGGCACGTCACCGCGCGTTTCGGCGCCACGGGCGGCGCGCCCGGCCTCTTCCGCGGCCCGACCGGTGTGGCCATCGGCCCCGACAGCACGCTCTACGTGGCCGACCAGGGCAATGCCCGCATCCAGGAGTTCGACCTCTCCGGCCGCCTGCTGGGCGGCTTCGGCTCCTACCTGGACGCCGCTAACCCAGCGGCCTCACTGCATGCGCCCAGCGCCGTGGCCGTCGCGCCCGACAATACGGTCTACGTCGTCGACGCGGCGCGGAATGCCGTACTGCACTTCACGCGCATGGGCAGGTTCCTCGGCCGCTGGGGATCGCTTGGCAACGGCATCGGCCAGTTCGATGCCCCTGGCAGTATCGCGGTCAGCTCCGGGGGCAACGTCTACGTCGCCGACACGCTCAACAATCGCGTGGCCATGTTCGACGCCGCGGGGCGTCCTACGGGTCAGATCGGCAGCGGCGATACCACGGGATCGGGCAGCCTGCACTGGCCAACCGCTGTGGCCATCACCGGCGATGGCCGCGTGGCCATCACCGATGCCGATAATGGGCGCGTGATCGTCGCTTCCAGGCCGCGGACCTACCTCGGCGCCGCGTCGCTGCCCTCCATCGCACAACCCGGTGGCATGGCGATCGCCCCGGATGGCTCGTACTACGTCAGCGACACGGCCAACAACCGCATCGTGCGCCTCGACGCCAACGGCCATCAACTGGCCGCGTTTGGGACCGCGGGCCGTGGGCAAGGCCAGTTCCTCGCGCCCGGCAGCCTTGCTTTCGGCCGCGACGGCAATCTCTACGTGTCCGACAGCGCCAACAACCGCATCCAGGTCCTGACGCCCTCGGGCCATTTCATACGCATGTTCGGGCGCCAGGGCAACGCCCCCGGCCAGTTCCTGGGGCCGCACGAGGTGGCCGTGGACCGCGACGGCACGGTCTGGGTCGCCGACACCTTCAACTCCCGCGTGGAGCACCTCACGGCGACCGGCACCGTCATCGACGCCACGCTCCTCACACACATCAACGGCGCGTTCGGCGTGGCGCCGGACGGGCATGGCGGCGTCTACTACTCCGCGCGCTACGACATGCGCGTCTACCACTGGTCGCCGCGCGGCGGCCAGCAGGTCTGGGGCGGGTTCGGCTCGAGCAGCAGCCAGTTCGACCATCCCAGCGCCCTGGTAGCCACGCCCGACGGCAGCGCCGTCTACGTGGTAGACGACGACAATAGGCGCGTCCAGTTCATTACGGGTGGGCGGATAGCCGGCCACCGCGGCGACGCGGGCGCCACCGGCGCCGGCCTGACCAAGCCGGTCGCCATCGCGCTGGCCCCCGATGGCTCGATCGCCGTCCTCGACATGGCGGAGCATCGCGCCGTGCGCTATCAGGGCGCAATGGCCGGCGCCATGTCCCAGCTGCCGATTGCCCACGGGGACTCGCCGCTGGGCCTCACCACCTACGATGCCCACGGGCTGATCGCCTCCGTCGTCGATCCGCTGACGGGAGTCTCCACCGAGCAGCACCTGTCGCCGGTCAGCGGGCAGTAGGACCGGCCTCACCCCCGGACGCCCTCGCCCCCGGCAGCCCTCATCCCCCAGCCCATGCGGATCCGTCTCTCGGCTCTGCGGAGCCGACAGCCCAACCGGCTCTCCCGCGCACAGGGAGAGGGCTGGGGGCAATTCGGCACGAGACGTGCACCACGACTCTACAGGCGCATCCTGGTGTGAGGCAGCGCGTTGTTTGGCCAGGTCCGGCGAGCACGAGGGCCTGTGAGCCACCGGATTGCAGGGCCGCGACGGGCATAACACATGTGTCATAGAGGTAGTGCGGGAGGCAGACCATGAATAGGCGCGATTTCGATCCTATGGGCGGCATACTGACGTTGCGCGAGGCGATGAACAGGCTATTGGAGGAGAGTGTCGTGCCCGGAGTGGGCAACCCTGCCGGGGCAGCTGGCCTTCACCTGCCCATCGACGTCTACGAGACCCGCGATGCCGTCATCGTACGAGCGGCGCTGCCGGGGGCGCGTCCCGACGACATCGACATCACCGTGACCGGCGACAATCTGACCCTGCGCGCCGAGGTCCGGGAGGCGCCTCCAGACGGGTCCGAGGTGCAGAGGCGCCAACGCGAGCACCACTATGGTCTGTTCACCCGCTCCCTGACGCTGCCGGCCGAGGTGCAATCCGACCGCGCCGAGGCCGCCTTCGAGCACGGCATGCTAACCCTCACCATGCCCAAGGCGCCGCATCTGCAACCCAAGACCATCCGCATCAACACGCGCGGCGCCACGCCGATCACGGCTACCGCCGCGGACGCCACGGGTCGCGACGCCTCCGCGCCCGGCGATGGCGGGGCGACCGTGGAGCAACACCATGCCGACGATACGGCGCCGCAAACCGAGTACGTCACGCCGCACGGCGACGGCAACGTCACAGCCACACCCTCCGCCAGGGAGGAGACAATCAGAGGGACGGCCGGCGCCGCCACGACACAGTCGGCCTCCCCCTCCACTGCCGACGCGGCCGGACCATCGGACGCCGACGCGGATACGACGAAGTAGGCAGTGGGCAGTGGGCAGTTCACAGAAGGACGCTATGGAGTATCCGGCCGGAATGGTCCTATCCTTCCGTGATCGGTGAGACGCTTCGTTCTGCCTACTGCCTACTGCCTACTGCCTACTGCCTACTGCCTACTGCCTACTGCCTACTGCCTACTGCCTACTGCCTACTGCCTACTGCCTACTGCCTACTGCCTACT
>JAABUX010004726.1_pt1 | contig 17109 bp, 9 predicted proteins | sample 5561851 | NCBI WGS metagenome assembly JAABUX01 (sample SAMN10711883, study PRJNA513361) | rock metagenome | isolation source: Antarctica rocks | place: Antarctica: Victoria Land, Richard Nunatak red sandstone | collected 2016-01-03 | reverse complement strand
GAAAGCATGCAAACCAAGGTTTCAAAAAAAACAAGCGATGCGAGTTTTTATCTTTATTTGAAAATAAAATAAAGGGAAAAGAAAGCAAATATAAATTAATGGGGTAAGAAAGTATTGCCCCTGATATTAATATAGAATCGTTTGCTGCAATAGATTGGCTACTGACGAACGTAATATATCTAATAAGGGCTCCGGAGCAATCCCTATAATTAATACAGAAAGGATGAAAGGTAAGAGAAGGTTGAGTTCTCGTCGAGATAAGTCGCTGAAGGAAGGCAAATAGAAAGGTTTTGATAAACCGTACAAAAGGCGGTTACACAACCAAAGCCCATAGGCGGCCCCTAAAACCATTCCCGATGCTGCCATTGTAGTCACGAAGGTATTGCTCCGAAAAGCTCCCGTCAATACTAAAAACTCACCTACAAAGTTGGCGGTTCCTGGCAAACTAATGTTAGCCATAGTAAAAAATAAAAACATTATACTAAAGAGTGGCATTATTCGACCCAGACCTCCATAGTAGCGTAACAAACGAGTTTTGTGGCGATCGTATAAAAATCCAACCAATAAAAAAAGAGCTGGTGAGACTAAACCATGGGCTAGCATCAACATAACTGCTCCTTCCATCCCTTGAGCATTCAAGGTAAATAATCCTAAAGTTACAAAATTCATATGTGCCACGGAAGAATAGGCAATAATTTTTTTCAAGTCTATTTGACGAAGCGTAGTTAGTGAGGTATAAATAATAGCTAAAATACTCAATGTTTCCACGAAGGGAGTAAAGTAGATGGAGGCATAAGGAAATAATGGTATAGAAAACCTTAAAAATCCATACGTTCCTAGCTTAAGAAGAATTCCTGCCAAAATAACTGAACCTGCCGTTGGTGCTTCTACATGAGCTTCCGGTAACCAAATATGAACCGGCATCATTGGAACTTTCACAGCAAAGCTAGCAAAAAAGGCCAACCATAACAAAAGCTGCCGACTTTCACTCAATTCAGCTGCGTAAAGTATCTCTAAGTTAGTCGTTCCCGTCTGACAATATATCAATAAAATAGCTAACAACATTAACAGGGATCCCACCAAGGTGTATAAAAATAATTGATAGGCTGCTCTGACTTTTCTTTCTCGCGACCCCCAGACTCCTATAATTAAAAACATTGGTATCAACACGCTTTCAAAAAAAATATAAAAAAAAAGCAAATCCAACACGCAGAAGGCAGCAATCATCAGTGTTTCTAAGAATAAAAAAGCAATGCAATATTCCTTTACCGATCTTTGAATGCTGCTCCATCCCACCAAAAGACAAACTGGTATTAAAAAAGTTGTTAGTATAATAAAAATCAGAGATATCCCGTCAATGCCTATTATAAAGTTCAACGTCCCATACTGATCCTCAAAGCCCGGATAGGCCTTTAAACTGAAGGAGAACCATCTATCATACGCATCCTCAATCCACTTCAACTTCTCATAGCGAGCCGCGCAAAAGTCCGCATGATGATTTACGAGGTGGGGGTAAAAGTCTTGATCCGCGTAAACGTCTGCATGAGAATTCAAATTTAAGGCGGACGGGTAAAAGTCCGCATCAGCTTTTAAGGGGGAGGGGTAAAAGGCCGCACGAGGATTTAAAGCGGAGGGGAATTTTACCATAAATTGAAGCTTTCCCACTGATTTATTAAATTCAATCCAAAGTAGCAAAGATATTAAAAAATTCAACAATGATGTATTGAAAGCTATTATTCGGATCCAATGATGATTCCAATGAGGAATAATTAGTAAAAACAAGCAACCTATTAAAGGTACACTTAAAATCCATAAAAGAAATGACATTTTAGTAACTTTAGTCTATAATTTATTTTTTATTTTACTTTTTAGAGTCTATGCATTCTTTCCACTTATCTTTCACAATTAGTTCTACTGACTTGCGTCAAAGAAAGGGGTGTCTTGCCCCGCCTTCAAATAAAACCAATCGACCAAGGAGATGAAAACAACTTAAAGTAGTGATATCAATATTATTGGCAAATAAACTAAATTTTGTTATATTTAAAAAGAAGCTAAGGTAGATTATATTTAAAAAGAAGCTAAGGTAGCCAATCAAAGCTGATTAAACTACCAGAGACCAAAACCACCCAGGCCAATGACAATGGTAAAAAAACTTTCCATCCCAGTGTCATTAATTGATCATACCGATACCGAGGAAAGGCGGCTCGCACCCAAACGAAGAGAAAAAGGAAAAAATTAATTTTGACAGCTAGCCAAAAAACCCCTGGTATCCAATGAAAAAATAGCAGGTTAAGGATGGGTAACCAGCCACCTAAAAAAAACAGAGAGCAGAGGCTGCTCATTACGAGTATATTAGCATATTCCCCCAAGAAAAAGAGGGCAAATCCCATGGAGGAGTATTCTACATTATAGCCAGCTACTAATTCCGCCTCAGCCTCTGGCAAGTCAAAGGGTGCTCTATTGGTTTCAGCTAAGCATGAAATGAAAAATAAAATTAGCAAAGGAAATAGAGGGATGCAATACCAAATTTTTTGCTGAGCTAAAACTATTTCTGTTAAATTCAAAGAACCTACACACAGTAATACAGTTATAAGAATTAAACCAATGGAAACCTCATAAGAAACCATTTGAGCTGCCGACCGTAAACTCCCTAAAAAACCGTATTTAGAATTACTCGACCAACCTGCTATTATAATACCATAGACGCCCAAAGAAGAGATGGCGAAAATGTACAACAATCCAACATGAATGTCAGCTAGGACTAGACCTTCTCCAAAAGGTATAACTGCCCAGGCTACTTGACTTAATAAAAAAGTGAGAAGAGGGGCTACCAAAAAAATAACGACATTAGCACTACTAGGTAAGACTGGCTCCTTGACCGCCAATTTAAGGCCATCAGCTATGGGTTGAAAAAGACCAAAAACAGCGACTACATTTGGCCCCTTTCGACGTTGCATAGAAGCCATCACTTTTCGCTCTGCTAAAGTCAAAAAGGCCACGGCCAACAATAAGGGGATAGTGATGGCTAAGATTTTTGCCATTAACCCAAAAATTAATAAGTTCATAATTTTTTTAATTTAAACGTTCTTTTATCCTTTTTATACGAGCCATCTTTTTTGCTGTAAAAAAAGAGCGAAAACCCTTGCTTGACCTTAAAATGAAAGCAAAAAGAAAACAAAGAAAAGCTTTTCTTTGTTTTGAAAGCAAGAGATGCGCTTCTTTTACACGTGCTTACTACTTGTTCATTACTTGCTTACTACTTGCTTTTTAATTGCTTTATTTTCCCACAAAGCGACGGATCGCATGCTTTAAAAAAAGCAAGGCAAGTAAACAAGAAACGCGCCTTTTCTTGTTGCTTTTTGTTTGCTTGAAAAGAAATTAAAGCGTTGGGATTTCGTTGCAAATTAAGATGCTCGCTGATTAATATTTTTTATAATATGTTTCAAAGTCACAGGCAATAAAAAAATCGCTTGGCTTGCTTTCTTTGAAAGCACAGCGTCGCTTGGCGTTGAATTTATAAAATAATCAATCTAAAATTACTCTGCCGTGCTTTCATTCCTACCGACTCCACATCCTGGAAGCAGGTAAAAGTGAACAACTACAACTTACCAACTAGATTTGGTTACACCTGCTAACCTGCCTTGAGCAGCCAACTCACGTAAGCATATTCGCGAAAGTCTACAAAATTTATACACAGCCCGAGCACGACCAGTTAATATACATCTATTTCTAATTCGAACGAGTGAACCATCGCGTGGTAATTTATTAAGTTTTTTAATATACTTGACTCTGATGTTTGCAGGTAATGACCTATTTTCAATTATAGATTTATACTGTAGTCGTTTCATTTCTTGTTTTTGATGCAAGCTACGACGATGTTTATCTTTTTGTGTAAGGTGACTCATTAGATTTTGTATTTTTATAAAAATAAAATATTAATAATATTAGATTGCATAAACAGCTGCTTTTTATTGCTTGGTTATCATCTCCTTGCTCGATTCCTCTTCCTGCTTTCTTTGAAAGCAAGCCAAGCTGTGCTTCAAAAAAATCAACCCAAGTTCTGCTTTCTTTGAAAAAAACAAGGCAAGTGACCCATCTCCCTCGTCGATTGGTTTTTCACCCATGGAAGAAATCGGTACATGGAGTAATAGTCGTAAAGATCTTAAAGATGGCTTTTTGTCCTGTCTTTGAAAGCCACTCAAGCGAGTCAAGCAAATGCTTTCAAAGAAAGCAAGCCAAGCGAGTCTTTCTTTTCAAATAAAAGCAGGGAAAGAGTTGAGGAAACAAGATCGCATAAACAAAATTTTACTTTTAAATCTTAGTCGAGAATTTAATTAATTTTTATCTATAGCAAACCCAAACTTTAAGTCCTATTTTTCCAAAAATAGTTAGGGCATGTTTTGAAGCAAAGGAAAGCTTGGATTTAAAAACATGGGATGATGTTTGCCCCCATTGAAAAGTTTTTTGGCGGGAACGTTGTGCTTTCTTAGACCGACCTCCAAGCCGACCTGAATAAGTAACGCGGATGCCTTTCATAGATTCCAAATTTAACTCGCGAGACATTTGTTGTTTTATGCGACTGAAAGGGACTCTTTTTTCTAAAAAATAAACGATTTGCTCGACTATAAAAAGAGCGCTTTTCTTTTCATCTCTAGTTTTCCATGAAAAAAGTCTAACATTACTTTTTAACTGGCTAGATAAAATATACTCAATGTAGGAAATAAAACCTTTAGATTTCGCTGTACGAGGATAAAGAGGTTTTCTGGCCATTGAAAAGATTTTATCTGTTTTCTCGTTTTCCAAATAATTATCTTTTTTTTTTCTATTAAATCGTAATTTTTGGTTTCCTTTCTTTGACAGTAAAGCTGGGTGATTGAAAGTTTTTCTTTTCGCACTCTTTTTTTTCTCTGCTTTGGAAGAAGCAAGTGTTTTATTTTTTCGGAAGCACACGCTTTGCTCGCTTGGCGAGCGATGCCAGAGAGATTTCTCCGTTTTTTTTGCTATAGATTTTTTTTTACTTGAAGGCGTTGCTTGGCTCGCTGCGCCAGCAGAGAGGTTAAAAGATTTCCTATTTCCAGTCAAGATAGAGACAGGGAAAGTAGCCGTTCTTTTTTCACCCTGTTCGATCTTATTAGAATTAGATAACGGAAGATTTTCTAATTTATTCAAAACCATCATCTGACTTTGTGTCATTCGATATGGGTAAGTGTATAATTTTAGATTATCCTTTCTTTTTCGTGAAGCAGCAAGCGAAGACTGGAAGTCCTGTCTGCTTTGTGGAAGGTGTAAAAGGAAAGATTTTCCACCACTCTTTCCTATTACTGATGCTGTCTTAATAACCTTTTGGTCGCTCGCTTCGCGACCAAAGCGATGCGAGGGATGTACAGAATTAAAAATAAGCCATAAAAAAGCCATACCTCTGCCTTGAAACCACTCAATTCTATTTATGCTTTCTAGAGCCATGTGGTATTTTACTAAACCAGAATTTACCTTTTTCTTAGCTAATCTTATCCTATCAGTATCTACATTGAGACTAATCTTCCGTAAACTTTGGCTATTAATAAAAGGTTTACTGCCCTGGATATAGAGATTTTTTGTATTTTTTTTCTTTATTTTTTTAACATTAGATAAAAAAGAAGATTTGCCAATAGAGGAAGAAGGATTAGGTTGGTTAACTGGTTGCATACCTAGTCGGCAAATTTGGCTGACCATGTAATAATTTATGGGAGATGCCAAAAATGTAAATCTTTTTTTATAAATGAATAATAGCAAATATCGAATAAATAATGACTTATGCCAAATTTGAAATCCCTTTTTTCTTTGTATTACTTTATGGAAAAAACCTTTATGATTAAAAAAAAGGTAGCCCCAGATTGCAGAAAAAGCATCATAATTTTTATTTTTTTTTCCGTCCATACTTGAGACAGAAACATTGGTTAAATATCTCCAAAAGGCTGCCTGCCTCGCTTCCCGACAACCGACCTTCTTTTGAAGGATTTCTCTTTTTTTTTTTAAGGCCCGCTTGTCGTGAAGTGAGAGCCATCTTTTCCCTGACTTCCATCCTCTCCTGGAATCTACAGAAAAGGATGCAGAAAATCGTTTTTTAGTGGAATATTTTTTCTTTTTTTTTTTTTTTCTATAGAAAGCCAATAGTATTCGGAAAGGATTTCTTCTTGTGACTAGGGGTGAATACGGAACAGGTTGATTTGGGAATATCGCATTATTTAATTGTAGACCTTTTCTTTTGTATTTCATACTCCGTTCGCTGGCTTCGCTCGCGAAACGAGGCAAGCGAGGCGAGCGAGCGATACCAAGCGAGGCGAGCGAAAAGCCGTCTCCTGAGCTTGACCTGCTAGTCTGCTTTATCAATGAAAAGGCTCCTTTTCTTTGTTCGTTAGGATTTATATGCTTTCCATTGAATGACTCGCTTTGCAAAGAAACAGGCTGGTCTATTATTTGCTCTGCTTTGCTTTTATTTTTTTTATAATAGCCAATGTTTCCATTTCTATTATTGGTAACTGACATCGAGGCTTTTTTTGTTAAACCCAGCTTGCCACCATTTTCACTAAGACTCTCATTTGGTATAAGCTTGTTGTGTTGTTTTTGGGTGTAAATTTTTACATTCCCCCCAATATGGTGATTGAGTGAATTTTTATTTATAAAATTGCCAATGGCCCCCTGGCTTTGTTTGCTTGGTAAGCCAAGCCTACCTGTTTTTTTCATCACAGAAGGAATGGTACTGTTATATTTTAGAGAAGCTAGTTTCTCTGCCTCGCTTTGCGCGGAAACAATTTTTTTTATTTTTCTACACAAGTATCTTCCCACAAACTGACTTTTAAAAAAATTTCGTTTTATCTTTTTCTTTTTAATTTTTTTATTATTTTTATTCCCCACTTTTATATATAAACGCGAAGATTTTTTATATGTGGAATGGCGCGGATCTAAATAACAAAATAAGATCTTGATTTTTTTTGCCATATAAATCATAGATATATGGGTTTCCGGACATCCCATTTGTTTTAGAATATTATTTATATATGATTTGACTTTCAAATCTTGAGTCAATAGGTTTGAGTATTGGTAATCAGCATACCAACACGAGTCAAAGTGCCTATTACTTTGTTCCAACCTCACTGATATTGGATTAACTTTTTGTCCCATTATACTTATTTTTTTTTAAATGATATATTTTATTTTTATTTTCTATAAGAGATTGATACTTTTTTTAATTAAAAGACTAATTTTTTTACTATGCAGACTCTTTTGACGTTCCAAAGACAGGCAAGCCTCATTTCTACTTCGTCGATTCTTCTTCTTGCTTTCTTTAAAAGTAGGAAGAAGAATCTGCTTTCTTTGAAAGTATGGCAGGCAAAGGAATCATCTACGCGTAGGCCAAAAGATGTCTTTATCTTTATAGGGGTCGTTATTAGGCCAGTAAATATTTTTAGAAACAAGTTCAGAAGTTGAGCCCCATTAAAAAAAAACAATAACTAAGTAGTAATCCCGGTGAAGAACGGGCTGTCTTTTTCTAAGCATCGAGGCCGATAGCAAAAGCAGTGTTATATGAAAACACCCCAGAAATATAAAAGAACAATTCATAATTTTCAGTTTTTCTTTATTAGAATTAACATATTTATTTGAATTAACATAATAAAAAATTTGAAAATTTTACTGAAATTTTAATCTCTATCCCAGCAAATTCTGCATCTTTTAATAAAAATAATAATAAATATGTACTAGTGATACTACTTGAGATCGTTTTTATTATCATTTTGTGTCGCTTCCACTCAAATTGTTCCCGTGATTTTTTGTCAATATGAGGAGATCTTAAAATAGTAACCTTTTTACGATCCACAGGAAGCCGTAAATAGCTAACTTTAGCAATTCCTATAACGGAGCATATTTGGAATATCTTTTTTTTTGATTTATCCAAAATCAGACTATTAAAAGATTTTAGTTTTATATAGATGTTGTAATTATTCACTTTTTTTTATTTTTTATTTGTTACAGGATCAAAATACGGAGAAATACTGTGCTGTTTTAGACTCATATTTTTCCTGTTTAAAAAGATGCCCCCTATCCCAAAAAGAAATAAAACCGTTGAGATTGCTAAATTACTTAGTAAGTCCATAAAATATTACTATTTTGATTGTTTGAGATGTTTTCCTATCTCTGCCAACTTGTAGCCACCCGCGACTCTACTTCACTCAACTTTCTCTTTTTCCATGACCTTTCTAAAGGTTCACCCCTCTCTTGATTTCCTTGAGCAGGTTCAGGATGGTGAATATCGGGGTTACCTTGTGGATGGCCATGAGGATTTTCGATCTCGGGTGGAACTGCCTCCGTTGGTGCTCAGGCCCAGGAGTTTGGATATTGGGACCAGGTGGTGGATTTTCACGATCCGGAGGCGGTGGATTATCACCCCCATTCGGAGCCTCTGCATTATCACCAACATCTGGCATATCATGATCCGGGTTATTTGCACCCACACCCGGAGTCGGCTTTACATCCATAAAAAGAACATCTCATATTGAAGAAAGAAATAAAAGTATGTAGATGTCTAAATTACTTACGAATTGCTTTATGATTAACTATTTTTGATTCACTATTTATATTATATTATTATTTTTTTTGGCTAAAGGCCCCCCAAAAAAACATTTTTTATGATGATATTTAGCTATTTAGTACGAGTCGGCTTAGTCATTACTAAGTGTTTACCCATCGCCTATGTCGTAATAATCTTTTACGTTATTAAAAACTTGTTTAAAGACACAATTTCCTGCTTGATAGGCTTTCAGCAGTTATTCGGTTTAAACGTAGCTACCCAGCGGTGCCGCCGGCGCGACAACTGGAAAACTAGAGGTTCATCATTCCTAGTCCTCTCGTACGAAGGAAAGATTCTTTCAATTTATATTGAATCACAAATTTGCTGAGTGGTTTAGACTAAATAAAGAAGAATATTTAGACGTTTTTGATGATTTAAATTTTTTATCAGTTTCAAATACCAACTTAAATTAGATGTGATTTGTATTACCCAAAAAAGATAGGATCCGTACTGTTTCTCAACGCACTAAACCCAACTCACGTACCGCTTTAATCGGCGAACAGCCGAACCCTTGGGATCTTTTTCAACCCCAGGATGCGATGAGTCGACATCGAGGTGCCAAACGACCCCGTCGATAAGGGCTCTTGGGGGTCATCAGCCTGTTATCCCTAGCGTACCTTTGATCCGATGAGCGAGAGCCTTTCCACACAGTGCTCCCGGGTCACTATGGCCGACTTTCGTCTCTGCTCGACTTGTAAGTCTCACAGTCAGGCAAGCTTTTACCATTGCGCTCCACTGCCGATTTCCGACCAGCTTGAGTTTACCTTCGCACGCTTTCGTTACTCTTTAGAAAACCATCGCCCCAATGAAACTACCCGCTTAGCAATGTCCCTTTTCTCATATCTAATTTTCCTTCAGGGCCGGCCATCACAACTCCACTGATCCATTCGGCCAATACGGTTTATTCGGCCAATGGAAGGGGCCGGTGGTTACGGAGAAAGAAAAAGATAGAGAATATGGCTGGTTAGAAAGAAGAAAAAGAAAGGGTGGTATTTCAAGGTTGCTGTCTTTTCTTAGCTCGAACACCCTACGTGCTCAAGAATTCTAATAAAATAAGCTACCACCTATCCTACACAGTCTATTTTATCTTCCAATGATAAGGTATAGTATAAGGTGCATAGGGTCTTACCGTCTTTTTTTGGGAACTCCGCATCTGCACGGAGAGTTCAATTTCACTGAGCCCATGTTGGAGACAGCGGGGCAGTCGTGACACCATTCATGCCGGTCAGAACTTACCTGACAAGGAATTTTGCTACCTTAGGACCGTCAGAGTTACGGCCGCCGTTTACTGGACTTTATGTTTGAAGCTTTGCATGACGCATTACTTGTCCCTTTAAGTTCCCAGCACCGGGCAGGTGTCAGACCCTATACGTGATGTTGCCATTTAGCAGAGTCCTGTGTTTTTAATAAACAGTCGCCACCCCCTATTCTGTGCCACCTTTTTTTTAAGGTTCTCCTTTTTCCGAAGTTAGCGAGTCAATTTGCCGAGTTCCTTCAACATGGTTGTCTCTATGGCCTTAATTTACTCAATCAGTTCACCTGTGGCGGTTTTAGTACGGTGCATTTTTTTTAAAATTATTTCCTGGAAATTGTTAAAAAACTGGTGAAAAGAGCCAAAGACTGACCCCTTTCTCTTAACTAAATAAAGAGCCGATTTATTACTTTTCTTAACCAAATTTCGTGATTTTAAAACATACCCATTAAAGAAAGCTTTCGCTTAATTCTTAGGGACCGACTGATTCCATTTTGCAATACCATTATGGAAATCCTTGAACTTACGGCCATCATGAATTTGTACATGATTTCACGTTACTCATGTCAGCATTCTCACTTCTGATATTTTCAATATAGTTTTTAAACTTATCTACCATAACTTACAGAACGTTTTGCTACCTTATCCATTTTTTTAATTAGGATAATCGTTGTTTCGGTAAATAACTTGAGCCCCGTTACATTGTCGGTGCCTTCAGGCTAGACCGGTGAGCTGTTACGCTTTCTTTAAAGGATGGCTGCTTCCAAGCCCACCTTCCGATTGTTTAAGCTTGAATTCATCCTTTCCCACTAAATTATTTTTTTGGGACCTTAACATACGATCTGGGCTTTTTCCCTTTTGACCTTAGACCTTGTCATCTAAAGTCTGCCTGAAAAGGATTGTAAAAAGTATTCGCAGTTTCCTTAGGATCGGTAAAGCTTTGGGCCACCCTTGCCCAGGGAGTGCTCTACCCCTCTTTACACTCACTTAACGCTCTACCTCAATAGATTTCGCAAAAAACCAGCTATTTCCGAGTTCGATTGGCTTTTCACCCCTAGTCACAGGTCATCCCTGCCTATTGCCACAGACTTGGGTTCGGTCCTTCTGACAGTGTTACCTGCTTTGCAACCTGCCCATGACTAGATCACCCGGTTTCGGGTAAAGTAGATGTTACTATTCTGCAATATGAACACTCGCGTTGACTTAGCCTCCACCCTTTGGCTTAAGCTTGCAACATCAACTTACTCGCTGACCCATTATGCAAAAGGTAGGCCGTCACTTACTTACTAGATCAGTCTCACCCATATTTAATCTTAATCTATGTGTGCTTTCAAGACCGCAAGCTAGCTCCGACTGCTTATAGGCATTAGGTTTTAGATTTTTCAAACTCCTTAAAGGCTTTTTTTCTCCTTTCCCTCACGGTACTTATACACTATCGGTCAGAGCAGAATACTTAGGCTAAGAGGGTGGTCCCCCTTTTTTCCAACAAGATTTTTTTCTCGCTTTACTCAATGACTTTTTTCCACCAAAGTTTCAAGTTTTTACTCACTTTTACTAGAAACTTTCAAAAAAAATTATAATAAAAAATTAAAAATTTAATCTTTTACGATAGGATTGTAACAAAGTCTACCTACAGGGCTTTCACCTTCTATGGCATAGGACTCCTACCCTTTTTTAGTTCTTTGTCTAGGTGGGTTTTCTTTTTTTTAAAGTCTGGCCTATTCCGGATTCGCTCACCACTACTAACGGAGTCTCGGTTGATTTCTTTTCCTCTAGTTACTTAGATGTTTCAGTTCACCAGGTTTTTAAATTTTAACGGTTTTCCGAGAGGAAAGGCAAAGTTCTAAGTCACCTCACGATGCCATTTCGTTGCAAACGTCCCATCATTGCTCTGCCTAGGCTTCCCCCCAATGCCAGAAATTGCTAATTTTTTTTAATTTCAATTTTTCTAATTTTATTTTATTTGTTTTTTACTAAACACATTATAACCCCCCCTTTTTTCACACCTTTTATCTTATTTTAATTTTACTATCCTAACCCTTTCTCACACATCGATTCTTTTTTACTATCCCAATTTTTCCTTGCCATCTGTTTTCTTACTCACGATATAAATATCCTTTGTCTTATACTTTTATTATATTATCTTTAAAATATAAATAAAAAAGTTTAAAACCACTGAAAGGTAGAGATACAAAAAAATAATTTACCAGACACGTGCTTTTAAAGAAATTCTTCTTTTTCCTGCCATGAAAGAATTTAATCATCCAGCCCTCTTCCTTTCCTTCTCCTAATCGTTGCTTTTTAATAAAGCAATCATTAAGGAAAGAAAAAGGAAGAATATCAAAAGTAACCAAGAGGGAAAATGAGACGAAACGGCCCCAACCATTGGAAAGATCACTAAAATCTTTTTAGATTACGCAGAGAGGTTACCAAATTTGTTTTAAGAAATGAAGTTATTTGCCACAGACGGCTTTCCCGTCTCACTTAATTAATAACACCGTATTACTTGATTATATATACCATCTCCCTCGTCGATTGGTCTTCCTGTTTTCTTTTATAACAATTCAAGAGTACCATCTCCTTGGTTCATCGGTCTTCCTGTTTTATTTAAAAGCAACCCAAGCTACCCCTCTCCTTGGTCGAATCTTCTTCGACCCATCGTCGAATCCTCTTCGATTATCTCCTTGGTCCATTGCTCTTCAACCCATTTATTTTAAACTTACTTATAAAATAAGGGAAAGTTTTATATTTGTTTGATAAAAGCTGAGATGGTAATTAGCATCTATACAAAATAAAAAATGACACATAATAAAATTTTTTCATTAATATTTCATATTACTTGGTTTATTTGGTGTGTATCTAGCTACCCTTCTTTTATAACCGATTCATATTCAATCAACAATAAAAGTTATATGAATCGTTTAGTATGTCTTCTTTACTACTCATATTAGACAGCTACTGACATTACAGATGCCATTATTCCAACACTGCAGTTTTATTTTATAATGGAATTATAGATTTTTATGCCCCTTAAATTAGGAGATACCATTTTTTTTATTGAAAATCTGGAATTTTAAACGATTATGCCATTTTTTATTTTTTTCGAAGCGTGCTCGGAAAGAGTCGAACTTTCAACTTTCAGAGCCGTAATCTGACACTCTATCCTATTGAGCTACGAGCACCCTCCATGAAAAACAAAACTCTTTTTTTGATTAAACATCGGTTGAAGAATAATCGACGAAAGAGATGGGTCGAAGAGGATTCGATCAAGAAGATGATTTATTGTTAACATACGTTAAAAAATCAACTCTCTTTCTTCCCTGCAGCGCTTGCCTTCTGTAAAAAAGAATTGAATCGGTTTTATTTTATGGAAATGCGGTGTGAGAGCATTTTGCTCTACCATACAATAAAATAGGTGCCGCATTTTACGGACCCAGAAAGTTTTACGTTGCCTTTTTGCTTGTAAGATAAAAAAAAGAAGTTTCCTTTATTTGGTCGCGAAGCGATCGAAGGCGGCGGAAAGCGACTATTTTTTTTCTTAGAAAATAAAATTTAACATGATCTTATACTCTCGTTGATTTGTTTTCTATTCTTACAGAAAGAGCCACAGAGAGAAATGCGACCTTTCAAAGGATAAAAGGAGGATTTAAACAAAATACAATTCACAGATCTTTCAAAGAAGCTATCTAGGCTTCACAAAATGGAAGACAAGCAATGCTTCAAAGAATGGAAGACAAGCGATGCTTCAAAGAAAGGGCAGCTTCGCGAGCATGCTTTCAAAGAATGCATGCGATGCAGGAATGAAAGCAACTTTTTTTACCCTTTTTGCCTGTGCTATCCTTGGCTTTATTTGAAAGCAAGAGGCGGCTACTTTCAAATAAAGCAAGAAGAATGGGCAGCACAAAAAAGAAAAAAGCAAAGAAAGCATAACTCCATTCCTTTTTAAATTTTTTTTTCTTTAAAAATAAAAAGAAACCCCTCTAATTTTATATGTCCTTTCCTTTATTTTTGTAGAAGACAGGAAAATAATCGACCGATACTTTATTATATAAAGGACATCAAAGGAAGAAAGGAAGCTATTTTAGACATCAAGTCCGGTTGATTTGGTATTGTTGATCCAACCTTGTCTTGAAGAAATTTAAAATAAAAACTTAAAAGGATACTTATTTGTTTTTGCAATGAATCACGAAAATTAGGATATGCCGTAGAGTTTATAATATGGTGCTGATAATAGTCTAAATGAGAATATTTAATATTTTTATAAATTCCTCCCAACAATATTCTATTATATTGTAAATGACGAAGTTTGCAGTGCAGCCATGGAAATATCATAGAAGAAGACGAAGGTAATAAAAAAAATTTTTTATTAATAATTGATTCGAATATTTGCAAAACTTGTTCTTGCGAATGGCATCCTATTAATAAAGTTGGAGCTTGAAACAGCTTTATATGCCCTTTATCCCGTGGCTCTTTTTTTGACTGGCCGAATAATGTATTTGCTTGGTCAAGATTGAGAAGAAGATTCTGGTTTAGCGCAGCATCGCTGCATTGACTCTGCCGCCTGGTAGTTGTTTTTTTATCATTGAAAATTACAAATTTATTGGCTAACTTACTATTTACAAGCAGTGCGCTTATTTTTTTTCCAATAGAAAGCTCTTTTTGAAACATTTTCCATTCTTTGAGTGTTACCATGGTAGATTGTAAAACAAAAACGAAATCATACTTTTCTAAAAAATTTGATGTTTTACATCCTGCTGCTTGTCTTCTAAGATTAACCTGTCGGTACTGCTTTTTATTATATTTACAGATCATTTTTAGTAAATTTTAGTATTGAACGTCAAACTGTAGACGACATATTGTTTTTACCTACCAGTTTGAGATTTATTTCCTGTGGTGTGTTTATCCCGTCTTATTTCTTAGAAAGGGACGCAAAGCGGATACTTGTTTTCAGCAAAAACATAAAAAAAGATAAAGTCAGAAGCGCTTCTTTTTTATAAAAGAAAAAAGAGAAAACCCCATATAATATCACATAATATCACAGAGCTTCTTTGTTTTACCTTATCTAGAAAGGCAAGAAGCCCACTTTTATACTTTTGCTGCCTTGCTTTCAAAGAAAGCAAGCGAGTGAAAAGAAAGCAATAATCGTCTGCTCTGCTTTTCGAAGAAACCACAGGAAGAGGGCTTTTTTTTTCTACAAAAATTTTTAAATATTATTTCTTTCTTTTTATGACCTGCTTTGATTTATTTAATTTATGAATTGGCCTCCTTCGAGTAAGGGCAAATTCACCAAATTTGTGACCAATCATATCTTCCGAAACTTTTAATCGTACAAACCTTTTGCCATTATAAATTTGAAAAATTTTTTCAAGATGGATGGGCAAAATCATCGATCGCCGAGACCAGACTTTTAAATTAAAAGTGGAGCGAGACGTGGAAGGTAATTTAATTTCAGAGAAAGGGCCTTTCCAAGTTGATCGTGACATAATATTATTTATTTATTTTTCGATGCGTCGAAGACCAATCGACGAAAAAGATGAAAGCCAAAGGCTTCTCTTTGTTGTGCTTTCAAAGAAAATAGAACAAAGGAAAGATTAGGTCGATAATTTTTTTAATATTAGGAATTTTTTTAATATTAGATCGATATAAAGGGAGCATTATTTAGAGATACTGACCCTTTTTATCCATTACATCCATTCTTTATAGCTGGTTTGGCTTGCTTTCAAAGAAAGAACACCAATCGACGAGAAAGAAGGGTTGCTTCTTCCTTGAAATGAAACCATTTTCGCGAAGCTGCCCTTTATTTGAAAGCAAGCTAAACTCTGCTTTCCAAGAAAGCAAGCCAAGCGAATCCTTTCAAAGAAGGCGAGCCAGCAAAAAGGAGATCTAAGAAAGCATTTTTTTAATTTTTATTTCAAAGCCAAAAAACAGAACAAGTAGAACTTTCCATCAAAGCGTTCAAAGATAACAAGGCGGGTAGGCTCTTCTCCTGCCTGCTTTGAAAGATCAAAAACAATGTTTAATAAAATAACCATTCGATACTTTTTAATTAATTTGTATTGAAGAAAGTATAAAAAAGGTCCAAAGATAGAAAAACAAAAACAATTAGTTTCTTATACTGTTTCTCTCTACCCCAAGCGCTTACTGTTCTGCCTTTGCTTGCTTTCTTTGAAAGAATGCAAAACGGGTGCTGTCTTATCCTGTAATGCCCAGTGAAAAGCCAATAATGTCACACGACAGGAACAATATAGGAAACCGCCGATGCTTTTTTTCTCTTTTCCAAGGGATAAGCTTTATTCTCCTTAAAAAAAGAGTACAAAACAAATGGAAAAGCGCCTGCTTTATTTGAAAAGAAGACCAGCGCTTGCCGTAAACAAGGCAGGACAGTACGCGCTTTGCATCCTTTCAAAGAAAGCTTCGCTCGCATTGCGAGGCCACAGACATAGTCTAGTTCAGCATTAGTTTTAAAATCATTTTCGTGCCACTTTTTTATTTAACCATCCAATTAGTTTATTATAAATGACAAATTTTTCTTATTATATACGGGTTGAAGAGCAATAAACCAAGGAGATTGTTTTAAGACTAATCGACAAAAAAATGAAAGGCGGCAGTAAATTAAAAAACAATAAGGCAAAAAAGAAAAAGCCTACTACCGGACTTGAACCGATAACATTCGGCTTACAAAACCGATACTCTACCAATTGAGTTAAGCAGGCATTTTTATAAACCATATCTTATTCCTTTTCTTATTCATTTCAAAGAAAGCAGAGTTTGGCTTGCTTTCCAAGACAGCTTTGCTCGCTTCGCATTCTTTCAAAGATAGCTTTGCTCGCTTCGCATGCTTTCAAAGATAGCTTTGCTCGCTTCGCATGCTTTCAAAGACAGCATGCGAAGCGAGCCAAAGGACCGAGAAAACAACAACAGTGATTAAGTGGATTCATTGAAACCCTTTTATTACAAAAGGCTGTCTTCTATGTATTTGATTTTTTCAAGAAAGCAATAAAAGAGCATTTAGAAAAAGGGGGAGTTATATTTTGCCATCATTAATTAGACGATAAAAGAAGAGAAACGCTACCACTCTACTGGATTCTAATTCTTTTCATGATATTGATGACAGAATAAAAGATCCCTTATTTAATATACCCTATTTAACATAGCCAGGACGTTTAGTGGCATTGATAGGAAAAATTACTGACCAACTATGAATAACATCGGCCGATATTATAATAATTCGAATATGAGTTTTGACAGGAAG